>Ga0255047_10001977_pt1 | contig 14031 bp, 14 predicted proteins | sample JV7_2_1_MG_FD_183640 | JGI IMG/M metagenome (GOLD analysis project Ga0255047, IMG submission 183640) | Seawater microbial communities from Jervis Inlet, British Columbia, Canada - JV7_2_1 | ecosystem: Environmental > Aquatic > Marine > Inlet | place: Canada: British Columbia | collected 2016-10-06
CATTCTTAGTTTACCTGTCTTGCGTGGGTGTACTCTTACCTTCTGATCGAAAGCAGTATCAAGTAAGTCATGTAGTTTACCGTTATGCCATAGCTCCCATTTAGCTCTTTGCATCTGATGTCTAGTTAATAACCTACCACATCCTAAAGGGTGATTCCTTCTGTAATGTTCACGATAACCACCCCAATATAAAGACTCCTTACTTACAGTGTCATAGAAGTAACCATCTAAAACACATACATATTCATATCTAGTAGCGTTCTTTTTGTACACCTCTAACATCTTCTCATTTAGAATGTCATCTGATCCCATCATAAGAAAGTGTGTACCATCTGTACTCTCTGCTAACCTAGAAGCAGCGTTCATCTTCTGACCTAATGGATGGTTCTTAACCTCTACATAATGACACCCGTACTTCTTAGCCAACTTCTCAGACTTCTCACCCTCACTACCTGCTACACACACCTCTAAACCTAAGTCTTTCATTGACTGTGCAAAGACACTAAATACTTTAGGACGTTTCCACATTGCGGTTACCACTACTATCTTCATATATGTTTTAAACTATATCCTTTTAATGCAAAATAAATACTAGGTAATCTCTCTAATATAAATGGGTGGTGAGGATAATACTCAACCCCGAATACATCAAGGCATTTAGCAGGTGATAAGACATTGAAACTTTCCTGTAGTACTTGTCCTACCGTTTGACCGTTACTAATTAAAGGGCTTGTGTTATATTCTGCATCCTCCCAACATAAATCTCTTATCTCTCTATCATGTTCCATTAATAACATAGCAGGGATTAACATTTCCTCTACATAAGAAGCCCATACAGAGCTTTTAGCTATCCAATGGTTGTAATATATCCTTTCTGCTTTTATGTCGCTTATATCGGCTTTAAATAGCTTAGAGACTATTGATTGACCTATCTTATTAAGATTAGGATGGTGTCTATCAAAGAAAGTATTCATCTTGGTACTCTCCATCATCTGCTTCGACTCTTTACCAAAGAAAGAATAAACATCACTAGAATATTCATCCTTCTCCATTAGAGACCTTAGCTTTTCTCCTGTCATCTTGTGCTTCTGATTAAACTTCCAAGATAGTACACCATAATAATCGGAGTTCTTATAATCGTACTCCTGAAACATCTTTTTATAAACCTCATTCTCTAGGAAATGACTAGCACCTTCATTCTTATAAGGAACAAAGCTACTGTCAAGGAATCCTAGATGTAACGACTTAAAGTATATTTGTCTAACTCTAACGTTCAAAGTCTTCTTCTTTGCAAACGTTGTCATTAATTAATGCCTTTGCAATCTTCTCTGAGATGTTTAGGTTAGATATTTCTATGCCACCCCACTTGATAACTGTGTCAGGGTTTTTAAATTGAATACCTACCAATGATTTAATCTTCTCTTGGATTGATTCTTTCCTGATCTTTAGCTTCTCTTCATGCAAATCTTCTTCAATATCAATAGCTCCTTTAATTCTTTCCCATCCTTGTTCTTGTGAGGTGTTCTTCATATTACTTACCTTCTTCTTCTTAGCCATAGTGTTTTTATTGCTAATATACAAATAAAATCATAAAAAAAGGGATACAAGTTAATGCATCCCTTAATTTAGAAAGAAAATAGAAACCTATAGGTAACTATCGAGAGTAATCTTTGTTGTAGCTTCGTTAGTATCTAGAAAAACTCTAGCTCTACCGTTTTCAACTCCTGTGAATGAAAGAGTATCACCTATTTCATCACCGTTTGTAGCTCCTGTTGTGAAAGTGTTTTCAGTAAGTTTTAATCCTCCTGACTCACCAAGTATATAATATACACCTGATTTTGCTTTAGCAACAATAACTAAATCAACATCTACCATATCTTCAATCGCTACCCTTGTATCAGTATCGTTGGCGATAATCTTGCCAGCAAAAGTCAAGTTGTAGTAAGGTGCAGAGTTCTCATCTGCAACTAGCTCTTCAGAAAAAGAAGCACTATTTTTATGCATTGAAACCAAGAATCCTACTTCATAAGAAGGACTGAAAGTTAGAGCAGACACCTCACCTGTTACAGTAGAAGTGTATGCGCTAATCTCAGAATGATTGAAAACGTAAATATCGGCTCTGCTAATTCCAGGACTTGCGAACCTATCGGTGCAACCTGGTGTGGTAATACCACTTGTAATTATACATCCTGCCATTTTATTTAAGTTTAAAAGTTAGTATTAAGATATGTTGTTAACTACCATTTCATCAGGGAATCTTGTTTGAATACCCATTTTGAATACGCCTGTCAAGAATAAATCTCTAGCTTCAGAACCTGCACCTAACGCTAACGTCAAGTCATTTTCTTCTCCACCGATGTCAGTACCTAACCAGTAGTTACCTTCTCTTGTAAGAATAGCTTGTGAATCATCTTCAGCAAATCCAGCTAATGCAACAATCTCTATTGTAGTATTATCTAAGAAGTCTTTACCAAAATCAGTATTGTAAGGAAGTGATCCGTTATCTGATTGATAATCCCTAGCATAGTTCACTTTAGCTTGTGGTGAGCAGTAGATTTTCCAATCTCCATCAGTAGCTACGTTTAAGTAAGCATCTAAAGGCAATGCATCGTACATAGCTCTAAAAGAAGCGATTACGTTAGAAGCTGTCAAAGCTCCAGTTAATTGCTGTGCTGCTGGAATGTCACCTGCTGCGATGTCATTAGAAGCTGTCTCAATCATACCATCAAATAGGTTGAAAGAAGAAATAGCAGAAGCTCCACCTAGTACACCTCGTACTAAAGCTAGTTCTACTGATTTGTTGATTCTAGCAATCATCATATCAAATAATCTCAACTCTGCTGGCACATCATCATATTTCCCACCTGGAGAAAGAATCTTTTGTGTGAAGTAAGGCTCTAGTTCCTTAACACAGTATTTCTCGTTGATTTTGATGTCAACAGGAGTAATAGTTCTTTGTGCTATCACTAGATCATTACCACCGTCATCAAATGTACAGTCAGTATCAGATTGTAAAAGGTCATATCCTAAGTCCATTGTAGGAATAGCCATTGCACTTTTGATCCCAGTCATTAGGTGCATTGTTTGAGCAACCTTAGAACCTAGTACAGAGCGTGAAAAGAACTCAGTTGCGTTCTCTTCTGTGTATGCGCTTAATGCGCTTATATCGAAGCCCATAATTTATTTATTTTCGTTTAAGTATGTTTTGATAACAGTATCTCCGTTACCTTGTGAAGTTGACCAAAAAGCTACACCCTCTTGTTTATCGGCTTCTACTTTTTCAGCTTTTGCTTCCTCGCTAAGTTCAACAGCTTGCTCAGTATTCGCTACTGGCTCAACTACTTTACCTAATGATTCATTTTTAAGAGATTCTAATTCAGCTTTCAAAGCATCGTTTGATGCAGTTAGGCTTTCAATTTTCTCTATTGCTTCGTTTGCTACCTTTTCTGATAATTCAGATTTAGTAACTACGTCAGCTTTGTTTGCTTCGATTTCAGAACTAAGTTCGTCTATCAAAACATCTTGCGAGTCAGAAAATGCTAATGCCTCTTCTAGCTCACCACTTAAATTCACATCTTCCAGTACCTCAGTAGACTCTTCTACCACCTCTGGTGCTTCTGAAGAAACCAACTCAGATAACTTAGTCAATAGTGACTTTTTGTTATCGCTCATGTTTGATTGATTTTGGTTAATAATATCTTTGCTGTCTAAATACTTGTTCACTATTGGTTCAAGTAAATTCTTTATGATTTCAGGGTGTTCTTCAGCCCAATACTCTGCTTGTTCTGCTAAGTAATCAGGTCTACCAAGTATAGAGAACATACCATCAGTTGCTGCTCCTTGATCCACTACATCACATCCTAACAAATTGGCACATCGTGCGTGTGGTAGGTTGAATCTAATATCATCTGGGTTATCATCTTCTCCTGCTTCAAATAGCACGGGCTCACCTTGACTAAATACAATAGAGTTACCCATTATATCTGGTGTTTCTTCTGCTGCATCTAAAAGGAATGTTCCCATATCACCGTTAGGAGATGAGAAAGCCAAAGAACCTAAATGTAGATCAGCAGTTGACTTATTGCCTATTGTTTTGAAGTTTTTAAAGTAGCCTATCTGAGTACCCATACTAGATACACAAGCATTAGGATGGTCAAATCTGGCTTTAATACCTACATCCCCTCGTGCTTTACCTAGCTTGGTTACTTGACGAATCATAGTTTGGTCAATGAAAAGGTCATGACCTAAAGCCTCTCTATCTGCTTGGATAAGAGTCATTCCAAAAATGATGTTGTTTTCCCTGTCTACTCGTTGAGGGTTAGAACCCTGCTTGAATTTTGTTGCTTTTTTCGACATGAGACAAACGTACAAAAGCACCTTTGCTTATTTCATTACAAAATTTAAATGGTAATTAGTTTGGTGGTGATAAAATAAAGATTTAGTATTGTAGAAACTTTAAAACTATAAATCATGAGACCAGTAAATACAAAATCAATGTTTAGCCTTTTATGTGGATATATGGAAAAGCTAGATAAGAATGAGATAGATGTTAATCAAGCAGCAGCAATGTGTAAGTTAATAGGACAAGCAGGCAATCTGTTAAACTATGAACTAAAGAGAGCTGCCTTAATGACAAGTCCAGAGTTCAGAGATGAGCATAGGCATCTTGAATCTAAGAACTTTGATTCTTTACCTCAATAATATGGAAGGGTTAAATAAATTTATAATCAACAACAAGCTAAAAAGTCTTGCCTCCATCTTAGATGATGAGGGCAGGGCTATTTTAGAACCACTACTGAATCAGTATGGTATTAAGGGTGATGATATAGGTGATTGTAAGACAAATGAGTGTCAGTATTGCAAGGAGGTGAAACATATTGATTTATTCATTTATACAATAGGCAAGCAAGGTCAAAGGTATTTATCGAAAACGTGCAAGGTTTGCCATACTAAGAACTCCACAGAAAAGTCATTATTAAATGAATGTGTAAAGGGATTTGTTAATCCTTACCAAAAAGAATACGATGAGATAAAAGATTGTGATGATTGCCCTTTATCTGTTACTAATTCATACACTTGCTCATGGTCTGGTCAAGAACAAGAATACGAATCCAGCGATACAAATAACCCTGAATGTTTAAAATGTGAAAATAACGCTCGTTGTATTGAGGATAAGTTAGATAAGGCGAAAGATCAATTCAAGTCAAATGCTAAGAAATTAATAACAGACGATGTTGTTAACCTTAAAATCATCTTAAATAGGGCGAGAAGAGAACTTACTGAATACAGAAAAACTAAAGGTATCTAGTTAACCCATATATCCTACCTGGAGAACAGTTCCTAGTAGCTGCCATATCCATTTGAATAGATAGATCAGACTTGTATTCACCATCCTTAACCAACTCTTCTTTAATCTTAATGAAGTCGTTCTTGATATTGTAATCTTCTGTGCTTTTGGGTGTCATTAACCCCTGTTCCATGCAATGATTGATTAAATCTATTGCTGTGTACTCTGTGCCAAACTTACTCTTTAGCTCCTTATCTAAACTCTCTGCTGCTTTCTCTTTCATATTGTTGCTTGTTGTTCTGCTATTGTTACACTTGCTGCTGCATCTTGTATCTCTACTACCGATACTATTGGTGCTGGCATATTCTCTAATGCTGATATTATATCTTCATTACCACTTGTTGTTTCTTGTCCAAAGTCAGGCAAAATGCCACCATCTTGATATAATGGCTTCCCTCCACCTAATACATTAATTCTGCTTGCTGCTGCTAATAGGTTAGGGTTTTGAGATACACCTTTACTTAATATAGGTTCACCCCCCTCTGCTTCAACAAATCCCTTCCCACCTATTCTAATTGGTATGCCACCGTTTGCATGACTAGCACCATCCAAAATACCACCATCAGCGAATTTAGGTAAAACCATACCATCTTCTGCTTTCCTTATATTAGATATCTGAACTGCACCTGCTGCACCTACTGCTGCTGCTTGTATGAAGTTTAACGGTGGTGGCAACTTAAGAGATGATGCAACCGCTCTTGCTGTGTCTATTAATACAGATGTAATAGCAAATGCTTTAGATAGTTTTTCATTATCACCTGCCAATGCTGATAAAGACTTGAATAAATCAGCCGTTCCAGCTATTGTTTTTTGCCTAAACAACTCTTCTTCTTCCGTTCTCCCTTTTGAGTTTTTTAGATGCTGATTTCTCTGATCCTCAATAGACTCCTCTATCGCCATTGTCTCTTTTGCATCTGCCTTAAATGCTGCTAATGCAGAATCATCATGCTCTAACTTTTTAAGATCAGTTTGAAGTGCATCTATATTTAAAGAATGTAACCTTTTTAGTGCTGTAACCTTTGCGTTAATCGCCCGTATTTCTAAATTTAAGTTGGTTATCTTAGTAGTATCTGTTTCTGAAGTTTCATCCCTTAACTTTGTTAACCTTGCAGACTCTGCTGTTAGGGTTTTTATTGTAGTTATCCTCTTTTCTTCTAATTCTAAAGTCTCTTTAGTCTCTTTCTGCTCATCATCTATTATCTTTTTACCGTTTCTAATAACAAATAATAGTTCATTACTAGCTACTATTCTTTTTTGTAGACTAGCATGACCATCTTGATATGCTAATGTCTGTTCTTCTGTTGCAACTGTCCACTCTTGCATACCTGCAACCCTATCTGCCCTGGTTAGTATATTATGGAACATTAGTAATCCTTCAGAGTTTCTTCTGTGATTCTTGTCTAGGTCAGCAAGTGATTCAGCCATATCACTAATAGCTTCTTCAGTCTCTTCTATTGCCTTTGTTTGCAGTTCTTTATTGAAAGCCTTTTGACCTGCTATCATCTTACGTGTTCTCTCTGTGTTTATTTCAACAGCCTCACCATGCTTATTAATAGCAGTTGTAGATAACGGGAACTCTTTTGATACTTGTGCTATGATATTTTTAAGCTCTTCTTGCTCTTCTGCTGTTTTCTTTGTCTTTCTTGACAACCCATCATACCTATCTAGTAAACGCGGCATTGACTTCTCCATTAACTCAAATTCATCCCTTTGCTTAATGAATTGATCTGTTAATGATTCGCCTGGGGTTAACATATTTAGCATACTAGTGGTTAGCTCTAATATACCTGCCGTAATTCTACTGATAGCACCATCACCACTATCTAAGCTCAATACAAACCCTTCCCATGCTGAAGTAAGTAATTTAGTCTTACCTTCTAGTGTGTCTAATTGAGTCTTAGCCATTTTCTCAGCAGCACCACCTGCATTATTAAGACCTTCTGTTAATTCTTTTGTAATCTCTGTACCTTCTGCTAATGTTAAGAATGAGGTAGCTGCTATCTTACCTACTAATTTAGTTGCAGTCCCTAGCTTATCTTGGCTGTTCTTAACCTTATTTAATCCCTCTTCTAGTGTTAAGCCTTTCTTGTTTAGCTCTATAAATGTATTCTTTAATGCGTTACCTGCCCTTGATCCACTTATACCTGCCTTTGACATTGTACCTAGTAATGCAGTAGTCTCTTCCACGCTAACACCAACGGCTCTTGCAGCAGGTGCAGCAGTTTTCATAGACTCTTTAAACTTCTCCATATCAAGAGCTGATAAAGAGAATGACTTAGCCATTACATCTACAACTCTTTGTGTTTCATGTGCCTTTAAACCAAACCCACCTAGTGTTGCTCCTGCCACAGCAGCAGCTTCAGATAACTCACTTCCAGTTGCAGCAGCTAGTGAGAGTGTAGCTTCTGTTGCATCTAATATCTCCTGCTCATTGAACCCTAATTTCGCAAACTCCACTTGAAGTTGACTTACCTCTGATGCTGTAAATGCAGTAACAGACCCCAATCTTTTTGCATCTTTAGTTAATGCTACTATCTCTTTCTGTGTCTTACCTAATACAGAAGCAAGGTTTGCTGCTGATTGGTCGAAGTCTTTTATAATACCAATAGTTTTACCTATGCCTTGGATAATAGCTCTGCCTGCAAATGCACCAGCAATTAAAGTACCCATCCTCTTGAATGAATCGCCTATAGTTTGGGTTAGTGACTTAGATTTATTTATCTCTCTATTAAAGTCTCTTAATTTACCCTTAGATGTAGATAGAGATTTACTTAACTCATCAAACCTCTTAGAACCTTTAGGCGTGTCGTTTAACTCCTTGTTAATGGATTTAATCTCTTTCTTTAAGGCTCCTAATGTCTTTATTGGTTGCTTCGTGTCTACCGTGACACCAAAAAATATTTCTTCTTTAGCCATTATCTTGATATTAATTCCACCCTTGTAGGTGTATTTTTGTTTACTTGGTAGTCCTTTATATTATTCAAATAGTAGTGCGAGCCATCTATTACTTTAACCGTCCTGAAGTCTAGGTTACTAATATCTTTACTGGTTAACCACATCCAACAGCTTAACAGTTTAGAGTTGTTTAGTGTACTTATAGTGCTTTGATAATACCTATTTACTAATCCTAATACACTAGGGTTAAAGTTTGATTCATCCCATGTTAAGCTAAAGGTAGAGTCAGAGAAGTATGAATAAGGGTATTGTGATTGCGCCTCTTGGTCTACTATTATACTACCGCTTCTTAAACCACCCCAAATAAGTATCCTATTCTCATGACTAGTGTCAAATGAACCATCTGAATCACTCTTAGCCATAGAAGGCATTAAAGTACCACCTAGACTATCAGCCCTGTCAACGGTTGAAGAGAATATGGAACCCTTGATTACCTGTGTGCCTTTTCTGAACTCTGAATCCATCTGCACCCTAGCCCTAGCAAATGGCTCATCAAATCTTTCTCCTAACTCTTCTACAAAAGCATCATCAGTATCATTATTGTAATTCCATTCCAACTCTTTAGCACCGTCATTCTGGATATGCGTAATGCTTGACTGTCTTGATGTATCTAGCTTAGTACTCCAGTCTTCCTGCTCTTCTTTTAAGAAACTATCTGCATTAATAAACTCAATAGTTCTATCTTGATTATTAGTTATAACCCTGAAGTTACCTAGTGAAATAACCTCTCTGATAAGGTCTATCTTTTTAATGTTTTGGATAACCTTTGCATGATTTATTGTTGAGCCTGCTACTAAAGGAAGATTGGTGGGGTGTATTTTGTATGTGCCACTATTATGCCTAAAATCAAACGATGACTTATTCTTAAGATTACTCCCTGGCTGAGTTCCAAATATATTAGCAGAAAATAAAAGAATCACAATATCACCTTTTGATAATTGCTGAGACAAACTTATAGGCACATCTGTTGTTGTGTTCTGAAAATGAAAAACATCAAAATCAGGGGATAATTTAATATCGGATACACCGCCACTAGAACTAATAACCTGAAGAGATAAGCTAAAATAACCTATCACATCCCCTGGATTAAGATTCCTTTCAGACGTTGCATTGTGATCTATTTTTACTGAACCGTTAAAAGAGTAGACTCCATCAGACTGAACATAATATGAAGAGTTAGGAAGGTCGAATAAGTTTGAGTTGTCCTCATCTTCTGACAAGAAAGGAATCTTCGATCTGTAAACCTGAGTTGCAGAGGTTGAGTTTTTACCGTCTACAATCAATGCTGCATTAAATATCTCTATTGTAGATGGAATAGGCTGACTAGCCTCTGCATCGAATATAGTATCATCAAACTCAACTTCTTTAGAGGTGAAAGGAAGTATTAAATCTTTTAACGGTGTACGTTGTAAGTCAGTATCTATAAATGTATAGCCTACCTCCTTAAAGATTTGTCTAATTAAAGGTATAGCAAAGAAAGCAGGTCTCCATAATGAAGGGTCAAGGTTAAACCCAGCATCCTCATTTCTAAATCTATTGCCGTAGTTTATTAAAGGGTAAACATATTCCTCTTCACCGCTCCAGCTATTTATAATATTGTCTTTAGTTAATGTGTGGCTTGTATGGTGTGTTAAGTCCCTAAGTGTGCCTTCACCAATAAGGCTAGCCCAACCGCCAAGATCGCCAAAGATATTAACACTATACGATAATGTTTTACCATTCTTTAGTTGTATTGATTTTAGCTGTAATATACCTTCAAATTCTATCTCCTGAATCCTAACAGCCACTTTCACTTTAGGGTCAAACCTTGCTTCGTTATCTACACTAAAGGCGTAACCAAAATATGCATCATTCCTTTTAGTGGATGGCATGACAATGGTCTTAGAGAAAGAACCTTTCCTTTTACCTATCTCTCTGTAATCTATACTAGAGAATGATAAAGGGATGGAAAACTCTTTAGGGTCAAAGAAATCTAATGTAAGAAACTCTAGTGCTTTACCCATTGCTACCCCTTAAACCTGTTTTATCAACTGAATGTCTGTATTTAACATTAATCCTTGTAAGACCTCTCTGTGTGCCTCCTATTGCCGTAGATTGATTCTCTAGGTGTACGGGTACTCTGTTGTCAGAATACTCAACGAATACTTCAGGGCTTTCTATAAGCTCTACCATCCACTCTGCAACCTCTTGTGTTACCCAGTGTGTACCTGTTAGTAATCTATCCCTAGACTCCACATCACTTGTTGTGAGTTGTCTATCACCTATCACTTTAGGGAATACCTTGTCTTTCTTAAAGGTCTTCTTAATAACCTTGCTGTTTAATCTACTTTGAGAGTTAAAGGTATAAGCATCATACCCACCTCTTGGATTTAACCAAACAAACCTAGTAGAAGAAGAATAACACTTAGCATCTATCTCAAAAGTAAATACCTCACTCCTGGTAACTGAGTCACTTGTTACCTCTACATCATAGCTGGTAGTAGTCGAAGGTAGCCTTGTTGCATCTAAGTCACCAGTACCACACGTAAACCCATATACAGCACTTGCGCTTGTTGTTATAGTATCACTTGTTGTGGCTAGTGTAGCTCCTGTGCTATCGTAAGCCGTTACCTTTCTAGCCCATGTCTCTGCACTTGGTTCAATAGCTAACTGTAATTGATATGACTCACTAGAACCTATCCTTATAGTACTTGGTGAGTTGGTTAAGAACCTGGTATCAGTAGTTGAGGTAGTTGCCTTAAAAGAAGTATCCAAGTTAGAATCAGTGTTTCTTATCTCACTTCGCGTACTACCTAATGTAAATTCTAAATAAGGCACTACACCGTTAATAATTAACCTTGTGTTAGCTGAATCACTAAATAAGTCAGGCGGTGTCTGCGTGGTGTCTAATACTAAAGTGGGTGTATTAATACCATCTACATCTAAATCCCTTTTCTCTGCGTATGTAACATGGATTAATCCTGCTGCTTCACCTACCGTTGTTTTAACGTCACTAGAAAGCGTGAGAGGCTCTAAGCCGTTCCCTAATTCTACTTGTAGTATCTCACTCCAATCAAATACAAACTGATCGTTAATGTCCTTAAAACGCATCTTCCTGTCAACGAAAGAACCATCAACATAAAGGTCAGAAATCATCCTGATATTAGGAGAGCTGATTACAACCGTACCTACTGATATGTTAGTCTCTGTTCCTAGATAAGGCGTATTTATGTCAATGTCTCCCTGTGATTGTGTATGGTTTAAGCTCACAGCTACAATAGTAAACTCACCATCCATCTCAGCAGAAGGGGTGTCAGTGATACTAACTAAGTCACCTATAAAAATAGGATCAGGTACTACAATAGTAACCCTTGACAAGGTAGCATCAGTTGGATGTGCCCTTACACTGAAGTGTGTTGCGTTTATACCTGCAAATGAGCTAGAGAATGTATATTCTACTGGCACATAAGCAGACCCGAAATCCGTGGGACGGCTTACGATAGACGCAGACATTATTCCCCTGCAAATACAATTAGCTCACCATCTGCTGTATCAAACTGTGCTGATACTGTGTTAATGTCACTGTATGCTGAGAAAGCACCTTCAGTAGCGTGTACACTTAGTTTAGTATTGTATAGGTCAAATGATTGTCCTGGTTGTAACTTAACATCAAATGTGAATCCACCTGTATCTGCTACCCTAAGTCTGCAAGTATTAGTAGTGTCTATGTTAACCACTATTAAAGCTGTAAGGTCAGTCAATGTACCAGGTGCGATACCTGTTGTATCTACTGAAAGGATGTCTTTCTCTGATGCTGTTGGTACTGTTACCTGTCTTTTAGTCACGTTAGCTACTGCTGTAACTGTTGACCCTGCATCTAACTTGTACTCATCTGTACCAAGAGTGATGCTGTATTGTTTTGTTATTGATAATGTTGCACTGTTTGCCATGATTATTTTATTGCTTGTTTAACTTCTTTTGTAATTTCTTCTGTTATAATACCTGCTATATTCAATCCCTCTGTGAATTGCTTTATAGCGTTGGTGTATATGTTTGTTGCCGTTATTCCTTTTTTACCTATGCTTTTACTTATAGCAAATGCTATTCCTCTTGCTTTCTTTCCTGACCCCAACCCCTTTTGCTTAACCCATTTTAATATTGGCTTAATAGGTGGCGGTGTCAATCCTGGTCTACGTCCTTTATCTACAAAGACATAATGTTCAGGTGCTTTACCTTCAAACCGAACCCTACTACCAATGATAGATGTAGAGCCTGTTGTGCCTCTAATAAGCGACCCTGAAGCACTTTTACCAGATGCCTTTAGGTCTTGTTTAATATCAACAATAAAAGAACGCCCTGCCTTGTTTACCTCGTCTGCTATTGCTCTTAGAATAGCCATGCCTTAAACCCTCTATAAAGTACCTTATACCACCTTGTATGGCTCTTAAAACTAATCCCACACTTGGTACAGTTAAGTGAAGGGAAGTTATCTGATTCAAATCTATGGTTACAACTCATTAGTTAAACATATCAGGTAAATGACACATATCTTGATTAACACCTTCTTTGATGCTAAAGGTTACCTGCCAGCCTGTTACACCATCACCCTCATCTATAAAGGGTACAAATGCAGGTTGACTCTCTGTTACAAAGTCTAATGTCTCTGTTAGATTACCGTAAGTAACATCATAATCATCACCATATACAGTAACGAACTGAAGAACAATATCCTTTAGGTATTCACCTGTACGATCTAATGCTTCATTCTTCTCTTGTACTGTGCTCTGGTCACTCAATAACTCTTGTACTTGAAGCTCTATGTTCCAAGTCTTGTTATTGTCTTTTAAAGAGTTGTCAAGGCTTAATGTAAAATCAGTAGGGACTAACACAACCAATGGATAGTTCTCGTTGTTGTCTGTTACTGCCTCTGATTCTAAGCCTGTAAAGAACCTGATACCTGCTTTGTGGCTCTCTACTATCTCTTTAAATGCTTGTGTTATTGTTTGGTATCGCATGGTGCAATAATAATCTTATTAGTTATTTATTTTCGTTAAATATTTTAATTAACGCTTAGATTGTATTTTACTTAACCTATTCTGATACTTAGCATAGTCAGCTTCATAATCCATCAAGGTAAATACATCTATCACCGTATGGTCTGTCACTAACTTCTTTACCCCTGCTATCGCATCTAACTTATCTTTCTTCTCTGCTATGTTTACTAATGTCTGATAACTACTCCACTTCTCACCTAAGTCTATTACTCCTGCTTGGATTTGCTCATGTCCTGGCTCACCCCCAAATACTGAAGTGTAGCGTTCCTGAAGACTTCCGATGTAATTAAAAAAAAAAGGTTAATGCTATAAGCCTCTAAGAAACTACAATCCCTCATTATCTCAGCCCTCTTCTCTAATGTATCACCTGTAAAGCTGTACTTCTCACCTTTCTTTAAACAATAGATTGCCATCATATAAGGATAGAACTCATGTTCTTTACCTTGTAACCGTTGCATATATGCTGTGCAGTCTAAGTATTGTGCCATAGGTAGATTATCAATGTCTTGATCTACTATGTATTCCACTCCTTTAACCTTAAAAGAAGTAGGTGTTTCAGGCTCTCCGATATTCTCTACACTTAACATCTCATTAAGCTGATGGATAAAGTATAGCACCTCTTTAGTATTGGCTTTCTTTAGCTTACTAAATGGTATGCCTGAGAAGTTAGCAAATGATTCTACTTCTGTCTTATCC
>Ga0255047_10001979_pt1 | contig 14030 bp, 21 predicted proteins | sample JV7_2_1_MG_FD_183640 | JGI IMG/M metagenome (GOLD analysis project Ga0255047, IMG submission 183640) | Seawater microbial communities from Jervis Inlet, British Columbia, Canada - JV7_2_1 | ecosystem: Environmental > Aquatic > Marine > Inlet | place: Canada: British Columbia | collected 2016-10-06
CACATGTGTTCCACCGTATGCATCATCCAAAAGAACACCAACAGTCAGACCATCGAGGTGGTCAAGTCCGGTGATCTCGGTAGGTATGGTTGGTGGACCTGGTGAAAACGCACCTGCGATCCACGAGTCCATGCACACAACACCCTGGAGCGACAGGTGGTCATCTGGATCCGCAATCATGTCGAATGTTCTTTCTGGGTACGGCATCTTCTCCAGGTAGTAGTCTGTTCCACGCAGGATCATCATGTACAGGTCATCTGTATTGGTGACCGTAGAATGGACTACCGCAAGGTCGAATATGGTTCCCTGCTCGGTGTTCATTGGTGACCAGGCAGCAACCTGCTGTTCCTTGTTGTACGACAGTGTTGCCAGTGTGCCATCGTCACGCAGACAGAAGATCATGACTTCCGGTGTATGCATCACCACAACTCGTTTCATCCCTGGTTGGCATAGGTGTTCCGCAATGATCGACACATCAACTGATGAGAAACCGAGTGAGTCACGCACGTACCTGGACATGCGGAGTTTCTCTTTGCCTCTTTCGATGTAGAACATTTCGTTATCGATGGTCACCGACTTAGCTTTCATTGACCGAGCATTGTTCTGCTTTCGGGCATTGATGTCGGTAGGTCCGAGTGTGGTCTCAGCACTGACCAACCAATCACCGGACGATGTTCCGACAATCAAACCAATCTGGGTGGATGTTGCCCACTGAATCCTCGGTGAGTCATCTGAGTCCAGGGCAAAGAAGAATGGGTCATTCGCCTCGACACCACCGATGAAATCATCGTAGACACCTATCCTGGATCCCCACATACCGGTTGGCATGTCCTTGTTGCCCATCAGCAGCAGTCTCTGCTCTCTGAATACAGCAACTGTGGGGAAACCCCTGTCCCAGGGTCCATAGATGGTTAGGTTCACCCAGGCATTAACTGATGCATGTTGCCATGCCCACCATGCGGGTGCTGACGTACCCAGGTCAGTCCAGTAATCTGTCCAACTTGAACCGACACCAGGTTCATCCCTGGCTAAAAGAGATTTGTGCGGGATCTTTGCCTGGTAATAATTCGGGGATCCACCGTGAGTGACCACATAAGGATATGACCATGCAGGTTCTTCACCAAGTTCTACGTCACCGGTCTGGACTACCGTATAGATGATGTCTGTATCTGGTTGCTCTGGTAAAACCCAGATGTCTTTACCCGCATAACCTCCGGTTATGACTATGTCGTAGGTAGTACCGGCATTGTAGGTGACCGTAATTGTGTGGGTCAGGGGATCATTCAGGTAGAACATGCTACGCAGTGCAGCGAGGATCCGCGCCTCATTGGTTGCGGTTGTCACGCTGTAGTAAATTCTGAGGGGTAGTGGTTCTGGGAAACCGGTTGAAGCAGTCTGGTTTCCGTACCCCAGGAAGTACCTGGTTCCCTCTACCCACGAATCTGCGGTGCCGTTAACGAATGTCAGCGCATAGGATGCTGAGATACCGGCATCATCACCTGGTGACTTCTCATCGTCATAGCGGAGCATCGGAACCTTGATCTGCTCAAGGATGTTCTTGTCGAATGCCTCTGCCTCGGATATGTTCAGGTAGTCCGGTGGATACTCAGGATGAGCAAACACCGACAGGTCTTCCTTGTTGGTGTGTTGGATGTCTTCCAGTTCAGCAGCAGTCAGGTACTGGAATGAGAATGCCGGTGCGATCTTGACATCATCCTTCCAGACCTCACCATCTGACAGACCTGCCATGACCAGGAAGTCAGATTTGTCTCCACCATTCACATGGGTGAAGATCCTGGTCTCGTCTGCCGGTGTGACGTTGACACCGATGTACTCGGTTCCATTCCTGAATGTGATTCCACCCTGTGGGGTGATGAACCAATTGTCACCGGTCTGGAGTGCATGAGCGTACTTCTCGCTGTCTGCACGAAGCGTTAACCTCGGAGACATAACTCCTGACGAAAAGGATAAGAATGCCTGTTGTGAACGCATTGCGTTACCAACTCGTTAGATTATTTGAGTTTCCGTACCGCGCCTTATTCATTGACCTGTTGCGAATCCTGCGCGATCTACCCTGCAATCCATCTCTGGACTTTGCTTCACTGACCATGCTTCCGTACATTCCTGCCATCTTCTCCATGATGGTGTGAGACTGCGTCAGGGTTAGTGCCAGAAGCGTACCGAGTTTCGCAGCAAGGGCATGTGCAAATAGGGCAGAGTAGATGCCTTCGTCATTGACCCTGCGAATCCCACGACAAAAGATATCTGGACTGTCTGCCATGATGAAACCTGACTCGACAACCCACTTGTCCTGCTCGTGTTCCCAGAATATCTCTTTATTCGGACCTACCGATACGACCCGCATGATGTTGCTTGGTATCGAGAACTGGTATGAGAAACCCCAATCAGGTGTGAAACCGGACAGTGCCGGTGTGAACCTGGTCATGGCAAACGACCAATCGTATGCTTCCAGGGTGGCATCTCTGGCAAGTGCGTAGTTGTTCAGGCACTGCCTTGCCTCATCAGTCTCATCTTCCAATCCGGTGATGGTGTTTGCTCCAATCCAACCCAGGGCAAGATTGCATATGTCAATTCTTTCAGTCATCTGCCCACTCCACCCATAAACCAGTTAACAATGCCGGTAAATATGATTGCGATCCCGCTTGCGATCATACCGACCATAGTCTTATGCCCACGCAGTTCTTCCCTGATCTTCGTCACATCACGAACAGCAGATACGCTTTGCTTCTCATCATCGATGTGGTCATCAAGACGCGCTCGGACATGACGTATCTCGTCCATAATAATCTTTATCATCTCAGCATCACTCAGTTTGTTATCTATACCCATGCGGGTTCCTTTTGCGACACTAGCAGTTTAGTTTATCCTCTTTCAGGCACGTTTCTTTTAACTTTAGTATCCGCACCTCTTCTCGGTATAGGGTGATCAGTTCGTCTTTAGCCTGGTCAGGAATATCTGACCGGTACTTCGTTTCCACGATGAGCGTTTCTGTTTGTGTGATCAGTCTCCTTACTCGATCCACCTCACGTTCATTCATGGCAGCAATAAGTTCAGAACCCTGTGCCTCGGAGAAGAATATGGTCTCGTCAAGCCAGAGGTACATGGGCCATGCAGCAACAACTGTTGCTGCTACTGCTCCCCACGTGGTTTTCTTATCCTTCCAACTCATCTTCATCTCGTTCTTGTGCGGTTGTCCCAGACCGATCATTCACTGGATCAGAAACACGTTCAGGTGTGTCCGTACATCCCGCCAGGACGAAACATAACAGCAGGATGATCAGCAGTCTCATTCAAGGTCTGCCGAGGCAGTATCACCAGCAGCCTCGACAGCAGCATCATTAGCAAGTCTTTGCTCATGCTCTGCATGTGACCGTAGGGTTGATTGGATAATCGCAACCAGAGTGTCATTAAACTGTGCTGCCTTCTCTTCAGTGGTCAGAGAACCATCACCAACAGTATCAGTGAATCGCTCTACAATACGTAAACCAGCAGCACCGGACACAGTTGTATCGAGAGTATCTGCCAGGGCATCAAGTACTGCCTTTGCATTTTGTGCTTCAGTGTTAACTGCAGCATTGGCATTGAATGAAACACCAAGCAGGATGATCAGGAATGCGATAAATAAAGTTTTCATATTAATTCCTTAGTTTGAAATACGTTTTATTTGGAAAGTTGCTTCGACAACTGTCACATCATCTGTTGCGCCATCTGTTGCGACATACATGGCAACACGATCACTGACATCAAGCGTAACTAATCCACTAAGTGCACCTCTGCCAACATCGCCACCAGTACCAAGTTTACGGACAAGTTTAAAGCCTGACGCGCCCCATGATGTGCCACTATCGTCGTAGACATAAAACTCCATCGTAACAAGTGAACTGCCTGTACCACTGAACGATACGCCACTTGTGACTTCATATATGCCAGCGACATCGACTGTGATGTAATCATTGGCGTGACTTGGCGTAGACCCATGTGCAATTCCATCTGTGTTCCATGCCACCAGTATTTCAGGGGTTGTGCCAATGTCATCCTGAGAGGTTACACCACCTTGAGTGGACATAATCCCATAGACGGTATCGTTGACCAGTGTGAGTCCGTTTACACCACCACCTGTGGCTTTCTGTCCAGCCTGTAAGACCAGATTACCACCATCCTGATTAACTGTTGCTGCTGCCAGAGCCGAAGGGCCGGAAATTGTTAGGTTGTTTCCTGAGTAGTCAACATCTGATAGTGCGCTCATATAACCAACAATAGCCGTTCCGACTGTCAACTGATGAACGCCTGTGTTGGATGTTGGACTGACCCCGCTGCCTATTGTTATGTTATGCGTTCCTCCCGCAAGGAAGTTTGCTGCCCAATGGCCCAGGCTGGTGTTATTGCTACCCGCCCCCGAACCTGCGTTCACTCCCAGCCCTACATTATCATCACCGGCACCCACACCAGAACCCTTACCAACAAATGCGTTATCGTCACTTGTAGCCCCTACGTCGGTGGTAGACCCTATTAGCGTATTGTCTGAACCAGTACTTACGGCATCACCTGACTGATACCCTATAAAAACATTACCGTTTGAGCTTACGTTTTCGCCCGCCTCCGCTCCTATGGCAACATTTTGCCCGCCTCCAGCATTGGTCGAAAGAGCCATGTAACCTATAGCTACATTCTGACCAAGAATGTCGTTATTTGCGCTCAATGCGTTTGTGCCAATGCCCACGTTTTTGACTCGCGTGCTAACGGCACTTCCAGCATTATCACCAATAAACACATTATCATCACCGGTGGTTAATGCCGTTCCTGCGTTTTCACCAATTGCAATATTGTTAATCCCCACCCCCACAGTGATGGAATCAAGAGCAGTCAGACCATGACCGTAGTTACCGTTGGTTGTGTCCTCAACATTCCACCCACCACCAGCAGTCAGGTCGAAATCTGTACCGGCATCATCAGTGAACATCAGGGTTGATGGTGCAGTGCTCTGAGTCCAGAGATAACCAAATCCTGCGCCAGGTGTACTTGAGTGGTCAGCAACCTCGGTCATTACGTAGTCGAATCCACCATTGCTTAGTTCGCCACCGAGTACCGGTGTGGTGTCCTGGACTACTGATGTAAATGTCTCTGCCGGCACTGCTTGCCACGAACTCGTATTGTCTCCATCCTCTCGCAGGAACTTAACCGCACCAACCTCACCGGTAGACAAGACTGCCGTACCTTCTGGTGTGTGTGCAGTTGCCGGTATGCCCAACTGAACGTCTGTACCGGCATCATCGGTAAACCAGAGTTCATTTGGAACAGCAGTATTGACCCATATCTGACCATACCCTGCGACATCAGCAGAAGCATCAGCTTGCTCTGCAATGTATTGAGTGCCGGTCATGGTCAACGTGCCATCCTTGTTCACCTGATATACGCCACCGGTAGATGTGGTGATGTTGAGCATCCTGGAGTCAGCAGCACTCGCAGTGTCTGTGATCACCATCTTGATGGCATCGAAGGTCGTACCACCTGCGTTCCAGGTGTCTGTCAGGTTGAATATGTCAGCAGCAACCGCTATCCCCATCGAGAGGATGTACGCACTCATAAATACAATAATTCGTTTCATGTTTATGTCCTGGTGTTAATGATGTTTCCGTCACGGTCATAGATTGCGTCACCGTCCCGATCCCTTAGAGCAGCAGCACCTCCACCACCACCACCCAACCAGTAGTCGTACCATCTCTGGTCGAGATCACCGGTAGTGAATCCCAGAAAGGACAGGAACTCATAGGCAGCAGTATCGAAGTCTTCAGAGGTGGCACCGTTCTCCAGGAACAGTTGCCTCCAAAGGTCGTTTATGTTGTTACCAACAGTAGATAAAACTGCCGTTAGTAACCAGGTCACTGTGAGATCGTTGATATGACCGGTGTCTCCGGTCAGTATCTCCAGTGCCGATAACTTCAGGTCATTGACATTCGACATATCATGCAGTCTTCAGTACGTCTTCCAGGTACTTCTCGATCAACCTTGTGATGTGTCCATCAAACGTCCCTGATGATGCAGGTCCACCGAACCCTGCGCCAATTAAGATGGCAACATTGGTTTCAGCGAATGTTGGTAGTGCTGTCTGGTTGGTGACTGTGACCAACTGACTACCCAAACCTGGCGTGAACAGTGCGACAACTTCGTCACCTGCGCCTGGGTCTGGGTATCCTTGTTCTCGGAGTTCGTTCTGGCAGATTCTCAAACCCTCAATGATGTCGAGTTTGTTGACCGGTGTACTGCCTACCCACACCTTGCACTCACCTGCTGCTACAACCAGAGCACCGAATGCTTCTGTTGCCTGGACGTAGTCAGGTTTGGTTTGGTCGTTGCTTGTTGCCTTGATCGAAATACCCATTACTCAGTTCCTCAAGTAAGAAGGGGGAGCGTTTGCTCCCCCCTGTTTACTGCGTTGCCTTACAGAGCAGTGTCGTTAGCTTTGAAGCGAACTATGTGCTCATCCTCGATGCGTACTGCACCGGTTGTGATCTGGCAATAAGGTCTCCACGCATACGACAGTGAGGGATCTTTCATGCATTCAGAATGCACATCCTGCGGTGTATGCAGACCCATAGCCTGGTTGGTATAGAACAGGCAGTCCAACTGGTTACCTGCTGGTGCAAGCAAACGAGTAGACATGATCCAGGTGAATCCCATCCAGTTCTGCGTGATGCCTGTTGCCGACAACTCGTCAAGCGAAGACCGCACGTAGTCTGAACTGGTTTGTTCAGTCAACTGCATAAGTTTGCGAACCTGTTTCGGACCTACTACTGCGTACTTCGGAACACTGACATCGATGTCATTCTCAAAGAACTTTTCCTGAATGGCAGTGATCTCATCGAAGCTAATGTAACCAGTGTAGTCACCAACAGTCTGACCGGCAGTGAATGCTACGGTTGTAGGGTTGGTATCACCGGTTGCGATAGTCCGGTTGGAAGAGTTGGCAGCAGCAGTGGCAGCAGCAATGATTACATCATCGAACCTGCGTCCCATGCTCATACCCAATGACTGTACGATCTGACTGTTTGGGTCAGAGATGGTCATGGATGGATCTTCCAACTCAGTGATTTCCGCATCGTTGAATGGGGTGGCAATAGCGAACCTGGTAGACCAAACACGTGCGGTCTCAGGGGTTGCCATCTTACGAGTCTTGGCAGCAGAGTCTCCAGAACTCAAACGAGTCCATCGACCTGTCTCAGACTGAGCCGAGTCCTGGTCTACGGTATGACGTAATCGAGAGAACTTCTGTTGCGCGAGTTGACGAACATGCGATTGAAATTCGTCAATATAATCTTGGTGGACTGTTGCATTGGACATCTGAATGTCTCCTTGTGATTCAATTTAATTGACCTCAAGGGTTGCCTGGATTACCAGACCCTGTCTGCTTTGGATTGGGTCGGTCTCCCGATTATCCTCTGCCACACAGATGTGTCATTTGCAAAACAATATTACCACACCTCTAATACGCGAACAAATGTTCGTGCTTAGTGCGTTTTGTTCATTGCCTCACGCATCTTCATACGCTTGTCATGATGGGCAATTCGCCTCTCTTTCGGCAACTCACCATTCATGTAGAGTCTGTTCTCTTCCGATCTCTCCATGTCGTGCCACTCATCTCTGAGTTCACCTGGAGTCTTTGACGGTTCACCTTCTTTCAAGATAAGTCCATTTGCTGCCTCACCGGACAGTGCGTTCTTCCGTATGTTGTTCAGCATAAGTTTGATTGCGGGATTGTTGAGTGCTGCCTGGGTCATTGGATCCTCCAGGTCAATAGGATGCGTCTCATCCTGGAACTGCTTTGCCATCAACTCGACACCCTTGTTGGATTCGTCATACGACAATCCGAGCACTGCCTTGACCCTTCCTTCGTTTGCCTCAGATGCCTCAAGCAGGTTGCCCTGCTGTACTTCATTGCCATTGGCGAACCAGGTTGCAACGGTCTCCCACTGCTTGCGGTTCAACCCTGCTTGTGATGCCAGGTCTGTGATGCCGGCAAGAACATCATCTGGCAGTCCCTTGAAATCTGCCGGTGGCTTGTAACCGGTCTTGTCTTCAGGGATCCCGAACAGTGACTTGAACTCGTCTGGTTGCTCACCCCAGGGTTTGTCTGGGTCAGGCATCAACATAACCTGCGGGTAATGCTTCTGGATCTTGGCGAACACCTCGGTCTTCTGTTCGTCATCCATCTCATCTGAGTGGATCCGCAGTGAGTTGCCCATTCTCTTTTCAAGTTCCAGGTAGGACGTTGCCAATGCACCGGTATCTGCGAACTTGGATAAACTTTCATTACCCCTCATGTCTTCCGGTAACGAATCTGTGAAATCTGTCATTTGCTTAACTCCTGTAAGCCTCTGTTGCACGACATGCGTATGGTATCCACCAGGTCTCTCCTGGCAGCATTCGCAATTGATGTGTGTACGTTTGTGTCGATGATCTTACCCGCAGTCATCTGATCGAGGATTGCTAACACCTTCTGACCATCTGGGGTTGAGAAACATCTGTAGAACAGCAGGTTGTTCTTCGACACCTTCTCTCGTAACTTATCCTGCTTCTTTGGATCAAAATCTGTACTTAATACGTTCTGGTCTCTACTGAACACTACCCTCTCCTGTTGCGTTCTCCATGTCTAACCCTTGCATGTCTTTTGCACCTGCTGCCATGTCTTTGACTGCACCACCGGCAAGTTTGGCTTGCTCTGCCTCTGCTTGTTTCTGCTGCGCCTCTGCCCTGGCAGTGCGTATCTCTTCAATGCTATCCGCATCTCTGCGGTACTTGGCGGGAATGCCTCGCGCCTCACCGGTACCGGTAACGATTGCATCGAAGTCATAGTTGTCAAGAACGTCTGGGATCATCTGTGCCATGCCCATGCCTTCCTGGACCCACACAGATGTGGCATCTGCTTCAGCAGACCGCATCAACCTGGATAGCTTGCCGGTGTACTCGATGTCGAGTTCAGCATCACCAACACTGTCCGGTGCTTCAGGGAACTGAGCATGTCTTGCAAGTGAGAAGAACGTGTTCTCGACCACGTGCTCCAGGATGGATCCCTCGATACCACCAACTGTGGGTCCGAACTGTTCACGTTGCCGATCCCTTCTCTCCATCACCTCGGTGGCAGTCATTGCCGGTGACTCTTTGAGATCAAGCATGTCGATCTTGAAGTGTCTGTGGATGCCTTCCTGGAGTCTGCTCAACTCCACGTTTGCTGCTGCGAAGTTGGATCCTTCAGGCATCAGACCAAACTCATCCTTGTCCGTTACATCGGTAACACCACCTGCTGCCAGGTCGACATCACCAATGAACCCACGTTCAGTAGTCCACAGTGCTGGATCCAGTGCCTTAGCTGATGCCTCGGACAACTGTGCGACAAACTCATTCAACTGCATGATGTCCGACAGTGCGATCATTGCCGGTGAGTGTCCGTACTTGCTACCTGCTGTTGCCTTCCAGATGTTACGCATTGCCGGCATGAAGTAGTAACCACCTTCCTTCAGCACAGTGCCTGACGTTCTGCACACCCACTTGTAACCAACCGGTCTCCGTTCAGGTGCCAATGGTTTGCTGGTGTCGATCTTCTCGTGGTCATCACGATAGTAGATGCACAGGATGTAATCTTTCTTCATCTCAATCGGATCATCTTTGGTCAGATCACTCAGGTTAGCATCAGGTAACTTGTCCATTGCCTGGAGTGATGTCCACCTCTTGCGGTAGTAAGACCTGGAAATCTTGTCACTTGAATCTAATTCGTAGTAGGCATCCATCAGTGGTGTGGCAGTGAAGTCAATGCCCTTCCACTCCATGTCATCCTCTTCCTCCATCAGCAGGGTATTGGTACCGAACCCACAGATGTCCAGGGTGGACTTGTTGAACTCCGCATGGAAGTCAGATTCAAGCAGTGTCTTCCAGAGTATGCGCTCACACTCATCGAGCCACTCTCTTGCTGCCTGGTCTTCATTGACTGCATCGTCCCTGAAGGTCAGGTTGAACCACTTCATGGCAGCAGGTGCCACGTTTGATGAAATGGCATTGGATAGTTGTTCGCAGTCATTCACTGCCGTACCGTCAAAGATTGAACGTCTACGCCAGTTGACCTCTGACTCGGTGTTCAGGTCACTGTAGAAGTCATCTCGGTATGGCATGACAAATCGTTCAACCAACTGAAGTGTTCCATCCAGTGTCTTGCGGTCAGATTCATTCTGGTCGAACCTGCTGACGATCAATGCACCATCCATGACTTGCCCCTTTAGGTTTTTGCCGGTCCCAACCACTTACCACCACGCGAGTAGTTTGGTCGGTCTGGATCTCGATCAGATAGCTTGTGCATCTTTGCGGGATCCATTCGTTTGACTGCGGTCTTCTTGGCAACCTTCTTCGTTACCTTCTTCTTTGCGACTTTCTTTACCATTACGTTCTCCTAATGCTTACCGTCAATTCCGAGTCCGTGATTACCATCAATCCAGGGATCATATGGCATGTTAGCCTCCGTTGATCTTTACGATTACTACGAACAGCACAACGACCAGAACGGCAGCAATTGCCTTCCACCTGGTGAGTTTGCTGTATGAATGCCACTTGTCCGATATGTCTTGAAGTTTCATGCCATTGCCTTGTTCACTTTGCGTATGCGAACTCTGGGAATAATTTGCTTACCGTATCGGGGAATCATTATACACCCTTGTCGCATCGCATCCATTACGTGGTCGTTCTTCTTCACAATCTTGCCATCCTTGCGGTGGTACATCCTGAACTCCCTCCAGAATGCGGTGGCATCACTGAACACCTTAAATCGACCTGCCTTCATGCGCTCATAGATCAGCATGACACCTGGTTCAACGTGGATACTGCCATCTACGTTCTTGAAGTCCACACCATGCTTGAGTCCTGATTCACCGTACAGGATCCTGGCAGTCTTCCCAGAGTTCTTCTCACGGTTCTCGATGTCATGAGGGAACACGCATGGAGCGTGAGACCACATCTTGTTGGTTGCCAGGGCATGTTCAGAGATCACCTGCCCCTTCTCTGCCTCTGCCCTCACCACGTACACGATGTCCTGCTCTGGATCGTAGGCAAGCCACACCGAGGCATTGGTTGAGATACCCAGGTCAATTGCTCGGATGACAGTCCACCAGGTGTAAGGTGAAATGTCGAATGGATCACATCTGATTCTGTTCTCGGCAATCGGATAGACAAGACCACTGCCAAAGAATGGTTTGCCACTCTTCCGCATATCGTGCTCATGCTCTGGGATACCGGACAGTATCAGTGCCTGTTTCTCCGGTGTCAGGTGTGTACAGTCATCCCAATCGATGGGTCCGATCAGCAACTGCCCTGGTTGCAGGTCTTCCATGAATGAGGTGACCAGGTCTGTCTGCCCCAACTCCGGTGTCATCGTGAACCGGATCCTGCCACCCTTGCCTCGGTTGCCGTTCATGGTACGCATGTATAACTGCCCAACCATTTCATCTGGTGGACACTCATCTGCCCATATCAAATCTTTAATGGTGCCGGCAAACGACAGGGTTGATTGACCGGTCTTGGCCTGGGTGTATGCCCTGAGTGCAACAGCAGATGTTCCGAACCTGGACTTGACGTACACCTTACGTGCCAATCCCTTCTGTTGTGATGGGTCAACGTGATCGATCTCATCAGGGTGAACCCATCCACCAGAGAACTTGCGTGTAACTGGATCCAGGTCACCGAACAGTGCCTTCTGGGTAACGTCTATGAGTTGGGTGTTGTCTACGCCCAGGACAGTGGTATCAAGTTGGTGGTCGAACTTGAATCCCTTCCAATCGTCTGGGTAGTCACCGGTGATGTCACATGCGAAGTGGTAACCCTCGGACCAGGTCTTGCCGGTCTGGTTACCTGCCATCGTCATTATGTGCGAGTCATGAGAGTCGAACCCTTCTCTCTGCCAATCGTACCACTCAGGTGGAAACGACCTGCGGTTGTCCCTTGCGTGTTCTATGACATCAAGCCGAGTCTCTGCCAGTTCCAGGACAGCATCGATCAGTGATGAGTCTGTTTTGCTGCCTTCTGCCACAGTTCCTCTACTTGCTTCTCAGTGAACCCCTGGGACAGCAGTTGGTTAGATATGTCTGCTTTGGTTTTCTTGGTCTTCTCGATGATGGTCTTCTCGACTGCCTTGAGGTCGGGGAGTGTCTTACCGAGAAGCGCAATACCTACCCTGGCTTGAACTGCCGACAACTTCACCTTCGGTACAATCTCTTCCTTACAGTGAGGGCAATCCATCTTCTCAGACAGCCCCATAAAGAAGTCCTGGAGTCTGCCCATGATCTGACCGGTCTTGATTCTTTCGGCAATTCTTTCTTTTGCACTCTTGTGATTGACGTTACTCATGATTTACATAAGAACATACGAAGATTTGTTCGTGTATTTGAGTTCATTCTTTACCCCTCTTAACACCGGAACTTTTATTCGTGCTTTTAACTTCGTCCTTCTCATCTGGGAATATCTTCTTGAACCTATCAGCGTACTCTTCTGGAGTGATGTCCATTCGTCTCTTGGACCATCTGGAAGCAGGTGGTGATGGGTATCCGTTGCTCATGACCGGTAATCCTGGTGTGCAGCAAGTGAGTAGTGGACTGCGAGTGTCAGTGTCCGTCTGTGGAACATCTGTCTCAGTGCCTGGTGGCATATGTCCAGTGGTACTTCGTTGTTCTTGATCATGCGATCCAGTGCGATCTTGCGTTGTGCCTTGACCTTGCGTTCAGCCAGGATGACATCTGCTTTGTTCACAGTACATCGTCCTGGAGTCTCTGAATGAGAATCCGAGTCCAGTGTGCGTGAAGCCGATTTACAGCGTGAGGGATTCCGGTGTCACCTACCGCATGGCAGATAGCCTGTAGTTCATCCTCGGTCAGTGTGGATAGAGCATCGAACTGTTTAGCTGTTCGCTCCAACACTGTCTGTGGGTCATGGATATTGCAATTTTGCATCTTCCCAATGGGTATGACTGTTCCATGTTGCCCTTGTTCCACAATGTGCTCCAGTTAAGATGCAGGGTCAGACGGACAACTGGAAGGAAACCGACTGACCCCGCACGAATGTCAAAATCGTCTCGTTGGTCATTTGACGAAACCAGTTTACTACCTGGTGCAGGGCATCGCAAATTATCGTTCAGGAATCTTTTTTCACATTAGGGGTTGCATTCTGCTGAAAAGGAACTATACTTCATACATACCACCTCTTTAAACAACTGGAGAATAGAATGTCATATTTCATAGATGCCCAATGCACCAAGTGCGGTCATGAAGGTAAACACGAACACACACCGGCAGCACCTGGTCACGGTCAGGAACCGGATCTCCGATACTTCACCGAGTGCTGCGAGTGTCACATGCTTTTCAACCACGAAGAGGTGTACGTGCCACCATCATTTGAAACCAAAGTACGGATGACTGAAGAGATTATCTCGCAGGATCCCGACTGCTCCCAGGCTGTAGTTGACGCATCGATTGAGTTAGCTGATCAACTGATCGACTTCCACAAGCAACTGATTGCGTTTGAGGTGTCGATCAACCGGCAACGGTACACCTACTCTTACCTCGGACTGCCATACGTGCCGATCTGGGAAAAACACACCAGGGACGTAGTCAACGGTTGGTGGTTTCGTGATGGTGAGAAGATGAAAGTCGTGATCGATATCGTTGACCTGGTTTGCTATGACTCAAATGGGAACGTGGTCGAATGACCACTAATCGGAAAGTGACCAGGGCAAAAAACTGCTATTGCCACACCTGTGAAAAGGCTTTCCACTGGTTGGGGATCACCAGGCACAGGGCAGCCCACCGTGACAGGAAAGAAAGTTGCGATATCACTTACACTCATGGCGATAGGTGGGTGCATGACTTCTCTACAAACCAGGGTTTGCAAGACCAATAATCTTCAGCACTTCATCAAGAGACCTGGCAACTGGCATTGGACCAGGCCAGGTTTCGCTTCTTTCCACCTGCTTTTTATTCAAC
>Ga0255047_10001980_pt1 | contig 14028 bp, 19 predicted proteins | sample JV7_2_1_MG_FD_183640 | JGI IMG/M metagenome (GOLD analysis project Ga0255047, IMG submission 183640) | Seawater microbial communities from Jervis Inlet, British Columbia, Canada - JV7_2_1 | ecosystem: Environmental > Aquatic > Marine > Inlet | place: Canada: British Columbia | collected 2016-10-06
GTCTCTGAAAAGTACGCCTACAAGGCAAAGCAGAAGAAGGGAGAGTGATGGCGATATCGTTTGCTGGCGTTGATCTACTGCTCGAAGATCCGGACAGGGAATTCCAGACGTGGCTGGAGCGTTCCCTGAGCCTGAAGGATCTGCGGCTATGGGGCGCCGAGCCGATTACGTTCCGGGAGGGTCGCGACGGGCCGTTAGGCGTCGACCTGCCTCCCGTAGGGTTGCCGCTGATAAACTGGCCCGAACCGCCGGCACTCAAGATCAATTCCCTCTGGATACCAACCGGCGCGACCCGGTGGGCGTTTGGGCTGTTTCTCGTTGACGGCGAGTCCCTGGAGGAAATCGAGGACAAGGTAGACTCCAGCGGGGCCGCTACGCTGACAATCACCGAAGACCGCTGGCCGACCAGTCCCGGAGTGAGCAACACGACGATTTCGGGCACGTACTACATGCTGCCCCCGCGGCGGGTTGCTGACGCTGGCGAGGAACCGCGGGGATGGCTCTTGACGCTGGTAGACCGGCGATATTTCCTCCAATTCCAAGACACCGGCCTACTGACGGTCGATGAAGACACGACTTGGATTGACGTTCTTCAGTCGCTGTCGGTAGGTATCGGCATGACGCTGACGTATCCCACGCCAGCCACCGCGTACCTCCAGCCCGACCCGGACGAACTCCACAGGAAGTACGAGAACCTCGGGGCTGCCCTGGACGCGGTTGCGGCCTGCCTGGGGTGGCGTATCATCTACGACGCCACGACCGAAACGATGACGATGCAGGCGGCGTCAACGGCACTCAGCGTCGTGTCGCAGAACCTAGCCCGAAACAGCAACGAGATATTGGCCGGTGGGGACGCTGGCTCGACGCTGTGGAACACCTGGCCGGCTAATGTGCGGGTGGTGTTCCGGGAGGACATCGAAGGGGAGGTGACGGGAGAGGTCTTCGCTGTCACGGTTGGGCAGACGGGCGATAGCGGCGTCACGATGCCGAGCGTGACGGAATACACGATCCACAACACCTGTCACGCAATCAAAGAGGAGGCGACGTGGCCGGACCCACCTGACAACCCCCTTGACTTCGATGCCGTGTTCGCGTGGGTAGCGGCCGTTGAGGCTGTCGAGGCGGCTTCGGTGAGCAACCTTGCCGAGTTGCAAGCCCTGGCGAACAAGATCGCAGGCGATTACTCCGATTGGCGTGGCCAAGCCTACGACACTACGTACCTAGGGTTGGCGGCCTGGACGTCCAACGGCTACGACGATTACGTGTGGTATCACTACGGCTACCAGTTTCCGTCGGATGACGAGACGGACCTGCCGGGCGATATCGACAAACCCGACAACGAAGGCATGTTTGGAGGTGATTATGCGTGTTTCACTCGGATCGCTACGTTGCCACCAAATGTTGGCGTTAGCGAACTATTGCACTTTACTCCTGGCAGTGAGTCGTCGTCGTCGAGCCAGTCCTCCTCCTCCTCAATTACATCCTCAGCGTCGTCGTCGAGCCAGACGTCTTCCCAAACAAGTTCATCCTCGTCCTCAAGTGCAACATCCTCTGCGACAAGCTCCTCGTCGGCAACGTCGTCTAGCAGTAGCAGCAGCACCTCCGAGGAAACCGACTCGCCTTCCGGGATAACGCTTTATGCGTCCTCCCGAGCGGAAACCACCGAGGCCGATGATACCGATACGATCAGTTTCGATACGCAATTCTCTCGCTATGGTACCGGGCTAGCCAAGGTCCTGAACAACATCACAAATCAGTCGGACGATACCATTGTGGGGCGGGTGTCGTGGGCCGTGACGGCGGAACGCTTTTTCAGAGACGCCAGTCCGGACCCGGCAGTTGACAGTATTTTGCAGGTCCGGCTACTGAGGGGATCGGGCGTGTTGACGAGCGCGGACTATCTGACCGGCACTCTCTCGGCCCTTTCGTCATCCCGTCGGCAGGGTGCGGGCGTGATTGGGGAGGGCGACCGGGCCGTCAATGGCGTACCCGGAAACGTCTTGACTCAACTGAAGTCCGGCGATCACTTCGCCATTCAGATCCGGCAGGTCTACGAGGGAAACACCAACGACCAGTGGAAAACGCTCTCAGAGGGCTGCCATATCACATTCACGGAGATTCCCGGCGTGACGCTGGAATAGCCGTCCATTTCCGCTCTTGACGGTACTTTTCGGGTCGGTATCGTGTGGGTGATAGTCCAACGGAGGAGAAACCGTGAGCACCGCAATTCTGATACCGGCCCGAATGGAGTCTACGAGGTTCCCGGGTAAGCCGCTGGAGGTCCTCTGCGGCCGGAGCCTTCTGCACCACTGCTACCAGCACGCCACCGAAGCCACCCGAGCCAGCACGGTAGCGGTCGTGACGGATTCCAAGGAAATCGAGGAGCATTGCCTTGATTTCGATATGCTGTGCGTGCTGGACCAGCGGAGGCACAGAGATTTCTCTGAGATCCGTACCGGTTCGGACCGTTGCGCGTGCGCGTTGGGCCACAAGGCATTCGAGAACCACGACTTTGACACGGTAGTCAATCTCCAGTCTGACGAGCCCGAGGTGAGCGGCAAAGACCTCGATGCCCTGATTACCATGTCGGTCGCGTCGGGCCGGGTCACGACCGCATCGTGTGCGATCCAGGGGCACGAACTAGAAGACCCCAACACAATAAAGGTCGTAACGCGAGCGGGGCATTTCGCAGCCTACTTCTCACGATCAGGGCTCCAGGGTGCTTCTGCGCACGTCGGCGTGTACGTGTATCCGTTGCGAGAATTGCAGCAGTTTGCGGTGGCTGCCCAGCCTCATACCGAGAAGGCGGAGGGGCTGGAGCAACTTCGTATGATTCACCACGGGACCGAGATCCTCGTCCTGACCCTCGAGGGCCGCCGCCGTTCCATCAACTGCCCGGGAGATATCAAGGCATGGTAGGCTGGAGCGACACTATGAAGAACAATACGGTAACCGTGAAGTACGGCATTCGGAACTTCATACACAAGGACAATCCTTGTGGGATTCGCGACTGGCCGATAGGGTCGCTCGACTGGGTGCTTGACCTTGGTGCTAGTCAAGGATACTTTTCGATGCTGGCCCGCTTTCTCCATCCTCGCATTCGCGTTGTGGCAGTTGAACCTGATCCCGGTACGTCATCCCATCTACGTAGACACACGGAGGATTTTGACATCGAGACGCTCGAGGTAGCGGTTGGGGCTGGCGGCGTGGCTTATTGCCGTAGGGGCAGCAAGACACTGGCTCATCGCTATCGCGTGGGCGAGGCCCCAATTGACGCCTCCGACCATTCGGTCGAGTCTATCACCCTTGACACACTTATCGAACGCATTGACTTGCCTCTTGATAAACGCGGATTTATCAAGATCGACATCGAGGAAGCAGAGCGCGAACTGCTGGCTCATGATCCCAGTATGGGGGTGTTGCGTCAGGCGACTTGTATCAGCATGGAGTTGCACGCTGAAACAAAGGCGAGTTATCGAGAACTAATCGCGGGTTTTACGGAGCGATTGCCCGGTCATGCAGTGACGATAACGGGCAGGCACCCCGGGCGTGTGTTGTATGGGGTGTTGCGATGACCAGAGGCGTCGTATACCTGATCTACGGCCCGAAGGTGGCGGAACGGCTCGTTGTGTCGCTGTGGTCGTTGCGTACGTTCTGGGACGGCGAGGTGTGCGTTCTGTGCAGCACAGACGAAGAGGCCGCTATTCTCCGGCCGGCTGCGATTGACCTGGACGTTGATCTGCTGCGAATCGAATCCGAGAAAGGCACCCACCCCCATTGGCTTGCCAAAGCACGGGTCCCGGAACTATCTCCCTTCAACGAAACAATCTACATCGACGCCGACACGTTTGTAACGGGCCCGATTGAAGAACTGTTCGGCCACCCGTTGACGCTAACGAGCCATTTGGGATGGACGGCCGGTCGAGGGAAGACACGAAAGCGAATCCTCCGATTCGCTGACCTAAACGACCCCTGGGTAGACTTGATGATTGACGGACAGTTTAGAGAGGATCGCCCCGCCGTCAATGGTGGCGTGCTGGCGTTTCAGAAGAGCAACACGGACCTGTCGCAATGGTACGATCTGACGTGCCGGATGGCCGGGCACCCTCTATCAGAACAGTCTGCGTTGCAGGTGCTTACGAGCGTTCTGCCACACCGCTGGGCCGACGAACGATTCAACCGGATGCCCGGAATCGGCAAGGCGACCGCAGACGTCCGAATCTGGCATTTTTACGGGAATCGGCATTGTCGACGGGATTCGCTGTGGCTGGATGCTTTTCACGACGCACTGCGGCACAACATCGGCGGCCTACGAGACTGGGCCGGCACTTACGACCGCAGGGTCCGGGGGTTGCTACGTGGACAATAGGCCGTGGATTGATATCGGAACGCTCGCGATTGCCCGCAAGCTGGTTACGCAGGGCATGGAGAGCTTTTTGGAGAACCTTGTTGACCGAGATGACTTCCGGCTGCGATGGATTTTCCATCTTGACACGTATCCATTTCCGGGATTGGAGGCGTATTTCGCTGAGACATGGAGCCAAGCGGACGCAGCCCAATCTTGGTTTGACGCATCGCAGGCCCGATACAGTCGTTCGCATAAAGGCTTTGGCGGGTCGTTTAAGAGGGTACTCGAAGAAGTCCGGAACCCCTTCTTCAGCATCGAGGACGACTACCACCTCCACAAGCCCCTGTCTATCCGCGAAACGCTCGACAAGAAGCAGGACTACGTGAACTTCAAGGGCACGCCTATTGGGTCAATCTCCCCGTCCTACTGGAGCCCGCGGCTTGTGGCGTACCTGCTGGAGCACTATCCAGACCCACCGCAACACGCGACGGCAAGGGATTTCATGCGAATCACTGGAAGGGAGTCCACGGTTGATTTTGCGTGGACAGAATACACGATGAAGCAACGCAAAACGCTAAGGGCCGAGTATTTCACGCACGTTGGCGATGAGACAATGGCAGCTCTGGGCGTCAAAAAGTACGGTCCCCTGCGGTATTACTACGATTCCGAGAAAGGCGGGTTGGTGAAGGTGAAGGCATGAACCTGCACGTATACACAATCTCGACGCAGCCGCTCGATACAGTTCCATTGACGCGGATCAATCGGCCCGACGTTATGTTGGCGTCATGTATTCGTTTCGGTGTGCCCCTAGAGGTGGAGGTTGTGGCGAGTGTCGACGCAGGACGGTTACAGAGACATAAGGTCACCGGGTTACGCAATATCCTGCGTCGACTTCCTGACGATGACGTGCTACTGTATACCGACGGATGGGATGCGTTCTTTGCGTCTCCTCTCGGCGGCGTGTTACAGGCGTATGCGACATTTGGCACGCCTGTCGTGTTTTCTGCCGAACACAACCTCCATCCCGTCGTGCCGGATCTAAAGGACGTGTATCCCCCGTCGTCAACACGGTACAGGTATCTCAATTCCGGCGGTGCCATAGGTGTAGTCGGTGCCTTGCGAGAGCTGCACGACAAGTGGCTGCGGGAGGACCAGCTTGCCCCAGACTTTGACGATCAATACCACTGGCATCGCGCGTTTATTGGCGAGCGACACCTCATATCTCTCGACCATCATTGTCGGATATTCCAGACGCTTTCGTCTCGTGGTCGACGGACTTCCCCGATGCACGATCTGCACGTCGTGAATGGTCGCGTATACAACAGAGACACCGATAGTACGCCATACATCGTACACGGCAACGGCAACCGTCGTACAAAGCTGGCTGTGCAGTTGTGGGATCAACTTGCGGAGTGGGAGGCCGAGCAATGCGAACCATAGCCGAATGCCTTGCTCACACGTCCCGGGTGACGCTCGAGCTGTCGAATCAGTGCCAAATGTCGAGGGTTCACAAGCTCTGCCCGGCGTATCGGGCGACGGAGTGCGTGATACTGCCGAGGAAACAGATTGCAGACGTCCTCGGTACGCTGGCGGCATTGTGGGGTGATGGCAAAAAGAAGACGGTAGCTTTCCACTGCTACAATGAGCCAATAATCGACCCCCGGCTGTTCTTGTTGATGAACAACGTGCGTCATTGGATTCCACAAGTCGGTATTCGCATTTGCTCCAACGGCGAGTACATGAGCCGAGACCTGTTTCTGGAGATGATCGACGCCGGCGCGACCCGTATCGTGTTCTCGGCTTACTCCCAGAAGCGGTACGAAGAACTAGCTGAGATTACCCGGAAGCCTCACGGGACCAGCGTCCGGGTTCACCACGTCAAGAAGCTCGACGGCAGGGATTTCAACTGGGCCACGAAAACGGGCGTGGATGACCCCTGCGGCGCACCCCTGGACGACCTGATGATCCGGGCCAGCGGGAACGTCGGGCTGTGCTGTTACGATTGCCGGGAAAGCGTGGTGTTCGGCAATCTGAACGAGAATACGTTCGCGGAAATTATGCAAGCCGGTTACGACGTGATGCGTAAGGCACAGGAAGAACTGAAGGCCGGCGACCGTAGTCGTTTTGGGGTTTGCCACCACTGCCAGAGCCACAGGTGAACGATGAGTGGAAGAACTCGCCACGGGAAACTATTTGCTGCCCTGCTGAATGAACGCATGGCCGAGCCGAGAGGTGCTGAAATTGGGGTGTGGGAGGGTACAACGGCAAAACAGATTCTCTCGGCTGTTCCGGGATGTTTTTTGTATCTGGTTGACCCCTGGGAAAAATCACTAGATGGTGGTGGCGTGGATCAGACACCGGATCGTTTGCGGATTGCGAGGAAGCGTGCGGAGTCAAATGTTTCCGCCTACTCGGCCGACGGCCAGGTGGGTATGCTACACATGACATCGCTAGAAGCCGCAAGGCACGTAAAGGATGGCGAGTTGAATTTCTTTTTTCTTGATGGTCGCCACGAATATCCCTACGTGCGAGATGATTTACGAGCGTGGAAAGACAAGGTCAAGCGGGGGGGGATCTACGCAGGTCACGATTACCGATACATGGCGCAACGCAGTGAAACTGAACTATTTCCGGGTGTCACCCGAGCGGTAGACGAATTTGCCGAGGAACTCGATAGAGTTGTCAATGTAATGCCCCATCATCTATGGTGGATTGGAGGATAGAAACATGGACCGAGAAGTAGCGTATCTGTTTACGGGCGGCACAATATGGACACGATTGATTGTATCCTTGTGTTCTCTTCGGCAGCATTGGGGAGGGCGTGTCGCTGTATACTGCGCCACCCAAGACGAGATCGACGCTCTGTCCGTTGTGTCTAGCGAACTAGATATTTGCCTAATAAACCTAAACTGTCCCTCTGCGCGAAGAGGGGCATCAGAGGGGAAGCTGGAGATCATACATCGCGCGACAGATCACACGCTCTACTTGGATTGCGATACGCTGGTAACTGGGGACGTCAGTGACTTGTTTGCGGGTCCGCTTGTCCTCACGGTTAATAACAAACTTCGGATTACACACAGACGCCGAGTGCATTTATTCGATCAGTTCCGCGGGAAAACGATGGCAATCGATTACCTAATAGGGCTCCAAATGAACCTGCACCAGCGGATGGTGAATGCAGGGGTGTGGTCGTTCAACCCGCAGCAACACAGTATACGCGGGCTGGTGTCAATTGCGTATCAATTGGCTTTTGGACAAATGCCGCTTCCACAGACTAGATTGTGTGAGATTGGCATGCAGTTACTTACGGGCACCGGCATAGAGCATGTTCTGTTAGGGCAACAATGGAACCACCCCTCACGCACCACTGCAATAGCGAGGGCGGATGTTAGGATATGGCATTACACTGGCTCGTCGCATTGCCGTAATGGTTTTCCCGAGTGGTCAGGTGCGTTCTTGGATGCCTTGTCTAGGAACGTCGGAGGGTTAGCTGACCATCCCGACAGATACGACAAGCGCGCAAAGGCGTTATGCAAATGACCCGAGAAATATCCTACCTGTACGAGAACACCTTCGCGGAGATCATGCAAGCCGGTTACGACGTGATGCGTAAGGCACAGGAAGAACTGAAGGCTGGCGACCGTAGCCGATTTGGGGTTTGCCACCACTGCCAGAGTCACAGGTGAAGCATGTATATATTCTCAGACGACAACTGTCACCACTGCCCTGCGGTACACGATCCACACACACGAAAGCTGCTGACATGATATTGCTGAAAAAACACGGCGTGTTGGTGCAACACATACCGCGTACTGGTGGAACATGGATACGCGACGCAATCGACGCTTGCGGCATAAGCTATTGCAAGTGCTTGGCGGCGTGTCCACAGCATATAGCTATTAAACACGGATTAGCTACGCACATCCGAAAGACGAGTAAGTATCCGCACTCAATTATTGCAGCATTCGTCCGACACCCAGTAGCCTACTATGAGTCTGTATGGAAGTGGATGACGGACGCAAATATGCAAAAAACGAGACACAGGCTATTACATGGCTGGCACCCGCATGGGACCGCTGTGAAGCTGTATCGGGCAGATTTTAACGAATGGGTGGATGTTATGCTCGATGAAAAATCGGCATGGTATACCCGGTTGGTTGAGCTATACGTCGGACCGGATGGGGGGGAGTTTTGCAGTTTTGTGGGACGCACTGAACATCTACTAAGAGACGTCGTCAATCTCCTGTCAGTATCTGGCTACTCGTCCGAGGCAAACACAACAAACCTTGCCTCCCTGCAATCGGCCAACGTGAGAACGCTTCACGTGGAGTGGCAAGAGGCGACGAAACAGCGAGTCATACACGAGGAGCGTGAGGTAGCGTCCCGCTTTTACGGTGACAACATAGACAAGCGATTATTCCCATGACCCGAGAAATATCCTACCTGTACTGCGGCGGCAAGATGTGGCCCCGCCTGATTGTGTCGCTTTGGACGCTACGGAAGCACTGGGACGGCGTTGTGCGGGTGTACTGCGCGACGCAACGGGATGCAGACTGGATTAGGCCGACGTGCGATACGCTGAACTGCGAAATCGTCCTGATGGGTCGCCCCGACACCAACGGATCAAGCCCGCGTGGGAAGTGTGCGTTGACGTCACATGTCGTTGCTGAAAACGCTGTCTACATCGACGCCGATACGGTGGTCGAGGGGTCGCTGGAGCCGATGTTCGGATACGAATTGGCGTTGACGTCACACGGCGATTGGACGACTGAAGGGCGGAGGGTTCGGGAACAACTACAGTTCTATCGGGGTGTCAGCAAGTGGCTTGACGAGTTGATTGAGATACAACTTGGGGGAGCCTATCCGCACATCAATGCGGGTACGTTTGCGTTCATGCGGGACAGCCGCATGCTAGAGAAATGGCGGGAGATCGTGACCGAAGTAGTTCGCGTGGGAGCGATTGTGCCGCCTGCACCCAAGAACACGAGCGTCGTGCCAGCCGATACGGCGTTTCAATTGCTCACAGGGCTGTACGTCCCTACCATACTCGACGACCGATTCAACTGCTGCTGCCGCCACGGATTGACCTGGGAAGAGCCCGTAGTCCGCCACTACTGCGGCCGGCGACACGGCAGGAACAACCGGGAATGGCGATGGGCGTTTCTGGAGTGCCGGGAGATCAACCTCGGCGGAATCTGCGACCATCCGCGACGATATGACATGGAAACCCGCAACATGCTGATTCGCCACGAGAAGGGCGGATACGACCCGATTACGGGCTACTCGCTGGGGAGGTTGTGATGGGAACCGCAATCGACTGCACACACCTACGGGCCAACGTCGGCACTCAGTCGGGGCCGTTCGGTTCAGTGAACGTCTACGGTTGTGCGTGCAAGAAGGTCAAGCAAGCCACGCTGAGTCAGTGCCTCACTTGCGAGCACTACCTCGTCAGGGCCCCCGACCCGCGTAGGCCACAGAGAGGCCGCTGCCGGCACCCGGACGGTATCGTGACGGATCGGTATCAACGGACCGTAAACGTCGCGGACCTCTACAAAGGTGCCTCTTGCTTCCTGGTTCTCGGCGGTCCCAGCTTGAAGAAACTGAATCTGGACTTACTCCGCAATCGCGGCGTGCTGATTATGTCGGTCAACAACTGCCCGGCTGGACTTCCGGAGGGCCTGCGTCCTCACTTGTGGCTCCACACCGACCCTACCGGGAAAATGCACGACTCGATTTGGCGTGACCCGTCAATCTTGAAGTTCGCCCCCGTGAACGGCTGGCAAACTCGCTACAAGGAGGGCGACCTCAAGGACGGGGTTCAGAAGAAAGACGGCATCCGGAAACGAAAGCCGGACAACTCGGGATTCGAGGCCCTCGAAGACGGCATCCGGGCAATCGACATGCCGGGCGTGCTGGGCTACGAGCGGAATACCGCGTTCGACCTGAATAATTGGCTGTTCGAGCCGTCTATAAATCGCGGCAACGACGACCAGCATGCCTTGGGCGAAAAGGGCCATCGCCCGAACGGATGGCCCAAAGTAATCAACACGATGTTCGCCGCGGTTAGGCTGGCGTTCTATCTCGGCGTATCGAGGTTGTATCTCGTTGGTGCTGACTTCTGTATGTCGCACGCGGAGCCCTATGCATTCAACCAAGGCAAGGGACAAGGCGGCTGCAACGGCAACAACAACGCCTATGCTAAAATGGCGACGATGTTTACCGCGTTGCGGCCATTGTTTGACGACGCCGACTTCGAGGTGATAAACTGCACGCCCGCCAGTGGACTGTGGGCTTTCGATTACGTACCGTTGGAGGAAGCCGTCGAGACGGTAACCAGCGGCTTTGAGGAGGTGCTCGATGCAAGAGGATGGTACGATTAAGGGGCCGAGAGTAATGACACCGGAAGGCGTGCGGTCGCTTGCGCCGGGGGCCGAACGAAAGGACCCTATACCTTCCGCCGTGTTACTGAACGAGCACTTTCAGTTCGTGCTCACAACCATGACGGACTGTGACCGGTCTATCGTGCAGGCGTTGCTGAACGTGATCCGCAACAAGCAGTATCTCGTGATGGCGTGGGAGGCGAACGGGAACACGTCGCGTATCCACGCGGCATCCCAGGAGTTTCCGCCCGTGCTTTTCCCGGTCGTTTACAAGCAATGCGGCGAGAAGATATCGGCACTCCGGACCGAGACGGATGCCGCCGACTTGAAAGCCAAGATTGAAAGGCAGAACAATGGACTCCCCGACGTTGCAGAATAAGCACACCTGGGGCACGTCGCGGCATCTTGTCGTGACAGAGCAATTTGATGTAGCTCACGCAATCGGCACTGCCCGGGGAGCGTCTTCGCTGCACGTTCACCACAGCAAGCACAACGTGTTTCTCGTGCTGACCGGCACGGTTGAAATACTCGGTGCGGATAACGAAGTGCTTACTCGCATCAATCCGCACGAGTCCTATACTGCGCCGGCCGGAGTTCCGCATCGGATGGCCTTTGTCACTGACGCTACGCTCTACGAGTTCTACTACCCGGTGGACGACAATGGCGGCACGATTGACTTGGCGGACATTCAGCGGCTTGATCCGGGATGGGAGCCGGGGGAGAGACTGGAATGAAACTGGAGATTGTCGTGCATTGCTGGCGGTACTCCCGGATGCTGGCCTACCAACTTTCGTCGCTGGTGCTGTTTCCGCCGAAGGATGTAGAGGTGGCGCTTCGGGTGTTCGGCACGTATGCCGACATACCGACCATGAATATGATCGACTACTTTCGAGGCCGGTATATTCCGTTTGTGTTGACGTACTCGTGTCAGCCGCTCTAATACGTGCGACCGGAACATCCCGACGGGTCGGCCCCGATTCACCTACCGAACCTCTATCGCATCCGTCAGATCGTTGGTAAACCTGGAGAGCCGGGCGTACATCCGGTTGACACGTTATGACAGCCGATGTTGGCGAGTATACCGATTCCGAGGCTATACGGCGTGGCCACCGACTAATAAGGTGCGTGACGTCTTCTATATCGCGTGCGGTGCCCGTAGGGGCTGATGTTGTTGATATTGGTTCTGGCGCGTATGGAGATTACGTCAATTGGATGCGGTGCAACGGTTGGCCTAACGCTGTCGGGATTGACGGCTCAGCGTCTAGCTGCGAACTATCGGGTGGTATTGTTCTCGTGGGAGACGTAACAAATGCGAGTGAGTGCTTGCGGCTCTTAGGCATGCGGCCGGAATGGATTATATGTACTGAAGTTGGGGAGCACGTTCCGATCACGCACCAATCAGGACTGATAGAAACGCTGTCGCTTGCGACGGATGGGATAATGCTTAGCTGGGCAACACCTGGACAACGAGGGCGGCGTCATATAAACTGCCGACTTCCCGAGTGGGTGGCGTGCGAGATGGGGCGTGTAGGTTTTGCGCTCGATCACGACGAGACGATGGCACTTCGGGATACCGCGACACGCCATTGGAACAAGAAACTCATGGTATTCAGGAGGGCGACCGCGTGCGATCTATCCAAATCGTAACCCACTGCTGGAGATTTTCGCGAGTCCTTCGATACCAATTGGCATCACTCGTGTTGCATCCCCCGTCTACTGACGTTGTATTGCGCGTATTCTACACGAGCGACGACAAGCCTACGTGTGACGTCCTCTCGCATTACGAAAAGAAGATGGGAAATGTCAGGTTAATGGCTTCAGACATGCCATTGCGACAGCTTGGGAAGCGTGCTATCGGTCGTGATTTAGCTGCGAGAGAAACCACAGCCGATATCGTGTGGTTCACCGACGCAGACGTATGCTTTTATGATGAATGTCTCGATTACTTGGCTCAGTGTGACCTTAGTACGGGGCCGATGTGGCACCCGCAGTACGTATGGGTCACGACAACCAAAGAGATCGGAGACAAGTACACGCTGGCTCGGCACAAGGGCGAGCCGCAAGTGTCGTTTGACGACTGCTCAAGGGGGCGTGTCAGGCAAGCGTATGGACCGTACCAGATTGTGCCTGGCGACGTATGCCGAAGCCACGGATACCCGACCGGTAGAGATAACGACAAAACCGAATCTGCATACGGTGTGTTCCACAGAAATTTCGCTGATGTCCGCGTACGAAAAAGACTTGCTGCCTTGTTTAACAGCGAACGCCAAAGCCGCGGGCTCGATATCCCTAATGTAATTCGCATCAGGCAATCTGTCTCAGGCGTGGTGGACACGCTCTAGTCTTCCACGACGTTCGTGACCCGCAACAGTTCTGCCATTACGGCCGTGTTATCCCTTCGACGTTGCCGAGCCATCCGTTGCGGTGCCGAATCTTCAGACCACGCTGGTTTTTAGGTGGCAGTGCCGGTTGCAGTTCGGGCATGCCAGATTGCATCGGAGCGTGACGTTTAACTCGAAGTTGATGCGTTTCATTCAATTGATCCTAGCCAGATCGGCTGCCCATTGTCGCACGTCAATAACTCCGAAATCATCGGTTGGGTCAATTGCGTCAGACAGAGTCTCTTCTGGATCGAGCACGCTGACGAACAACGAGTCGTACAGAACTTCTCCAGAATAGACGAACCCTGATTGACATTCCCTTTCGATAGCCTGCATTGTTGCTAGCGGCATAAGAATCCAGGCTTGAACAAGGAAGCCCGTGTCATTGTCGTACGGTACGGCAAACTGCGCAATCTGACGCAGCAAGGAACGAAAGACAGGGCCGTCTGGCGTTGGGGGAATTTGCGTAGTCGTCCAAGGCAATAGCCGGTTCTTGCGTCGCGCAAGCGCACAGGATCGGTGTAGCTGATCGTCGGTCATCGTCGATTCTCCTCCCAGAGAAAGTTAGTGTTCAACGACGTTCGTGGCCTTCATTAAGTGGGCCGTCACAGCCGCAGTATCCCGCCGACGTTGCCGAGCCTTTCGCTGCGGTGCCGGCACTTCCCCGATACGGAACGGCAACTGCTGCGGAGTCGCTGACCGATACATATCACAGACCGAACCCCCGTCATAGTCCCCCCGGACCAATCGACACGCTTCTCCCGACGAAAACATGCAGGCGGCACAGCGGACGCCGGAGAACGCTGGGGCGTAGTTCACCGAAATCTGGTCGAATTGCTTCTCTGTAACTGGCTCCTCTTGCTGGTCCAAGGACTCCTGCCACGCCAACCGGCTGTACTTCTTGGCCATCCGCTTGGGT
>Ga0255047_10001982_pt1 | contig 14023 bp, 11 predicted proteins | sample JV7_2_1_MG_FD_183640 | JGI IMG/M metagenome (GOLD analysis project Ga0255047, IMG submission 183640) | Seawater microbial communities from Jervis Inlet, British Columbia, Canada - JV7_2_1 | ecosystem: Environmental > Aquatic > Marine > Inlet | place: Canada: British Columbia | collected 2016-10-06
AGTGGCTGCGAACCCCGCACAACGCCATCATCTTCGGCAGGCGACCGCCCATACATCTGGCGACCAGCGGTTCACAGGACGGATTGCTCACGGTGCGGCGCTTCCTCGACGGCGCCCTAGGCGGTCTCTACATGCAGCCGAACACTATTGACGAGGCGTTTATGCCGTACGACGACGCGGAAATCGTCTTCCGGTAACGAGCGCTTTCACACCCTCGCCACGTCGCCTGCCCCCGTCGCAGCGGGGACGGCTGCGACTGCAACAGGCAAGAACTGGAGTTGGCAGATCAGCGCCGAGCGTGACGTCTGAGCGGTCCTGATTCGAACCGCCGACACTGATGGGACCGAATACCTGATCGCCGCCGATCAACACAGGATGAAATAAGCTCGCGTTCCAGTTTTCGGCATCGCCCTCACGCGGGAATGCGAGAGCGGTGGGCGCGGCATTTGTTCGCGTTGCGATTTGCTCGATGCCATCACAGCCCACCCCTTCAACTATAGACCAATCCAGAAGGATTGAATGAGCGAACGCCCGCTTGTATGATCTCATGGGCAACGGGGAAGTGGGCTGATGAAACGCTGGAGCATCGCAGCGATTGTAGGGCTGTGTTTTTTTGGCTGTTGGAACGACTTAGCGAACGCTCAATCCAAACTGAATTTCGATGAGAAAATTGCCGCGCTTGACGCGTGGACCATTGGTTATAACCGTGCGAGCAGCAGTTGTTTGACAACCGCCACTTACGGCGATGAAACCACGGTTTGGATTGGTCTGGACGATGATGAAGTTTATTTAGCACTAACGAACCCCAACTGGCAGTCCATTCAGGAAGGCAAGCAGTACCGCATCCGTATCGCGTCGCTTGCTGGCACCCGATGGCAGGGCAATTTCGATGGTATCAGTCGAGGCCAAGAAAAGGGTGTGATTTCGGGTGGTCTTAAGGAGAATTTCGTCAAAGAACTAATCCGAACCCCCGGAATTGCGGTCTACCTCGGATCGACCCTTATAGCGAAACTCAATCTCGATGGATCGCCAGCCGCATTTGGCGCGATGTGGACTGTCATTCGAGTCGAAACCCTGGCTCGTCGCAAAAGGCAGGTAGGAGCGTTGGCAAGGTCGTCAGCAGCGGCACCGGCTTTATTGTTTCCCAGCAAGGCCACATCCTTACCAACAACCATGTCGTTGAATCCTGTGGCGACTTAGAGATCGAACAAGCTGGGCAACCCAGAGTTCGCGGAACTGCCCTCGCTAGAGACAAGGTGAATGATCTGGCGGTTCTCAAAACCAGCCTCGAACCAAAAAATGTCACCGCCCTAAGGACCGGTTTGCGGGTTGGGGAGAATATTGCAGTTTATGGTTTCCCTTTATCCAACCGGTTGGCAGCCACAGGCAACTTCACAGTCGGATACGTGAGCGCCCTCGCCGGATTAGGCGACGACAGTTCAAAGATTCAAATCTCGGCACCAATCCAACCAGGCAATAGCGGTGGTCCTGTGCTTGACCACTATGGAAACGCGGTTGGCGTGATCGTTTCTACTGCCACATCTGCGATAATTGCCGACCGCTCAGGCGTCGCTCCTCAGAATATCAACTTCGCAATAAAGGCGAACATCGTAAGGAGCTTTCTTGATGCAAACGGCATTCAGGCCGACAGCCCACCCCAAACCACTAAAATCTATGAATTCGCGGATTTGGCAGAGAGAGCAAGGCTAACCACCGTTAAAATTCTTTGTGAAAAATAGGAGGTCTCTTTGACAATAAGGAATGTTGTTTCGATTTTCGCGATCGTTGCGCTATGTGCGATTCTTCCGATAAACCGGGCGTGGGCCGGGTCGCGCGATGGAGCCTTCGCCGCAGGTATGATTGGCGCGGCCATTGGCACCGCCATTTTGATGCAGGGCAGCAGGGGCGGTCCAGCTTACTATCACCATCAGCGCGGACACCGTAAACCGGCTCGATCCAGTCGATCTAGATCGGTAGCTCCAAAAGAAGCAAAGGCGTCTAAAGATCCATTCGCCGGGGCGGCAGCACCCGCTGATTACGCAAAACCCGTCAAAGCAAGCGGTCAATAACCTACGGCGCATCCAGAGAGTCCTGCGTGATCCGCACTGCCGCAGTGCTTCTCCACGCTATTCGTCCCGAACGTAACCACGCGATCGACAATCTGTGATCAGCGCTTCATCGGCGGAATGAAACAGTCCAAGGCGGTTATGGACTTGACGTTGTCCCCGCTTTGGACCGTGCGACTCTTACTCTAACTATTCAAAGTCCCGTTCCAAGCGCGCAAGCTGTGACTTCTTTGTCCGGGCGCAAAGACGACTACCATGACGAGGCTTATGCATGGCAAGGTCAAGCACGGAAAAATTGCAATGCGATTGTTCGAGCGGTTACGTCTGAGTTTCGGATTCTTGCCGGTCAAAACTCAGAAGGATTCAACAGAGACGGGTGATCTGACCGATGTAACCGTTGCGACACCCTATGTTCCCGCCGCGGCTGAGGCCACGTGTTGTGGCCATTGTTCCGGAAACGCGGCAGGACACATTCCGGAACTGCCCACGCAAACGGCAGGGAAGTTCCGAGGCAAGTTCGAGCCGCGAGATTGAATTTCAAAGCACTGCGAGCTTGATGCCGCGGTTCGCCAAGGACCGCCGCACACCAGCGATGAATTGCCGCAACTGCTGAAGTCCTCGCTATCGACGAGGCCGTGGAGCATTCGTTCGTATTTTCGTCGGTGATCAACCGGTCAAGACAAATTAAGAAACCGAGAAATGCCGCCCCAGCCGAACGCGGATTCAACAGAAGCACAACGGCACAGAGCGCGGCGATCAACGACCAACCGCCAACGTCCGAGACGCGCACTCCCGTGAGAGCGAGCGCCGCCCCGGCAAGCAAAGCCACCGGGGCCGACAATCCGCTCTGTTCACCATCTACTTCGCCGCAGCGGCCTGAGTTGAAAGCTTGTCGAACAAACCCGAAAAAACCTGTTTTGCCTTGCCCGTTTGAGGGACTGCTTTGGCTTCCGCGAGATTGCCCGGCGTCCCTACCACGATCAGCGCGACCATACCCATTCCGTAGTGTGGCAGGCATTTCACGCCGTACACCCCGGGCTTGTCAAAGGTGACCTTGACGTCCTCGCCGAGCTTACCAACAAACGGCGTGGAATCGGCCGGAAACATATCCTTGATCGATTCGGCATTGTGACCCTTGTCAGTCGCCACGAATTTGATTGTATCCCCGGGCTCGATCTTCACCAGCGCCGGTTCGAACACCATCACTCCGTCGGTTCCCCTGTTAAGCATCTTGACCTGGATTTCGGCGGCCATCGCTGGGCCGGCGAGACCCACAAAAACCGCGATCGTTGCCAGCGTCATTGTCTTGCGCATTATCGTTCTCCATTGATCATCCGCGACCCGAGCGGACCGTTTCGGCTGTCATTTAGGAGGGCTACCACGTGATGATGTTGAGCCAGCGCAAACTCAAACTGATTGCCTGATACAGCGGCGTCTCATTCATGAGACGCGGAAAATTCTCGTTCGGGCGCCGTCCCAAACGCTGCAGATCCGGAAATTTCACAGCGTCAGCGCGCGCAAGCCGAACGACAATCCAGACCCGCCGTCTCTATCGCTGGTTTGATCCCAAAGTCCTTCGGGATTAAATCCGCCAGCTAAGGCGCAGTCGCGCGAACGACGTCGCCTGGCTTGTCGGGCGCTTTACCGGCGCGGTCGCGGGGTGCCTTGAGAAAGCCCGCCCCTGTGAGTTGGTTGGCAACCTTCATAAGATGCGCGCGCGTGGTTCGTGCTCGTCGTACAATGGCCGAAGGCATCTCGGTGAGCGTTTGGCAATGGCAAATGCCGAGACAATCGTCACGGTAGCACAAGTCAGGTTTGCTTGAGGCGGCGTAGCGCTATCTCGGACCCGGTTTGGCGGACGGGGCTTCGTGTCCTTCGGTCAGGCCGAAGAGCGCATTGGGATCGCGCAGCACGATCCGCTGACGTCCCCCCTCGACCAAACCGCGCTGCTCCCAGGAACTGAGGATGCGGCTGACCGTATGCAGGGTCGTACCGGTCATCTCGGCTATATCCTGGCGGCTGATCGGAAAGTCAATCTCAATGCCCTCGCCGACCTTCTTGCCGGCCTGCTTCGCCAGTCGCAGAAGCACGTGCGCGACGCGCTGCTCAACTTGCTCGTTCGAGATCTCCATGATCCTGGCCTGTGTGTCCTGCAACCGGCTGCCCACGATTTGCAGCGCGCTGCTGGCTAGGCTCGGAAATCGGGCGAGAAGACGAGACCAGGAGGACGATGGCCAGACGAGGGCAATGCTGTCGACCGCCGCGACCGCGGTCGCCGGATAATGCTTGAGGTTCATCGCCTGCGCGACGCCGAACAATTCCCCGGCCGACACGTACCGGACGACGGTTTGCTGTCCTTGAGGCGACGTCTTCTCGACCCGCAGATGGCCGTGCAGCAGAACGAAGAACCGGTCGGCGTCGGCGCCCTGATCGAACACCGCGGTGTCCTTCGGATATCGCACCGAGCGAGCTTCCCTCAGCAGTTCCTCCTGCTCCACGGGCGTCAGGCCGGCGAACATCGGAAGAGCGGCGACCAGCGAGCGGTCGATAGAGGCCATCGTCATTCTCTCTTTCGGTGGCGGACATTAAATCCTGTGCACGTAAACGGCAACTTTTCGTCGGGAAAACAAATATCCACGCATTCGCCTGAAACCTTGCGCTGGCGCAAACCGGAACCCGGGACGGGAGATACTGATGGGGTAGGTTGATGATGCGACCGCGGTGGCACCGCGGGAGTGGCGCTCCCTTCCCGGCTAGGCGCTGCCGGATCGTCGCGACCGGCGGCCAACGGGACGGTAGGCAAAGAGTCGGCGCGGATCGGTCGGCTTGCTTAGGCGGCGGCGCTAGAGGGAGGTCAGTCTGCTTCGGACTCGGCGGAACAGCAAGAACAGCAGCCACACGTCCAAGGGCGACCATACAAGTATCGGCTCCAACGATGTGGGGGCGGTGGCAGTTTCACCCAGTCGTTCGAATGTCCGCATATCTCGTCTCCGGTTCCGCTGCTGCTGTCTAGCCGATGGCATGCTGGCAGTCCTTGCTCTCGGAGCAACCGACAGGCCCACCCGGAATTTGTGCCGCGACAAAGAACCAACGGCCACGACGACTATCGTACGGACAACAACGAGGATACGTCGTGGCGATAATGCACAAGCGGAAGGCCTATCCGGATCCCGCGATCTTCTCTCGCGGATTCAGGCCCTTCTTCTTTTTTCGGCGCGATCTCTCCTTGCCTGCCGACCGCGTTCGCCCTGCGGAGCGCCTCCTGCGCGCGCCGCGCGCGGAGTGAGGATGGCGATGATGGGTGGTAATCTTTCCAGGTGGACCATCAGCTACTTCGCGGTTGCGATCGCGTGGTTGCTGGCCGCCGAAGTCCTGATGGTTGTCGGATTCGGAGCGCCGAGCGCCGACGTCGCGTCTCCCGACACGCTCGTGTTGGTACATGTAGTCTGCATCGGTTGGTTGAGTATGGCACTGTGCGGCGCCCTGTTCCAGTTCGTGCCGGTGCTCATCGCCAAACCGCTCTTCTCTGAACGATGGACCCTACCGGCGTTACTGCTTTTGAACGCAGGGTTGATGGCGCTGCTGGCGGGATTTCTGGCGTTGGGCGGTCGCATCCCTTGGTCGGTCTCCCTGCTTCCTGTTGGGGCCATTGTGCTTGTCGCAGCGTTCGCCGCGGTTTCAATCAATCTCGGCCTGACGCTCTGGCGGGCCCGGCCGCTTCCGGCGCCCGCGCGGTTCGTTGCGGTGGGCGTTGCCTGCGTCTGCGCGACGGCGGCGATCGGCACCGTATTCGCGCTCGCCCGTTCGGGGCGCATCGCCGAGCCGCTCGGCGCGGATGCGCTTGCGTCAGGCGTCTCGATTCACGCGATCGCGGGTCTGGGGGGGTGGCTGACGCTCACCGCAATGGGTGTGAGCTACCGGCTGCTGGCGATGTTCATGCTGGCTCCGGACGCGGATGCAAGGAAGATACGTGCGACACTCTTAGCGGGTGCGGGAACCATGGCCATCGCGATCGCGGGAGGTGTCTTCGCGGTCGTCGCAGAAGGCGGCATCGACGCTGTACTTGCCCTTGCCGCGGTTGCAGGATTGATGACCCTCGGCCTCTATGGGCGCGACGTGATCGCGTTGTTCCGCGGACGTAAGCGTCGCTCCCTCGAACTGAATATCCGCATGACGGTCTTATCTCTGGTCAGTTTGGCCGCGGTCGTTCTGCTCGGCGGGCTGCTCGCTGCCACGGGTTCGTTCGTTCGACACATCGGAGCGTTCGCCTTCCTGGTCGCCTTCGGTTGGCTGTCGGGACTGATCCTCGCAAAACTCTACAAGATCGTCGCCTTCCTCACTTGGCTTGAGGTCTACGGACCAGTGATGGGACGAACGGCGACGCCGCGCGTGCAGGATCTCGTCGTCGAACGACGAGCCTCGAAATGGTTCTTCATATACTTCCTGGCTGTCTGGGCCGCGACCGCCATGTTGCTCGTCGATGCGACGCTTGCGTTCCGCACTGCCGCGCTGGCCATGACGATCGCAACCGCCGGTATCGTCCATGAGCTCGCAAGGGCCAGACGTCTCCTCGATGTCGCCGGCGCGCTGCGTCTGCCAGCGGGCGCAATTGCCCCGCGGCTGATGTCTTCCCGTACTTAACCGAAAGGAGCAAGAACATGAACGAATTCATCGACGTGGATGTCCGGCCGATCCTCCGCGCTGGCGGCGAGCCGTTCTCGACCATTATGGCGGCCCTCGCCTCACTTCAACCCGGCCAGGGCCTGCGACTTTTCGCGACCTTCAAGCCGATCCCGTTGTTCGGCGTCATGGTGGATAAGGGCTTTGCGCATGAGGAAACCGAACTCCAGGACGGGGAGTGGGAAGTTCTGTTCCGTCCCGTAGACGCGCCGGCGCGGGCGCGGGCGGCGCCTTCCGTGGACGAATGGCCCGATCCCATCGTCCGTCTCGACAATCGCGATCTCGATCCGCCGGAACCCATGGTGCGAATCCTGGCGGCGGTCGAAACGCTAAGTCCCGGCCAGATCATGTCGGCACAGCTGCGCCGCGAGCCGGTCTTTCTATTTCCCGAACTTGAGAAGCGCGGGCATTCATGGCGGGGTGGTTTCACGCCTGACGGTACCGCGTACGAGCTGACCGTAAGGATAGCGGGATGACGGGCGTCGACTCCATGCTGGCCGCCCAGGTCAGGGACGCGCTGCGCGTCGTCATCGATCCGGAGCTAGGTCTCAACGTCGTTGATCTCGGATTCGTGTATGGCGTTTCGGTCGAGGATGGAGCGGCGTGGATAGTCATGACGGCAACGACACTCGGTTGCCCCGCCACCGGGTTTCTCAAGGAAGGCGTGTCCAACAGCGCCCTTCGGGTCCCAGGCGTGAAATCGGTCGACGTCACGATGACGTTCGACCCGCCATGGACGCCTGCGCTGATGACGGCCGACGCGAGGGCAGAACTCGGCTTCCGGAATTGAACTTCGTACGAACTAGGTGGCATGGTTGCTCCGACCGGCCCGGGCGCCCTCGCCCACAACTGTCGACGTCGTGAACCAGAATTTGCTCACGTCAATGCCCGCAGCCAGGCGAGGCGAGCGATCGCGTACCCCGCGAGCGCCTGCATGGATTCAAGGCGACCGGGATCGACGGAATTCTCGGCACCCTCGAGGTAGGCATCAGCCAGCGCCTCGGCGATAGTTTGCGCGTCGCATTGCTCAAGGTTCGCGGGAAATCGGCCTATCCCGGCGGCTTGAGCCGACATGCGCGTCGTTTCCTGAAGAAGCTCGCGCGCCCGATTGGCCGCTTCGCCTTCGACGCGACGCTTCAGGTCGGCGAGCTGCCCTGCCAGACGACGTTCCAGCGCCGCCGCATCAACTTGGCCGACATTGCCCTGCTCGACTGCGCGCATCTTGTTGTCCTCGCCATGATATGCGCGCCGCCGCTCCTTTCGCAATGTGGCGACATGGCCCAATTCCTCCCGCGCCATGGCTTCGGCGGTCTGTTTGATCTCGGGATCTTCCGCAAATCCAGCTACATATGACCAGAACGCGAAAGCGCGCTCCTCATTGCGCACTGCCATGGACAGCGCACGGTAGGGTGTCATCAGTCTAGAGGTCATGATTTCCGCGGCTGTCTCGCGATCGAACGTTTCGGGCGCCTCCCAGCGCACGAGCGCGGGATCGGGCGCTCTGCCGATACGGGATTGCGACCAGCGCGCCACACTGTCGACATGTTCGCGCTCTGCCGCGGCAAGTTGCGCGAAGACGGCGGCGAGATCCGGCTTATTCTGACGTTGCATGTCTGCCGCGAGATCGTCGTACTTGCTGGCGGACTCCTGCTCCATTGCATTCGCAAGCGCAAACAGCTCGTCGAGCGACTGCAGACTTCCTGCGGGCTCTCCTTTCAACAACAAGGTTCGTGACAGCAGCATGCTTCGATCCGGCACAACGTGATTTGGCAGTGAATATAGCATGCATAGTCGGAAACGGGTTTGACCTGGCTCAAGGGCGGCTTCCGCCGCCGCATCGAGCGACAGACGAGCGTTCCTGCAACCAATGTGTGACCTGCCCTTCGGTTGCGTTGGAATAGTCCGAAACCGAACTGCGATCTTTTTCTAGGTCTCGGCCAAGCTGTTAGCTGACGATCACTTCTGCGATCGCGCGAAGATCCTTGAGCTTGGTCACGGTCAGCGATTGATCGCGCGTGAACAGCAACCCACGCTTTTCCCAATTCGTAAGAGCACGGCTCACGGAATAGAGCGTGGTCCCCGCGATGTCAGCAATATCCTTGCGCCGCAGGGAAAGACCTATGGTCGTTCCAAACGACTCCTCTCTGCCGAATTGCCGGACCAGGCGAAGTATCGTGTGAGCTACACGTCTTTCGACGGATTGCGTGGAGACTTCCCGGAGGCGATTTTGCAGCTCAGCAAGACGTCTCCCCATGATTCTAAGAGCATTCAGCGCAACCTGAGGATGGCGGTGTATCAACCTGATCAGATCTGCTTCACTCCAGCTTACCACGACGGACGCCGCCATTGTATCGGCATCCGCGGGATATCGATGGTCAGTAAAGGCAGCCGCGACTCCAAATATTTCGCCGACCCCAATGAATCTGATGACTATTTGCGCTCCATCGCTACCCGATTGTGAGATGCGCACGATTCCTTTCAGGAGCGCGTGCGCTCGAACCCGAGTATCACCCTGATCGAATACCCTGGCGTCTTTTGAAAAAATGAGGCGCCGAGCCGATTTGCGTGCCTCATCGAGAGCCGCCGCCGAAACTCCTCGAAACAGCTCGATGCTGGCAAGTTCTCGCCGGGATATTGGCGGATCGGAATCGGCCATTTTGCTTCACTTAGTCCCGTGAATTCCGATCATCGCAGTAAATTGCAATGCGGACGCTTGTTGAGGGTCGCAATTGTAAATCGATGATTAGTTCCTCTCTTTAGCCGGAACCGTGGGGTGTCGAGTTTGCGCCAGCGCAAATCGAACCGCTTTCATTGTTGATAGATTACGGGTGGTCTCCATGAGCGGAAGCGCACCTTTATGATGGAAATACTCGCAAGCCCCTCCAGGCCGTCCGCAGCGACAGGCTGTCTCCAGAGCGCGCCGGCGAGCCGATCACGCAAAACTACGTCTGCGTGCGCTCTACGCTCGAAAGGTTTTGCGTGAATCCGAAAGCTTGTTTGACCGTGTTCGCTGCCGCCGCTGTCATGGTGTTGGCGGCGTTGGCTTCGTGCACCGCGTTCGCGGCCAACAATCTCGCGACTTATTTGTCAAAAGCCGCGCCGTCGCATTTCTTTCCTAGCGCCGACCGTTTCGGTCCTGTCCAAGGCGATCCGCCAATCGCGCCGGTCTATCAAAGCGATAAGCTGCTGGGCTTCGTTTATCTCAACTCCGATTTCGCCAATGCGGTCGGCTATTCCGGTAAGCCGATACACACCCTCGTCGGAATAGATCCCAAGGGAATCCTGACGGGCCTCAAGCTAGTCGAGCACAAGGAACCCATCGTGCTGGTGGGCATTCCCGAAAAGCGCATTCTGGAGGCCGTCAACAAGTTGATCGGCGCCGACTTGGGAAGCGTGGCGCGAGGTGCCGCGCCGGCCCCGCAGGTCGATATCGTCAGCGGCGCGACCGTCACCGTTCTGGTGATCGGCGACAGCATCGTTCGGTCCGCCACCAAGCTGATCAGGAGCGGTCGTCTGGGCGCCCAAGCCAATCCAGCCGCCAGCACGGTGCCACGAGTTTCGAGGACGATCGATCCAGCAAAAAGCGAAATCCGAGATTGGCAGAGCCTCGTCGGCGACGGATCCGTCAAGAGGTTGCTCCTTTCGGTCGCGGACGTGAACAAGGCTTTCGAGAAAACCGGCAACGCCGCCGCGGCGGCGCGTCCGGAAGAAGGCGATCCGGACGAAACCTTCATTGATCTATATGTGGCTGATGTCGCCGTGCCGACGATCGGCCGCAGTCTGCTCGGAGACGACGGTTACAATCGTCTGGTCGGCCGGTTGAAACCGGGACAACAGACGCTCGTCGTCGCCGGATCCGGCCGCTACTCGTTCAAGGGAGCCGCCTACGTCCGAGGAGGGATTTTCGATCGCGTCGAATTGATCCAGGAGACTAACAGCGTCCGCTTCCGCGACCGCGATCACACGCGCTTGGGCAATCTTGTTGCCGAAGGCGCGCCCGACTTCCCGGAAATCGCGTTGTTTACGGTGCCGCCCGAGCTCCCGCTCGATCCGACCGAACCATGGGTGCTGCAACTACTGATGCAGCGCGTCGTCGGCGCGCGGGACAAGGCTCTAGTTACCTTCGATCTCGGCTATACGCTTCCGGAAACGTACCTCAAGCGCGAAGCGCCGCTTCAGCCCCCCGCCACCGCAGCGGCACCGCTCGCCAAGTCGGCGCCCTTGGCTGCTGAGAGGCGTGAAGCCGGTACGCCGCCGCCCGCGACCGACGAAGAGCCGCTTTGGATGCGCATCTGGCGCGGCGACGTCGTCAAGATCGGAATGACCGTCGCCGCGTTGGGCGCGCTTACGCTGATTTTCTTTTTTCAGAACTTCCTGGTCCGTCGCCCGGCGATATACGTCTGGGTTCGTCGGAGCTACCTACTCTTCATCCTGGTCTGGCTGGGTTGGTATGCGAATGCTCAACTCTCCGTCGTGAACGTCCTGACCTTCGTCAACTCGTTGCTGACCGGCTTCAGTTGGGAGTATTTCCTCGCCGCCCCGCTCATCTTCATTCTTTGGGCATCGATCGCGGCTGGGCTGTTGTTCTGGGGACGCGGACCGTTCTGCGGCTGGTTATGCCCCTTTGGAGCCCTGCAGGAGTTGCTCAACAACGTCGCCCAAGCGCTTAAGGTCCCCCAGTTCAACGTGCCTTGGGGGCTGCATGAGCGGCTCTGGCCGATCAAGTACATCATCTTTCTCGGCCTGTTCGGCATGTCACTGTACTCGACCGCGTTCGCCGAGCAACTCGCCGAAGTCGAACCCTTCAAGACCTCCATCATCCTGAAATTTGCGCGCGAATGGCCGTTTGTCCTCTATGCGCTGACGCTGCTCGCGGCGGGCCTGTTCGTCGAGCGATTCTTCTGCCGCTACATGTGTCCGCTCGGTGCTGCACTCGCGATTCCGGGCCGCATCCGGATGTTCGAGTGGCTCAGGCGCTGGCCGGAATGCGGCTCGCCTTGCCAGCGCTGCGCCAAGGAATGTCCGGTGCAAGCGATTCATCCCGACGGGCACATCAACGTCAACGAGTGCATCTACTGCATGCACTGTCAGGAATTGTATTTCGATGACCATCGCTGCCCGCACATGATCCAGGTTCGGCTGAAGCGCGAGAAGCGCGAGGCTCTGTCTTCGCCCTCCATGCGCAGCGGCAAGGGTCCGAATACCGTCATCACTGCCGGAGGCAAGCCCGTCGGCTCGCAGCCTGCTGTGCCATCACACCACCCGCAACCTGAAGCCTAGGAGACTATTATGAGCGAAAATGAAAACGCAAAGGGCGTGAGCCGACGCAAATTGCTTGGAACGACTGCAGCAGCTGCGGGCGTGAGCCTCGTGGGCGGCGTTGCGCTCAAGACCGACGGCGTAATCACAGCTGCTGACGCGCAGACCAAGACGGCCCCCGCGAAGGCGGCGCCCGCAGCGCGGCCCGCGGTTCTGAAGGCCGAAGTGCATCCCGGCGAGTTGGATGAATACTATACCTTTTTCTCGAGCGGCCAGTCCGGTGAATTGCGTATCGTTGGATTGCCGTCGATGCGTGAGTTAATGCGGGTACCAGTGTTCAATCGCTGCAGCGCCACAGGCTGGGGCCAGACCAATGAAAGTCTGAAAATACTGACCGAGGGGCTGTTGCCCGAGACCCGCGAGTTCCTCAAGACCCGCGGCGGCACCTACATGAATGGCGACCTACATCACCCGCACATCTCCTTCACCGACGGCACCTATGACGGCCGCTACGCCTTCATGAACGACAAGTCCAACACCCGCGTCGCGCGGGTGCGTCTCGACGTAATGAAGTGCGACAAGATCATCCAGCTTCCGAACCAGCACACGGTGCACGGCCTGCGCGTGCAGAAATACCCCCGTACCGGCTATGTGTTCGCCAACGGCGAGGATGGCGTGCCGATGCCGAACGACGGCAAGATACTCGACGATCCAAAGCAGTATCGCTCGATCTTCAGCGCGATTGACGGCGACACCATGAAGGTGGCCTGGCAGGTGATCGTCAGCGGCAATCTCGATAACGTCGATGCCGACTACCAGGGCAAGTACGCCTTCTCCACCTGCTACAATTCGGAAGAGGGCGTCACCCTCGCCGATATGACCGCCAAGGAGCAGGACTGGGTCACGATCTTCAACATCAAGCGCATCGAAGAAGCGGTGAAGAAGGGGGACTTCAAGGAAATCAACGGCGTGCCTGTCATCGACGGTCGCAAGGGCTCGCCCTATACCCGCTATGTCCCAGTTTCCAACAGCCCGCACGGCATGAACACCGCGCCGGATGGCATCCATATCGTAGCGGCGGGCAAGCTCTCGCCTACGGTCACGGTGATGGATGTGCGGCTGTTCGACCAGTTGTTCGACGACAAGATCCAGCCGCGCGACGTCGTGGTCGCGGAGCCAGAGCTCGGCCTCGGACCCTTGCACACGGCCTATGACGGCAAAGGCAACGCCTACACGACGCTCTTTCTCGACAGTCAGGTCTGCAAGTGGAGCATCGATCTTGCCAGGCGCGCGTTCAAGGGCGAGAAGGTCGATCCTATCCTTCAGAAGCTCGATGTGCACTATCAGCCCGGCCACAACCATACCTCGATGGGACAGACCAAGGAAGCCGACGGAAAGTGGCTGATCTCGCTCAATAAGTTCTCAAAGGACCGCTTCCTCAATGTCGGGCCGCTTAAGCCCGAGAACGACCAACTGATCGATATCTCCGGCGACAAGATGAAACTGGTCCATGATGGTCCGAGCTTTGCCGAACCTCATGACGCCACCATCGTTCACCGCTCCAAGATCAATCCGGTTTCGATCTGGGATCGTGCCGATCCGTTCTTTGCCGATGCCGTCAAGCAGGCCAAGGCCGACGGAATCGATCTCGAGGCCGACTCCAAGGTGATCCGGGACGGTAACAAGGTCCGTGTTTACATGACATCGACCGCGCCGGCGTTCGGACTCGAGCAATTCCAGATCAAACAGGGCGATGAGGTCACCGTCTACGTCACCAATATCGACTCGGTGGAAGACCTGACGCACGGTTTCTGCATCGTGAACTATGGGATCAACATGGAAGTAGCGCCCATGGCGACGGCCTCGGTGACGTTCACGGCGGATAAGGCCGGCGTCTTCTGGTACTATTGTTCGTGGTTCTGCCACGCCATGCACATGGAGATGAAGGGCCGCATGATGGTCGAACCCAAGTCGGTTTGAGGCGGGATCGGCACATGCTCTTCCTTTTACGAATCCTT
>Ga0255047_10001983_pt1 | contig 14014 bp, 14 predicted proteins | sample JV7_2_1_MG_FD_183640 | JGI IMG/M metagenome (GOLD analysis project Ga0255047, IMG submission 183640) | Seawater microbial communities from Jervis Inlet, British Columbia, Canada - JV7_2_1 | ecosystem: Environmental > Aquatic > Marine > Inlet | place: Canada: British Columbia | collected 2016-10-06
TATTCAACCACCATTTCATATGATCGTAATCGCCGGCCTTGACGCCATCGCGCAATTGCTGAAACCAGACATTGAGCGGCACTCGGGCCACCACCTTGCCGTCGCCCCAGCGCTTGCCCTCACTCTCGTTATATTCTTGCGCGTTGGCTTTCTGTAGCAGAGCATCAGCGAGGTATTGCGTGCGCTCGGCGCGCACCCGCTCGCCGCCAAGGTCGACGTAGGTGTATGACCTGACGTGATCGGCCGTCACATCGTAGGGCGTCCACGCGCTTTCCGGCAGGGCCTTGAGAAGTTCGTCTTTAGAAGGGGATTTCATCCGTCCTCTCCGCTAAAGGATACTTTTCGACCCGCGGCACACGCTCATGTGTTTCGCCGACGATCTCGATCCACTCGCGGGTATTTCCAATCAGCGCGCGGGCTTCTTCGATCGGTAGCTTGACCACCGTGCCAGCCCATAGCTTGTGCTCAAAACCAGCCCCCGGATAGGGTGCCGCCGGCGGCTCGCCAACCACCTCATAACCACCCGTTTCCCAGCCCTTTGGCGTGTAGTTTTTAAGCAACCGGACGGCGAATGTTCGATTTGGGTCTTCCGCGGGTTTTTCTTGCACCACGCGCTGCACCGTTGGCGCCGGCGAGGGCGACGGCATCGTGAACGGGATCGTCTCCGTTGGTGCTAACTGCTTGTTCTTCTCCGGGCAGTGTGGCTGGTGTAGGTGCAGGGCTCTGAATTCCTTGCCGCAATGCGGGCAATCCTGTGCCGCCATGTAATTGCGCTCCTTGTTGACGCTGGTTGCCAGCGTAGGTGTAAACGTCCTTTTCGTTCTGCTCGATAGCACCCTTGAGGAATTGTACCTCAAGCGCCTTTTGCTCATGCGCCGCCTGTGCCGCTGTCAGCCGCGCTTTTAGCTCATCCTGCTGGATATTGAGCTTGCGAAACATCGGATCATGCATTGCAAAGCCGTATAGCGGCGGCGGCTCAAGCAGATCGCTTTCGATTGGCACCATGATCTTGATGCCGCTCAATGTCGCAATCCGCATGAAATGCTGACACGCAGGACGCTGATCGGCCCATTCGCTCTTGGCCGCCATATCGACACCATAAATGCCGATGGCTTGCGGTTTAAGCGTGATGGCGTAGGCCAGCATCCACGCAACCGTGGACGTGAACACATAAGGTCCAAATTTGTCTACAAGGCTCTGTGCGTCCAGCACCTGGCCTTGTGGGATGCGCGGGTCCAGCCGTGACAGCCAGACCCGCTGTTTCCTCGCCAAGAAGTCGATGAATGCCTTTGTGCGCGGCCCGCCACCGGCGATCAAATCAAGGTGGTGGATCTCGAACCACGTTTGCACACTCTCGGGCAACATTTCCGCGTTGGCCATTGAACAGCCCCAGACTTCCCAGTCCGGCTCGTTGAATGGCGCCAGCATGTTGCTGCTGATGGCAGTGCCGACGATGGCGATATTTTTGGTCAAGACATTGAAACCCCGTTGAAGTTTTCAAGGATATCGTAGGCCACCGTCGAAACCGCCACCAGGTGCAGCGCCTCACCGGCAGCATTGAGCGTCGCCTTGCCGTTGGTGCCGTCGAGTGTAACGCCAGCCAGCGTTGACGAAACAACGACGTTGGCTGTCCCAGCGGCCCTCTTGTCAACAATCCACTTTTCAGTCCCCGCCACCAACGCGGCGCCGGTGGACAACACAAAGGTTTTCGCCGATGAGGACGTTAGAAACAGATAACCCGTATCGTTAACCTTTGTTGCGGTTGATGCCGCCGTCAGGGTTTGCACTCGTCCGGCAAACCTGTTGGCGGTGACATTATTAAACGTCGCAATGTCTTTGGACGCATCGACTACCACCGCTTTGGATGCGGTGACCGTGCCGGCGGTCAGGCCGTCGATCAGGTTAAGTTCAGTTGCCGATGCGGTAACGCCGGCCATGACCAAGAGATCATTGCCCGCCATGCGCACCGGCGCCCAGCCTGCGGCCAACGTCGATACATCAAAGCCCAGCACATAGTCCGCAGTGGTCGCCGTCCCAATATCGGACAGCAAGTTCGCCATGTCGTTCTGCAGTGCGTTAGCCGTCACTGACCGACTGGCACCTTGTTCGCCTGCCATTTTAAACCCCTTTCTTGGCTACGAATGGTCGGGCGGGACCGTGGCCCCGCCCAAGCCAATCAATCAGGCACGGGAGCGGTAACGTCGTCACCGCCCTCATCCAGCATATCGACAATCCAAGTGGCGCTGGCCACCTTAGTCACCCTGATGAGGGTGGTTGCAGGAATTGCCGCCTCTGTTGAAACCACGGCAGTCACACCGTTAAGCGTGCCAGCCGTGTCGGACGTACTGAGCCTGATTTCCAGGCCAGTTGCACCTATCCAGCCGGCCGTCTGCCACCCGATAGGCACGTCAGAGTTGGTTGGCAGACGCACGATGTTGTTAGCGCCGGTGGACGTTAAGGCAACAAAACCCCGATGCGCGTCCGTAGGGATATAAGCCTGCGTTTGCGTCGAGGTCACTGCCGTGACGGCAAGGGGATTGAACCGTTGTTCCATAATCCCCCCCTATGCGTTCGGAACAGGTGCCGTGATATCGTCGCCACCCTCGTCAAGATTTTCAACGATCCAGGTAGCGCTGGCCACCTTGTAAATCCTGCAAAGGGTCGTGGCGGCAATCGGTGCCTCGAACCGGGTTGAAACACAGTCGACACCGTTGATGGTGCCGGCCGTGTCGGCGGTGTTAAGCCTGAGCTCACACCCCGTCGCCGTCATCCAGCCGTCCGAATGCCAGCCAACCGGAACGTCCGCGTTTTTTGGCAGGTGAACGACGAAATTTGCCGATGACGATGTAATGGTGAAAAAACCATTGTGAGCGTCGGCACTGATGGTCGAGCTGACCGCACTAGAGGTCAGCACAACCGCAGTCACAGGGTCTTGGTAATAAGACTGTGGCATGATGCTTATCCTCTATTAGGTTGACGCCGACAGACCAAACAGGTCTGCGATAACACCATGAGCCGCCTCGTTTTTCACGCAAAGCGTGTACTCGGTATTTAGCACACGTTTTTCGCTATCACCAGTCTTCGACGGCTTGTGGTTTTTGATGTCGCGGTACACGCCCATGGCCACCATTTCAGCGTCTATCAAAAACGCATTTCTGGCGATCGTGGCGCCGGCCCGTGCCATCTGCCGGTTTGGCAACACTGAGATGAGGCCGAAATCAGAATGATACATCTCAGCCGATGCGATCAGTGTGTTTTTTCCGGTGGTATTCGCTTGCGATCTTAGTGGAACCACATTGGCGTCATCAAGGAAGGTGGAGAACACCGTCTTGACGTAGGGCGCTACCATCAGCACCTTGGGCGAACCACCCGCATTGTATGCGCTGAGGATATTGGCGTCCAGTAGGGCTTTGGTGAACGCCCGCTGGGTGCCGTTTGTGGCCGCGGTAACAAGGCCAGCAGAAAAGCCGCCCGATGCGCCCGATGCGCCAAGGCTGTCGTTGGTGGTCAGCCATGCACGCATACCGCCAAGGGTGCGGTTTGTCGCGCCATTGCCTGAACCGGCGCTCGAAGCCTGGTTGGACAGAAGAATGACTTCTTGGTCGGTTTTCAGCTCAACGCCAGACTTGGCGACATTATAGGCCAGTTCCGATTTCCGGCCGGCTTTGTCCGTTTTTTCCTGAGTTGTCGATATGATGATCGTTTTCTCGGAAATCTGGGCATAGGTGCCGACACGGGTTGTGGGTGACAGGGCGGAATACGTCCAGTCGTTGCCTTCCATCACGTTGTTCGTGGTGTCCGGTGTTGCGAGGCTATCGGTCTGCCACTCGGGGTGAGTGGTTTTAATCGGGCTGTGGCCAATCAGCGAGACGAATGGCGTTTCTTCTGGCGTGATGTTGTAGATACGATCCGCCAGCTCTTCCCGATTACCGATAGCATCAAAAGTCTCGAAGGTGTTCGAGATTTGAGCCATGGGTTAGACTTTCCCTTCAGAGATCAAGGTCCGCAAGGGCCGCGGCGCCTGCGCGCAACGAACCCTCGTTCTGAAGGTGTTCAAAGTTCTTTCGCTTGGCACGAGATTGCTGTTGGGACTGTGAAACGCGGCGTGAGCCCTTTACCATTTTGGGCTTGGCCTTCACATTCTCGGCCGCCTTGGGCGCTTTATTCATCGCCCTAGTTAATCTGACCATTGCATCCAGCATTAGATATGCGCGGTGGTCCTTGGTCCCAAAAATTTCTTCCTCTGTATAGCCAAACTGCGCTGCGACTTTCGCGCCCTCGGTTAAAAGGTTGTCGAACTTGTCCTTATCACGCAATTCCGGCTTGGCCGCGAGCAGACTATCCCGTTCGCGGGTGAGGTATTGGGCTTCAGCATCGGCCGCCAAGTTTTTCTGCTGCTGCTGCAATTCAGCCCGTCGTGCCTGCGACCATTTATCCCATTCATCCCACTGTTCGGTCCCCGCCTGGTATTTGGTCCACCCGACAATATCGTCTTCTGGGCCAAACTGCGGTTTTTGTGGCTTCAGGTTTTCAATAGCCAGCATGACGGTTTCGTGCTGTGCTTGAACTTCGGTAAACACCTGATTATACGCCGCCATCTGTTGCTCGACCTGCTTTCGCTGTCCCGCAACTTCCAGTGTTTTGCGCGAATAATCGGACTGAGCCATATTGCCTTGGATAAGGTCTGCAACGGTTGTCGTGCTGCCGTCCGGCATGGTTACGCGGCCTGTTTTGGCTACGAATTTGCCGTCGCCTTGCTCCGTTCCGTCTTCGTCCTCATCTTCATCGCTATCGCCAGTCTCTTCCTCGCCTTCGTCTTCGTCCTCGGCGTCCGCTTGCGCTTCGTCCTCGGCCTCGTCTTCGGGGTCGGCTTGGTCCTCAACTTCTGATGCGTTGTCCTCGGTGGGTTCGTCATCAAGAAGATCGGCAATCGCAGCGATATTTTGAGCGTCACTGGCTTCGCCCGGTAAAACGTTCCCTTCCGGGTTGTCGTTTTCACCCATCATTTAACCTCGTTGCCTAACGGTTGTCCCATGGGTTCCGTCATGGATACCCCGCCGCTGTCGCGAGCGACAAGAATGCGGGAGTATAGCTGCGCCTGGACAGCATCGACCGCGGTAATGATCGCCTGCAGGCGTTGAATTTCGGATTGGTTGGCGGCTTCGACTTCAGCCAGCGCGCGCATTGCCTCAAGCGTCACGTCCTGCCACGCCTCTTTAAGCAAAGGGTGTTCAAGGATCATCGACGCTTCCTGCGCGGTGTCTATCTCACGGTCGGTTGCCATATTACGGTATTACCATCATACGGTCATCCAATCAACAGCATGAATAACGCCTCTTCCTCGTCTTGCATAGCCATGCCGTGCGCTATGCGATCCAATTCCGTTAACAGCCCTTCATAACGCAGCCTTTGGGTTGTGTCGGTTTTGGGCTGCGCGGTCAGCATTTCCGCCACTTGCGCACGCATTCTAGGCATCGGCTCGGCCAACACCGGGCGGTGTTTGGTTCCCACCTTTAATTTCTTCGCGGCTTTCTTGCGCTTGCGCCGGTTTGGCATCGCCGCCAGCTTGGCCTGTGCCTCCTGCGCCTCTAGCTGGTAATCTAGTTCGACCTGCAACTGCCGGTAGTAGCGGCGTTTCTGCTTGGCGAATATCGCATCAGCGGTGCGGTCTGTGGTATCGGCTACTGCACCAACTGCGCCCCACGCATCGCCCCACGCATCACCCCATGATGCGCCCCATGCTGAAGCCATTTATCATGGCCCCCACGGGTCGGCGGTCGATCCTGATCCGGTGACGGTGGTGCCTTTAACCTTTGTCACATTCACATCTACAGTATTAGATGTGTTAAACCTTGCATCGTCTGTGATAGTGAGGTTGGTGATACTTTTCGTCGTAAATGCGCCTCTGATGGTCACCGCGCCGCCGGTGCATGTGCCCTCAATCACTTGGCCTTGGCCTTCGATTGACGCCGTATCGGTCCCGGCATCGCCCATGTTTTCAAGTTGGATGCCGCCAGAATAATTGCGCACGTTGAGGTTGGTATCACCAATCGCGCCACCGAAATCGAACACCCACGTTGCATTGCCGGCAATGCCGGAATGGCATAGATCGAGGAAATAGTCACCGGCCTCGGCCACCGTCTGTGTGCCGGCTATGCCCGATTGCAATAAATGCGTGCCTTTGATGTGGCTACACGCGCCCACGATGCACTTGTCGAATATCTGCGTTGTGCCAGTGCCGGCGGCGATCCCTGTAACTGTCGCGCCATAGAACGCCGAGCCGGCAATATTCTGCCCGCCCAAGGCCAGCGTCCATGCGTCGCCGATAAACACCTGGCCGGCTTGGGCTGCGGCAAATGTAATGGTTGACCCCGGTGCAACACGGAAACGGTTGAGATTGAGATTGGTTGCCAACGTGTTAGCCGCCGCAATCGTGCTTACCGGATTAGTGGAAACGCCATCAATGCCCGAGACCGTGTTGGTGTTGCTCAATCCGGTATCAATCCAGATCGCGCCATCATCATAGATGCTTGACCCCTGGGTGAACGAACAGAATATCTGGTCGACCGCCAAGGTCGCGCTGGTCATGGTAAATGCGCCATCGGTAAAGCGCACCCTCACCAAGCCTTGGGATGCGCCGGTGCCAACCATGTTGGTAAACATATCATAGGCAAACACGTCGTTGGTGCTTGCCGCCTTGCCGTTTAGCGTGCCAATCCGCACCCAAGCGGTGCCGACCCAATCATAGCCATAGACCTCCAGATCATCGTTGTTACCGTTGAGATAGCCGGTCACCGTGACAGATGTGGGCGTGCCGCTGCCGATGGTAAATTCGTAATACAGGTCCATCGCGCCGGTGGTGTCGGTATGCTCATGGTTGGTGCCGTCGAGCGCGGCAACGCTTGCAATCGTGCCGCTGGATTGCGTGCCGGTGGTCAGCGTGTAGCTTGACGGCGTTGTGTTGGTTGCGGCACCACCGCTTACCTGCAGCGCGTTTTCAATATTGAAGGTCGCTGCCAACACGTTGACCGTTTGGCCGTCAACCGTAATTGGCCCAATCACCACCCAATAACTTGATCCCGTTGCATAAAACCCGGTGTCAGTATCGTCGGCCAAATCAATGCTGATGCCGTGGATACCGGTGTGGCTGTCGAAATCAATGCCGTCCGTGTCCAGTAGCGCATAGCCGGCGTCGCTCGATCGCTGCGTGACCGACCCATCCTTGTAGACCTCGACATCGGTGACTGCGAAATCGCTGATTGTGACGCTGGCACCCATGCCGTCGAGATTAGACGCAAGCGTGAAAAACGGAATGTAGAGCGTTTTCCCGGCCGGGATATCGCCTAAGTGGATCGTCATTTACTGCACCGTTTCTGGCGTCGGCTCGTCAACGTCCTCGGCGCCTATTAGCGTGCCGTTTTCATCCCTCAACGCCATTGTGCGGCGCTTGCGGCTGGCCGCGCTGGCCAGACGATCGGCGGCCATAGTCAGCGCATTGGCCGCATCGGCAACCGACGCGGTAGCGATATTCGGGGTGTTTTTCATCTCGGCTTCTTGGCCGCGCTGGCCAAGTTTTAGCTGCTCGATCAGGTATTGGGTTTTAAGCCGTTCCTCATTGATCGCGATATTGGCGGCGATTTCCTCACGCTTGGTTTCGCGTTCCAACTCGGCGATTGCCATTTCCTTTTCGCGGTCGGCCGCCTTGGTTGTCATGTCGGCTTCCAATTGGGCGGCTTCCTTGACCTGGTTGCCTTGCGCCTTCATCACCTCGGCCTCGCGCGCCAGCTCCGCGTCGACCTGTTTAGCTTGCACCGCGACCTGGCCGCGCACTTGCTCGACCTGCACCTCGAGTGGCGGCTGCTGGCCTTGCTGCTCGGCCTGGGCAACCATTTCCTCTACGTCCTGGTCGTCGAAATCAAGATAGTAGGCGTCTGGATTGCGAAGCCCGGCACTCTCAGCAATGCGGATCAGCGACAGGCGCAGCTTTGGTATCATTTCCATCGCCTTGCGCGTAAAGCCGCCCTTGGACAGCCGGTCCATGATCATCATCTGGTTGCCCATGACGCCTTGCAGCATCACCATGTCACGATCGCGGCTGCCGGTGCCAAGGCCGACATTGACGGTGCAGTCCATGTCCGCATTCCACGAGCGCGGGTCCATTGAAATGAACTCACCGCGCAGGCGGATAATCCTCGGACGGTCCTGGTGCTTGATGACCAGCTTGAGAATGGCCCTGAAGACGTTGCGCCAACCAAGCTCGGCCATGTTGCGGGCAATCAGCTCGATCTGGCTATAGCTCGCGTCGTGGGCATTCTGGTTAGCCGTTGCGCTCTGGTTTTGCAACGCCTCGGGATCAAGCGACATGGACTGGTCAGTGACGCCAGTGCGCTTTTGGCTAACCCGGTCCAAGTATTCCAGCATCGGATATGACTGCGCGGCGGTGTTGGGTATTTCGTGCGGAATGATCTGCGCGCTGCCCTTCTTTTTCCAGATCACACCGCCAAATTTTGGCGAGACAATCGCATCAGGGTTAAGAACGCTGCCAATCTCAATTTCACGCTGCGGCATGTTTGACGCATACTGGTTGTCTAACATCTGGCGCAATAGAATGGTTTTGATCTGCTGAATATCAACCGTGCGATCGCCGATGCCGTGGCTGTCAAACCTATGCGGTTGCGGATAGCACGGCACTTTGCTAAACGGCAGCTCGTCTTCCCAAACTTCGTATTCCAAAACCGTGCCGGCGCCACTATCGCCAGCATAAAAAACGCGGATGGTTTCGCTGATGCCATCGCCGTCCGCATCCATCTGCAAATAGCATTCGTACAGATCAATGCGCTCCTGGCTGCGGATTTGGCTGTTGGTGAGCAGCGTTGCGTCGTGCCGGCGCGCGTAGGCTTCTTCGCTGTCCATCAGCGTGTTGGCGTCGGCGGATAAATCTTCGACTTTATCCCGATCAAAGCCCATCTCAACGAGAGCGGATCGCGTGGTATATGGATCGCGCTCGGCACAAAAACGATAATCTTTAAGCTCAATCGCGGCATTGTCGATCAGGAAGTTTTCCGGTGCCACGACGCGGCAGCGGATTTGGCCGTTCATCGTCACCCGCTCGGCCTTCACATTCCACGTCTGTTCCTCAATCAATTCGCCGGTCAGCGGGTCTTGCGTCTGCAACGGCTCGCCGTCCTCTTGGGTGAGGATTTCCACCTCATCGCCTTCGGTAAGTTCGGCCAGCATTTGCGCTGTCATGCCGGTGTGGTGGGTAATGCTAGTGATCGGCGTCGGGTCAAACCAGTGCTTGATAATAGCATCTCCGGTCTGCAGCGAATTATAGGTCGCATCGTGGACGATGCTGTACCCGTCCGCGTCTTTCATAAAAATATGGCTGATGTAATCCGTCGCCTGCTCGGCCTGTTCCTCGGCCTGTTCGACCGCTTCAGGGTCTTCGAGCTGCGATGCCGTGGCCTCGAATTCCGCCATGCGGTCGCTCGCCATGAAAGTACGCATGATGCCCGGTAATATCCAGGACATGGTGTCGGCCAAGTCGCGTGATGTCACCCGGCTGCCGTGTGTGCGTGGCGGCGTGTCGGTCATCTCGCCGCGGTAATACTCGATCGCCCGCCGCCGCTTGTCGCTTAGAAAGCTCTGATCATATTCGGTGCTTTCGCTGATCTCGCTGGAGATCGTCGCCGCCAGATCATGTTCATCCAGCTCGCCGCCGGCTTGCTGCTCCGGGTCGGCGTAGGGCGTCGGGCGGCTTGGCATTACATCAACTCAGTAATCTGCGCAGAGCCTGCCCCCTGAGACGACCAAATGCCGGTGGCCGGCCCTTTGTAGCCGTCCAATACCTGGTGCGTGAGCGTGGCCAATTGAAAGCTGTTTGCGGTCGTGGCGGTGGCAGTCCCGCCCGACAAATCAACGTGCAAAATGCCTGTATCATTATTGGCAATGATTAGGCCGCGGCGATGATCGTTGGCCGCGATGAGTGACACTGATGCGGCGCCAGAAGCGACCGTTGTTACTAGAGCATATGACGACATATTGTTTTCCCTTTCATGCCACCCAGGCGTTGTCTATCTGCGGCAGTTCCGCCGCGGGCTTAGTCTCGTCTTCTTCATATGCCACGCAAAGGAGGCCGAAAGAATCGGCTGCATGGCTACTCCAATCATGTTCCGGGCCAAGGCCGATCTGCCGCTCTTCGTCCACACGCTCATGATACCAGCCCAGCGCATCGCGGCCGGCTTCGGTTGTGTCGGCGTTGAAACGCATCTTGGGAAATAAACGTCTTGCAGCATCGACGCGGTTAAGGGCCGCACCTCGGCCCTGATTTTCGACAACGACGGTATCGTAGCCGGCTTCCTCGCAGGCGCTTTGGTAGCTGACGTCGTAAACCTTTTCGCCATGACTTCCATCATGTGGCAGCCAGACAGTGGTGCAGTCTTCTGTGTAGCCGCGCGAGCGCAACCACGTCAGGTGTGCCGCTAGTGGCTGCTGCGATGCCTCGTAATAATCGAGCACACGGATTTCCCCTCCGATGAACTGCGCAATCCAGATCGCCGTGGCGTCGGCCCTGCGCCCTGTGCCACCAATATCAAAGAATGCCCGGAATGTCATTAGTGGCTCTTCGGCGAAGAAACCAATCCGTCCATCCTCGGCCGCCTTGGCCAGATGCTTGGCATAATAGCTGCCAACCTGGACGGTGGCATAATCACCTTCCCAGATGTGCCGATAGCTTTCCGGCGCCTGCAGCAGGCAGTCCAAGCGCTCTTGCTCCAGCACGCTTGGAAACCACGGATTGTCCTTGTGATTGGCGCGGATGATGATTGCATCGGTTGGTGGTGTCTCGCCACGCAATAGCATGTCGACGGGGTCCACCTTTCGCCGCGGGTTCCATGAGAACCAGATTTGGCTGTCGTCATCGCGGATTGTTGGGCGCAACAGCTCCAGCGAGTGCGCATGGGCTGATTGTGCCTCCTCCCACCAAGCACGTTTATACCCCTCAAGACTTTTTATGCTGTCAGCGGTGTATTGGTTCATGCCCTTGAAAATAATCAGGCCGTCGCCCGGCGTCTGGATCACGTCCTTGAAGACGCGGAAACCATCAGCCTCGCCAATCTTGTAATCGATTAGCTTGTCCTCGATCAGCCGCTTGGCCGACTGCGATAGGTCTTTCTGCACCTCGCGAATACAGACGGCCCTCAAGCCCTCATTGCCAGCGTTGCCAGGCTCCTCCAGCGCGTCTTCGACCAATAGGCCGGCGAAAAAATGGCTCTTGCCCGACCCGCGCCCGCCCCAGGCACCCTTGTAGCGCGCCGGCTTGAGCAGGGGCATGAAGCATCGCGCCGTAGGTATTTTGGGGATCGGCATCAAGCGCCTCTCACTTCTCTGCCGGGTCCACGATGATCCGCTCTACCTTGTGAATGATGGGCCGATCGGCGTTGCCCTCGATCACCATGCTTTCCTTCCAGCCAGCGCGGCACTTCTGCCAGAAAATAGCAGCGGCGACGTTGCCGTTGATGCCCATCTGATAGAGGCTTTGAGCCATCTTGGCATTAGCGCGGGCGGTGCCGGTATCCAGCTCCTTGCGGTAATACTTTTCAAGCGTCATCTTGGAGCCTAAGCCAAGCTCGCTGTGTATGTAGCTCTGCGGCGCGCCGTAGCCAGCCAGCGATAGCACTAGCGCACGGGTTTCCTTGGTGGGCTTATGCGGCTTTTGTGGCACGGTTGGCCCTCACTTCACTGAGCGGCTTGTCCTTGCCATGAGCCGATACCATTAACGCCGGGTGACCGGTGAAGGCTTCCCACCGCTCCACGGCCATATCGACGTAAGCCGGCTCTAGCTCCATCGCATAGATATGGCGGCAGGTCATCTCACCAGCAATGATGGTGGTGCCAGAGCCAGAGAACGGTTCGTAAATGGCCTGGCCTGCAGATGAATTGTTTTCAATGGGCCGCTTCATGCACTCGACGGGCTTCTGTGCGCCGTGGCCTGTGTCGCTCGCGCCGTGCTTTATATCCCAGACGGTTGGCATATTGTTTGCGCCTTGCCAGACAGACTTGCCTTTCTTGCGAATGCCATAAAAACACGGCTCGTGATTGTAGCAATAATGCCCACGCCCAATGATAAACCTCATCTTATTCCAAATTATCTGCGCGCGCATTTCAAAGCCTAGCTCGTCCATGCACTTCCAGAGCGCAACTGTGTGCGGTGTGCCATGCCAGATATAAACCACATCGCCGGGAAACAGCGCCCAGACATCCGCCCAGACGCCTTCCTTGTCTGGCTTGTCGCCCATATATGTGCGCTTTTCTGAACCGGCACGCCACGTCGGGTCGAAGTCCACCCCATAAGGCGGATCAGTGACCATCAGATGCGGCACCACGCCGTCGAGCAGGTTGCCCACGTCCTGGGCGTTGGTGCTATCGCCGCACATCAGGCGATGCCGGCCGAGTTTCCAGATATCGCCGCGGAGCGTTATGGGATCGTCGGGCAGTTCCGGCACCTCATCAGGATCGGTCAGCCCTTCTGTCTTATCGGCCATCAGGTCGGCCAGGTCGCCGAAGCCGATTAGCTCCAGATCAAAGCCCAGCTCGTCCAGCCCTTTGAGTTCGGTCGATAGCAAGTCCGTATTCCACCCGGCATTGAGCGTCAGTTGGTTGTCGGCCAGGACGTAGGCTTTCTTCTGCGCCTCGGTCCAGCCCTTAGCGATGATCACCGGCACCTGATCAATGCCCAGTTTGCGCGCGGCTAGCACCCGGCCGTGGCCGGCGATAATCATGCCGTCCTCGTCCACTAAGACAGGGTTTGTCCAGCCCCACTCGCGCATCGAGGCGGCGATCTGTGCGATCTGCTCATCGCTGTGCGTGCGTGCGTTGTTAACGTACGGAACAAGCTTGGAAATCGACCATTTTTCCACGTTTTCAGCGGGATTGTTTTTTATAGGGTCCACCATCAGTCATATTCCACTGGCGCCAGCGGTGGTCCGCTTTGCTTGTCCATCGCCTGTGCCACTTCGGCTTGCGTTAGGCCAAGGGCGATTGCCGTGCCGGCTATGCCGTACTTTTTGACGATCTTAACGATATCATCACGGAATAGGACGAAATTGTGTGAGCCATCGCCTGCGGTGCGCGAGCCTTGGTCTAGGTATTTGACGCCGGGAATGCCGGCTTCCGACAAAGCCTTTGTTTGTGCTTCCTCTAACATCGGAATAACATCTTTGGCGGCATATTCATTTCTGATGTCGCCTTTGGGTATATCAGCATAATCTCGCACTGCCTGCGACTGCTCATTCATGGGCCGGTCCCATTCAATAAACTCAGCGGGATCGGCGTCTATTTCGACTTTATACATGCGGCCTTCTTTTAGCGGGCCAAGATCATTTGTTTTGATAATGTCTTTTAGCGCTTCTTTTTCATTGTGCAGCGACAGATACCGCCCGTGTGCGCTTTCCTCGCCGTATATGCTTTTCCAGCGTGCCTCGCCTTCGAGCTGTTTATTAATTGCCTTTAGCCGTCGTTTTACAGACGGCATTCCGCCTTTTGCCATTCTCTTAGCGCGGGCTGGATCAATACCGAGAGGTGGTCCTGTCAATTGATCGCGATATGCGCGGGCCACTCCCTCACGTTCCGCAAAATACAGCCCATGCCCATAAGCCTGTGCGCCTTCGCCGGTGCCTATGTGCTCCATGCTAAATTTGTCGAAGTCGTGGGGAGAGCCGTGGTAGGCGCGGATTGGCGGCGGTGGCGCGGTACGAGCAGCGCGGGCCAGCGGCGCGGCGGCCGGCAACATTGCAGTGGCAGGGAAATAGTCCAGCATCGCCGACCCGGTGAGCGCGGCGCCGAGCAGGCCACTTGTGACAGCCTGCCCGTATTGACCAGCGCGGGCCGCATCGAGCGCATTCTGATACTCCGCGCTGGCTTCGGTTGCGTCGATCGCCCCACCGGCGCCTGGCAGCATGGACGTTCCCATATATGCCAGCCAGTCAGATGATGGGATTATATCGCGGATTTCAGG
>Ga0255047_10001985_pt1 | contig 14002 bp, 27 predicted proteins | sample JV7_2_1_MG_FD_183640 | JGI IMG/M metagenome (GOLD analysis project Ga0255047, IMG submission 183640) | Seawater microbial communities from Jervis Inlet, British Columbia, Canada - JV7_2_1 | ecosystem: Environmental > Aquatic > Marine > Inlet | place: Canada: British Columbia | collected 2016-10-06
CGTTATTTATTCTGTTATTTTCACCATTGATAGGCAAGCCATAGGCAACTTGCCGGTATTTAGGCGCAATTCACCCGTTGAGTGCCTTCGCCATTGGGCGACACGGCGCCGCCATGTGCAAAAAAGGCACGCTAAAGCGCAAAATGTTTGCTACCTTTACGCAAAGCGACCGCAGCCGATTTGAGTAAAAACAGCAAAACCCCCCAGGAGTTTCCTCCTGGGGGGTTCGTTTAGCCTTTACAGGCTAGCTTACCTCGAAATGCTCCTGGGGGCAAAGCGCGTTAGCCTTGGAGAGGAAAACGTCTGTGAATGCGACCTTTTCCATGTACCAATGCTTAGACGAACCGATCCAATTTCGCCCCTTTCGGGTGTTGATCGAATGAATCAAAGCCTTCAGCTCCGGTGTCGGGAATGCCGGTTTTTCGCAGGCTTCTGCTGCGGTTTGCCCGGTTTCGCCGATGATGAAATTGACAGATTCAATTTCACCCACGTCCTTGGCGTTGACCTTCCGAATCGCCGCTTCCCACGATGTCGCGGGAACCCGATTCTTTTTGGCAATGTCACTCTGATTCACGAGAATGACTTGCGTTCCCGTTCCCGGTGCCTTACCCACCGAGGGTACCGAAGGCGTAGAAACGAGCGAGGGACCATCAACGCGCAAAGGAACCGATGCCACCGAAGGTGCCGAAGGAACCGATGCCTTCTGCGACACCATAGCCTCCAAAGCCTCCAAACGAGCTTGCAACGAAGCATTCTCTTCTCGAAGTTGATCCTTGGACACAAAGGCTTCCGACCGTTTACGAGTATTTGCCATAACTAGATGGACTCCATATGTAAGACGCACAATCGCGCGTCTATTTTTTATATACAACAACGAACATATGCCGCCGCTGCCCCCAGAGAGTAGCACGTCCAGCCACCCTGTCAAGTCGCCTGCAAATCCGGGGAGTTACGGCTGGAGTTGCACATCTATTAAAGTAGGATAGTCCATCCAGATAAAACGTGCTGCGCTATCAGGTAGTTAGATAGGGTAGTTGCCTATCTATGATAAAGGTAGGATGTGCAACTGTATCTATAAGTAGGCGTAACTATTAAGGATACAAAGTCCACAGGTTTATTGACAGCAAAAATTGGTTTTATATAAGAAAGGTAGGGAGGTTTATCAGCAGATAAACATAAGTAGGGCTATAAAACGAAAAACGTAATGATTCCAAGGGGTTAGAGTAGGGAGTTGCCGGTAAGGGGGGTGGGGTCTTTTGATGCCTCCATCATTATTAATATATCCTCTATTCCCGATGTGAATGTTAAATATGGGTAAATTAGTGGGATCTTTAAATCTGGGTAAACTAACCCTCATAGTATCTGTTTGCTAGTGGATATCCCATCAGTTTAACTATATTTGTTATATATCTTTTATCTTGTTTTGTTAATAGTTTAATACATTTATCTGAATTGAAACTTGCGGTTTTTTCATACTGTGGTATAATTGAATGTGGGGTAGGACAGTCTTTTAGGTGGTATCTTATGTTATATTTAGTGGAGTCTGTGTCGAAGCCTTCGGAGACATCTCTCCAGATAGAGACTTTAAATTCTTTGTAGTAAAAAGAAGTGGGTAAATTAGTCATAGTAAAAGTAAAGGGTTCCCATTTTGTTGATTATTGTAATATCCCTTATGAGTGGATATAAAGCTTTTTTAGATTATAGAGTGGAAAACTCCTTAATAAAGGTGCTATTCTTGATGTCTCTGATTGTCTGTTCTTTTGATAGACAAGTACAGAAATAGATATCGGAGATGTTATTAAGGGACTTTTCTCTTCGTCTCCTTTCTTTTAATACAATTCCTTTTTCACATACTGTACAGTGGATAAATATTTCAGACAGAGGGTTTCCGTCATTAGATATTGTTAGTTTTGTTAGTTGCCAATTTTTAAATTGCATTGTTAGTCCAATTGATTAAAAAATATGATTGTTTTTACTGTAGGGGGAAATTTTTCTTTGCATCCCCCGCAGTATCCGTAGACAGCTTTTTTCTTCTTTCCTATGTAATATTGAAATCCTGTGACTCCTTTAAAGACTCCTTTTTTACATTCATGTTTAAAACAGCCTCTCCAGTAGTGAGGGTGGTTTAGGTTCTTCGGGAACTTCATCCACCAGTTTGTTTTTCCTAGTCTATACCAGTGCGCTTTCATATAGATTATAGTTCCCCGCTTTCGACTCGTCGGAGGAGGCTAGCACGGGTCGAGTGGGGGTGCAAGCGAGGACTTTATAGTTACAGAAAAAATACAGATAATTAGATGGGCCCTGCGCGACCGGGCATCTTCCCTCGCAGATGAAATAGCTATAGCCGCGCATTACCCGGTCCCTTGCTTTCCTTTTCGGCTGTGCTACGGTGTGGAGGAACTTAACTTGAGGAGCGAGAAAAATGAAGAATGAAATGATAGAAGACCTAATGATGCCTTTGGAAGTGATTTTGGAGAATATTTCGGAAGAAGGTGACGAGGCTGATCTGAAAGAGGCAATGGGTTTTTTGGAGAAAGATTTGGAACGGGCAATAGATTTTTTGAGGAAGAATCTTGAAGGAGAGTTGTCTCCCACCCCCATAAAGGATGAACGATTTGTAGATGCAGGGTGGGACTTCTCGTCGGAGCGTTTTGTCGCTCTGGATTGTCAAGTGCGTGCAACTGTTCGCGATGGTGCTGCAATTGCTTGGTTTCGTAGAAAATGGGATTGTGCTGCCTTCGTCGCGATGCTAAAGCTGGAGGAGAGAGAGAGGGAGGAGAGAGAGAGGGATGAAGAGGAGAGGGAAGAGTACAACCGCCTAACTGTCCTTGCTGCTCACTCTGTCTCAGGAGAAGTTTGAGGGGTCATGAAAAGAAAGCGAGTAGAGACGGAAATTGAGACTATTGGTATGGATTTGTTTTCTCCTGAATACTTATTATTTGAAGAGTATAAGAATAAGAAAGATGCATACCTATTAAAGGACTATATTAAAAAATTAAATGAACGGTTTGAATATTTTATAGAAGATCACGGAGATTGCTTAATTAAGAGTGAGATCTTGGGTGATAGTTATACTTCCGATGATTATAAGGAAGTTCTTGTTATCTATAAAAAGGAATTAGAGTCGGATAAGGTTTTTGAAAAAAGGTGTAAAAAGGAACGAAAAGAAAGGCAGAAAAACAAAGAGGAAAAAGAGAAACTTGAGGAGAGAGAGAGAAAACAGTATCTCCGACTTAAAAATAAGTTTGAGGGGGCGTGACGGATTTCGACAGCTATGAAGGCTCTTCGGAGCAGTAGACTGGAAGTGGGTTCGATTCCCACCGCCTCCACCAATTTTAAATAGATAAGGATTATATATCATGGAATCCCCACCAGAAAAAGAGTTCCCACTTGTAAAGCTTGAAAAATACGGGGATGTTTATAAATTAGTGGATGGGAAGTATAAGAGTACGACTGCATACCTTTTAACTTCGCAAGAGAGCGAGAGCAGCTCTATTGTCTTCACAGCAATGATATATGATTATGCTCTAGCGAAAAAGCTTGAAAAATTCTTGAAAAAGGAGTCCCCATGACAGTTCGAAGATTCTTTGCTATCCTCTCGGTGATCCTTGGAGTATCCCCCATCTTAGCAGATCCGATCTACTCCTGGGAAGATTCTGAGGGGGTTATTTCTTTTACAGACGATAAAAGTAAGGTTCCTGATATTTATAAAGAGGGCACAGTGGTGTTTGAGTCGAATCAATTTAAAGGCTACGAGTTCCTTACAGTAGAGATCCCTAACGATGAGGCTCGTAAGAAGCGGTTAAATTCTTTGAGGGAAGATTCTAATAAATGATGCTCCGATAGCTCAGCAGGATAGAGCGGTTGCCTTCTAAGCAACGGGTCGCAGGTTCGAATCCTGCTCGGAGTGCCAAGTGATGCGGGATGTGTACAAGAGGGGAAAACATGGAAGAGACGATGGAAGAACGAGTTGAGCGGATTGCAGGAGATTTGGAAGATCTGCCCATTCATACTCATGGTTGCCCCGATGATTGTGTCCCGTGCATTGCAGCAGACCTATTGAGAGAATTGGGAGGAGTATAAAAATAATGGATGAATTTGAACTCGCAGAAGCATTGGAAAAGGTGCCCATGCACACTCTTGGACTCCCTGATTCCTATCGTATTCATTTGAAACTTGATTTTTTTCCTATCAAATGCCCCGGTGATTGTGTCCTGTGCATTGCAGCGGATAGATTGAGAGAATTGAAATTTAGGGTCGATGAACTCCACAGTGAAATAGAACGAATGAGGTATTATTGACATACATTCACTGACGGAATTAAATATGCGGGGTATAGCTCAGCTTGGTAGAGCATCCGCTTTGGGAGCGGAAGGTCGCTGGTTCGAACCCAGTTGCCCCGACCAGTTTAAGAAAGGAAAGGGTGATGTTAGATTTTAGGTTTTTAAAGTACATATTCTTAGATATGTGGGATAGGCGAGGATCTACATTAGATGATTTATCGGAGGGTTGCAAGCTAGAAATCTATAAGGATTCGAAGGGAGAGTATAGGTGGAGGCTAAAAGCAAGGAATCGCAGGGTGATTGCTGCGAGTGGAGAAGGTTATAAAAGAAAAGCAGCTCTGGAGAAGTCCTTTGGCTTAGTAAAAGATATTATTGGGCGTGTTCCTGTGGAGTGGGTTGAGTAATTGCTTGAGTTTACACCGATAAAATTTCTCCAGCAGCCGAGGTACATTAATATCCCTGTTAATGGAGAGCCTATATTAGTGTCGCAGCAACCAACCACATGGGAGTTCCAAGAGTCGGCAGACTATGAAAACTGGTTTAATGTTATTGATATTGGAGGTGTCTATCATAAAGTTCCATGTGAACCCTATACAGGGGTAGAGATCCCGGGGGGTGTGCCAGAAGAGTACGATCAGAATAGTTTATGCTATTATACGATAAAGTGGTTGGATGAAGAATCAAACTGGGTAAGAGCCCGAGCAGTGCAGGAAGTTACATATTGGTCATATGAGAACTATTCATTGGAAGTAGAGACTAGCCATAGCGAATGGAGTGAGCCATTATCTGTCATTACTGCTCCAGAACCATCAGAGTCATTGCTTTTAATGGCTGGAATTATGATGCTTGCACTTTTGAGTAGATGGAGAAGACGCAGATCGCTGGCGTAGCTCAACAGGTAGAGCAGCTGATTTGTAATCAGCCGGTTGGGGGTTCGATCCCCTCCGTCAGCTCCACTCCCTTGACATCCCCGGAGGAGTGATTAACTTGAGGGAAGACATAAAATCCTAACTCAAGAAGGAGATTCAAATGCGTGATTATGATATGATAAGGTTTAATCAAATACTTGCTAATTATAACGCTCCTTTGTCCCAGGAAGATTTAGAACCATTGGAACTTACATTAGATATTCCAGGGGTAGAAAAGGAAGATGTAGCAGTAAATATTCTAAATGATATAATCAGTATTAAAGTAGAAGGTTATGCTCCGATTCAACAAAGAATTTCAAAGACAGTTGACAGAGGCACGATCCGTGCTACACTTAGGAACGGAAGGTTGAGGATCGAAGGTGACCTTCATGAGAAAGCAAAACCAAGGGAGATTGAAGTAAAAATTGATGAGGAATGAAGAAGTTCGATCAAAAGAGGAGGAAGTAAGAGAATGGCTCTCTCGTTCGGGAGATGGTTGGTCCGAAATCCCGAAAGGGTACAGCCCTCTTACTCCTAGATGGTGTAATTTTTTAAATAAGGCACCGGAAACTGGAGAGGGTTATCATAAAGTAGACATTGTTCTTTCAAACGATAATAAGCTTCATGCAACAGTATATAATTGTAGAATGATAGATATTGAATTAGATTCAAACATGATTAGAGAAATGAAGGTTTCTTAGGAGAAGAGTATGTACGCAGTGTTACGGCTTGGTATTTATGTTGATTCCGAGGATGATTTAAATTTGAAAGCAGAACAATTGGAAGAAGCAGGTTATCGAGTATTCATAGAATCTATAGATGATAAAGGTGAGCCAGGAGATGCCTAAAGATCTAAAGACACCCGTTAAACTATTTGTATACTCTTTTTACTTTTGGTTATTTTCATTTTTTTTGGCTATAGTAGCTTGCTATTTAGAGGTTAGAGCTGAAGAAACAACTCCTTTAGATAAGGTCCCTTTAGTTGAAACTACTCCATTGGACAATGTTCCGTTAGCGACGACAGTACCTTTAAGTAAGGTGGACACTGGAGAAATGGTTTCTTTGGAGGATGTTTCGTCTGGAGCGACAACTCCTTTATATAGGGTTCCTTTAGTAGAGACGACGCCTTTGAGTTCTATTCCGCTTGCAAAAACAATTTCTTTGGACGAAGCTACTTTGTCCTTAGAGGAAAGAAATAGGGTTCAGGGAGGAGTAGTTCCAGTATCTGCGGGACCAGAAACTTATGCTGCACAAGAGGTATTTATTAAAGCGGCTATGAGGTTGAATACTGCAAATAAAGTGTATTCAAATATGATGTATCATAATTATCCTCTTGGATTAAAGAAGGTTGAAATTATAAAAGAACGGGATTTGGCTCTTGAGTCTTATACAAGAGCAGCAGAGAATTTTCAAAGACTTGGTGGACAGCTTCCAAGTAAGTAGTTTTAAACGAATTGCCGGGAATTGTCCCGGTAATATTAGAGGGAGACCTAAAATTGACTAATACACGTAAGACTTTCCGTCATGGAGATCTGGTTTTTGTGGGGACTGCAAAGAGCATTCCCGTTCGGTACCAGGGGCGTTCTGCTACTGTTGTAGGTAAACAGAAGGTGGGTAAGAGCTACAAGTTCCTTTTGGACTTTGGCTCTCGGCGTGCCACTCCGCTACCGGTTTCGCCTACGCAGTTGACGTTGGCTCCGTAAAGTCAATAGGAGTAAGAAGGGAGCGCCTGTGTTTATCGTAACATTGGGACTTTGAACACAGGCGCCCCCTCTTTTACTATATTTATGCAAACAGATCAACAAGAGATTGAATGTCCCCATTGTAGAGGTCAAATTAATTTTGTTGTTACATTTAGTGTGGGACAGACAAGTTTTAAAATCCCATCGGTAGGTGAGGGTGAAAGTTTGACTCCTGTTGAAGTTGTTAAGGTGGAAGAAATAGAGCTTTAAAATGCCTTATATTAAACGTGAAGATAGAAAAGGCTACGATTATTACATTGATAAAATAAGTGAGGAATTTATTGTCAATGACTATCAAGTAGGCCACATGGTTTACGTTATTTATAGGCTCATTTTAAAGTGGTGGGATTCGTTCCCTAGGTTCGCTACGATTAATTCTATTCGAGGAGTGTTAAATTCTGTATCTGTAGAATTCGATAGAAGGGTAGCCGCAGAGTATGAAGAGGATAAAATAGTCGAAAATGGAGATGTTTATTCTGAAGAAGAAGATACTTCTTCTCATTGATTTCCGAGAACGCTGACCCACCAAAGGAAGGCCCCGTACAGCTTGTGCGGGGCCTTTTTTTATTGATTTTTTACAAAAAAAGTCATATAATTAATCAGGAACTTTAGGGGTATTTTGTGTCTGGAAAAATAAACAAAGTGGATCGGTCTAATGCTGAAGTCATGGCTGATCTAGTCGCAGACTCGCAGACCCCCGACCAATTAAGGGTTAGAATTATTGAGAAGTTGCTCGACCAGCGGGAGGGTCAAGATTTCTTTAAAACAATGTATGAGGAAGGTTTATCCTTTGGGGAATGCCCAACTTGTAAGCATCAGAATCATTGGGCTGTTCCTGAGGATGTTTTAAACCAAATGGGGTGGGTTACCCATGAAAATGATGATCGAGTTATTTCTGAGCGTGTAGAAGAGAAAGATTGTAATCAGTTTGCTGAAGCTTGTAAAAAGAAAAAGGTAGTTGTATAATGTTTAACATATTAAACGGTGAGGTTTATATGAATGGCAAGACCTTCTAACGGTACATTGAAATGGATTTTGGGAATCGCGGCAATCCCAATGTTAGGACTTGCAGTCGGATGGGGGGCTATGCAGGCTGAGGTATCTAATATTAAGGAGTTTCAAAAGGAGCATTCTTACCAACCGAATCATCCTCCCACAGGGGAAAGATTAAGTGGCTTAGAGCAGCGAGTTATTAATCAAGGGGAAATGATTGGGAAGATAGAAACAAAAGTAGATGATATCCACAATATATTAATTAATAAGTTTGGCCCTCCGTCTAGCGAAGAAAATGACTGATTCCCGTACAAAGTTAGAAGAGGAATTTTTAAATTATACGACAAAAAAAGTTAGAGATGTTCATGGGAATCCTGAGGGTAGTTTAGAGGATGCATTAGAGGAAGCTCTTGAGCTAAAGGAAAAGAAGAAACCTGATGCCAACGAAGAAAAATGGATCTAATTTTGGTCGTCCAACAAAGAAGATTTCTTCTATTGAGAAGGAGTGGGCAGATCTAATTGTAGATTCTGGACTTGGACCTATTGAGGCTGCAAGAAAAGTATTTGGTTGGCGATGTGAGCCGAATTCTTCAGAAGCAGTAAAAGCAATTAATCTTCGTAAAAGTCCTAGGATTAAAGAGTATATTGTAAGGCGAGAGGAACAAGTTGTTCGGGAGACTGAAGCTCATAAGCTGTTTCTTGAGGCAGATGAACTTCAGTGGGACCAGATTAGAAAGTTTGCATTTGACCGACTCACTGTGATTCGTGATGATGATAAAGCGAAATCACAAACTCGATTTAATGCGATTAAAGCTTTAGAGCGGTTGGCTGATCCTGCTGGAGACGCAGGATTAATTCTTATGTGGCTTGAACTCTTGTGGAGAGGGGCACAAGCGCATTGTCCTTGCTGTCATTCTACTTTCCCTATGTGGGAGATTAAGAATGACAGTCTAGAGGAAACTTTTAATGAAGATCCTCTTGTAAAAAGTGACGGTATCCTTGAAAGAAGGATGGAAGTTATTAAGCGAGCAGATAGGCGAAAGCGTCCGCACCCTGGGCAGATTAAAGCTTTGGCTGCACCGGAGAGACATTTAGCGGGGTTAGGAGCTGCACGGGCTGGAAAGTCGGTTCTTTTGGCTTGGTTGGCTTTACTCCACTTTTTAATTCCTGGGGTTGAAATTTGGATTCTTTCTCGTATTTATGAGGACGCCCGTTCTGAGGTTGAGTATTTAAGGAACTTTTTAAAGACCATATTTTTCCCTTATGAGAACAAAGTAATTAAAGAAAGCTGGGATAGTAAATCTGGAGAGTTGACGCTAAGGGCAAAATGGGGGAGTGAGTTACGGATTCGCTCTGCAAAGGCAAAAGGCTCCATTACAGGACGTGAGTTAGAGTGCGCGTTTGTTGCAGAGCCTGGGTGGGTGCCTGAGGATATCTACGAGGAGTTGCGGGCTAGAATGTCTTCTCGGTTAGGGCGTATTATCATGTTTGGCACGCCAAAGGGTTTTGGGGGAATTCTGGGTCGTGTTATGCACGCCACAGGACGTGACCCGGAAACTGGACAAGTCATTAGAATCCCCCCAGAGAAGAGAACAATAGCCGCTGGGATGTCCTGGGGCTTTTCATTATTTGCGTACAACCTGAGCCCGTCTGACAATCCTGAGTATGTACGTTCAGAACTAGACACGGCAAGGATGGAGTTATCCGACTCGGAATACCAATCAGAGTTTGAAGGTTTGATGAGTACAGAAGAGGGAGCTAAGTTTCCTCAGGTAAAAGAGAGGCATTTAGTAAATATACCTTTTGAGGCGTACCAAGATTCTGTATTCGTTTTAGGGATAGATCAAGGTCCAAAGAACTTTGCTGCTACTTTATTAGCTTACGATGGCAGGAGAGTTTATGCTGCGAGAGATTACTTTGAAAGTGATAATCGAACGATGATGCACCATATGGAAGTATTGCGTGGCGCAGTTCCAAATTGGATTCGACATTTAGGAGGAGATGAGGGTCGTTGGCGTTTAACCATATTTGACGCTGATCCTCCGCTTTTAAATGAGCTTAATGAATTTGAAATGCAGGGACGCAACTGGCCTTCAGAAGTTACTTTCCGACCTAAGAATACTCATGGGAAATTAAATCAGACTAATTGGCGTAAAGAAACATATGAGTATTTAAATGGATTAGCGGCAGAAGAAGACCCTAAGTTGTTATTTGATATGCGTTATTGTACTGTTTTACACGATCAAGTTAGACGGGTCCAGAATAAACCAGATCCTACGGATAGAGACACCGGATCAAATTCTAGTAAGGGGTGGACAGTAGTCGATCCATTTAGGGGGGACCATGTTTTAGACGCGCTTGTTTTAGCTCTTTGGACAATTCGTTCCGATCAATTAATTTTGCTTCCTTCAGAGATAACTATAGAGAAAGACCCTTACGCGGAAGCGAGAAATGCGCTATCCTATAAGTTAAGAGTAGATGAATCGAAGGAGCTTGCAGGAATGGGTGCAGGTAAGCCTGTAAATGAGGACGAGATATTTTCAAGGGAGTTTGGACGCCCGCGAGGTAAAAATAAAGGTTGGTTTCCAATGGGGCATAGTCCATATAAAGATTACTGATGAAACTTAATGTCGGGGCAAGTATAGTTAAAGGTAAGTATAGGGAGCGTGAGTGGATTAATATTGATATAGAGAGGCAAAAGGGAGTCAATATTAGTGGATCTGCTTTTGAGCTTCCTTTTAAGGATAGCAGCTTTGAAGAAATTCATTGTGTTCATGTTTTAGAGCATGTGACGAGAGATAAGTCGAGTCCCATGTTAGGAGAAATGTATAGAGTTCTTAAACCGGGCTGTTATGCTTATATTGAAGTTCCTAATTTTAAAGGCGTAACAAAGAATTTAATGGATGCTTTTGATAAAAATGATACAAGACAAATCCATATATGGACGACTTCAGTTTACGGAAAAAATGAAAGAAAAGGAATGGCCCACCATTGGGGTTTTTATCCTGAGCTACTGATTAGTAAAATGGGAGAAGTTGGGTTTAATTCTATAGAAGAGCTTAGGAGAAAAGAAGAAATGATTTCAACCCACTACAAGCAAGAGCCGGTACTTTTAGTGAGGGGAGCTAAATGATAACTATCGTTCACCCCTACTATAATCATAGCGAGACTTTTGTTTATCAGTTAAATCAGTGGAAAAGATTTTCCAAATACGCTAAAGAAAAGATTGAAATTATTGTAGTAGATGATGGCTCTCCGAAGTTTCCTTGTACGGTTCGTGGTCCTGTTGATGGAGTTGATATAAAGGTTTTGCGAATAGAGGAAGATATCCGTTGGAATACAGCAGGCGCAGCCAATTTAGGTATTAAGGAAGCTAAGTACGATTGGATTCTCCATTGTGATTTCGATCATGGCGTTAATGCGCGAAGTGCAGATAAGCTTCTTCAGTTAGATCTTAGTGACCCCAAGGTAGTTTATTGGCCTATGACATGGCATGAGACTTCAAAAGGGTTCCAGAAGTTTGGTAAACCACATTGTAACGGCTTTTTGATGAATAAGGGGACATTCTGGGAAGCTGGCGGATTTGATGAAGACTTCAGTGGATGTTGGGGTGGGCAGGATATCATGTTCCACTTAGTGTCCTGTCCTCCGTTAGGGCTAACTCGTACAGTTTTAGAGGATATAGTTCTAGAGAGAATGGTGAGATGTTCAGATGCTAAAGTACAAGGAGTATATAGAGACAGAGAAGATAGTGTAAATTGGAAAAAGTTCTACGATAAAAGAGATGGGATAGTGCCGCAAAGCACAGATTTTCTGAGGTTCGAATGGCATCAAGTATACCCTTAAATGAAGAAGGAGCCCCGGTAGTTTCTCCTATGGTTCAAGTTAAAGATCCTAGTAGGATAAAGCAGCCAGGAAGAACAAAGGACCATCCTGTTTATGCTAAGGAGGCTAAGCCTTGGGGTGACCCTCCTTATCCGTATAGAAGTAAACACGCCTCTATTGAACTGCATTACCTGTACAGAACAGTGTTACGTTTGGGGAAGGGGAACTACGCTAATCTGGGCACATTTAGAGGGTCCACCGCTTCAGCTATAGCTCATGGAGTTAAGGACGTTGGTGGTGGTCAGGTCTATACTGTAGATTTGCATAATGTAAACGGGGCTTTTGGTGTGAGCAAACTTGTTGACGTATTTAAAGATAGAGGTCTTTATGATTATGTGTCGTTTTGTAAAGGGTACACTCACGAATGGGCAAAAAAACTTGCTCATTTAAAATTTAAATTTATATTTATAGATGCGGACCACCACTATGAATCATGTAAGCAAGACTTTTTGCTTTGGAATCCTCTCTTGGAGCCAGGAGGAGAAATAGCCTTTCATGACGTAGATATAAACACTGTAGATAAAGTAATTAATGAAGAGTTAGATAATTGGGAATTTGTGGATCACATATTTAAGATTAAGTCTTTTAGAAGGAAGTAAATGTGTCAGTAGAAGGATATCTGTACATAGCATACGGTGATGAGCATGTTAATGAGGCGTTGTCTTCTGTAAAGAGTTTGAAAGCTGTAGATGTGAATGCTCATGTTACTATTATCACCGATCAACATGTGGATGGATTTGATAGAGTTGTAAAGAGAGAAAAAATACGCCGGGGGTTTTCTGGGAAAGTAGATAACCTCAGCAATGAATACTATGAAAGAACTATGTACGTGGATACGGACACGTACTTTTGTGAAGATTGTAGTGGGCTCTTTAAACTTTTAGATTATTTTGATTTGTGTGCTGTATTAGACCCTGCTGAAGTAGACGTACTCATACCGGGGTTGACTTCGTTTAATACAGGAGTCTTACTGTACAATAACGGGATTGAGGTTACAAAGTTCTTAAAGCGTTTTAGAGACTATTATAACGACCATGATTTATTGAGAAAGGTCTTAAAAAACCATCCTGCTGAAAGGGTCGATACAGATCAGCCTCTATTTACAGAGGCGCTAAAGGACAGTAATGTTAAAGTCTACCCGCTTCCTGATATTTGGAACGCCCGATACAGGTTTAATATTAGTTTAATGGGGAGAGTGAAGATTATTCACGGACCTTCCATAGACTTTGAGTCGCTTAGAGAAAAGATGAATGCTACTACAGGCAATAGAATTTGGAAGGGTTTGAGGTAGTCGATGGATATATCTGACGGCTACAGGGGGGACAATCAGCATGTAAACAATAATACAGTGAATACTATTATGGAAAGATTCGAACATTCTTTTATTTCAAGAGGTATTACATAAATGGGTGAATTTAAAACGTACAAAGATCATATGATAGCTAGATTAGATCTTAGGGTAAAAACTATCACTGACAAAGCAGAACGAATCAAAAAAGGGTATATCGCTGGTTTGCCTGATTTGGATGGAGGGGCAGAGGACGATAGACAGTGGCTCGATCAATTTGCTAAAGGGCAAGGTTTTGATATAGCTTGTGGGGATTTTATTATCGGAGATGTTGTTCAAGCTATAGGAGTAGATGGAGCCCCAAGAATGCTTGGAACGGATTATTGGAGTGAGGGAGATAATTTGTCTTTTCAACCTGCGGATACTTTAGATTATATAGTTACAAATTATTTAGACGGAATGCCTTCTCCATTGAAAGCTCTTAATGAGTGGTATAGATGTATTAAGCCTGGAGGAAAAATAGCTGTAGTGTGTAGAGATGCAGACAGTTATAAAGATGACATGGGCCCTCTTAGTAATGGCCGAAGACAATCATGTTACACTGCTACTACTTTAAAAAACTATTTATTTAGAGCAGGGTTTAAAAAAGTAAAAGTAGAACATGGAAACATGTCTCTTAGAGGTACGGGGGTTAAATGACAACTGTTGTGGGGATGATGTGGAATCGTAATGAAGGAGATATACTTCCTTATATTATAGAATCTGCTTTAGATAAAGTAGATACTCTATTTATTGCAGACGACCATTCCACAGATAATAGCTGGGACATTATCCAATCTTACGCAGCTAATCATAAAGATAAGATAGAGTACATTAGAAATGAGAGGGTACACCCCAAGGATG
>Ga0255047_10001987_pt1 | contig 13999 bp, 9 predicted proteins | sample JV7_2_1_MG_FD_183640 | JGI IMG/M metagenome (GOLD analysis project Ga0255047, IMG submission 183640) | Seawater microbial communities from Jervis Inlet, British Columbia, Canada - JV7_2_1 | ecosystem: Environmental > Aquatic > Marine > Inlet | place: Canada: British Columbia | collected 2016-10-06
CCGTCGAATCCCTCGAGATCCAGGCGCATCCTGCACTTGAAACTAGACCCGCGGAGTTCAGTGTTCGATCATGGAACTGCGTGTGCTCCCTGTTTGACCAAAGGACTGACCGTGAACCGTTTTCGAGTGCTCGCTTTGTTCGCCCTCACCGCTGCAGTGGCCACTCCCGACCTGGTCAGCGCCCAGGGCCCCCAACCGATCGACCGGCTCGCGGCTACGTCTGACGTTGCCGCCGCGACCGACGCCCCGCTGGCAGCCGACATGCCGGTGGACCCACGCATTCGTGTCGGGGAACTGGACAACGGTTTGCGCTACTGGGTCCGCGAGAACCCATACCCGGCCAAGCGCGCTGAACTGTGGCTGGTGGTCCGCGCGGGTTCGATGCAGGAGGACAAGGACCAGCTCGGTCTGGCGCACTTCGTCGAGCACATGGCGTTCAACGGGACCCAGAACTATCCCAAACAGGAACTGGTGAAGGTTCTGGAGTCGTTCGGGATGCGCTTCGGAGCCCACGTGAATGCGTCGACCGGCTTTGACAACACCAACTATTTCCTCGTAGTTCCGACCGATCGCGAGGACATCGTCGACACTGCCTTCCAGATCCTCGAGGACTGGGCGCACGACGTGTCCTTCGAAGGAGAGGAGATCGACAAGGAGCGCGGCGTCGTAATCGAAGAATGGCGCCTCGGCCTCGGTGCCGGTTCGCGCGTGCGTGACCAGCAGCTGCCGGTGCTGTTCGAGGGATCGCGCTACGCGGAGCGACTGCCGATCGGCGACATCGATGTGCTGCGCGAGTTCGACCACGCCGCCGCCCGCCGCTTCTACCGCGACTGGTACCGCCCGGACCTGATGGGGGTGATCGCGGTCGGCGACTTTGACAGCGATTCGATCGAGCAGAGGATTCGCGACCACTTCGGTGGCATGCCACCGGCGTCGGAAGATGCTCGCCCGCGCGTGTACGACCAGCTGGAGGAACGCGACGGCACGCGCTTCGCGATCGTCACGGATCCCGAGGCGACGCTCTCCACGGTGGAGTTCTATCAGTTCCAGCCGCTGCGCCGACAGGCCTATCACGGCTCATACCGGCGCGGCATGATCGAGGCTCTGTTCGTGCGCATGTTCAACCGCCGCCTGGCCGAGCAGGCGCAGGCCCCCAACCCACCGTTTCTCGGTGCGGGTGCCAGTCAGGCCATCTTCGTGCCGAGCTCCGAGGCGTTCGTGATGGGGGCTGGAGTTCCGGACGGCGGCGTCGCTGTGGGTCTGCGAGCCATTTTTGCCGAGCTCGAGCGCGTTGCCCGCCACGGCTTTGCCGAGACCGAACTCGACCGCGAAAAGAGTCAGCTCATGCGCATCTTCGAGAACCTCCACGCCGAGCAGGAGGTGCACGATTCGCGCCTCCTCGCCGAGGAGTTCTCGAGGGCTTTTCTCGAGGGCGAGTCGACGCCAGGGATCGACTACGAGTGGGCGCTGTACCAGCGCTTCATGCCGGGAATCGAACTCGACGAGGTGAATCGGGTGGGGCAGGAGTGGCTGCTCGACGACGATCGTGTGGTGCTCGTAACCACTCCGGACAAGCCGGGGCTGGAGCTCCCGACCGAGGAGCAGCTGCTCGCCGCGATGGATCTGGGTGACACCGATTGGCTGCGGCCCTACGTCGACACCACGGTCGATCGGCCGCTGATCTCCGTCGAGCCCGAGCCCGGGAGCATCGTACGCGAGACCACCGTGGACGAGATCGGCGTGACCGAGTGGGTGCTCTCGAACGGGGCGCGCGTGGTGATCAAGCCGACTGACTTTCGCCAGGAGCAGGTGCTGTTTCGAGCCATCAGTCCGGGGGGGTATTCGCTCGCGCCCGACGACGATTGGGTGGCCGCGTCAAGCGCCGTGCAGGTCGTGTCCTCGAGTGGGTTCGGTGGTTTCAGCCAGCGTGAGATCACCACCCTGCTCGCCGACAAGGTGGCCCAGGTAAGGCCGTTCATCGGTCCGATGGGGGAGGGTCTCGCCGGCGCGGCCGCGCCGCGTGATCTCGAGGAGATGTTCAAGCTGGCGTATCTCACCGTTACCGAGCCGCGTGCCGACGAAACCGTCTTCGACATGATTCGCGAGCGCATGGAGGTCAGCCTCGCCAACCGCGACGTGAGCCCGGAGGTGGCCTTTCAGGAGACGCTCCAGCGCACTATGAGTCAGGATCATCCGCGGCGGCGCCCGCTCTCGATCGACCTGCTCGCCGAGATGGATCTCGAGAAGTCGTATCTGTTCTACGTCGATCGCTTCGGCGACGTGAGTGACTTTACGTTCGTGATCGTCGGCAACGTCCAGCCAGACGAGCTCCGTCCGTTGGTGGAGAAGTACCTCGCGAGCCTGCCCGGATTCGGGCGCGAAGAGACATGGGCCGACGAGGGTGTCCGGATGCCGCGAGGCGTGATCAGGAAGAACGTCAATCGCGGGGTGGAGCCCAAGAGCATCACGACGATCGTCTTCAGCGGCGACGGACCCGACGCCGACATCGATACGGAGAACGAGTCGATCGCGGCGATGTCCGAGGTGCTGCAAACGCGGCTGCGCGAGGTGCTGCGCGAAGATCTGGGCGGCACGTACGGGGTGCAGATCTCGGCCTCTGTCGTCGATCGACCCTACTCGCAGTATTCGGTGTCGATCACCTTCGGCTCAGATCCCGACCGTGTCGACGAGTTGGCTGGCGAGGTATTCGCGGAGATCGAACGTCTGAAGGCCGGGGCGCCAGGGCAGCCCGAGGTCGATGCCGTGACCGAGAGCTTCCGGCGCGAGTACGAGCTATCGCTCGAAGAGAACGGGTTCTGGCTGGGACGACTCGTGGACGCCTACGATCGTGGCAAGGACCCGCGCAAGATTCTGGAATACGAGGAGTCGCTTACGGGGATCACACCCGAAGGCGTGCAGCAGACCGCCTTGCGGTACCTCGATCTCGACAACTACGTCCAGGTCTCGCTGCTGCCCGAGGAGTCGCAGTAGGCGCTGCCGAGGCTGGACACATGAAGGGGTCGGGTTGTCCGCTCGTCCGCCGACGTTTGCGTCCGGGGACCACTCTCCCTAGAATAGTCACGTCTGGATCAGGGGCGAGTCTGTAGTACTCCAAGCACCACCACGGGAGCGCCGCGCGGAGGTCTGTGCGAGCCTGACGATGCCGTGGTGCGAGCGCGCCCCGACAGCCTTGTCACCTGTCTGAATCCCAACCAGCGAGAGACCCTCTGGATGTTTGAATACCCGCTACGCGTTCGCTCCCTGTTTCTGGCGCTGATCTGCGCCCTGGCTTTGCCGCTTGCGGGCTGGGCCAGCGGTCAGTCGCGTTTCTTCGAGGCCGTCCCGACCTTCTCGGCCTCGGACCGCACCCCGGCGGTGATGGTGTCCACGCGCGCGGCCGGCGCGTCGGGGAAGTCCGCCGCGCTCCTGGTCGAGTTGTCGGGGCGGCCGGACAACGTGCACGCCCGGCGCGAAACCATCCTGAAGGTCACGGCAGTCGATGAGAACGGAGTCCTCGTTCGCAATTCCCGCCTGGAAGTCGACTTCGGCGACGGCAGGGTCAAGAGGTACGCGTTCGATCGACGGGTTGCCCTCAAGCACACCTGGACGCAAAAGGGCTCCTACAAGCTGCAGTTCCGCCTGACCGACTCGGACGGTGGTGGCTCGCGCGGCAAGATGCGCCTTCGTGTCGGCTCTCCGGTGCGGGTGGTCTTCCAGATCCTCGGCGAGGATGCCGCGGAGCTCGACGAGGAGGCCCAGTATCGTTTCGTGGCTCTCGAGCAGGAGCGCCGCAAGGTACGCGGGATGTTGACGGTCGACTGGGGTGACGGGACCCCCCCAACGGAGGTGAGCAGCTTCGAGCGCGAGGCCACCCTTCCGCACACCTACGCCAGCACCGGGACCTACACCATCAAGGCGTCGATCACCACAGCCTTGTTCGGGAAGACGACCTCGGCCACTTTCTCGGTCAAGGTTACCGAGACAGGTGGTGCGATCGACCTGAGCCAGGCGACGATCGCGTCCAACTCTGCGCAGAACATCGCGAGCTTCAGGATCACCTCTACGGTGACCAACGTCACGATCAGCGGATCGCAGATCTGCATCTTCCACACCAAGGCCGGGCAGTGGCCGGTGAAGAACGCCCTCGAGGGTAACCCGTGGGTCGCGGCGTTCGTGAACGGCAAGCTGCACGCCGGCACATACGAGTGGCTGCGCCCGGGCCAGGTGTGCAAGGGCATAACGAAGAGCAACATCGGGGCACACGTGAAGCACGGCCCGCTCGGCGGCTGGACGCCGAAGTCCGGGGAGGTGTCTTATTTCTGGCCTTCCACCCACGCGCGACTGGGCTCGACGACGAGCAACGAGGCGGGGGTTCCCTTCGAGAAGAAATGGCCGTAGGCCAACGCCCAGGGGATCCGCTGTATCGCCGCTACGGTCCGCCAGACGCGGGCAGCTCGGGATGCGCGGCAGGGTAGTTATCGGCATCGCCGCCGTCGCCATCGTGGCGGCGGCGGCCTTGTTCGTTTCTGCGCCCGGCAGGAGCCTCGTTACAAGGCTCGGCACGCGATGGGTCGCGCCCCAGTCGACCGGCCTCCTGGTCGACGAGGGTGCGGAGTCGGAGGCCTGGCAGAGGTTGGGCGGCGACTTCACCGGGCGGGTCGTCTGGAGTTCGAACCGCATAGACAACCACGAGCTGTACCTGGCGCATCTGCCTGGCGGCCGAGTGGAACAGCTCACCGAGAACCCGAACGTCGACTTCGGCGCGCGTTTCTCCCCCGACGGTACGGCCGTCGTGTTCATGCGGAGTCGCCGCGAATGGGCCTCCTTCCGCCAGAAGGACGCCTGGGATGTGATGCTCCTCGACCTCGCATCCGGGATCGAACGCCGACTGGCTCGCCGCGGCTATCACCCGACGTGGGGTCCGGAGGGCACGACGGTCGTCTTTGCCCGTGCCGGCCGTGTCATCGAGCTCAACCTGGAGTCTGACGACGAGCGGTTCCTGTTCGACTCGGAGGCTCTCACCGAGGGGCGTGAGATATGGGACCCGGAGCTGCATCCGCAGGGCACCATGCTCGGCGTCGCGATCGCACGCTACGGCGCAATCGTCCTGCGACCTGGGGCCTCGACGTACCGACGGATTACCGACCACCACGTTTGCCAGACAACCTGGGTGCCGGGCACCGACGATCTCCTGTGGATGGACGCCAGCGGCAACGGCGGCACACGTGTGATGCGTGGGTCCGCGGACGGATCCACTGCCGAGGTCTTCATGGACCTGCCCGGCGAGCGCAGCCACGAGTACTTCCCGAAGCTGTCGCAGGACGCCGCCTGGATGGTCTGGGCCGCAAGCGCTGACGGGCATGAGCATGACCGCGCCGACTACGAGATCTATGCCTGGCGAGTGGGTACCGCGTGGGAAAGTGCCGTGCGTCTCACGTACTTCGCCGGCAACGACCAGTGGCCCGACATCTACGTCGACTGAGCTGGCTACAGCGACGCCGTGAAGACATTGCCGAAGCGGTCCGTTGCCTCCACGGTTACGGCTCCGGCGTCGGGTGCAAGCGGGGCGTAGAAGAGGTGGTCGGTCAGATAGGGCTCGACCCAGGTTGCTCGGGTCGGCAGGGCGGGACCCGTGTGCAACTCCACGGCACGCGGGTCGTAGCCACGGCGCCGTGCCATCGGGCCCATCGGTTCGCCGTCCAGGTGCCAGGCCACGTCCCAGTGCTCGTCCCAGTTCCAGACGTTCGCCACGATCTCATCGGGAGCCGCGTGATCTGCGCCGCGGGGATAGAGCGTCATCTGCTCGGTGGCTGCGAGCCCTGTGGCCTTGTAGCGCCAGCGAAGCTCGCTGCCGGCGACATCGTAGATCGCGTAGCCGTTGGGCGTGCCGTCGGCACAGATCGGGCCCGTCCACCAGGCCCCGCAGACGGTGCCGTGGACATGCTCCTGCACCCCCTGCTCCAGACGGTGCTCGCTCTCGTGGGTGTGGCCGCTGAGCACGTGGGCCTCGTACGGCTCGAGCAGGCGGTATAGCAGCTCGCGGTTCAGCAGCGAGTGTTCCTCCGCCGTCGCCCACGCGGTGCGCTCGATCAGACCGCTCCGCAACGGTATGTGGGTCGCCACCACGACGGTCCGGCCGGGTTCGATCAGCGCGAGATCCGCTGCCAGCCAGCCGATCGTCGGATCATCGAGGTAGCCGATGTAGCCGGCGCCATGCCACATCACGTCGTCGAGCACTACGTAGTGCACTGCGCCGCGGTCGAAGGAATAATTGCGCGGCCCGAAGCGGCCGCAGAAGGTGCTGGTCGAGGCCTTGTCCGTGCCCGAGGGGCGATCGAGGTCGTGGTTGCCGACCACCTGGAAGAACGGCATGTCCATGGCAGCGACGCCGTGCTCATACTCCCCGTACAGGCCGAGGTTGTCGTACATGATGTCACCGCAGGCCACTCCGAACGCGTCCTCCGTCCCGAGGTCGGAGCGCGATGCGACGATGTCTGGAATCGTCTGCTCGTGGAACCACGCCATCTCCTCGGCGACCTTCGTCTGAACGTCGGCAAGCAGAATGAAGCCGTGGCGATCGCCGCTATCGGGCATTCGCGACAAGGCGAATTCAACGGCCATTTCGCCGCCGCGGCTTGCGGCAATTGGCGCGTAGTGGGCGGCTGTGCCGAGCGGGCTTCGCGGGATCGCATAGCCTGAAGGGACGCTCAGCTGCACGAAGTCGGCGGCCGACGAGGTGACGAGCTCGAACGTGCCGTCCGTTGCCGTCACGACAACGTCGATTCCGTCACTGACGGGAACTCGGGCGAGGCCGGTCCCGCCGCTGTGAACGCGGCCGCGCACACGAATCGGGCGGGCGCCGCGCAGCGCGGAGGCGGCGTCAGCGAGAGCAGGCCGCAGGCCGCAGGCGGCGAGCCCCAGCAGGCCGTCGCGCAGGAATTGACGGCGGTTGCGATCGGCGATCAAGGGCGATGCTCCGGTGGACGGTGGGGCTGGCGCGGTGCCTCTACGCTACCAGCCGGAGCCAGCGCCACGGACTGCTAGCAGCCCGTGGTAGAAGTCTGATGGGCCTCGTTACGTCGAGTTGTGGGCAGATGCAAGGCAGCCTGACGCAGGCGATCCTTGTGGCATCGTCGAGGAAGGGTAACGCCGCAGATGCCCACAAATCGCCGTAACCCTCCGGGCGACAGGGGATTGCGGTCGTATGCTGCGTCGCTCGTCGTCAACGATAAGTTCATCATCGCTTCCTCCTCGCTCCTTGCCTCCACCTCGCAAGACCCTGTCGCGAGGCCCATCAGACTTCTGCCACGGACTGCTAGGCTGGCTCCACGCGTCGAGAGAACAGCAGGTGCTCACCGCCGTCGCGCTTCTTCCGATAACCGAGGAGATGGAAGATCTGGACGGTGAACCATCGCGCGACCCTGCGATCGACCACGAGAGTATTGGCGTCGCTGGCGTGGACATGCACGCCCGGAAACCATGGCGCGAGGCGGCCCACACGTAGATGGCGCAGCAAGGCGGAGACGGCCAACCAGGAGCGCGCGAACTCGCGCACCAGAAAGTAGCCATCGTCGCCTTGCCCCTGGTAAAGGGGAAGCAGGATCCGGCCGGTCTCGGGTGCGTGGATGTCGCCGCCCTCGTCCTCTGCCAGGGCCTCCCCCGCGCGGACCCGGTGGAAGTTCTCGTAGCCGGGCAGCATGCGGAAACCGTCCGCCGGGCCGACCGCATGCCGGTGGCGAACTTCGAGGACACGCGGCAACGCGGCGCCCGCGGCACGGAGGCGGGCACGCATCTCGCCGTGGCGCGGCAACTCGTCTGCCTTCATGCAGCCCGCGCTGACAAGCGCCAGGGACAGGAACGCCTCGTGGAAGTCGACGGAGGCGGGGTCGTCGTGCTGACCAGCCTCGACCCCGACGGTTACGTGGCCCTGGTTGTTGATGTATTCGAGGAGGGCGCCATCCACCTGCTCTTCGAGTCCGAGGATGACCGGGACCGGAAAACGAGTTGCGAAATCGCGGTTGCGCAGCGTGTCACCGATGCAAACGAAAGGCTTGCCCTCGGCCGAACTCGTGTGTAGGTCGAGGAAGTGCACGGTGCCTTGTGCGCGCGCGAGCTCACGCTCCAGTTGTTCGAGAAGCTCCGCTTGTTGCCGGGCCTCGACTGAACGTTCGTTCCATGCCGTCGCCGCGTAGCGGGCGACCCGGCGCGGTTGCCAGATGCGGTTGAGATCTTCCTGGATGAAGCGCTCCCCACGCTCGAGTGCGGGCAGGTTGCCCGCCAATCCGACGAGGCGCCCGCGGAACGGTGGGTCGCTCTTCTGCAGCCTCGCGAGGACGCGCTCGAACGCCGTGACGCCCGAGGGTTCGTTGCCGTGCAGCGCCGCGACCACGACGATGGTCGGCCCCGCAACCCCGCGGCCGTAGGTACCCAGGTGACGATCTGCGATGAGGCGACGGGCCGGGGGTGCGGGTGCGGGTGGGATGGTCTCAGGCGATGCCATCGAGCGAGTTTACACCTGGCGGATCAGCCCCGCCGTCCGCTGGTACTGGGCATGGACGAACGTATTGTCCTGCCGCGGCGAGAAACTCCTTGTCATTGATAGTTACAATAAGTCATTATTAGTCGATATCGAACCCTCAGAGATATCTTGGGACAGAGAGGGGCCCTCGAGAGTTCCCCTGCAGAGGTCGTGCGGATGCCCACCGAACCTGATTCCGTTGAGATGGGGCGAAGAAGCTTCCCATGGGGCCGAGCTGCGCTCCTGCTCGCCGTGCTCTGGGCGTCGTTGTGGGCCGCAGGGCTGGCTGGTGGAAAGGTCGGCGCCTATGTCTACGATGATCGGTACCTGCCGGAGCCTCCCTACTCGGCGGAGCAGATGGCAACGATCGAGAGCATGGCTCCGGACACTGCCAGGCTTGCGCGCCTGGACATGGACTCCTGGCAAGCTTCCGTCGAGCTCGGACGGACGATCGCACGCCTCGAGGGCAGCGTCGTCGGCACCCTACTGTTGCTTGGCATTTGGGGCAGCCTTGGCGTGATGTGGCTGTGGAATCGTCAACGCGACCGGCGCGCGCAGCTCTTCTTCTCCCCCGACTTCAGCTAGTCGCGGGGGCCCGCCCCTGACTGTCGCCGATGTCCGCTAGAATCGTGTCGGGAACACACGATCTATGCGTCAACTGCACTACATTCGTGATGCGAGAGCGCTTGCCGGGCTGGTCGAGCGACTCGCGGGTACCGAGCGTATCGCTCTGGACACCGAGTTCATGCGCGAGCGCACCTACTACGCGAAGCTCTGCCTGGTGCAGCTGGCCACAGCCGACGTGTTGGCGGTCGTCGACCCGCTGGCGGTCAGCGACCTGGGCCCTTTATGGGACGTGGTTACGGGGGGGCCCGAGATCGTGCTCCACGCCGCCGGTCAGGATCTGGAAATCATCGCCGGCCTCAGTGGTGGCGTACCACGGCGCCACTTCGACACTCAGGTCGCGGCAGCGTTCGTAGGCTACGGCGACAGCATTGGTTACTCGCGCCTCGTCGACCGGGTCATCGGTCATACGCCGGGCCATTCCGAGGCGTACACCGACTGGACTCGCCGACCACTGAGTCAGGATCAGATCGACTACGCCCTCGACGACGTTCGCTTCCTTCTGGAGATCACCGAGAAGCTCGAGAGCAAGCTACGCGAAGCGGGACGGGAGGCATGGGTACGCGAAGAGCTGACCTCCATCATGGACGCCGTCCAGCCGGAGGCGCAGCCCGACGACATGTGGCGGAAGGTACGTGGCGCGAGAGGTCTCCGCGGGCGCAAGCTCGCGGTGCTGCAGGAGGTGGCGGCGTGGCGCGAGCGCGAGGCTCAGGCGCGCGACATACCGCGGCAGCGAGTGGTCGCCGACCGGGTGCTGGCCGAGATCGCCAAGCGGGCACCGAAAGAACCTGCTCAAGTCGAGCGACTGCGAGGCCTTCACCCGCGCGAGGCGAAGCGCTCCTCGAAGGCCATACTGGAGGCGGTGCGGCGCGGTTTGGACCGGCCAGAAGCGGAGGTGCCCGACTGGGGGAAAACGGCACCGCATGTCAAAGACGCCCGGGTGGAGATGATCGCCGCGCTCCTCGACGCCGTCCTTCGGGGCGTCGCGGACAAGATGAATCTTTCCTCGCGGTTGCTCGCCAACCGTCGCGATCTCGAGGCTCTGGCGCGATATCGACTCGCTGGCGAGGAGGACGTGCCGGACCTCCCGGTGCTTTCAGGATGGCGCCGGGACAGCGTCGGCGAGCGTCTCCTGCAGGTTCTTCATGGCGAACTTGCCGTGGCCATCGACGACCATGAGTCTCTTGGCCCGCAGTTGCAGTTGAAGGCGGTCGGCGGCCCATAACGAAGCCCATGGGCCTCTGCCATCGCCTGCCGGCAGCAGGTCAGCCGTCGCGGCGCTTTGCCGTCCGCGTCTTGCCCGACGATGCTTTGCCGCCAGCGGATCCCGAGGGCGGTGCGGTTCCGGCGCCGGACCCTCCTCTGCCACCGCCACGTCCCCCCGAGGCAACGCTGGACCCGCCCTTGCGGAGGAAATTGGCGAAGCCTCCGCTCGAGGTCGAGGGGTTCACCATCACGCGGGCGTAGCCGCGTCCGTTCACGACCCGGCCGCCGAAGCGACTGCCGGTCGGACGGCCGCCGGGCAGCCACCCTACCGGATACTGCGGGTAGTAGTAGTAGCTCCGGCCAAACGGGGCGAAAGCCGGACTCCAGTAGCCGTAGAAACCGACGGGGTAGCCGTAGGCCACAGAGCCCCGCTCGGTGGCGGGCTCCTCGTTGACGACGAAATAGTCGGGGAAGGACAGCGCCAGCATGAGATCGATCACCTCGCTCGGCACCTCGGCGTCGGCGAGCGAAATGAGAACACCCGCATCGATCGCGAAACTGGCTTCGCTCTCCAGCAGCAGCGCTTCCACGGCCGCCGCGTCGACCACTCGCACCGCTTCGATCACGTCGTCGACTTCAAGCAGCGACGCCGCGGCTGTCCGCGCAGTTCGTGCAGCGAGCGCCAGGTCGCCGCCTTCAGCCCGCGCCAGGATCGCGCTGGATTCCGACTCGTTGTGGGCGAAACGCCGGACCAGAAGCTCGCGCTCGTCGCCCACCCGGACGACCTGGATATCGATCCAGGAGTCGGGCGCCAGGAGCGCGGAGATGCCGGAAGCCCGTCGCCGTGCGCCACCGTCGCAGACCAGGTCGGCGGTTGTATAGAGCCGATGTCCGTCGCCCGACACGACGACCTGCTCCGTGCCGGTGCAGCCGCCGTCTTCGACGTTGCGCGGCCGACCGTCGGTGTAGAGCTCGTCGCGACGAGCCTCAGTTTCGTCGATCAGCGTCACGATAGTGAGAGTGTCGTTGCGCGACTCCACGCATACGCGCCGGTTGCCTTCTTCGATTTCTTCCGAGTCAGAACGACCGTTTTCCAGATCCCAGCAGCCGGCCCACTGGAGGTCGATTTCCTGCGCAGTTGCAGCGCCGTTCTGTCCCACGCCCGGCATCGCGACGCCGGCGAGTAATACGAGGCCGATGGCGGTTCGCATGATTGTTCTCCCTTGGTGCTGCCTAGATCTTGAACGATACTCCGGCCATCAGGCGGAGGCCGTTCAGGTCGATGGGTTCGAAGCCGACGAAGCTGCCGGTCAGGTCGTGGCTCGCGACCTGGTAGCGACCTTCGAGCACGAAGCCGATCGAGGTGCTCAGTTTGATGTCGACGCCGGCGAAGACGTGGCCGGCGATCGTCCAACCGTCGGAGACGAAAACGTCCGTGAAGATCGCCAGGTCACGGAAATCGACGAAGTCGCCGGACTGCTCGAGGCGATACCACGTAGCGCCGCCGCCACCTCCCACGTAAACGGCAGCGGTTGAAGGCACCCAGGCGTACTGGCCAACCGAGCGGCCGCGCGACGTCAGATAGAAGCGAACGCTCAGGGTGAGCGGTACCTGTGTGAAACGCGTGTCCTGGACGATCGGAATGCCGTCCTGGTCCACGAAGTCGCGATACTCGGAACGCTTGCTCGCCCGGCTGTACTCGAGTCCCAGTACCAGATCGACGCGCTCGGAGAGACTCCGGCCGAAGTCGATGGCGAACGTCGGCGCGTTGAAGTCGGACCGGTCGACGGTCAGTTGCTGGATGATGAAATCGTAGATATCGCTGCCGGCGCGGTTGAACGTGAATCCGCCCCGCAGACCGAGAGTCGATCGGGGAGACGAGAAACGGAATCCGGCCGGCGCCTGCCCGCCGGATCCGGCGCCGGGCATCGCCAGCGCGGCATCCGCAACGACCAAAGACAACGCCACGCCCACGATGCAGACACATTGCATCGACGCCAAGTAAGACCTTCGCATCGCCGACCTACTCTTTACGAGACCGTGCGTGGACAGCAGCCTCGGTTGGTTTCCGACCCGTAGTGATTTGCTGCAAACGCCGTGCCGTCCCGATGCGCAGACCGGAATCCGCCTGATGCCCAGGCGCGGCGGGCTGTTTGGGGTGGGCAACGATCCGTTCCCCGGCCCGAGTGTCGCCGGGCCGTCGTGCGCAGGCCGTCAACCGACAGTATATCGACACCCTCAAAGAGTACATGACGAGCGCGGCCAACGGCGGCCAGGGCTCTTTGACGGCACGCGGGGCTGCTCTCTACCCTGGCATGACCATGTTCAGGGAGACCCTTCCGCCAGGACGCGGCGCCCGCACTTTGTGCGCCGCCGCGGCGCTCATCGCGCTGACCGCCCCGGCGACGCTGCCGGAGGCCACCCGTGCGGGCGCACCTCCTGAGGGCACGCCGCTGCGCCGCGGAGGGTCTGCCGCAAAGGAAGCCGATGTGATCGCATCTGCTGCGGCGAGCGACGAACTCGCACGGATGGCAGCACAGCTGGGTGCCATGCCGCGAGTCGCGGGCACGCCAGGGGCCAGGCGCGCAGCGACGATGATTGCCGAGCGGATGCGGTCGTGGGGGCTGCGCGTCAACGTCCACGAGTACGAGGTGTGGATGCCTCACGCGCGCGCGGTCAGCGTGGAGAAGATGGGGAGTCAGCCACGGGCCATGGCGGTGGCCGAGGTCGCGTTGCCGCAGGATCGTCATTCGGCTGTTGACCACTACCCGGTCGCGGCCGGCTATTCGGCGGCTGGGGACGTGATCGCCTCCCTGGTCTATGCCAACTACGGCCGGCGGCACGACTTCGAGACGCTGGGCCGCGCCGGCGTTGACACCACCGGCAAGATCGCCCTGATTCGCTACGGTGGCATCTTCCGCGGCGACAAGGTCCGCAATGCCGAGGAGGCCGGCGCCGCCGCCGTAATCCTCTACTCCGACCCGGAGGACGACGGCTTCCAGCGTGGGGCGGTCTACCCGGACGGGCCGTTCCGCCCGCCGAGTGGCGTGCAGCGCGGGTCGATCAAGATCGGCGCCCCGGGTGACCCTGCCTCCCCGGGCTGGCCCGCCCTGCCCGGCGGCGACCGGCAGGCGCCCGTTGCGGGGTTGCCGGCGCTTCCGGTAGTGGCGCTCGGCTACGCCGCGGCAGCCGAACTCATGCGTGACATCTCCGGGGCCACGGTCCCTGCCGGCTGGCAGGGCGGCTTACCCATGACCTACCGCTACGGCGGGGGAGGTCCCGCGGTGAGGGTGCGGGTGGAGCTGGAGGACAACCCCTGGCGGCGGATCCGCAATATCGTGGGGACTCTCGAGGGAGCCAGGTCCCCCGACGAATGGGTGATCCTCGGGGCGCACTATGATTCCTGGACGCACGGTGCTGTCGACAACGTCTCCGGCACGGTGGCGATGCTCGAAGCGGCGCGGGTGCTTGCTCGACAGGCCGCTGCGGGCAATCGGCCCGATCGGAGCCTGGTTTTCGCGGCCTGGGACGCCGAGGAATGGGGCCTCGTCGGATCGACGGAATGGGTCGAGGAATACGCAGAGCAGCTCCGGCAGGGGGCGGTCGCCTACGTCAACCTCGACGGAATAGCCGGCGGACCGTATTTTTCCG
>Ga0255047_10001988_pt1 | contig 13994 bp, 4 predicted proteins | sample JV7_2_1_MG_FD_183640 | JGI IMG/M metagenome (GOLD analysis project Ga0255047, IMG submission 183640) | Seawater microbial communities from Jervis Inlet, British Columbia, Canada - JV7_2_1 | ecosystem: Environmental > Aquatic > Marine > Inlet | place: Canada: British Columbia | collected 2016-10-06
ATCATCTTAGGATAAGCTGATTCGTGATATTTATTCCATAAACCAAGTCTTTTAACTAAGAATTCCCATCTTGCAGGTGTAATCCAAGCTTGTGCATCTGTAGTATTTACTTTACCTTTAGAATACATATTAGCAATTTTCTCACCAGCAATTTCTTTAATATCAGCAAGATTTCTACCAGCAATTTCAACACCTGTAACAATAGCAGCGTTAAAAGTTAATTCATCATTGTTTAACAATCTAAGTTGTAAACCATCAGTATAAGTAGATGGAATACGTTTAGCATAATCAACCATGTTTTTATAATATGCAGGATCTCCAGAAAACATTTTAGAATACTCAACATTACTAATTAAGCCATTAATATAATAATCACTTACAGCGTTCATTACTGGATAATCATAAGCTTCATAAGCTTTCATTATAGCACCATCAATACCATTTGAATCATAACCACCTTTAGTATTTTTATTAGGTGTTATAATACCTTCATTAGTTAAAAAACTAACTTTATCAGCAATACCTTCTTTTAAAATATTATGTATATAATCTTTAATTTGAGTTTCGTATGAATCAATAGTTTTTAAAGCTGGTCTACCATCATCTTGATAAATTTTATCAGCAATTTCAGGTAAAACATCTTTAATATTTTCAAAACTTAAACCTTCAAATATTTGAGATTTAAATGCATTACCTATAAGTTTACCATTTTTATGAGTTTCACCAAATTTATTATGATGATAATGCACATATTTTTTAGCATTAGGATCATTAATAGTTTCAACAGCTTTAATCATTCTAGTATATTCACTACTAAAATAATCATAAAATACTTGTATTACTTTAGAAGGTAAGACAGCTTTTTTATCTATAATTTGATTAATGTTTGTATTTAAAAAATAACCATGTGATAATAAATATGCAGTTGATTTATCTGCAGGAGTTGGTGTATTAAATAAACTTTGTTGTCCTTTAACATACGCTAAAACTCTATTCATACTATCAACATTAGCATCTGTCTTAGATAATTCACCATTATTCTTAGGGTCAGAACTATTGTCATCAGTTTTCTTTTCTTGAAATACATTGAATATACCAAAGTTAATAGCTTTAATTCTAGCTTCAGCAATTGGTATTCTAACTTTATCAAGTCTATTTACTTCATAACCAAGTAAATATTGTAATACTTTAGATGATTCATTACCAGGTTCTCTATATAAGTTTTCAAGCTCATCTATATTAGATTTCCATTTATTAATTTCACCACCTAAATAAGAAGGTAAGCTATAAACCCAATATGATTTTTTAGCACTATAAATACTTGCATCAGAACCATCAGCTTTATAAAAAGCTTCTTCTTTAGCTAAATCACTAAATAAAGATTGAGTATTAAATGGATTAATAAACTTACCATAATCAAATACTTTAATTTTATTTTTAGGATCTTTAGTAAGTAAATTATCACCAAATTTCTCTACAATAGATAATACATCATTTACATTATTTAATAATTCTTCATTTGGAATAATTACATCTTCTAGTTGTCCTATATAAGACTTAAAACCTTCTTCTGTAGTTACCGCACCAAAATCATGTAATACTGTAAGTATTTTATTAATAGCTGGTACAAGATCTGCAGGAGTCTTTATAGTCTTTCTAAGCTGATCAACTTCAGATCTAATCATTTTAGTCCTGTCTCTAATTTCAGTAAGTTTAACAGTATCTAAAACACCTTTATCCATAAACATAGTTTCAAAGTTGAAACCCCATTCACGTTTAATAGAATTAAAGTTAGCATTAACTTGACTTACATCTTTAACTGTATGTTTAATATTATTTTTACCACTAAAATCAACTTCAGAAACAAAGTATGGATTTTTAACTAAATTAAATGCTTGTGTAAATTCAGACTTTCTATTTTCTGATAAACTTGGATTATTTAATATATTTAAAAGTTCTTTAAAATAAGGTTTCTTATGAGCTAATTCACCTATTTTATCAAGCATAGTTTGAAAAACATCTTCAACTTGACCACCTATAATAGTAGGACTTAAATCTTTTAATTCAGATATTAATGTACTATAAATATCATTTACATCTTCAAAACCATATTCATTAAATACAAGATCTGCAGATTTACTAGTTGGTAAAAAAGATAAAAATGCCCAAATATTTCTACCAACACTACTACTAGGTGACATTTCATGTGATGTTTTACTCCAACCTCTAGAATTATCAGCAGTTTCATCTTGAATTTCAGAATCAGTTTCTTCAATTTTAAATCCTAACTTTTCAAAGTATTCATTAACATTATCAACCCATTCATCAATATAAATCAAAGAATCTTCTACAGCATCAGCTTCATAATCAGAACCTATATTTCTTAAAGTATCAATCCTAGCTTCCATATACTCTTTAATAACCTCTTTAGTAGCTTTATCATTCATAAATGATAAATCATTCCAATCATTATTAAAGTTACGTGTAAACAGCTTATATGCTAGTAATTGAGTACCATCTTGTATCTCTTCACTAGAATATATATAATTTAAACCATTTTGTTCTAATGGAAAGTAAACTTTATCATTATACTTATTTCTATAAAAATATTTCTTATTATTTTTATCTTGATGTAGTTTAGGTTCTCCATTGTCATAGATATTTTCAGGTCTAATTTTAGAGTCACTATTTTTCCAATCACCAAAATCACCTAAAAAAGAAGAATCTTCAAAGTAATTAAAGTTTTTACCAGCAACTTCTTCAAATTGTTCATCTGTTAATTCATCCACATACTTTAAATCCCCATACTGTTCTAACACAATATGAGGATTATTTTTAAGGATTTCTAGGATTTTAGGTTGTAATTGTGATACAACTGGTTTTCCATTAATTTTTACTTCTATAAAACAACTCATTGTTTAACATTTTTTGTTTAATTTATTAGCTGCTGCTAAAGCTCTAGCTTGTGCTTCTTTTTTAGATAACTTAACTCTTTTTTTCCTTAGAGGTTTATCTTCAATAGTTTTAGCTTCATCAGATAAAGGATTCTCCTGCAAAGGTACGATAAAATTTTGAGATATCCTAATATTTTCATCATTATTTTCAGATTTATTTGAAAAATCTTTATTTAATTTAATATCAGGTGCTCCAGCAAACATATTACCACGAATATTAGCTTCAATTTTATTAATTAAATTAACATCTGTAATTAAAGCACCAACTTGTTCATGTACATAAGGAGTTCTACCATCTACTTTATCTAAATCCTTACTTAAAAATACATTACCACTATCAGCACTTGCATAATATCTTTTACCATCTACTTCAGAAAACTTTAAATTAGTATCTATAGATTTTCTAAAACCTTTTTGTGTAGTTTTAGGTGTCGCATTAGATTTTTTAGCTACAACTTTAGGTTTTGGTACAGCAGTTTCTCCACCAATACTATTAGTTAAATATAAATTAGTAAAACCTTCAAATAATGGTTGATTAACTTTAGCATTTGTATTAATAACTTTCTCAGCAATAGCATATTCTAAGTAGTCTATACCTGTACTATTTAAAGCTTGATTAATATCACTAGGTTTTGGTTTAAATTTAAAATTTCTATTTTTATTCTTAGAAACCCAATCAACAAACTCAGCTTTTTTATCATCACCAAGTTCATTTAATTTATAAGATTTATCACCAAATTCAACACTTTTAGTTTCATAATTAATACGAAGTCTACTTTTAACATTTTTATCACCAGACATTGTTGTTTTAGAACCATCCCAAAATATTAAATCTAATAATTCAGATATAATAATTTCATTAAAAGGTTTATTTTCAGTCTTTGTAATTAAATCAATTTCTTTCTTTAAATTCTTTTTAATTAATGATTGTATATTAGGTGCTAAATTACTAATCAATGAAGTAGGTCTATTGCCTTTTTGTAATAAACTTCTATATACTTCAAATATAATTTCAGCTTGTTTTGTAGATACTTTACCAAAGTTTAAATTTAAATAAAATGGATTACCATTAGATAATTTAGTTTTCATGTAAATAGAACCTTTCCAATTCTTTTTAGTTTTAGTCCAATCTTTAGCATGTTCTCCACTAATATCTTTAAGCTGTCCATATTGATCTATTACATATAATTCAATATCTTCTAAACTATTAATACCATCTAAATCTAATATACTATTTTCAGAACCTTTATTATCTAATTGTATACTTCCACCATATTGTCCTTTAACAGTTGTATAAAGTGAATTAATATCACTACCATTTTTCAAATGATTGATTAAACTAATTCTAAGAGGTCTAGTTCTATTATTATAAGCTTCTAAAGACTTTGGATTAGTTGTATTAGGTTTACTTTCTAAAAATGTATAAACTGTATCAGAGTTGTTTATTTTAGCTTTAAATGGTAAATAATCTACCATAAAGTTTTTATCTTCAGCAGATAACTCTTTACCACTTATAAAATCATTATATAATTTACTAGCTTTTTTAAAGTTACCACTTTTATCTAACCCAGCACCTATAGATTTATTAATCTCAAAATAAACTTTTGTACCTACTTTATTAATAGGTTCTCTTTCATAATCAATATAAGCTTGTGGTATACCTGGTAAAGTCTTACCACTATCTCTATAAGTACTCATAAGCTTAACATCAGATAATTTCTTACCATCTTTTTCAGCTTCCTTAGTATCAGCTATTTCATCCGCTTTTTTAACAGATTCCTCATTAGAAGTATTCTCTTCAACACTTCCATCAGTGTTATAAACGTCTTCTATGTTATCATTTTTAAAGTTTGGTTCTACTTTATCATTTGTGGAAATAGTAGTACCATTATCAAGTATAGCTTCTATAGTAGTAGTACCATCAGCATTTTCTTCAACCAATGATATCATTCCAGAAACACCTTTATACTTTTCACCAAACATATTCTCTAAATCAGTAGTTTCACCTACATTAAAGTTATCAGCTAAATTATTTAAGTTTTCAGTAGTTTGAGCTACTTCAGCTTTTTTATCAGCAATAGCTTGTTCAGTTTCAGCATTTTTAGCAGCTATTTCAGCTTGTCTATCAGCTTCAGTTTTAATAACCTCATCTTTCTTAATTTCTTTTTCAACATTTTTAACTTGCTTATTAATATTTTCTTCAGCAGTTTGTCTAACACTATCTACACGTTCTTTAAAAGCTTGTTGATACTCCTTAGATGTTATAAGACTATTTTCAATTATATTATCTTTTAATTCTTTTGCTAATTTAACTTTAGCTTCTTTTAATTCTAATAAAGATTTATAATCACCACTATTTTTAATAACAGTTTTTAATTCTTCAAGTTCATTAGCAGCTTTAGTATCACCAGCTTCTTTTGCTGGATTAAAATCAATGTTATTTATATCTAAAAAATAACCACCTTTGTTAGTATCACTTTTAACACCACTAGATAACTCACTTATTTTACTTATAAATCCATTTAAATTATTACTAACTTTACCAACTTCAACATTAACTTCATCAATATAATTTTCTAAATTATATCTATTAGATCTATTAATATAAACTTGTTGATGATTATTATATTTACCTGATTCATTATAAAAGTTTTCTAAAGTTTTAATTTTAGTAATTGCTTTATTAGCAAGTTCTTTATAATCTTTAGGCATATCTTCTTTTTGTTCCCCATCACGAAGTTCTTCATATAATTTAATTAATGATTCAGTTGTACCATTTTGAAAATTATAATAAGCTGTATTGTCTAAATGTAAATCTTTTAAACGTTTAACTTCTTCAGTATTACCTTCAGCTTCAGCTTTTTTAACAGCATCTAATATTTTTAAATTTTCAGCTACATTATTAAAAGAATTTGTAAAACTTTTAACTTGTGATTTTTTAGCATTAGCTTCATTTTCATCAATTATATCTTTCTGCTTATTATATGCTTGGTTGTTGTATTCTCTAACAGACATTTTTTCACCTGTTATAGGATCTACAGTTTTCTGAACTCTATTGACACCTTCTTTAGTTACAATAGTTTGTCCCATACCACCTATAAAACCTAATAAAGCAGCTTCAATAGCTTCTGGTTTACCTAAATCATTTAAGATTTTTTCAACACCATATTCTTGATCTCTACCAACAGCTCTACCATATTCACCAGCTAAAAAGTTTATAGATTCTTCAGCAGATTCTTGTACACCTTCAATAAGTCCAGTTTTAGTACTTGTTTTAAAAGTCTCTTTTTTAAGTAAATTATTACTTAATTTAGGTGTTTTTAAAAACATATTTGCAGAAGTAATATTTAATAATATATTAACTCTGTTAGCCATTACAGTAGCACTAGCAGCATCAGCAGCTTTTTGTCTTGCAGCAGCTTCATTCTCTTCTAATTGTCCAGGTAAATCAGCAGAACCTGGATTTTCTTCATTTAATTTTAATAATGTTTCATTGTAAATATCATCATAAACTTGCATTGATTCTAAAATACCTTCAGATTGATTCATCATTAATGCAGTAATACCAGCTTGAGTACCTCTATTGAATTTAGCTGCTGAATCTATCGCAAGCATTGACTCAGCTAATTTTTTAGCTTTAGTTAACTTAGAAAGTCCTGTTAAACCTTTAGTAATAACTCCACCACCTATAGCAAAACCACCTATAGAATTAACTAATGCTGAACCATTTTCTATCCACCAACCACTATCTCCAAAATCTAATGATTCACCAGGATTACTTCTGTAAATAGGCAAAGCTTCATTAGTAGATTGTTTAATCTCCTCCATCCAAGAAGTTAACCAGTTACCAACTTCATCATCTTGATTAAAATAATCTTCAAAATCTAATGCTGATGCTACAGATCCAACTGCTTCAGGAATAATATTAGTCAATCTTCCTAAAAAACTTCCTATTTTATGTGTAGTAGGTTGTACAGAAGCTCTATATTTATTTAATGCTTTAACAAATCCATTATCAGAGTTTACTAAATGGGGTAGAAATTTAGAATCGTAAGAAGAATCTCCTATTCCAGTATTAAATCCTACATTAGAACTAACATCAGTTAATTTAGATAATTTAGATAATTTTTTAGCATTTCCATATTTTTTACTAAATCTATCCGTAGTTTCTATAAGAGGATTATCTTTATTTAATAATTCTTCGTCTTCCATTGTGTTATTTTAAATCAGATTGCATATTTTTAAACTCTTCTGTAGTTAAGTACTGAACTGAAGTTTCTCCATTTTCTCTTACAGATATTAAATAAGGTTTATTTTCACCTGCATAATATTTGTTATTTCTAGTCAATTGTATTATTTCAACATCAGTTTCAACACCATCATTATTCCATTTAAAAGGTACTGGTAAATCTGCGGATCTATATAATTTATTATAATTTTCATTATAAGCTCTTTCGTTTTTCATATAAGGACTTTTCATTTCACTTTCACTTCCTGGTACTAAAAATTGATCTTTACCTAAAGTTATAACATGTGGTGATATAAATGAATCTCTATATTCAGAATTAATAGTACTTGGATATACATTATCAGAAGACATTTGTCCTACATATGAAATATTTTTAAAGTTTTCAGCGTCATTTTCTTTTAAAAATCCATTATCAACCATTTCTTGATAAGTATATGTTGTATTTTTATCAGGACTATAAAAAACTCTACTTCTAGCATTTTTAACAATATCTTTTGCTTTATTAACACTTTCAGATATACTTACTTTTCCAATTTTAGCTTGTTGTGTATTAACTTGGTGATCTTTCATATAATTAACAACTTGCTTTAGTATAGTAGGGTCTGTTATTTTAGCATTATCATTTATTTGTCCAGTACGTTTTAAACCATTAAAAATTTCAATAGATTTATCTTTTAAAGGATCGTTTATAGATTCAAATTTCTTAGGTGTTAAAGGTACATTACCAAATACAGAGTCATAAAAAGCTGTTAATAAACCAGGTTCACCATTTTTAGTATACTCAACCATATCAACAGTTTGTTTACCATTAGCAATATTACTTAACACATCCATATCTGACTTACTATGAAGTTCAATATTTTTATGATTAAATTTTTCAAAATCAATTACCCCTGTTTCTAATTCCTTTTTTAGCTGATTAACTTGCATTTGATTAGTAAATCCACTTCTACTTTTAGTCACTTGATTAACACCATAACCTTCAAATGATAAACCAACATTCTTTAAATAATCAGTAGCAGATTGATCTCCTAATAAACCTAATTGTTCTCGTTGATACAAATCATCCATTACTTCTCTATTTTGACCCATAATACTATATATAGCTTTAGAAATATCTCCTTCATCAGTATATTTAGTTTGAGTTTTAGAATTCCAATATTGTCCAGGAGCGCCATCAATTGGTGTAAATCCAAATTTTGTTAATATTTTAGGATTTTTTTGAACATCTAATGCTATTTGTCTAGCATCTTTCTGAATATCATAATCTTTAACAGCTAATACATCCCTATAACTTGCGTTAGGATCATTTTTAACAGCATTAGTATAATCTTCTACAGCTTTTTGTTGTAAAGCTTGATATTTATAAGGACTAATTTTATCTCTATCTTTATCTAGTTGCTTCATGTTAGCAGCATATCTATCATATTGAGCTTGTTTTCTACCAACAATACCAGTAGTCATTAAGTCTTTACGTTCTCTAGCTAATTCTCTAATTTCTGATTTAGAAGAATTGTTAAAACCTTCTGAATCTAATCTATTGATATAATCATCAGTTTTAGCTTGGAAAGCGTTAATAGCTCCAGATACAACTTCTTCATCAGCAGCCATTCTTTGAGATTCTATAATACCAGCTTCTTCAGCTTGTGCTGACATAGCATCGTGTTGTTTTCTTTGAGTAAATGGTAACATTGATAACTCTTGAAAACTCATTGGATTGAACTTAGCTTGCGATAAGTTAGAATATCTATTCATTCCCATAATTATCTTTTAAAAGGTTTTAATTTTCCATATAAATCAAAATCTAAAGGATTTTTTGGAATAGTTGATTTACTATTTTTAACTGTTTTTTTAGCAGATTTTTTATTAAGTCTAGCTTGTTTAGCAGCTTCTCTCTTAGCTTTTTTAGCAGCAACTAATTTACCATCTTTATCATAACCAGATATTTTTTCAATAATATCTTTATACTTTTCTTCTTTACCAATTTCACCTATATCAGTACCAATTCCAGATAATAATTTAGATTTTTCATTATCTCTAGCAGCTCTATTTCTAGCATTAATATCTTTTTCAGAATTAGATTGTTGTAAATTAGTTCTATCAACATTCATATTAAATTGTTGAGCTCTGTCATCTTGACCTCTATTAATATCATCAGCTTTTAAATAAGCACTAGATAATGCTTTATTTCTATTTAAACCAGCACCTAATATATTAGAACGTAATGCTGATGTAGATCCACCAGAGGCTCCAGTTAAAGCTTGATTAGACATATTATAGTTCTCTCTACTAATATTTTGTAAAGCAGCTTCATCAACATAATTAGGTTTAAATCTGTTATCAAGTCTATTTAAACTTTCAACTTCAGCTTTTGGTAATTTAGCTAATTGGAAAGCATTAATTGCTGTAGGAGCATATCTTAATATATCACCTTTATTTTCATTTAAAAATTGACCTGTTTTAGTAGCAGCCGTCCCTACATTTTTACCTGCTGTTTTTAACCAATCACCTAAAGCATACTGATTAGTATCAGTTATTTTACCACCTTCTGCAAAAGTATTTAACGATTGATTTCTATTTAATTGAGTTTTATTACGTTCACTTTCAAGTTTTCTTTTTTCTATCAAACTATTATTTATAACATTACCAACTCCAGGTAACATACTTAAAGCTTTTTGCCCAAGAGTAGAATCTTTATCAGTCATTACTCCTAATGTACCTTTAGTAGGATTAAATATTCCACTAACAACAGCTCCGGCATCTCCACCAATAGCATTACCAAAACCTTCTCCTAATTTTTGAGTACCTCTAACAAGTGCTCCTACTGGACCAAAAGCACTGGCAACGGTATCTTGTGCACCACCAATAGCTTGGTTCATTAATTCATCTCGTTGGGTTTTATCATCTATAAAACCCCCATTAGCATAGTCATTAGATTTATTTTTTGATATATAATTCATTAAACCACCTTCAGCAAATTGTGTTTGTTGAGGTTGTTCTTGAGGAACTTGTTGTTGCATTTGAGGATCAACTTGTTGTTGAGATTGTTCAGCTTGCATTTGAGCTTGTTGTTCCATCTGCATTTGCTCTTGTTGTCTTTCTTCAGGAGTTTTGTTTTGTTCTTTAACAAACTCTTGTGCTTGACGTAATCTATCTAACATTTCTGTCATAGTGCGTTTAGATTCAGGATCTTTACGTTCTTTAAATTTATCCATTATCATTGAGCTAGCATCTGCAAAACTCTTGCCTTTTGTGTATTTTGGCAAATTAAATTGCGTTGTAATATCTTCCATTATTTTATTTTATAATATTTTTAATAGCTTTACCATTTAAATCTAACCTTGCTGAGAATATATATTTCCCATCTGAAAAATCAAAACTTGACTCATTTTGCTCGGTGGTATTTATTTTTCCATTTTGTCCCATACCCATTGGAATCCCACCATGAGGATTAACCTGATGACTACCGCCAGTGTTAAATTCATTAAATTCACCTTGATTTATATTTGAATTTAATTGTCCTCCTTCAGATAACTGATTAATTCTACCAATATTACCTTTAACTTTTACTTTATGACCCAGACCTTTTTCACGTTTTATATATTCTTCTAATTCAGATTTATTTTTAAATTTTTGTTTAGTACTATTACTGTAATTATTAGTACCTCTATCTTGAAATGCTTTTGAACTTGATGTCACATCCCAACTAGTTTCACCAAAAGGGCTTGGTATTAATTTATTATTACTTTTTTTAAAAATAGATAAATCTAAACCTTTAGCTTTAAAATTATTACTTTCACGTTTGGGAGCAGTTGGTTTTTTAAAAATAGGTACAGAAGTCAATTCAGCATTATATAATTCACCAACAGGTTTTATACCCAATCTTTTACTTTCATTTAAAATATTTTTTATATTTTTTAAAGAATTTTTTTGTATATCAACATGAGAATAAGAACCACCTACTACAGTGTTTCCATCTTTATTTCTTGATATAACATCTTCTAAATATTTTTTTTCATCTAAAACACTATCTTCATAATTTTCATTTTTTTTGTATTTATAAATTTCTCCATAAGGAGGTTTAATACCCTTAGTTATAGGATCTACAAGATTTTTATAATAGCGTTTTTCAATTATTTTTTCATTTAATGGAGTTATTTTTTTAGGAGTAATATCAGCTATTTCTTTATCTGTAAGATTATAGTCTTCTTTTAAATTTTTAAGTGCAAAATCAGACCATTTTTTAGTTTTATAATTATATTGCCCTTCATAAAATTTTTCATCACTTTTAGCATAGAATTTAGCTAAAGCATTAGCTTCGCTTTTACCAAATCTTATACTTTTGTTATATAAATTTAAACTATCTTTATAAGCTTTCATTTTTTCAGATAAATTACCTTTTATAGTAACTTCATCAAGTTTTATTTCTTTACAAGGTGGCTGTCCTTCTCCACCACAATCACCATTTAAACTTCCACCATTAGCCAACTGATTAACATTAAAACCTCTATCGTATTCATTAGGGTCTTCACTTGGAAATTTACCAACATTTGGTTTAGCTATATATGAATATAAATCTTCTTGTGTAGGTATATTATTTACAGGCTGTTTTTGTGTTTTAAAAGATTCTAAATCTCTATTAAAACTTTCAGTTCTTTTAACAACATCTTTATCTTTACCAGACCAATGATTTTTTAACCAAAAGTCTGTAGTTGATTGTTCTCCATTTATAACTTTAGAAAAATCAGCTTTAGGATGTTTCATTTTATCCGCTAAAAATAGTATATCTTGTTGATAGTCTTTTAACTTAGAAGCATCTACTGATTTACCAGATGGAATGTTTTTAACCCATTTAGGAATAGGTAATTTGTTATCTTTATAGTAGCTATACAACCTATTAACAGCAGTATTAGCACCTCTATTATCACCAACTTCATATTGATATTTACCTCTACCATAACCATCTTTACCATTATTTAATTTCTGAATGGATTTAGAATCTAATTTTGATTCATGGTATCCTATTTTATCCATTAAAAGGCGATAGTCTTTATAACTACCGCCTTTTTCTTTAATTATTATGTCTAATATTTTTTTCAATTCATCTTCCATACTACAATATAATATATTTTATTATAAAAGTCAAGTTTTTAAGTCTATATTTTATAACATTATTATTTATAAAATATAATTAAACATTGTAATTAACTATTATATCATGGAGAATAAACTGAGTATTATCAGTTTTATTCAATTCAAGTTTTAAAAATATCCAAGGATTTCTAATTCTATCTCTAGTACCTTGATTCCTTGCAATAATAGCACTCCACTTTCTAAACTTACGATTAAGGTTTTTATTTCTACCAACTATTAAAGGTACTCTACCAGTATCTTGATACTCGTTATAAGCACGTAAGAAATTAATAGTAGTTAAAGGTTGGTCAACACCATTAATATAAGCTTCTGATTTAAACTCAATATTGTTAAATACGCAATCTAAGTCACTTTCAGGATTTACTTGTAATGTTATATAACTTGGGTAATAACCACCATAAAATTGAGTATAAGGACCTTCTCCGTGTGTATATAAGTTTCTATTTAAAGGGTCAACCGTTAATAATTTAGTTCCTCTATTAATATATAAACTTGGTGTAAAATCATAGAAAGACTCAAAAGCTTTTAGCTTTTCATTAAAAGCCATTGTAAAATTATCATTATCTTGTAATACTGTAATTAAAGCTTGTCTATTTACAACATCATATATACCTGTTACACCTTTTTTTATTAATGGGTTATCTTGCTTAATTAAATCAAAATTTATATTGTTTTTAAAATAAGCATTAAAACCATTATCATCACTTAAATTATAAACACCACCTTGTACTTTACCAAAGTTTTTGTTCATAGCATCTAAATAATAAAAACCTTCTTGTGCGGGAAATACAGACCATTTATTAATTGTACCTGATTCAGTAGTTAAATAATTATAATCATACAATACAGCACCTTTACCAAGTTCAATACCAATACCATCATTACCTTGTGTCTGCACACGAGGATTTATAGCTAGTCTAGAGACACTTTTATCTTGTAGAGCATATATTTGATCCTTTGAGTTTACTAAAGCGTTTATAGCTCCGTATTTACCATCTAAGTCCATTGTTTCATTCTCTAAGAAATCTGTCCAACTATCAATTAATTCTCCTGGAGTTTTTAATTTAGAAGCTATAATTCTAGTATCAAAATTACTTACAGGTTTAAATGAAAATAAATCTGCTTGTCTAGTGATTAAATTAGGTACTTGGCTGTATACTCTATTATATTCATGATATTCATCATAACGTGGTTGAAATTTATTATCCCATCCTAACAACGATTTATCATTTCTATTTAAAAGATTAACTGTAGTTTCAACTGGATGTTCAACTATTTCAGAATGTTGTAATGTTCTAAAATTATATACTTCAGTATCAGTTTTTAATATTCTACCAAAATTATATGTTTGTACAAATGTATCACCACAATTTTCTATTTCAATTGAAGGTATAGTTAAATTAGTATAGTTTCCTATTTCTAAATATGTAGACCTAGTTTTATCTTCATATGAATTACCTCCATATATATTACCATTATATATAACAGATTCATCTTTAATAATTTCAGCAAGTAATAAACCATTTCTAGTATTTAACATTGGTGGTACTATACTTTCTAATGTAGGTCTATTTACTTCTAACGTATTTTCCCCACCTAATACTAGTGTAATACAACGTTCTCCAAAAGAATTTAAA
>Ga0255047_10001990_pt1 | contig 13977 bp, 28 predicted proteins | sample JV7_2_1_MG_FD_183640 | JGI IMG/M metagenome (GOLD analysis project Ga0255047, IMG submission 183640) | Seawater microbial communities from Jervis Inlet, British Columbia, Canada - JV7_2_1 | ecosystem: Environmental > Aquatic > Marine > Inlet | place: Canada: British Columbia | collected 2016-10-06
GCGGTACTGGGGCAAGATGCTGCGCATGTTCTCACTTTGAGAATCCGCGCACACGTACGCAGCCTTCTTGCCCCAGCGTTGCCCATATTCCAAGGCCGTTGCGAATCGGGACTTCCCTGACTTCGGCGGTCCATAAATGCAGATGCGCTCCGGACTCGTTGTCGGCCCCTCATAGATCTCGATCTTGCTCAACGCCAAAGTCCTTTCATTGCGCTCCACGTGGGTTCGAATTCAAACACATTGGTCGGACTGCCTGCGAGGTCGGTGCAGTCTTCACTGGCCGAGATCTCAGGGTCAGTTCCCAAGACCCAGATTCCACCCTCCAGGTCGCTGACGAGGGTCTGGGCTTCGGCGTTGTCGGCCCGAAAGATCACGCATGCCGGTCCCGGTGCCGAAGCAACGAACGTCAGCTCGACCAGGTTCCGAGCACCGTCGATGACGAGTGGCAAGGCGGGGTGTGGGATCCACTGACCGACAATCGTGGGCGGTGAGGCCCAGGGCCGATAGTCGGTGAAAGTAATCGCACTTCCAGGGATAGGCACCTGCACCGCTGTCCTCCCCTGGACGAACGTGAGATTACTGTCCCACACGATTGCCCACCTTACCACGCGAATCTCGTCGATCGGGTCAGCTACTGCACCGACCTGCACACGCACGGTGTCGCCAACAGCTGCAGTGCTCGGCCCATCCGTGTAAAGTGTAAACAAGCCTTGTGCACTACAATCATTGACTGCCACCAGCAGCAGGAGTGCCGCGAACAGGGTCAGGATGCTTGCCAGAAACAGGTCCAGTTTTGCTCGCATCGGAGCCACCTCCAGGTTGTTTCACCTGTGGTTGCTCTTTCGGCTTTCGATTCCAGGGAACGAATGATTCGATCTGTTGCTGATTTGGAAATGTCCCCGTGAACAACCACGCTCGGTCATCGATGTACATGACAGCGGGGGGTTTCTTCGACGTGATCTCCAGCTTTTGCCCCAGCACTGGAGTCACACCCCACTTCATGAGCCACCGAACCATAGCTTCACGCCCATGTGCAGTGGCTGCCCGCGTGGAAAAGATCACGACGTTATAGCGCTTCCGAGTCTTGTTGATCCACTCGATCGCCCCCCCAACTGGAGGATCTGGGATGCTGGTCGCCGTGACCCACTTGGTTGTGTAACTGTGGATCACACCATCGAAGTCAACGCAAATGGTTTTCATTCCTCCACCCCATAACTGATGGATTCGATCTCGGTTCGATTGATCTCAGTGAACTGCTGTCGGAAGGTCGGGCGCTTATGCAGGATCCGGAATGCAGCGACACCCCCGTTGCCCCATCGCAGCTTCTGGAACTCATACTCAACACAGTCGTACTCACGCCCGGTCTTGGTTACCAACTTGATTACACGTCGATCGAGGTCACCATATTCTTCCTTCATCATGTCATCCATCGTGATCCTTTCGGTCTGATCGAAACCGTGTAGGCGCCATGCAGGCATGCGCTCGCAGCAAGCGACAGCAGCCTCGACGATCGTTTTCAAGTGGTGGCCCGGACAGGAAGCCGAGGCAGTAGGAACGGGACCATTCGCAGCCCTGAACTGACCCTCGGACATGCCAGACACGAATCTGTCTGTATCAACCTTCACGCTTACCACTTCCTACCTTGACTGTATTGATCCTTGCTTCCATAAGCCTGGACCCTTGAGCCTTGAAGTGTGCAACAGGTTTTCAAGACCTGCTAATGCCTTACCATGTGCTCTTGCCGAACCGCATGGTCCATGTGGCATGGTTTTGCGTTTGGTTTCTTCCCTTTTTATCTCTGTACGTCCACCACATCTGCAAACTTGGCTGCCGGAGCAGGACTCGAACCTGCGACCAAGTGGTTAACGGCCACCCGCTCTGCCGCTGAGCTATCCGGCATGGAAGGCTCGCCGGGACTCGAACCCGGAACCTTCGGGATAGAAGCCCGAAGCTCTATCCAGTTGAGCTACGAGCCCGGTCAGAACGGGAGATCCGGAACCACGTCCGTCGTAGCATTGACCACCTCAAGCGTCGCATCGACAGTCGTCGGTTCTGTTCGGAAAACTTCTGTCTTGCTGTCACGTTCCTTCGGATCATAGCAGCGTACGATCTTGATCTCACGCTCTTTCCCCGTGGATTCGCGCAGGAGCGCTTCCTTCAGGTTCCGATCCGTAAGTCCTTGCCACGCTTGCTGTTCCAGGTCCGCCAATTGTCGGCGTCGATGGATCCACGCGGCGATCGATTTGGTCACAGCCTTGCCATTGATGTCAATGGTCACCATCGTCTGGAGGTTCGTGCGTTGGATTCCTTCACGGAGGTCTAGCACTTCCTTCAGCACGTCGCTATGGCTTTGTAGCCAGCCACTCACCTGAGCTTGCTGGTCTGGATAGACTGGAGTTTCGAAGTCCAGAAACGCACTATGGTCTCGGATCTTCTGTCTGAGGTCCGTTGCCTTCTCCAGCAGCTGTTTTTCCTTCTTCATCGCCTCGATCAGCTTCATCTTTCACCTCCTCGAATTCTGCATACTTGCCGGACAGTTCTTCCTCGATTGCTGCATCAAGTCTGCGCAGGCTTTTAACCCACCAGATCAAGGCAACTACACCGACCGTTATGAGGAACAACATGAATGCTATGAAGACGATTTCCACGATGATTGTCATGTGGCCACCAACTTCTCGTACGCTGCGACGATGTCTTGGGTGGGCCAACGGGTTTCACGCTCGATCTCATACAGGTACGAGTGTGACCACCCGACCTTGTCGGCGAGCTTGCGCAGCGACAGGCCCGACTGGAGCCTCAGCCATCGCAAGTATTCGCCGCTGTAAGTTTCGAGCTGCGTTCCACAGCTGTTGCACTCACGTTTTGTGTACTTCGGTGGTTTCATCACACCTCCCTCAAGAAGTCACGGGCTCGGCGCACTGCGTCGTCCACGTCTTGGACTTCAGCGCTCGGCACGAGCCAAAATCCCGGTCTGCCTGGGGCATACGTAGCCTTGCTCATCACCCTGGAGAAGATTCCGACCGCCCGTTTGACGGCTTCGAGGGCTTCGCCTGATACCGTGACCGGGGGTCGTACGTCTCGTAGTGTTCGTCTTGCCATATCGCCTCTGGATTCTCGCACGGCCCGAAGTGTGAACACAGCGTGTTCTTGTACTGTCCCGTGCAATGCTCTCGATTCTGGGGGATGATGCGCAGGTTCACACCCGACAGTTCATCCCTCCACGACTTGATCTGCTTGCCGTAGAACCTGAACGATTCGACGGCTTGCAATCTCTGGGCCTTTGGGATCGGCAGAAACTCCATGTGCAGAGCTTGGTTTGGATCCTCGTCCACCCGCTTCATGCTCAGCTTCCGAACGACGTTGAGCATCGTGCCCATGTAGCGCTCGTTCGGATACGCATTCTCGATCAGCACCCCGTACAGATTCTCATGGAAGCTGCGTCGGATCCCAGCCGCAAAGGTTGCAACCGGCGTTGACTGACCCGTGGTTTTGTGTTGCACATGCCAGATGCCGCTCTGCCACCGCACGATCGAATCGGGTCGGCCCACCAAGGCCAGTTCCTCAGTCAGTTGCAATCGCAGTGGCTCTTCAACGGCAATGATCTCAGTCCACGGTGGCTCTGAATCAAGATACTTTCGATCCCATGCTCCGAGTGCAGCAGTAAGCACCCGTGCCAGGTTTGGCTCGGCTTCAGCAAAGTCGGCATCAATCCCTGGGCGATCGCCGCTTCGTAGGCGCTCTTCAAAGCACGCATGGACGGCGAGTCCAGCTCGCAGGGCTGGTCCAGGTCGACGAACAGCACGATTCAACACCCACTTCCAGAACCAAAGTTGCGGACAGCTTATCCAATCCTGCATCTCACTGACACTCAATTCCATAGCCATCACCACCATCCTAGGTTAATGCCAATGGCCCAGATCGTTGCACCAAGACTAGCTGCCGACAACACTGAGCCGACCAAGTTCCGTACCGGATGCCGGACCTTCGCAGTCTTCGGCTTCTCGGCTTTGCTGTACTTCGTTCCACGCAACCCCCTGCTGGACTTGCCCCCGAACAGCCGGGGCTGGGGCTGCTCGTCCCGCGCCCGCTTCTTCTTCAGGCTCTTCCGAACGAATTCCTTACAGCGTACACAATCCTGATCCAAGTACTCACCGTGGCTGCATGTCTGCTTCGCATAGTGTGGGCATGTCGGCAGATGCAGTTGCCCTTCACTCACCCCACAGGTGTTGCAGATACCCAGCCCACCATGCTGTTGTTCGTCCCGCCGCTGCTGTTTGTAAGCCTCAGACCATTCCTTCGTGTTCCAGTTCTTGCCTTTGCGACACCAGTAAGTGTGGTGCTTGCCGGGACCGTCGCAGATCGAGCACGACGTGTTGTAGCCCTTGTCGCTCTTCAAGGTCAACTCTCCGGTTATCGGTGTCTTGATGTAGCCGTGCGGCCCATACCCCCCACTGTTTTTGGCCGATGCAAAGGTGCCAGCGTTAGCCGTTGCGAACTGCGGCATCGAGTCTTTCATGATCGTATTCATGTAACGATCTATCCCACCCACAACGGGCGTGTCGAACGGGTCCACGTTCACGATTGCGTCTATCGTGTCTTCGCGGGCCAGATGCGTCAGTTCTGAGGTCGGTGGCTTCTTGCCTTCCCCCATCGCCGATCCTGTCTGTTAGCGACGCCTGCTAACGTAGCTGACGCCGCTCCCAGATGTCAATCAAATTCTTCGTCGCTCCAGACCTCCCACCCTTTGCCCTTCGGCTTGCCTTTCTTGGCCAGCCAATTCTTCTGAGCTGCGGCGAGCTTTCGGGTGATATTGGGGATGCTCCAGAAGTCTTCACCCTGCCCGAACATGTACTTAGCGAGGGTCGTGCGTTCTGATGCACACCACTTGTAGCCACCCCACCCCACGGCGTCTGGTACGATAATCACACCAGACAACCGGACACGCCACAGGATCGGATCAAATCCACTACCAACCATCCTACAACAATTGCCAGCATGCTCCATCGCATGCAGACCCCATCTACACATCCCGATCTCTTTGACTTCGGGATCCACCCAAAGGGTCTCACCTAATCGGATCGGTGCGTACCTCGTACTGTGCCAATCGTCCCCGGTGTGCGTCCGAGTTGTTCGATGTGGTCCACCACGTTTCTTCGCGAGGGTGAGATGCCACCCATACACGACGTCGCCGGGTTTGCGGAGCGATTCCCCAGTCGTGAGAATCGCCCCCCGCTCGCGCTTTCCTTGAGTCATCGCATCACTTCCACTTCTTCTTCGTCCGGTTCCAGCAGATGGGATCTGCGCCTGAACGCTTCACCAACCGGCCAGTCTCCAGATGATAGAGATGTGCCGACATAATGCTCGGTTTCCAACCCAATCCATCGGAGATCTCACGGGCACTCGACAAGCCGTGCTTGTCCAAGTACCACAACACCGTTTGGCGCTTGTTCAGTCCCTTCGGCGCACCCGAGCTGGATCGCTGGGTGGTCTGCTTCGAGACTTCAGTTGCGCTCACATCGTCGTCATCGATGATAGCTTGTAGCTTGTTGCGTTTGCTAACCATCTTGGCGACATCGGTGTCGATCTCAGAGATTGCATCTTTCAAGATACTTGTGAGGTCCATTGCTCACCTCCTCTCATCGTTTGTGTTACGGGCTTGCCCGCAACATATAGAATCTTACCGTCTGGAAAGACGATGTTCACGAAGTACCCGTGGACGTTGTGGCCGAAGACGGCACGCAACTCAGGGTCCAACGCTGCCAGGCTCTGTCTGATCATGGTCTGTTGTCGGTTCTCCCGTTTTGTATAGACCGGAATCAGGTCTGCCCGGAGCTTGTCCTCGAAGACGCTCTGTAACGTCACCCAACCCTGGGCCAGATGCCACAGGTTGTCCGCTATGATCAGGGACTTCTGTTCCATCAACGAACCTTCGGGTAACGAAACGTCGAGGCCGTCGAGAAAAGCGCGGTGCGGTCCGACCGATGACTCGATCTTCCGCATCTGCAATCACCTCCTCCCGTTTTGGACGGCGTTCTTGTTTTCCGAGAAGCAGGAGCCCTCGGATCTCTTCCGCACGTGATGCACGGCGCTGATGGATCCCCGCCCCCCACTCCGCAAACAGCTCTTGGAGCCGTTCGGGCGTGATGTCTGACAGAGCCAAGTACGCGATCTCCGAGTACCGGAGCCCGGTGGCCTGTCTGAGAGCGTAGAGCCTGCCATGCAGTCGCCACGTGGGCCTCCACCGCTTGTGGAGGATGGGCAGTCCCATCCCCTTCCACTTTGCCAGCAGCTGCTTGCGCGTCAGGCCGATCATGTCAGCGATGTCGCTGATCGGTGCACGCAGATTCACCCACCGCTCGTAGAGGTCACGCAAGGATGCGTGCTGCATGAAACGTCGGTCCAGGGTCCACTCGTTGCCGATGGGCCGTAGGCCACGTTTCTTGCGCCACTCAACCTTCTCCTCAGGCGTCAGGATCCTGTCTGGAAGTCCGTGCTGCGACCCTCCGAAGCGACGGCGCTGCGGATAGGAGGGCTTCTCTGTACTCTTCGAGGTCATGGGTCGGTTGCTCCATGCGATCCAGAAAATGAATCAAGGCAGCCTCGATCGACCACCGCATCGGCACCCCCAGCTCAGCTGAGGCCACCTTCATACGGCGCCGCAAGGTCGCCAAAGTCTTGATGTGCAGTTGTGTGTCTGTCTCGAAAATTTGCGTATCCATAGTTACCAAAGCTACAACATACGCCAGCCCCATGTCAAGGGCTCACCAATCATCATCATCTTCGTCGTCGTCCGTGGCCTCATGGTAGAGGTCGTGGAGATCTGCTTCGTCCGGTAGATCCTTCGTTGGGAAGGGGTGCAGGGCAGTCAGGGCCGTGATCAGGCTCTCACGCTGCCTGTTAAGGATTCCCACTGCTGCTGTGATGCGGTTGGCCAGATCTCGGGCATCCTCACAGTCATCGATGGACGAGGCGTCCATATCATCCAGCTCGCTCCAGGTGTCTGTCTCGCTGTCGAACTCTTCCCAAGCCACCTCCAGGGCGTTAGCTATCGCGATCACAACGTCGATCTTGTCGCGGTAGTGGCGGATCGTTGTCCAGATGGTCTTGGTTGCGTTTGGGCCTACGGTTGTCGTTTCCATTGCTTCACCTCCTTCCAGACATGCGTGAGGCCAACCGCGATGGCTGGCCTCTGGTGGATCTTTGTACAAACGCGACCGTGTGTTTTGCCGATTGTTCTTATCTATCCGCCCCTCCCCATCCTAACCCGATAATGATAACACACGTGTCAACCCCCTGTTTCCAGGAAAATTTCCGAAGAACCGGAAATGATATGAGGATTTGACACGGTCGAATTTATACCTTCGGAGTCTTTATACCCCGCAAACGCTTGGCTTGGACTTCCGCCAAATCATCTAAGTCCTTCTGGGCCTTAGCCTTGGCCCGATGTTCGAGCACCAGATACCAACTTGCGATGGGAAGCAGAAAGAAAACGATAATCAGCAGGAATCCCAACAGCTCAACGGTCTTGCCCTTCAGAGAACGGCGAGCTGGCGCTTGATCTGGCCAACCCCGTTGCTCCACCAGGCACGGCCGTCAGCATCCGCGATCGCCTCCCTCATCATCCGGAAGGTCTCCTGGAGTGCTGGGGTCGAGATGTTGTTCGGCTGGCGGTCCAGCTCCTCGATCGACCCTGCCAGGGCGGTCTGGATGCGCACGAGCTGCTCTTTGACTTCCAATCCCTGGGTAATAATCCTCCGGTCGGCCCTTTCGGCGACTTGTGTTACGAGATCGCTTCTCACGATTCTTCACCTCCTCACTTAGCCACGAGATTTTCTTGAGATGCGGATCCTTCGCTCGCCCGAATGCTCCGCGACGATCCAGCCACAGCACGATCGCGTGTTCTATTGCCAGGGAGACAATAAGCCCCCTGGACTTGCAGTAATCGCGCATAGCAGTCAGAATCGGCTCGCGGAGCATCACGGGGCGCGTCCGCCGAGGCGGCTTATGGACCCCTGCCCCCAGGGAATCCTCCAATGTGGAACGCTTCCGTCCCATAATCGACTCACTCCCAAGGGGGGAAGGCCGTGCCTCGCGATTATCGCCGACTCACAGCCGAAGAGAAAGACATCATCCGTTCAGACCATGAACTCGGCATCGAAACCAAACGAATTGCCCGTCGTCTCAACAGATCATCTGCGACGATCCGGGCGTTTCTTAATCGGGAGTCTAAGCCCTCGATCCACACTCTGCAGAGCGAATCCAGCACCGATCACAAGACCGATCTGGATCCACTCCAGCACCCCAGCGACATTTCCCATCCTTCACCTCCTCCCGACGACCGCACCGAGCGCGGTGGTCGTGGGAGAGCGGTCCTGTGGACGATTCTCCACGATGGCTCCGCTCCCCCCGTAAGTCGAATCCGGGCCTTCGAGGCCCTCGATGAATCAGAGCGCTGGTCACGCGACCACGACGAGCGCAGATTGCCCCCGCCACTCAGTCGCGCTGAACTCATCCAGCGCCAAGTCAGCTTGCTGCTGAGCCTTGATGACCAGATTCTCTCAGAGGTCTTGGCTCAGGTGCGGTTGTCTCAGGCCCCTGCCGGGAAGTCCTGATCCACATCACCCCGAATGGCCTCAGCATGCTCCAGGAGCTGCTTTTTCACGGATGCTTGCGCATCCGCCAAAGTCTTTCCCCTGGCCGAAATGTCCACGCTCGACTGAACGGTGCCACTCCAGCCACCCTCCGGATCCATGTTGGACGAGACCACATATGGCGACTTCTTACTCATGATTTCACCTCCTCAAGCGTTCAGTGGTGAACAGGCGTTCAGCCTGCATGTGCAGAAACCCAACCTGTTGGCTACAGGTTGTTGTTGGCCTCCGCCGTCAGATCGTCCGCCGTTGCGAGCAGTTCCTCGCGGATCATCCCACCGAGCTGGGGCTGGTCATCCGCGCTGAAGCGCTTGTTCAGGTGGAAGTACGCTGTACAGACAGCCTCACCCTCGTCGATATTCGACGAAACGGCGAGCTTCAGCGAGTCGCGGCCTCCACTCTTGGCTCCACGTCGCACCATGCTTAAAACACCTCCTCTCGGGCTTTGGCCCGAGCACGTGCCGCCGCCAACGGATCGGCAACAACCGCTGCCGAACCTGTGTCTGGCACCTCACGCACTGAGCCTGTCCAGTCATCGTCCGCATGTGGATCAAAATCCATGTCCATGCGAGTCGATCCATCGCCGATACCTGCAAAGGTGGGGATCCAACTCAAGATGATCGAAAAACATCGAGTCATCTTACCTTGAGATGCCCCCGTGATGCAGGCTCGAATCCACTCTGTGATCTTCGGCGCAACCGCCAACCAGTTAGCCGTCGTCTGGTTCTCGCGCAGTCTTGTCAACGCTGTGGCAAGCTCGTCCAGCCTACCGACGACCATATCGACCGGATAGTCTGACTCCCACATGGCGTAGCTGTTTCCTGCTGGCGCGTAGGTGCGCCACAAGACTTCAGCTGCTAACGCCTGCGAAAGGCTTGAATTATCGACGACCTCTGACTTGAGGTTGGTCGCAGACCAATCTGCATATGGATTCTCCATCAGTTCACTTCACCCCCCTTCATAGGAAGAGGCACGACCACACCCGACACAACCTCAACTTCCTCCACGGTCTCCTCGGCTTCATCAGCCTCACCCGTCTCGGAAGCATCAACTGCATCGGTCTCGGTCGCATCTTCAGGCGCGTCGAGCACCTCCACCGGGGCCGTCACGGGTTCCGTGACCTTGGCCTCCAGCTTCAGGATCAACTCTTCGAGCCCACGTACGTACGCTTGCGAAGCCTGGTCGTCTGACTCCTGCTCCTCCAACGCCTCGAAGGCGTTGACGGCTGTCGTCACCGTGAGCAAGGTGCATCGAGCCACCGCCGTGATCTGCTCCGCCAGCATCGAAATCCGATAGCTTGCGCCTTGCTGTCCCTTGGCAATGGCCCCACGCTGCTCAGCGATCTCTTTCGTCAGATCGATCGAGGCACCATGCATGACCTGCCAAGCGAGCCCAGTCAAAGCCGCACGCTTTTGCTTGATGTCCATTTCTGTTTCACCTCCCCACACGCTTGAGTTCTCGAAACAACGAACTTGGGGAGCGCGGGGGCTCAGCCATCATCCGAAGCTTCATCGCTTCCCGCTTCCGGCTCCGTGGGCGCCGCAACCGCGCTCGTAATCTTCCGAGCCTCCAACGTCATCGCAATTCGGTTGGCCAGCTCTGTCAGGAACTCATCCGTCCAGCAATCAGCCTCCATCTCACGCAAGATGCTGTGCTGCTTGACGTGGAGGAACTGCGGCATCTTCTCCGGGTTCATCACGTCACCCTCGTGGCACTCTTTACACACAACTTCCACGTTCACGGTGCCTGCACCATGTTCGAGGAAGTGCCGAACAATACCTGGCAAGGTCGCTTCTTTGCAAGCACCAGGCTTGGTGCAACCCATGCAACGGAACCCCACATCGATGTTGGGGACTGGCATCGGGACAAAGGGCACGTCTTCCATGTTCTCACCTCCCCTCAACTGGTTGGGGTTGGGTTGTTCACTCGCTCGTGACCACTGCTGGTGTGGGATCCTCGTCCGGCGGCGGATCCTCAGCAAAGATTGAGATCCGAACCTGCTTGCCTGCGAAGGCCGTGGCCAGCAAATGCGCGATATCGCAATCGCCGACGAGCACTCGCCCGCCAGGAATCTCGATGTCGACCTTGCCGGTGACCTGCAGACTCAATCCAGGGATCATGTTTTCACCCCCTCGAAACTCTCAAGGGCTTCGGCAAAGCCAGGACTACGCTTCGCAGCCACGATGCAATCGGGCATGCCGCGTGTTCTGGCTTCCCACCACTGCGCTTCCATCAGCGCAATGTACTCGGGTGGATCACCCGACTCGATCGTCCGGGCATCCGCGATCACGTGCAGTCCGTGTTGTTCGCAGACAACCTTGACAAACGAGCCTTCTGTGATGCACTGCATCAGTCTTCTACCCGATAGCTGGCTTCCTCAACTGAGGAGGTGACTTGCGCTGATGTGGTTTCGACGTTCGCGCGCATCTCATCGATCTTGGCCTCGTGCTTCTGGAGTGCAGTCTCGATGGCCATCTCGTGCTTTTCGAGGTGTTCCATCGTAGCTACGTTGGGCGCTTCACCCGATTCGATGAGCTTGAGGAGTCGCTCAAACAGCACATCGGATGCTGCTCTCACGGCTTCCTGCAACCCATCATGATCCGGGTTTGCTGGTGTCGGCGTCATGTTTCACCCCCTCACGCATTCGGGACATTCAACTGGTGTAAAGGGCTTCCAGCCACGCTCGTTGGGTTGTGTAGGACTCAAAGTTGTTCGATTCACATCTACAATACGATCGCGACAGCGAATTAAGACACCTGCTGTAGCGAACCGTCGCACAATGTGGTACCGCGCCCATTGGCCAGGAACTTCTTCATAGAATCGAAGTTGTGTCCACCAAATACGTTGTGGCGGCGGCTCCACTGTTCTCACCCCCTCACAGGTGTATGCACGAGCATGCCGATAATGAGGCCCCAACCAAGCACTTGGATGATGATCCACCATGCCATGTCACGGACGGCGGCCTTCTCGGCTTCACCCATGCTGGACCAGCTGTTCCATCATCTTGGCGTACCAGGCATCGTGCAGCTTGGCCATGCCTGATGTTTTGGCATCGATGAGGGCTTGTGGCTCTTCGAGTATGCCACCCTCGATCAAGGCTACTTGGCCAGCAATCGAGGCATCGACGCCGTCGATTGCATTCTTGATGAGTTGAGCCTTTGGACTCAGGTCCATGTCTGTTCACCCCCTTATCGTCCGAGGGCCAAGCGCGATTCTTTGCTCAGCCCAGCCCAGAACCGAGCTACCTCGGCGTCCTGTTTGCTTGGCTTCGCCATGTCGCGGGCTCGGAGCAGCTTGCGACAAGCCGCGCACACATCCCAGCTTCGCCACTTGCGCACCTTGGGAGTCTGGTGCGTGCTGGGCACCTTTGGGATGATGGTGACTTCATTCTCCGCTGGATCGCGGAGTGTCAACACCTTGTGCGTGGCTTGGGCTCCACAACCCATGCCTCTACACTTCAATCGTCACCTCCTAGCGTTGGAGCCGTGCCCTGTTTGGGCTGGGCTGGTGTTGGGCGACCAGCGGCGCCATGTGCTTACTTGTGCAACGCTTGCGAACGAGAGACCAGCTTGACTATCTCGTCTGGATAATCTTTGTGATCTTGTTCAGGCCAACCGTGTGCCCCTGCTCGACCGTCTGCCGCTGCCGTGTGACGCGATATCGCATCCATGATAATGGCTCGGTCGAGTGGGCTGCACTCGGTTTTGGCTTGCTTGTGCAGCTTGAGGGCTGTGGCCAGCGGTTCTACCTTGTCGGGTTCCGCTGTGAACAGCTCACGGACTGCAATCAAGGTTTCGTTTCGCAAGCGAGCAGAAGCGTCTGCCCGCTGTACCATGTGTTCGAGCCCCCTAGCGGTTCGGGTTGTGGGCTGCTAGCCTTGTGCCAGGCCCATTGCTTCGAGTTTGCCCATGGCTTGCTCGAAGCGGTTTGAGCGTTTCTTGGCCAAGTAGGCAGCGCGTGCCCGCTCAGCTTCTTGGGACCTGTCCACAGGAACCCAGACTAGCGTCGGATTCAGCGGATCCCCGCGCCACACTTGATGCATGGCTAGTGGGTGGTCTGCTGCACGCTTGCCCTTGTCTCGGATCGTGATTCCCGCTGGATAGCGGTCGATCCCGACTCGCGACTGTGGTAGGCTCTGGCCGTTCACAGTGACCTTGCCTAGCACGCGGGCGTTAAGCTTGCGTGTTCGGCGGCCACGTCCTACGGCGCGGGCCTCCAGGGCTTCTGGTGTGCCTGGAACGGTCCAAGCTTCTTCGATTATGGCATTCCTCCAGTCATCCGTGGTATGGTGGCCAAATCAGTTTGAGAGCGCGAAGTACGCATACACTCGGATGTAGCGGTTGCGCTCCGCGATAGACGCATACTCTTCGCGGTTGTGGCGTCGCAAGTAGCGGATAAGCCACGCGACGCGGGCGCGATATGTCGATCCGATTTTTGCGCCTCCAATCTCAAGTGACTCTGATCTCATCTACATATGTAATGTACACGTGTATGCAAACGGAGTCAACATCAAAGTGATATTTTTAAGTCATTGAGTTTAAAGAACTTGCGGGGATCTGGGGTTCGGGTTTGTTTCGGGTGTGTTGGGTGTTGGTAGTTAAGTTGTTGTTTTGCAATGGGTTATAGCGGTTCTTGTTGGTGCACGTTTGTTGACTTTCGGTCTTCTTTCGGGGGAATAGATGACCTTACAGTCATCTTCTTTTTAAGTCAAGCCTTTTCTTTTAAAAACCTTTTCTTTTAAAAACCTATCGCTTTCTTTATTATCTAGGTGCTACAGATGTAGCAGGGTGCGACAGGTGTAGCAGGGTGCTACGAGAGTAGGCAGGCACCGCAGGATCTGTGGTCGAGCAGGGGCTGGACCGCAGGGCATGGGGCCTAGCTTGAGTTTCACCGAAGGAAAGGGGGTGGGGGCCCCCCCAAACCGAAGATTCTTCGGTTGCCTTGCCCCCTCTATCCCCACCAGGTGCTGTGGGGGGCAATCCCAGAGCCCTTCACCTTACCACACCCTTGTGCTACATTCCGGCCAGCCGGAGGTCCCCCATGGCCAGCGATCTCGACCGTGAAGTCCTCGAACGGATCCTTCACCTCATCGATGTGAACCCAGACCTAGCCAAGGTTCTCCGCAACGTCATAACCAGCGGAGAACCGACCAGCAGCACCCGGAGGTAACCCGATGCCCAAGAAAAAACTGAAAAAATCACCCAAGGCTTTCGACGTCCCATCCCCAGAACCCGCAGTCAAACGAGGAGCTGCGACGCCAGGAAAGCTCGGCGACATCATCGGCCGAGGCCGCATGGTGGGCCCCGAAGGCATGCCCGACACCCAC
>Ga0255047_10001991_pt1 | contig 13975 bp, 25 predicted proteins | sample JV7_2_1_MG_FD_183640 | JGI IMG/M metagenome (GOLD analysis project Ga0255047, IMG submission 183640) | Seawater microbial communities from Jervis Inlet, British Columbia, Canada - JV7_2_1 | ecosystem: Environmental > Aquatic > Marine > Inlet | place: Canada: British Columbia | collected 2016-10-06
TAAATGATTTAAGTATAATTTAAGCAATTATTATCGCATAATGTTTAAATAATGCTTTACATTAATATAGATTAATAGTACTATTAAGTAACAAAACAATTCAACAAGGTGGTACTTATGAATAAAGTTAAAAGCATAAAAACTGAAGAGTTTAAAAAAATAGCCAACACTAAATTATATACAATTAAAATTGAGGTTCTTGGTAATGAAGAGTTAAGATTTAAATCAAAAGATCAAAAGAAAATTACCGAAAAAATGATTGCCGTTGAACTGTTATATGGTAGCGAAAAAGTTCAAGATAATAGAATAGAAATAACACTTGATGAGTATGATTGCAAAGATACTTTTGATGTAGATGAAAATCATGTTTATACCGGATTGAGTTGTTACAGAGGTGAGTACATATAAAATAATAATCGAGGTGGTACTTATGTATTATACAAAAGACGAAATAAATGCAGAATTAATTTTAAGAATTGTTAACACTGACCTTTATTATTATCAATTTGAAATAACACCGGTAAACGAATTAAGCAATTTAGTTGATGAAATAGCATATGCAGAAAATTTAAACGATGAAGATTATAATGCAAACTTTATAGCAGATGAAGTACTAGGAAAATTAATAGAAAGCGAGGTAAACAATGAATAAAAAGATTATGAGTTTTACATTAGACATAGAAGCGTTGAATAAATTTAGAAAGATTACAGCAAAAAATGGTTTAAGCATGAGTTTTTTAATTAACGATTTTATTAAAGATTGGATCAAGAAAAACAAATAATATAAACAGGTGGTATGTATGAGCGAATTAGATATTGCAAAGCTTTTAAAAGAAATGATTACAACTGGAAAAATTGTAATCGGCGAAAAAGATAATTATGCAAAAGGATACTTGGACGCATTAGAAGCTGTTTTAGCAATAGTTGACAGTGAATATGTACCAGCATGTTTAAGGGGTGAAGATGAAAAGTAAAATAACAATAGAATTAAGCGACACAATACTAGAGCAAAGCCAAGCCAAGATTGAAAAGTATTTATTGTCTCACTTAGAGGTGATGATGAAAATATATGAAATTGAAGGTGAGGTTATTGAGTATGACTATATAGAAATAGAGGAGTTTGAATGAGTACATATAGAGATAAATGCGAACAGTTATATAGCGATTATAGAAAGCTGGACACAGAAGCTAAAAACGCAAGGCTTGAAGCTGACATTAACAGAGATAAATATATTGAGCTAAGAAACATGTTAATAAGCTCTAAAAATATATTGGTGCAGTTAAAAACAAATCCCACTAATGGCTATTTAGTTGAAATAAAAGAACAGATAGAAAGCATTGATAAATTATTAGAATTTAGTTAAGATTAGTTATTCTAGGTATAACTTATAGATTATTAATTCTTATTTTGCGGCTCCTAGGGCTGTGTCAGAAATCTAAGGTGGTAAAAATGAAATGTAAAAAATGTAAGCAAAGCTACTGTGAAGGCACGGAGGGCGATGTTATTCATCATGATACAACTTGTGAGTTGGTTTATAAATTGAATATTGCGACAGATGCGCTTGCTTTTTATGCCTGTATGAAGCACGTAGCTGGCATACAAGTTTCACCTAATCCTGATTGTAGTGGTGCTTATGTTTGCACCGAGGATTATTCTGGGAAAATAGCAGAAGAATCATTACAGAAAATAAAAAACATTGATTCTTTTTGGTAAAAATAGTAAAACATTTGAGCCGATTGATAACTGTTAAGTAATTTGTACATCTTAAAATAATGTCTTCTCCCTCTTTGCAGTTATCGGTTGGCACAATAGTGAGCATCAACTGTTTAACTAATAACAATAGTGTTATTCCTGTTTTGTGTGTCGGTTGATGTTTACTTTCAATAAAAAATATCCTATAAAACATTTATTCTAATTGTGTATAATCTATATAATTGTTTTTCATTCTCTGGACTGAAAATGAATTAGCCTCGATCCTTCAATCTACCACCTTGATCTGATCGGGGCTTTTCTTTTTACATTCTTTGCTTTAATGTTTATGCTTAACTAGCAAGAACTTGCAAAGGAGTTATCATGGAAGAACTTTCAGATAATATAGTAGTACAGTCAAGAGACATCAAATTAGTACCAATCGAACAAATTATACCGAATAAAATAATTGAGCTTAGTCTTAGTCAGGGGTTTATTGCCACAATCGACGAGCTTGATTATATCAAGTTTAATATTTGTGATTATAAATGGTTTTCGCAAAGATACAATGGATTCAATTACCCTCAAGCGTGGTGTAAAAAAACAAAAAAGCGTGTAAAGTTACATCGCTTAATAACTCCTGATTTTCAGTGCGTTGATCACATATCAGGTAATACGCTAGACAATACAAGAAAAAACCTAAGAGGCTGTACTTTAAGGGAAAATGCGAGAAATGCGAAAAAAGCAAAGCATGGCACTAGTTCTAAATATAAAGGTGTTAGCAAGCAGAGCGAAAATTCATATCGTGCAAGAATAAGAGTTGATGGTGTTCTTATAGGTCTTGGCTCGGGTAGTGAGATTCATTGTGCTCATTTGTATAATAATGCTGCTATTAAATATTTTAAAGAGTTTGCAAGGATTAATAATGTCTAACATAGAAATACAAGCATCAGAGATCAAATTAGTCGATCCCGAATCATTAATTCCAAACGTTAAAAATAATAATAGGCACCCAAAAGAGCAGTACGATAGATTAAAAAAGATAATCTCAAGGCAGGGCTTTAGAGTTCCAATAACCGTTTCTAAAAGAAGTGGTTTTATTGTTTGTGGTCATTTGCGCCACGAGATTGCATTGCAACTAGGTATGAAATTAGTACCTGTAATTTATCAAGACTTTGAATCAGAAGCTATTGAGTATGCACATTTAACAGCAGAAAACGAAGTCGCAAGGTGGGCTGAGCTTGATAAGCACGCTGTATATACAGAACTAGAAAATTTAGAGCTAGATGATATTGAATTGCTTGGTTTGGAAGATTTTACGGTTGATGGTCTTGATGAGTTAACAGAAGATGAGTTAACAGAGAAATATACCAGAAAAGTGGAAACTCCGATATATGAGCCAAAGGGCGAAAAGCCAGAAGTCGTAAATCTTTATGATCTTGAAGTGGTAAGGTCTTTACTCGATAGAATTAACGATAGAGAAGATTTACCTGATGATGTGAAGAGTTTTTTAGTTCATTCCGCCTACAGACATACAAAGTTTAATTATAAGAATATAGCAGAGTTTTATGCTCACGCATCTCCTGATGTTAAGGATTTGATGGAGGATTCAGCTCTTGTTATTGTGGATTTTGATAAGGCTATTGAGCTTGGTTTCGTAAAGCTTACAGGTGAACTGAAGGAGGCTTATGAAAATGAAAAATTCTAGCTTTGGAGTGTTTATACTTACCAACAATAGAGCCAGCAACGTAAGAACCGTAAGAGCGTTAAGGGAACAGGGTTATAATGGGCGCATTGTTTTAGTCTTGGATGATATGGATAAAAGCTCAAGTGAGTATGAGGTAAATTACAAAGATTGCGAAATTTATATATTTAACAAGAAAGAGGCAATGGCTTTTACTGATACTGCTGACAATACAGACAATCCAAATGCTGTTGTATATGCAAGGAACGTATGTCACAGGATTGCAAAAGAATTAAGCCTTGAGTATTTCTTAGTTCTTGATGATGATTACCAGTACTTTGAATTTAGAGCAGATGACAAGTATAGATATGTTACCGATAAAAACCCAAAAAACCTAAATAGCATTTTCGATTCCCATGTTGACTTCCTAAAAAGCACACCAACAAAGTCTATTGCATTCAGTCAAACAGGCGACTTCATTGGTGGGGTTGGTGGTGGTCTAGGTTCAAAAGTTACGCTTGCAAGGAAGTGTATGAATAGCTTTTTTTGCAAGACCGATCGTCCCTTTCAGTTCTATGGTTTAATAAATGAAGATGTTAACTGTTATACTTTGAACGGTTCACGTGGTGACCTATACTTCACGAACACTCACTTTTCCCTTAAACAGTGTGAAACTCAACAAAACAGTGGCGGTTTGACTACTATTTATTTAGAGCTTGGGACTTATGTTAAATCTTTTTATAGCGTGATGTATCATCCATCCTCAATAACTGTTACTGGAATGGGGAATAGTGCGATGCGACTACATCATAGAGTAAGTAAAGATTTGACGTATCCCAAAATAATAAGGGAAAGCGTAAAGAGAGGGATTAAGTGAAAGATGCCATTGATAAGATTGAAATAAATAAAGTGATGACAGAAACTGTCGAGATGAAGCTTGATGAAAAGCCAGAAGTTAAACTTGGCAGACCTCGAATAGATATTAACTGGAGTCAGTTTGATAAACTTTGCGGCTTGCAATGCACTTTGAGAGAAATCTCTTCATACTTTGATTGCTCGGAAGATACTATTGAAAATAGATGCAAGGAAGAGCATGACATGCTTTTTTCGGAGTATTATGCACAAAAGGCTGGTAAAGGTAAGGTATCTTTAAGGCGCAAACAGTTTGACGTTGCAATGGCTGGTAATAATACAATGTTGATATGGCTAGGTAAACAGTACTTGGGGCAAATGGACAAGCAAGAAACTAAAATTGATAACACTATTAAAATCAATGAAGTTAATCTTGATCAAGATGATATGGGGCTGTAGTGATTGAATTAATAAATAGCACAATAGATAATCTAGACTTGTTTTCTTTTGCGATTGGTTCAGTTTGGGCTACTTTTATCATGACTGTGGTTAGGTGAAGTTTCGCAAAACTAAAATCCAAATCAAAGCAACCCAAGTAATGGCAACCACTGCCAAGCATACAATGTGCTACGGCGGTTCGCGTTCTGGAAAGACCTTTAATATTATAAGGTGCATTGTAGCAAGAGCCGCAAAGCACCGATCAAGACATATAATATTAAGGCTTACATTTAACTCGTGTAAGACTTCTATTTTTATGGATACTTTTCCTAAAGTAATGCAGATATGTTATCCAAACTTAAATTACAGTGTTAATAAGTCAGATTACTGCGTGACGCTGGATAACGGTTCTGAGATGTGGTTTGGCGGTCTTGATGATGATAAGAGGGTTGAAAAACATTTAGGTAAGGAATATTCTACAATCTTTTTCAATGAATGTTCTCAATTGTCATATTCAGCTATTCAAATAATGCTTACACGTTTAGCTGAAAAATGCCCACTTGCTAAGAAAGTCTATTATGATGAGAACCCCCCGTCTAAAAAGCACTGGTCTTATTGGCTGTTTATTAAAAAGCTTAATCCAATTGACAATGAGCCGTTAGATAACCCTGATGATTACGCATCAATCGTAATGAATCCAAAAGACAACCTTGAAAATATTGATCCAGATTACATAAAGATGTTATCTCGCATGAGTGAGAAAGATCGCATGAGATTTCTTGAAGGTGCTTTTACTGATGATGATGATGGTGCCGCTTATTATGCCTTTAGTAGAGAAAGACATGTCAAGGAACAAGATCGACGTGCTGGGTCATTATTTATTGGGATGGATTTTAATGTAATGCCAATGACAGCCGTTGTCGGGCAGTACTACAATAATACTTTTCACATACTGGATGAAGTGTTTTTAGAAAATAGTGATACTTACAAAATGGTTAATGAGCTTGTGAGCCGTGGTTATCAAGGGACTGTTATCCCAGATAGCACCGGAAAGAATAGAAAAACATCAGGTAAATCAGACCACCAAATTATAAAAGAAGCCGGATTTCAAATACCATATGTCTTTAACCCATACCAAGTTGATCGAGTGAACAACATAAATAGACTTTTTACAGCGAATAGAATTATAATTGATCCAAGGTGTAAGAAACTTATTGGTGATCTTGAAAAAGTTTCATGGAAAGATAATAAGCTAGACCAGAAGACCGACTCAATGCTCACTCATATATCTGATGCGTTTGGTTATCTTTGTTGGAAACTTGCACCACTTGAAGAACAATTCGATACTGAAGGTATAATCTTTGAATAGCTGGGAATCTCATGGCAAAAAATCTTAATTTAAATGATCAAAATGTAGTAACTGAACTAATCTCTAATATTGAGGGCAGTGAAGAACGTGGAAGAAAAACCAATGAATTTAGATCATGGCAAATATATAGCGGAAACGTTAAGCCATATGTAAAAGATGCTATCATTGCAACAAGACCAAAATCTTATACTGGTTACACGTTTAGCGATATTTCATTTTCTAAAATGATTACAGATACTAAATCAAAAGCATACAAAGAAGCTCCATTAAGGAGTGTTGACAATGATGATGTTAAGAACGAGAGACTTAATGTCATATATGAAGAGGGTGATGCGAGAAGGCAAATGCCATATCTTGACACGATTACTAATCTTCATAAGCATTCTTTGTTATGGGTTAATTATATTGACGAGAGTGAGAGATATAACTTTATGTCACTGCAAGGTTATGAATATAGCGTTGTGAGAGATAAGGACACTGGTGACTTGATAGGTGTTATTCTAAATTATGGTAATAGAGATATCACTTCTGGATCAAATTCAGGTGATGGTCTTGACGCTTTAATAGCCGAGTCTCAAGCTGACTCAAGTGCCGGTGCTAAAATTTATGCTATGTGGTCTGAAAAAGATTTTGTAGTAATTAAAGTCGAAGAAGATAATATTATTGGTGAAGATGGAAGACCTACTGCTAAAAAGTCAGTTACATATGTAGATATTCCAGGCAATCCACATAATGAAAATAAAATTGGTGTACTACCTTTCGTTTATACTTCACAAGAAATGGCTATTGATTTCCCTACACCTTCACCACTAAGCGATCAAACAATCACGGCAAATGCCATGCTCAGTGAGTATATGACAGCAACAAACATACAAGGTACAGGTCAGTTGGTTGTATCTTATCCTCAAAAACTTGAGGGCATGTTTAAGAAAATGACTACTGGTTTATTATCAGCAATCAAATTGCCTCAATCAAGCAACCCAGATGATAAGGAAACTAAGGTTGATTATATCAATCCTAATCCTGATTTAGCTGGTCAAAAAGAAACTACACTTACATATATTAAACAGGTGATGAATGAGCATGGAATTAAAAATACAAGTAGTGTTGATTCTAGTGCATCTTCTTTCAGCTCTGGGCTTCACATGGCAATTGCTAATGCTTCTGTCCAAGATATTATAGAAGAAAATCAATTGATGTATGTTGAAGTTGAAAAGCAAATGTTTACTATTATCAAGGCGTGGGAATCATTTCTTGGTAACTCTGTATTTAAAGATGAGGACCAATTAAACATTACTTTTAAAAAGCCTAAAGTTTTAATCTCTGATAAAGAGGTTCTTGAGAACGTTGAAAAGCGTTTAGCTCTTGGCTTAATTGAGAAGTATGAAGCTTTAATGATATTAGATCCAAATTTGAATGAGAAGTCTGCAAAAGAAAAGGCTGACAGCATGATGCAAACTAAATTAGATTCTGTAAAAGGTTTAGATTTTGGCACTGAAGAAGATAACAAAGAATCTTAGGTTATCACTTGCTGATATACCAGAAGATCAACGTGAAGAGTATAAAAACGAAATCGGGGAACTGGTTCTCGATGAAATACTTCGAAGTGTTGGCAATGGAAAATCCCCTGTTGATGGATATGGTGCTTTTGAGAAATTAAATGCTACTTATGCAAAAGAGCAAAAGGGTGGCAATCGTACTGCCAATCTTGAGCTTGATGGTGATATGCTCGACTCTTTAGAGTACAAAACAACCGAAGCTGGCATTGAGATAGGTATCTTTAAGTCAAGTGAAGTTGGCAAGGCTGATGGGCATAATGATTTTAGTGGTAAATCTAAACTCCCCACAAGACGCTTTATACCTAAAGGAACTGAAAAGTTCGATAAAGATATACAAGATAAAATTAAAACAATTACAAATGATTTTTCTAAGAAGAAGAAGTTTGACGTTGCTCCTGAGTTACTAGATACATTGTCAGCCGGTCAATCAGCTAATGCAGCCGTAACGATTGATGACCTATTTAGCGAGAGTGCTTTCAATGCTCTACTGGCTGGTATCTAATGGCTAATGCAAGGTTTAATACCAAAAGCATTGAGGGAAAATTTAAGCAATATAAAAAGCTCGCACAAAAAAGAGTACCACCAGTTTTAAAAAGCGAAATAGTCAGTGAAATTAAAAAGGGGCGTTCACCTGTAAAAGGTCAAGGGCGTTTAGTTGGTTATAGCGATAGTTACTTAGAAGCCATTGCATCAGGACGATATACAAGGTTCGGAAAACAAAAGAGACCTGTTAACATGACTCTATCTGGGAAGATGCTTAAATCAATATTTACAAGGTTTACCAAGAATGGAATTGAAGTAGGGTTTGACGATCCTTTAGCTGACATTCATAATAGTCAAGGTGCTGGCAAATCTAAAGTTATTAGAAGATTATTGCCAACAGAAAAAGGTGAAAAGTTTAAAAGTTCAATCACGTTAAGGATAAGAGAAGTTTTAACCAGCGTGATGAAAGATGTATTAAAATAATGCGCTCAAAGAATTTTGACGTATAACAAAAGGAAAGTTTGAATGAGTCAAGAAGTTGAACAGTCAGTAATCAAAGAAAGAGAAGTTGAGCCAATCATTGAAAATCAAGAAGTTGACATTGATAGTGTTATGGTAAGACTTAAAGAGTTAGAAAGTATGAACGGAAGGCTTTTGAAAGAATCTAGCTATAATAAAGGTAGATTCCAAAATCTTAAAGGTAAAATTGAAGATGATCACATCAACAAACTTGAGGATGGTGGAAATTTTAAAGACCTTTATGAATTAGAGAAAAAGAAACGTTTTGAAGTTGAAGATACTCTAAAAACATCAAGAAAGAATGGTATGCAAAAGGATATGAGATTCAAGGTTTCATCTCTTGCTTCGGACGCTCACAATGTAGACGATATTCTTGCGGCGTTACCCAAAAAAATGCTTGCAATGGATGAAGATACTTTTGAGATTTCGGGAATTGAGGAGGCTGTTAATCACGTAAGGGAAAACAAACCATATTTTTTTGCTAAAAATACTTCAAGTGGAATGATGTCTGGAAGACCAGATGGAGCTCCACCAAAAGATAAAACATTAGACGAAAGAATTAACGAAAATCCAAACGCTGTATTAAATGAAGTTCTAGCAAATATGCTAGAGTAATCGGCACAAACCAAGGAAGAAAAAATGGCTGTAACAGGTGTATCAGATGTAGGTGTAGCAATTCAAAAAGTTGTATCTGCTTTAACAACAAAAACTTTAATTCAAGAATCAGTAGCTTTATCAATTCCAGGAGTATGGGATAGATCAAATGAAGTTGCAGAGGGTATGGATAGACTAGACATGCTTGAGCTTGCTGAACTTGCAACACAAGATGTAAATGAGCTTGGTGGTGATATGACTCCACAAACAATCAATCCAAGTAAAGCTGAATTAGATTTAGACCGTCACAAGTCTATTGCATTTTCAGTTACTAAAAGAGGTAATCTTCAATCTAAAATTGCTCTTGTTTCTAAGACAGTTGAAACGGCTGTAAGAACTTTAGCTAATGAAGTTGATGATGCAATCTTTGCTGAAATGGTTTCGGCTGCTAAGACAACAAACACTGTTGCTGGTGCTGATGCTCTTGAGGATATTTTAAACCTTAAAGAGCAATTTGACCTTGATAATGTTCCTAAAGCTGGTCGCGCATTAATTGCTTCTCCAGTATTTATGAGTGTTGTACTTGGTACAAATAGCGTTATCAAAGCTAATGAGTTTGGTTCTGCTGAAGGTATTAGAGCTGGTCTTGTTGGATCAATCTTTGGAATCGAGATCTTCGAGTCAAGTTCTGCTTCAATCCCTAATGATGGTTTTGTTGCTTGTGGAATGGAAGCAGTTGCTTTCGCTAGACAAAGAGCTGTTGAATTTGAAGAAGAGAAAAAAGTATTAGGTCAAAGAAGTGACTATGCACTGACTCATCTTTATGGTGTTCAGTCTACAAAGACATCTCTTAACCCAAGAATTTATGTTCATAACCCTGCTTAATAAATAGCTAGTTTAGGATATCGGGGAGGCTTAAAGGTCTCCCCTCTCTATATATGCAAATAACAAACGTAAATATATTTCTAAGTGCAAAGAAACCTGAAAAGCTTATTGAGCTACAGGTTATTAATAACACTGTTAACGGAACACATTTTAATTACCAAACACCTGTCTATGATGGCGCTACTTGGTACGTGTGGTTTTTTGTAGATATAGAAAACTGGATTAACCCGAGCGAAATAAAAGGCAATGCCTTGAAACTTGCAAAAGGTGAGTTATGACCAGAAGTTTTGTAAGTAATAATAGAGATGTAAAAACGAAAGATTCAAAAGGTGATTCAGCCTTTAGGGTTGTTGCTGAAGTTACAAGTATACCTCTTATAAATAGCAATATTGATTTTGATGTTGCTGATGGTAATGTAAGTGCAATAAAGGCTATATACAAAACAGTTAACGGTGTTAAGCCAGCTTTTTATAATCAAACAGAAAGTGAATCAATCGTAATAGGTCTGTCTATTAATGGTGCTATTGATGGTGATGTTATAAGATATAAAACACATGGCAGGATGGAGGATTCATCTTTTGCTTTTGCGATAAACGTTCCATTGTATCTAGGTATAAATGGTGCTTTAACAGAAAGTGAACCCGTGACAGGTTATAGAACACAAGTGGCAACTTCTCTAGAGGTTGGTGCTATTAATATAAACATACAAGAACCAATAGAATTATAAGGAAGTATTTATGGCTGATGGTAAGTTTTTAAGTTTAGAAAATGGTCGCAAAAAATTAAAACAGGCAATTAATCAATCAACTGGTGCATCAGATGCTGATAAAATTATTCGCACAGATGCCAGCGGTAAAATAGATAGATCATTTATTCCCGATCTTGATATTTCTGTTTTGGAGGCTTCTGAAAATGTTTCAGCTGGTGACTTTTTAAATATTTTTGATGATGGTGGAGTTGCAAAAGTTAGGCTTGCCGATGCTTCAAATGATAGAAGGGCGCATGGTTTTGCAGGTGAAACAGTTACAGTTGGTGGTAACGTTACGGTTCTTAGAGAAGGAACAAATGCAGATTTATCAGGATTGGCAATTGCTGTCAGGTACTATCTGGATACTGTTGGACAAGTAACAAGCACTCCCAAAACTGCGATGGGTGAAATTCATCAATATTTAGGGACTGCGGAAAGTGCCGTTGCAATCAATATTGAAATTACAGATGAGATTGTAATAGATTAATATGGTTTATAGAGAATTAATCACATTGATTAATGGAAGATTGAAAAGAATTTCCTTTAAAGATGTTCTTAAGATCTTCCGCATCTCATACACTGAAGATATAAACATAGAATCGAATTGTGTAACAGAGATGTATGGTTTTGATACTAATAACGGTATCGAAGTCGAAGGTTGTTTGGAGGTGCTATAATGGCAAATGGAGTTATTAATTTTGTTAAAAGACTTGTGGCACCCTCTGCGCCAAGTGTGGGAAAGTCAGGTATATACATTGATGACAGTGGCATTTCGCCTTTGCCTAAGTTAATAGATGATGACGGTACAATTTACGGGTTCCAATCGAACTATGGTCAAGATTTTTTTTATGGTCAAAACTTAATACCATCAACAAATACAACCTCCACCCCGCAAGCTTATGCCACAGCGGTTTATTCCAGTCTTACACCTTCAGCATTATATGAGATTGAAGTTGGTTTTAGTTGGAACTATTCAGCTGGTCAACGTGACTTTAGAAGCGAAATAAATATACTTGGCACTGGCACTGTTGTGGGTGTTTTTAGGGAGTTTAGCTTAGAGCCAAAAGATGCTGGTAACGATCAAAGAGCATGGGCTTTCACCAAGGCAATTCTAACAGGTGCAGAGCTTGGTGCTAGTGGTAATATTATACTTCAGTATTATGCACAACAAGCAGGTGATACAGCTACTCTCTATGATGGTATTGTTAAAATTAAAAGGGTTGCATAATGAAAACTTATTTATATAAAAAAGATTTTGAAATTAACGCTCCACCTTTAATTGATATGATTCGTTTAAGTTCTATCTATAACAAGTTCCAAGACCTAAAAGTTTGCTATGATCATGAGAAAAATTTAATGAGTAGCGTTGAAGTGACTATGATTGAGGTTTTACTTTCTGAGGATGAAGATGCTCTTAGTTCAATTATAAATGATTATTCGCCCGCTTGTGATATGCAAGTTAGATATAATTTAAAAAATGATCTAATAACTCCTGCTATGATCTACGGTAGAGAAATAGTTGCTCACATGGGAGCTAATAATGTATTTTTAAGTAAGTCTAATGAACATATTTCGCAAATAAGCAGTGAATTGGATGACATTACTAAGGACTTAAATAATGGCTCACTCAGGCAGGCTTATTTTAAATGTCTTGCATTAACACCAAAAGATTACATTTCGCAAAACGAAATAAACGAGTTTACCAAGCGTGTTGGTTGGTTTTTAGGATTATAATATGAATAAATGGAAAGTAAGAACCTATATTGTCATCGGGTTAATTGTTTTAATTGTTTTCGCCATTTTGGTCTATGATGTATTTGCAATTATGGGTGGTGGAACAGAGGCTAGTATTAGTTCAATTATTATTTCTGCCTCTTATAAAATGCCTTTTATGGTTTATATAATAGGTCTTTGTAATGGTATCTTGATAGGTCATCTTTTTTGGAGGATGAAAAAGAATGGTGATACAAAGAAGATTGATAAAATGAAAAAGAAAGGTGAATAATGCTAAATAAAGACTTAAAAGTTTTAATTGATAATAATGCAACCTTTAATGATATTTCAAATGACATGGAAGATTATCTTAGGGATGAAGTTGTTGTAAGTTACGCAACACTTACGGACTCAATTTATATAGGGCTGTACAAGCCTTTCAACACTGCCTTTTGCGAGTTAAGTATTATCTCTGATACAATCGGTGTAATGAGCGCATCAATAAATGGTAACAGTATTACAATGAAAGATGATACTAGAGCTTTTTTAAGGTCTGGGTTTATTGAATTTGAAAAGCCTGATAGCTGGGTTGCTGAAACTGTAAACGGTATAGAGGCATACTGGCTTAAGCTTAATGTTGATGTTGATTTTAATGCTACTTTAAAAGGTCTTAATATCGTATTTTCTGATGATAATGATTTATCAAAAGAAATTTCAAACCTTGATAGATTGTTACCTAAAAATGATGTTTCTTTTATTAGATTCCATACAGCCGCAAGAGATGAAATAATTCAAACTATTCGCAACGGTGGAACTTTCAAAGAAGTATCTAAAGATGGTGGCAACGCTCAATTAGAAAATATTACTAAATGGGACATCTTAGACATAAGCGAAATTAAACAGGCATCTTTATATTTAACGCTTGCTAAAATCTACTTTGATGACTCGGTTAACCCTGAAGATAAATCATATTTAAGATTTAGAGATTACATGGATATGTATGGCAAAGCCTTTAACTTATTCTATAAGAAGATTGATATTAATGATGATGGCAAGTATGAGCAAGAAACGGAGCTTGAACTTAACGATATTGAGATTGTGATAGTATGATAACAAACATTAGAACTTATTTTAACGATAGAGTAATTGAATGCGATCCAGACTTAACAGCGTGGAGTGATGATGTCTTTGGCAATAACAATGAAACCAAGTCTCGTGCCGAGCGCTACTATAATCTCATTATCGGCAATACAGCCTCATTTAGGAACGGAACAGATCACGGTAATGATATTAATGTTATTCTTGAATTGTTTACGAGCCAAGCCAGAGATAAAATAGCTGAATTTGATGCGCTGTATGACAAGGCGTTAATGATTAAAAATACCCTAATCTTTAAACAGAATTACAATAACATTTTTACTGATATTGAAGCTGGTAATAT
>Ga0255047_10001992_pt1 | contig 13973 bp, 16 predicted proteins | sample JV7_2_1_MG_FD_183640 | JGI IMG/M metagenome (GOLD analysis project Ga0255047, IMG submission 183640) | Seawater microbial communities from Jervis Inlet, British Columbia, Canada - JV7_2_1 | ecosystem: Environmental > Aquatic > Marine > Inlet | place: Canada: British Columbia | collected 2016-10-06
CGCCTTCAATACTTATGTCGTAAGCTTCCCATTCATCGTGGTAAACCTCTCTCATTTCAAAGTCAACGTTAAACTCTTCATCGTCTGCTGCGATTACTACGTTTTCCTTTTCGAAGTTGTGCGCTTCTAAGCCTGTAGTTTCGTTTACCTCGTGGGTTTTTACTACTAGATGCGTTCCTATTGTCTTTAATAATGCTAGGTCGTAATCTAAATAAAAGTTTCCGTCTACTGAATAAATCGTCATAACTACTTAATTAAACATTGTATTATTAAATCTAACTTCACTCCGCTTACATCGAAGTCTTTCTCTGCTTTCTGTACCGCTTTCCAGTAATCATCGTTTTGCGCTGGGCTGTACATTTCGTTTTTGCAACCAAGCTCTCTTCTGATTTGTTGGATTGCTGATTCTATTCTTTCTGCGTGTTTCATTGTTTTACCGTTTTGATATATTCAAATGTACGAACTCTTTTGGAACTGACAATGGCTTTTAGTTAAAAATATATATTTATTTTTAAGTTTCTAGGGTTTATAGGGGGTTCAGAGCGAAAAAAAAGCCGCTACATTTCTGTAACGGCTTCACCTTGTCGGGTATAATGGTTATTTCTTTATGTTGTTTCTAACCTTGAATTGTAAGTAATCCATATAAGTCTTATTGTTAACCTTAAACAACGTTTTACACTCTTTACGGTCAGAACATTGTAAGTAATGTTGAACCGTTCCTGCTGCTGTTGTGTATTGTTGTTTATAGTGTGGTAACTTTCCGCAGTTCGGACATTCATACTTTTCACCGCCTCTCAATACTGCATAGTGCATATTTGGTCGCACGTATGGTTGTAACTTCTCGTAAACCTGTTCTAGTGTTTCTACGTCACCATCACAATAATAGTGCATATGGTCAAGTGCTTCTTGGTCTTTATTGAATACAATCTTTGTCCATGTTTCAATCCCTCCTGCATCACGTTTGTTTTGTACTTTAAAATACTTCGCTACTTCGCTTAGTTTGTTACTAGGTAGGTTTAAATACTTCTTACAAAGTTTCAATGTGTCAATAGAGTTATAAGTATGTTTCATTTCTAACCCGTGAAAAACTGCTCTAGTACGAATCCATTTAATATCGAATCTGTCACCGTTATGCGCCACTATCTCGTCAGCTTTATCTAGTTGTTTAATAAACTTCTTTACTAGTTGTTTATCGCATTGCTTTTTTAAGCCCCAATCTAAATGCTCTACTTTATCAGAACCTTCCCATTTCCAAGAAACAGAAATTATTTGAGCGTAGTTAATTATTTGGTGCGGTAAGATTGTTTGATTGTAGCCTGCTCGCCAAAAATGACCCTCGCAAAAACTTGTCTCGATGTCATAAAATAGACGTTTTCTTTTTAAACTCATAACTATTTATTTAGTTTTAATAATTCCTTTTTGTAAGCGTTAGCTGCATCAATCTCTAAATCAAAATATCCTAAATGTTTAGGTTTTCCATTTATGACTATTTTAGACACCCATTTACCCATATTTTTATACCAGCTTACACCGATATATTCCGAAGTATAACCTTTTTTATCTTTAGATGCGTTTTTTCTTTGAGAAATTATTTGTAAATTGTTCACGTTGTTATTTTGCGTATTATTATCAATATGGTCAATTACTAACTTCTGTTCGTTTAGTTCATGACCTAGAAAGGTAATGGCTACAAGTTTATGAACATGACAGTTTTTTGACTTATTATCCTTACGCAGTACTACTTGGTAATATCCACCACAACTAGTGCCGCTACTTAAAATCCTATCATTCAAACACCCCTTTCTTTTAAGACTTTTAACCCTCCCTAAGTTACTGACTTCATAATAACCCTCATAACCTTTAATACTTTTAAAAATTTCCATGTAATAAAAAACCCGTTAATCAAAAGGTTGAGGACTTTATCTTAACGGGAATTTAAATAATTTCTTAAAACAGCCTCAACACTGAGGTGTAAATATAACTAAATTATTTAATTATTCCGTAAAATCTTAAAAAAGTTTACCAATTAAAAACCCTATAATTAAAACCAAGAACCATAAATACCATTTAGGCATCTTCCGTTCAATCGTTTGGTTCAGTCGCTTATTCATTTTCAAGGCTACAACATCAATCCTTTTCTGCATACGAACCCGTAAACGTTCGGTACGTTCTTTCTCGTGATTATACTTGACGTCTCTTTGGTATTCTAAGCGTCTTTCCTGTCTTGTCTTAGGTCTAGTGATGTAATTGTACTTGTATTGTACTATCGTGTCCGTGTGGTGCTCTATTAACTTATAGTAAAGTGTATCATTTACAAAGTACGGTATAGAATCAACTGTTTTTAAAGTTAACGTGTCAGTTATAACAGTTTCTTTTAAGATTGTAGGGTCTTTCTTTACAGCTCTGCTTAGAAGCTTAGAAGCCGAACATGAAGAAAGTAAAAGTATTAAGATTAATATTCTCATTGTAACAAAGTAAAGGTTAAAAGTTTATGTTCTTGTAACAAGGTAAGGGTTAACCGTTCCAACGTGCCTTCTTTTCTCTTATGTCAACGTGTGTAAAATTTGTATAAGCTCCAATACCTTTAAAATTTAATCTACCGTCTTTTATAAGTTCCTCGATAATTCCTCGTAGTTCTCTTGAGCTTATTCCATCTACTCGAATGTCTGCGGCTTTACCTAGTAAATGCTGAGAACGTGACGCACCACCAATGCTACGATTATAGCTAGGACTTCTGTAACCTGAGTTTATCTTAATAGGCTTTCCGATAAAGTCTCTTAATACTTGAAGCTCTTTAGCTAGTTGTTTAACGTTTTCAAAAACACTATCAGGCATTTCTGAACCATCGTTGCAGTCAAATTCTGACTTGGAAAAGTTCTTTGTTAATTTCATCTATTTATTTTTCGTGAATCTACTTTTTAAGTATGCACTGAATAACTCATAAGAATCCTTAACGAAATCTTCTAGTATTTCTGTTAGCTCATTAGCAACCCACCCAACTGCAAAAGATGCAACTATAATTATCCTAGGTTCTAAACCACTAAAGAACAAATCTAGTAGTCCAATAGTTCCAAAAGCTAAAACCCCAGCCGTTAAACTGGTAATTATAAGCTGTCTAACTTTTAGTTTGTGTTTAAGACCTTTCAGAAGGCTTCCAACCATTCCGATTAATACTGCATAAAGGTCTATGTTATCTTTCATCTCGGTGTTTTTAAAGGGCATTTTTAGGTATGTTAATCGCAAAGTTACGAAATTTTTTACAATTTATAACAACCATACAATAAATATAACAAACCGTTAAATATTTAACAATAAAAACCCCCACCGATTAAGTGAGGGTTCTTACAGTTTACTTGTCTCTGTCAGGTTCTCTGTCGGTGTGAGGGTCTACTATCTCCCCTTGTTCCGTATTGTCCTGTTCTTCGTTTTCTTGTTTATCGTCTAGCATGTTATTTGTTTAATTATTTAACGTTTATTTATAAATCTTGTTTTATTTATGGTGTATCTGTTACTAAATCTGAGCTTAAAAATGTTAGTTTTTTGTCTTAATTGTTAGTAACTTATTAAGTTAATCCGTTAATATTTACATTCTCAATATCGTTAGACACCATGCTATTCAATTGTAACTTAGTAAAGTTTTGGTCAGTAGGACCAACGTGATTTCTAATACCGTTAGCATAAGAATCTTGAGCACCGTCTCCCATTAGCCAAATCTGAGTAGCATACTTGCTATTACTATTTGAAGCGCCATAAGTGAAGCTAGAACCAGAATAACTATATCTAGCAGTTTTATCATCTTTATAATCATCCTCCCATTTGATAGGGTCTGTAAGCATAAGTTTAATCTCAGCATCAGTAGGTTTTGTCACGCCTTTACGTAGTGTAGTTACAACCATAGATGCAACCTTTCCGTGAAAACTTCTATTTGCACCACGACCACCTATAGTGAAGTCTCCTATTATGGCTCTATCCATTCTAACGCCTGTAGATGTCCATTTACTAACATCATTACCCACGTTATACAAATTATCAAATACAGGAGTAACATCGTTAGTACCCATCAATCTAATATCAATAGAGCTAGTTAGATTGGCAGCAGTTGCATCAGCAGCACTAAGTCTAGTACCATCGTGTGATATGTAAACACCCCACCATTGACCTGTTGACTGATTATATGAACCGCCGAAATTACCAATGTGATACTCATTGTATCCTACACCTTCACGACCCCAACCGAAGTATAGCTCTCCATTCGAGCCTGACATGCGTAAATAAATGTTATCATCTCCATTACCTGCACCTTCACCACTATTCCAAATATGTTGGTTAGTATTATTGTTAGGTGTTTGAAATACAATAGCAGTTGCCCATGGTCTAGAGTAACTATCACTACTAGTCTTAGAAGAATCACTATTAGCAGGAACTAACTGAGCTAAACCACTCATTCTTATAGCGTTAGAACCTGTACTTTGAGTAACTTGCTTTAAGTGTTCGTTAGAACCACTAAAACTTAATGCTTTAGTCCAAGGAGTGTCATTAGTTTGAACAGGAGCCACATCAGTCGCAGTAATTGTAAAAGTTCCTACAGATGATCCGTAAGAGTTCGCTCTAGTCACTGTCACTGTATAAGTAGTATCTGAGCCAACGTCTGCTAAAGTACCTTGAATAACAGAATAGTTATCATAAACCAATCCACTTCCACTAGGTGTGATAGATACACTTGTAGTCCAAGACGCTCCTGCAGGAGTTACCTGAATGTTTACATTAGTACCCTCCTCTTGAGTAATATCGCTACCACTAAATTGAGATGGTGTTAAATCTGAATTAGTTAAAGATGTTATTTCAGTCCAAGCTATAAGGTTGCCACTAAATGTCTCAGTACCTGCAGGAGCTACGCTAAAAGTATAACTAGAAGGGTCGTGAGACGCTTCAGGCATATACCACGTTGTGTCGGTAGGGTCATCCGCATATGTATGCGTATGGCTACTTCCTGCTCCTTCTGCTAATCCGTTGTGTATCTCGTCGTAATACTCAGCCTCTTCTGCTGTAGTAAACAAAGGATAGTGAAATACTCCATCAGGACTCTCTATGTATCTGAATATCATTGTAGGAGCTTCAGGCTCTAATAAGTGTACTTTAGGTAGATTAAATACTCTAGCACCTGTATGGTTAGTTTTTATACCTAATTTGAACTCAGCACCTTCTTGTATAGGGTAAGAAGTTCTAGAATGAACTACCCATTCACTACCATTTCTTAATGTCTCTATAGATATGTAAGAATTACTGTCAATACCTACTCTTACTTTTATAGGGTTACCCGCTAGCCAATCAGCCTGCTCGTCAGTTCCGTTGAAGTCGCTCCAACCTGAACGCATAGAGTACGAAGTATTCGCTCCGTAGTTAGTCCAAGAACCATTAGGGGTTGGGTGAAACCAATGACTAAATTGAAATCCACTATGCCCCGAGTTAGATATTCCAAAAGTTGTAGGGTCAGCATATGTTGAATTACCCGCCCAATGACCTGCGTCATAACTAGCCTGAGTGTGAACTAGTCCAAAACCAATAGTACCCTCAACTCTAATGTCAAAAGTAAAGTATTCACCCGCTTGGTCTATTGTTTCAGTTGTTAATAACCCATTTTGAGAATTAGAGTTTGTAGAACCGTAGATGTCATTACCTACAGGGTCTAAGCCATATCCTACATAACTTACATTTGTATCTACACCGTCTACATCAGCTATCATAGTTGAGTACGGGTCAGAAATAACTACAGATTCAAAAGCACCTACAGTAAATAACTCGTTTAGGTAATTTATAACATCGTTAAGACCTCCGCTAACAGCATTACCTTCTCCGTTGCATACGTTTGTATGGTCTAGCTTAGTAAAGTGCGTTATATCGCCTAATTCAGATTTTAATGTAATTAGTCCATCACCTGTATTTATAGCCTTCAAAGTGTTTACTCCATAGCTATACCCGTTATCTAACAAGATAGATGTTGAGGTTGCATCTAAAGAAAAGCACACCGTTTTATTGCTTAAATCAATACCATTCCCTGTAACACCAGTCGCATTAGCTGAACTATTAATATAATCAATAGCCTCTTGAACATTAGCAAAAGCATTACCATCTTTATCTAAAAAGTTTGTGTAATGTTCGTTTGTTAACTCTTGTTTTTCTATTCCTGTTTGCCCGGTTTCAATATCGTTAACAATGTCAATATTATCAGGATTAGAACTGTTAACCCTTGCACTCAAGCAAGCGTTCCAATAAACGGGTAGTGTTGTACCTTCAAATTGGATACAGTTCCCTTCTTCGTTTCTTATTATTTTTATAGCCATAATTATGTTAAAATTTGAATTGCAACTCCTGAATTTGTTAACTCACCATCCGATGATAGTTTAACTTGTAATTTTCCATCGTTTAATCTTGTATTATCATCCCCCATGTAAATCAAAAAAGAACCTTTATCGGCATCGTAATCAATACCTGAACCTCTATCTAATCTTTTCTCAAATACAGTTAAAGCATATTGACCTCCACCATTACCCAAAACATACCTACATTCTAATGTTGCATTGTTTATATTAGGTTTAACCTTAAAATCAATCCTAACTTGAATGGTATCACCTAAATCTAAATCAGTAAAATCTAAATAACCCGTTGAAGTATCTAGTAATTCAGTAACTCCAACAGGGGCGTATGCTTTATTCGTGAATGCTCCAAGACCATTATTAGGGACGTCAGTCCAAGTATCAGCAACTAAAGCAATTGAACCAGTAGTGTCATTGTAATCTATAAACCCAGCTTCGCTACCTCCCGAAGCCGAACTAAAACCCAGATTTCCTCTTGAAAATGTTCTTAACGTTTCATCTGTAAAAGGTGTTCCGTTATCCGTACATTCAGACAAATCTGCTGAAAACACGCTCGAAGCGTTCTTATTTGTTCCGTTTGTATCGTATAGAACTACTCTACTATTCTGTAATAATTCTGAATTATCAAAATATACGTCTCTTTTCGGGTTTTCAAAGATAACAACACCGCCCTCTTCAATTACAAGTGCTGCTCCTTCAATTTTAAAATCTTTAGCCATTTATTTGTTTGTTATTTATTTGTAATACTGATTTCTCTTTAGTCTTGAATAAGCCTTTAAGTCGCTTTTCATTTTCATTTTTATAGCCTTGTCTGTGTGTTCTTTGTCTAGTATGTTTAAAATATAGTCAATCCATCTACCAAGCCTCGTTAAAGTGCCTCTATACTTGTTTCTGCCTATTACATAGCTTGCTGTGTCGTCTTCATCTGTAAAAGGGTGAGCGTTTTCACCCTTAGTAAGTGTTACTTTTAAAAGCTTAGAACAAGCTAAAGCCCCGAATTGGTCGAGACTTAAAGCCATCTTGTAAAACCATCTGTCAAACTCTTTTATACCTGCTTTCCACTTGAAAGTTACTAAGTAGTATATTGGTGTAAATACAAAACTTAAAGCCGTTAATATTGCTACTAAAACTACTGCTATTATAAATAAAATTATTCCCATTTCTTTTATCTCTCTTTTACTTTAAAGAAGCTACTTGACTCAGCAGTTACATTATTATTTCCGCTATTATTTTTTACTTCTATATATATATAATCGTCTTTGTCCATTACAACACCGTTAATAATGGTGAAATTCGCAACATCTCTTCCGCCTTGTAAATTGTTAACCTGTCTAGTTTGTTCTGTGTAATCTAAATTTGTAAATGTGCTTAGGGAATTATCCCACTTTACAAACCTTACAGATAAATCATTGTTTTGAGTACTTTCCAATACTAAAGACGCTGTTATTTCAAACTCTCTAGGGTTAACCCCTAAGTGGGTAAGTTTACCATCAGCACTAGCTTCGAAATGCTCTAAACCACTACCTGTAAAAACCCCCTCTAATGTGTAATATGTAGAACCAGAAGAAATCACTGTTAATTCCTCACTACTTACACTTGTAGTACCGCCAACAAATGTATTAGGCAGTCCGTTGTTTCCTTTCCAATAACAAGGTTCTTCTTTTTTGTCTATATTAGGAGTGATATTTGCGTCGTTTGCCTTGTAAACACCAGCTCTAGTTATTTCACAACCCTTTAATTGTAGTGTGCTTGAATTAGGAAAATTTAAAGCTTGGAAATCTAATAAAGGTTGTAACGTCCCCAGGTCGCAATTTATATCGGTTAAGAATCTACTTCTCATTTCAAACAAAGTGCCTTCTTTAAAAAGTGGCTCTGTTGTTGCGTTATCCATATTTCTGACAATGCTTGTAGTTATTCTGTAGCCGCCTAACCATATACCATGCAGCGTTAATGATGGTGAACCGCCAAATCTACCCGTTCCAGTTTCCAAACCTTGCCTATATTCGTAAATATCACCTAAAGAAGTACAATTAATATAATTAACTCTTTGAAATTCAAAAGCGTTAAATCCCGTAGCGTCGTATAACTCGTAAACTTTAGAGTTAGAACCTGTGACGCTTACATAATAATCAAAACCTAATACATTGCCCGAACCGATAGCAACAGATTCACTAATAAACATAGTATAATTATCTTCGCTAGAAATTAAACCGCTTAAATCAAAACTGTAACCTCTTAAAGTTATACCAGTAGTAGGTACGGTTATCTGTGTAGTCCCCATATCAATAACACCATCTAAAAAATAATCCTTTGTAGAGTCTATTGTACCCCCTAAAGTTTCAGCAAAATTAGATTGATTAACAACTACTTGATTTTGTAGTGTTGGATGAGTTATTCTTTGATAAAAAGAGCCTAAGTTCTCCGATAAATATAAATCCAAAGTGTCAGCATCGTTAAAAGCTATTCCTGTCCTTTCATCTACAATATCTACAAATGGATATTCATTCCTAATACCAACTTTTGTTAAGTTTCTATATTTTATAGTATTAACCGAGACTCCTTTAGGAAAGAATGAAAAAACATCATCAGTAGACCTGTAATACTTCAAACTATCTAATGTGTCATTTATAAAAACTTCACTTGTAGTTAAGTCTTTAACGTTAAAAAAGTTACCAGAAATTTTAAATTGTATAGCCATTAGTCGTTATAAAATGATTTTTGGTTTTTAATTCTGTCACCGAATTTAATAGTAAGTTTTGCTCTTCTGTCTGCATCTAAATATTCAACTTCTGATGGTTCTTCCAAAACTACAGGAGTATCAAGTAATAGGTAGTTATGGTTATACTTGTTATGGTCTGTAACTAGGCATTTGTCCTCATTAAGTAAGTGAAAATCTAACACTCTTCTAGTTACGCAGATTGTAACAGGGTCAGAACTCAAAGTGTATGTATTTAAGTTTTCCCTCGTAGCTTTCTCTACCTTACGCCCTTTAGTAATTAAGTTGACAATGTCCGTTTTAGGTTCTCTATTTCCAAAGAAACCGTTAAACCTTATTGAGTCTTTATGATTACTATTTGTAAAGTCAATATTTAAAGGCTGGAAGTAGCTGTTAAACTCTGACCAAATACGCACTGTCCCTGCTGCGTTTTCAATCGAATAATTTTTAAGCTCGTACATACCCCACGTGAAACCTCCAGTAATACCAGACACACTGTATTCAACCTTTACTTTGTATTTACCTATTCCGTACGTCTGAAGTATTTGTTTCCAATCATATATGAAGCCATTAGCCAAAGAATCATTAGGATAAACCCCAACTTCTCCTAGATTAGTTAATATCGTTCCTTCGCAGTCTTCCATTATAAAAGTTACAGAATCAGAAACTTGTGACAACTTAACGTGAACACCTAGAATATCATTTTTCCATGATTCACTATCAGTGTCAGAAGCGAGTACCACACACGGAGTGCAGCACCCCTTAACGCCTCTATCTTCCTCTTCGAAACCTGAAGGCAAAGTAATTACATCAACACAGTTTTTGTATCTGTAATCCATTACGCTACGTAGTTTTCAAGTTCTGCTGCTGTTAAACCGTAGTAATCTCCAACTTTCATTTGCTCTACTGAATCCCAAGTGTCAAAAAGGCTTGTCACTCTGTCAATCTCCATCTTCATTAAGTTATACTTAACATTATCGAAATCTTTATATAAAGTTTCGCCTACAACTACATCTAAAGTAGATTTCTTGTATTGTGCGTTACGTTGGTCAATTTGCATAAATACACGCCCGTCTAAAGGGTTTGTCATTGTTTCAATTCCTGCTGCTGTAAATTCAATCGCCTCTTGTGCTGTTAATTCCTTGTAAATCTTTACAGGGAATTGAGCCATTAAAACCTGCTCACCGTTTACTGTTGCGTAACCTTCATTCTTTAACCCAACTTCAAAAGCTAGTGTTCTGTCTTCTGTTCTGTTTCCTCCGACGTTAATCGTCTTTTGTACGTTTGTTATTAACATAATTTATTTGTTTATGATGCTGATATAATTATACCTTTCTCTATTGTAAAATTTGTGTATGCTCCTGTTCCTGAGAATCCTATCCCACCAGAAGGGACTCTAATGTCTCCGTTAAGTATGTCTAATGCGTAGTTGGTTGCTCCGTTTCTTGCGTCTGCCTGAAAGCAGATGTTAGTACCTGTTCCAACCCCTCTCATTTCTGATTGATTACCTATATTTGTACCTGTAGTTGATACGTCTATTGTTTTCACAATTATACCTCCTGCTTTTGAGTTTGAAGCGTAAATTCCATAATTAGAGCTTACACCTACAAGCATTCCCTGAGTAGTTGGAGTCCCCGATAAGTAAACACCAGTAGCATTGCTAGTACCCTGAACTAACAACTTAACTCCAGAATTAACAGAAGATGCCCCAATAGCAGTATTTCCGTCTATTTTTGTTTGTCCAACCAAGTTGATAGATTGGTCACCGTAAACAGTCATACACCTATTACCTAAGTTATTATTAACTTCGAACATTTCATCTGAAGACGTAGTTCCGAAACCTATAACTTCAATGTTAGCTCCTGAAACTGGAGTAGATGCACTCTCTATTACTAGTTGATTGTTATTTTTCCAATACTGTTGAAAGCCTGCAAAGTCTTGAACCCTGTTAGCTGTTTGTGTTAGGTCTGTATTTATAATATTTTTACTAAACGCTGCTTCCATTACTGACATGGGTACTTGCTCACTTTGAAAAGCTGCACCTGTCCAATTATCAACGTCAAATACCGCTAAAGGGTCTAACGATACTGTTGTGTTTGGATATTGATTTATTTGTAGTCCCATCTATGCTTCAATTTTAGTTGTTCCATCTGTCATTTCTTTTATAGTATTATCTGTCATTCTCTTACCGTCTATCACTTCTTCTGAAAATATTCTAGCTGATATACAAACCTTCGATACATCTACTTGATTAGTATCAATTAAACACGTTAAAGTAGCTACATTAGAAGCTATTTGCAAGTCTAGTTTAGTTTGACCTGCTACAGGTTTTAAAGGGTTAGAGCTTATATTACCTTGGTCTAGTACTGAGCTTATAACCCACCTGTTACCGCTTTCGTAATCTTCAATAGTAACCTCTGCCCAAGGATTTACATAGTTTTGATTCCATGTTAAAACAGCTTCATAAGTGTGTAATTCATTATTAAGTAAACTAGTTGCAAACTGACCGCTATACGTTACTGTAAAAGTTTCTACTGTAGAGACGTTTAAATCATCTTCATAAGGTCTAATACCAAAAGGGTATATGTTAAAATCATCTACACCGTTAAGTCTGGTATAGTAAGCTATCCTTAACTCCCAATCAGTAGCAGCACTAAATACTTGCCAGTTTTTATTTTTACCGTCGTTTGGCTGTGTAGGGTCGTAAAAGTCGTTGTTAATATTATTGTCAGGCATCCAATACCTCCAATCGTTTAGGAAACCGTATCTTAATTGGTAGCCATATTTCCCTGCTACATCTAAATTGGCTTTACGTACAAGTTCTAAAACATTGCGGTCTGTAGATGTAGGTAAGTTAAAGTTTCTGTTTACAGTTTGATTAGTATTGTACTGATTATTAACAAAAGGAACATTACTAAAACTAAAGAAATTATCTTCTAATGTAAACTCATCTTCGTTAACTGTATTGTAAGCGTAGATTCTAGTTCTTATACCTTCATACTCTAAACCTTCCACTAATAGAAAATCACTTTTATAAAGTACATCATCTTCAGTAGTTGTTTGAGGTAAAGCATTTCCCGTTATATCTATCCCTCCATGGTCGTATAAGTATTCGTTAACAACATCAGGAATCTGAACCCCTAAAGTAGGTGCGTCATAATTATCAGCATCAAATATCTTTAGATTTACCCTATCAGAAAATTGTCCTGTGAAGTTATAATTTGACAACCCTACCCAAATAGTAATCTTACGCTCTCCGTTCGCTAGATTAGTAAAATAATCAGTATAGTCTGTATTTGGTATAACCTTACCAGTAACTGTTAAAGTTCCTGCGCTGTTAGTGAATTGTAAATCTGTAAAGTCAAAACCTGCTCCATCAACATTCTGGTAACTTGAATAAACCGTTGTATCAGGTGTTAAAGAGTGTACAAAATCAACTTCAGGCGCATTAACTATTAAGTTTTGCCCTGCATTAGTTGTTAAATCACTGTAGATGCTATCGTCTACAGGTCTAAATACTGCACCAATATTGTATATACTATTTACCGTGTCTTGGTTAGGTGCTGTTATCGTAGCTGTAAATGTACACTCTCCAGAATAATCTAAAGCGTCTATCGTATTACCTAGTGAATCCTGCCATTGAATCGACTGAAAAGTGTAGTTATTAATACCTCCATTATAATTCTCATCAAAACCACCAGTATTAGCTTCTAAATTAGAAGAACTAGCTTCCATTACTCCGTTAGGGTTTCCATATTGAGAATAAGCCCTCATGTTTACGTATGGAGCTAAGCAGTCAGTGTTTTGGTAGTAGTTAGGTTCTGAATAGCCATCCTGTAAAACGCCCCATTGCCAAATCTTGTAAGATATAGACCAATCACGCCAACCGTCAGAAGCGTTTGCAACATAAGTTAACGTAGCATCTTTAATTAAGCCACCTGATAAGTCGCCTAATTGATTCAGAGATATACTATTACCAATCGTTAATCCTGACAAGTCCTGTATTTCAAAACGATTAACAGAACCATCTAAAACAGAGTTTGGTGATACCGTGCCGTTTGGCGTTAGATTTATGTATGTCTCTATTGCTGCTGGATTTTTAATCGCCTGAATACTTAAACCATAAGTTACACCGTCTTCTGGGAATTGCTGAGTTAAAGCACCACCTGGTAAAGGAGTGTCTATAAATAAAACATTACCATTAACAAAAGTTATGTTTCTTGTATATGACTGATACACACCGCCAGCTATAGAGTAATAAGCTAAAGTAACAGAGTCGCCAGCTAAAAACCCATTATCTCCAAAATTAGTAATAGAAGAGGATATATAATGCTGAGTCCCTGTAGAGGTGTATGTGTATATGTCTTGTGTAGTAGAATTGACATAATACCTAGTACTAAAGTTGAATGTACAGTCAACCCAATCACCAGCGTTAGCGTAAAGTGAACCCAATCCGTTGTATGTTTCGTTATTAACTAAAACTGGCATTACTTAAATCGTTTGGTTAGTTCTAAAGCTTTTTTCTTTAGCTTATCAGGGTCTGAAACATCCAAAGCTTCTTTGATTTGGTCAACTTGTTCGTCTGTCATCTGTGCTAAAACGTCATCCGTAACTAGAAAATTCAACAGAGAGTTAGCACTGCCTAATTCCTTTAGTGCGCCTGAAATATCTATATCTTTATGCATTGATTAGTACGGTTTTAACGTTAAACGCTTCGTTTGATTCCTCAGTATAGGTTATTTCTGCGGTCTTAGATTCGTTGATATATGCAAAGGTAATAATTTTTAGTGGATTTCCTGTTAAATCTTGAACATAATTGTTAGAAATTAAACTTTCGAAGTTTTCAGTACTGAATTTTATCGTTGCATTATAGATACGTTTAA
>Ga0255047_10001994_pt1 | contig 13970 bp, 8 predicted proteins | sample JV7_2_1_MG_FD_183640 | JGI IMG/M metagenome (GOLD analysis project Ga0255047, IMG submission 183640) | Seawater microbial communities from Jervis Inlet, British Columbia, Canada - JV7_2_1 | ecosystem: Environmental > Aquatic > Marine > Inlet | place: Canada: British Columbia | collected 2016-10-06
CAAAGAGTCCTATACGCCAGAGCAGGTACGCCAGCCGATCGTCCGCGAGCGTGGCCCCGGCTATGCGGATGTCATCTTCGACAAGCGCTCCCAGCACAGCGGCGTAGACGACACGACGTCCGAGGATCCCGTATTCAGAGAGCGCCGCCATGTCGGCTTCAAAGCGTTGCCCAACGCCCAGGAGATGAAACAGCGGATCGAAGACTGGATCCAGAATCACCACAACCGTGCCGCGGACGAGGTGGTCGACTTCGTAGAATCAGCTCCGGCGCGCTCCGCGGCTGCCGCGCCAAAGGGAGGAATCCAAATCGCCAATCGTACTCTCGGGTTAACCCTTGTAGCCCCCGAGGAGTGGCAAGTGCAGGTGCGGGCGAAGAAGAAGCCCCAGGGGAAGATCTTTCTCGACAGGGAGAACTGGAATCAGCTGGGTGAGTCAGACACCTGGAATTTGGTCAATATCGAGGGGCCGAGTCGGTGCAGAATCGAGATCGAGGTCTTCGAAACCGCTCCCACCATGACTTTCGAGAAGCTCGCGAACAACAAGCTGTCCGACTCGATCGCTGGTCCTGTCATCGAGTCGGAGGCCCATTGCGAGATCAATCAGCTGCGAGGGTTCTTCGTCACCCGGCGCAACGATCTTCAGATGAACCAACAGACCAACGAAGCAGGCGTCGCAGCCGTGGTCGCTCCCGAGCGCCACACGGTCCTCCATGACGGACGGCGCCAGATTTATGTCATCTCCACCTGGCCGGAGGACTCCGTCGATCTCAAGCGGGCCGTCGACGCGGTGGTAGAGTCGATCGAAGTCTCCTGACCGGTGAGAATCAGAGCTCCATGGCGCGGATCCGCACAAATGTCGTAGTTCTTGTGACAGTGATCCTCGCCCCTACCTTGGCGCAGGCCCAGTTTCTCGAGAAGCTGAAGAAGACAGCGAACCAAGCCTTGGATGTAGCCGAAGAGGTCGATCGGTTCACCTTCACCGAGGCCGAAGAAATCGAGCTAGGCGAGGCCATCAGCTTTCGCATTCGCTCTCACTACGGGGTGGCCCAGGATCTGGAACCGACCCGCTATCTCTCCCTCGTAGGACGCACTGTAACTGCCAGAAGCGACCGCGCCCAGCTGCCCTGGCGTTGGATCATTCTCGACTCCGGCACCGTCAACGCCTTTGCCGCCCCAGGTGGATGGATCCATGTGACTCGCGGCGCCCTGGCGATTATGCAGAGCGAAGGCGAGTTGGCGGGCGTGCTCGCCCACGAGGTGGGACATGTCACGCGCAAGCACACCCTGAAGGGTCTGCAGAAGTCCATGGGCATGGAACTGGCTCGAGATCAGGCCGATTTCGGCGCCGGCTCCGATCTGTTCAACGCTGTGGCCGATCAGGCTGCCCAGGCAGTCATGGCAGGCTTCAGCCAGGCCGAGGAACTCGAAGCCGATGAAGTCGGGATCCAGATGGCCGCTCGGGCAGGCTATGACCCGGGGGGTCTACCGTGGTTTCTCGAGGCTCTGAACACGATGACAGCCAGCTCCAGCTCCAAATCCTCGCTGTTCCGCACGCACCCTGACACCGAAGAGAGAATCGAACAGGCCAAGGGTTTGATCGACCGTCAGGCTCTCGACGATGGGCTCTGGCTCGAGGAGCGGTACCTGGCCACAGTTCCCTATGATATCGCCAGCTCCAGCACCGGCGGATCCGCCGTCGAGAGCGCTCGGGGGGTGGCCGGCTCTGATGACCCGCCCGAAGCGGCAGCCGAGCAGGAATCGGGTGAGGAGGGCGAGAGCCGGTTCTCCCTGGCACAGCTGGCTACCGACCCCTTCGAACTCGGGGGGGAGGAGGAGTCAGCTGAGGTCAGTGGGGCCGGCGCCGGCCGCGCCGTCGGTGAAGAGACTGACGATTCTGCAGGTGGCCCGAAGAATCCTCAGATCGTAGCCATCGATATCCAACCGATGGAATTGGCGACCTTCAAGAGCGAGGGCGGACTGCCGTAGACGTGAAGCGCCCGTCCAAGAAAGTCGCCCTGGTCCTCTTGACCTTGGCCGCGGCATCGATCGCCCTGGCGCTGACCCAGACCGGTCTGTTCGGCACCCTCGAGCTCAAGACTCGCGACCTGCGTTTCCGCCGATTGGGTGATCAGGCCGTAGCCTCGCCGGACATCGTCCTCATCGCCATCGACGACGCCAGCCTGAAGACCCTCGAACCCATGGTGGGCCGCTGGCCCTGGCCACGCGACGTGCACGCGGTCCTGCTGCAGTACCTCGAGCGAGCCGGGGCCACGCTCGTTGCCTTCGATCTCCTGTTCACGGAGCGGGACGCCCAATTCCCCCAGGGAGACGCGGATTTCGCTCAGGCGACCCGAGCCTCTCGCAATGTCCTTCACTCTATCTACCTCGGCCACCAGAATACGGGCACCACGGAGCCCGGCCTTCTGGCGCGCCATTCGATCCCGCTGGCAGGCGACTTCGATCTCTTTGCCGACGCCCAGTTTCCTCTCCCAGCTCTGACCGATGCCGCGCCCGCATTGGGCCACGTCACTGCGATTCTCGATGCCGACGGGCCGTGGCGTCGGTATCTCCCGCTGGCGGGTCATGAGGACCGCCTTGTCCCGTCTCTGGCTCTGGCAGCCGCTCTCACGACACGAGATCAGCAGCTCGACAGCGTCACGGTGGAAGACCGTCTCATCCAGCTGCCCGCTCTCGCCATCCCTCTGGACTCCGACTGGCGTCTGCCCATCTGGTTCAACGGTGGGCCGGGAACCTACGAGAAGTACAGCTATAGCCGGGTCTTTGTCTCCGAGCTGCAATACCGCGAAAAGCAAGAACCGGGTCTCGATGCCGAGCTTTTCAAGGACAAGATCGTGATCGTCGGGATTGCGGCTACCGGACTCCACGATATCTTCACCACTCCCTACAGTGGCAGCGCCCAGGACACCGGCGCCGGACTGGGCAAGATGCACGGTTTCGAGATTCACGCCCACGTCCTGGATGACCTTTTGGAGGGTCGGTTTCTACTCTTGGCTCCGGGTTGGCAGACTGTGGGACTGACGCTGGCCGTCGCTGCCATCAGCGTCCTCCTCATCCTCAACACGGGTCTGTGGGCAACGGTCGTGGGATTGCTGGGGACGCCGACCGCCTACCTCGCCCTCGTCCAATGGGATTTCGCCCACCACTATGCCCTGCCTGTAGTCCCCGTACTGCTCTCGTGGCTGCTGGCGACGGTATTCGGACTCGCCTACCAGTACGGCATCGAGTCTGCTGAAAAGCGCAAGGTCAAACGCATCTTCTCCCGTTACGTCTCCCCCGATGTTTATGGCGAACTCCTCAGCAATCCGGCAGCCGCTGATCTGGGTGGCAGCCGCAGGGAGATGACCGTGCTGTTTTCCGACTTGCGAGGATTCACCACGTTCTCGGAGGACCGCGCACCCGAAGCCGTCATCGACCAACTCAACGAGTACTTCGCCGCCATGGTCGAAGTTGTTTTCGCCCATCGCGGCACTGTCGACAAGTTCGTGGGCGACATGATCATGGCCCTCTTTGGCGCACCGCTGGAGGATGCGGACCATACGGACAACGCCGTACGATGCGCCCTGGCCATGCAGGCACGCCTGGCGGAGCTCAACGTCGAGTGGAAGCAGCAGGGTCGGCCCGAACTGGCCAGCGGTATCGGCATCAACAGCGGTGAGATGGTGGCCGGCAATCTCGGCTCGGCCAAGATCCAGAGCTACACCGTGATCGGCGACAACGTCAATCTGGGAGCTCGGATCGAGTCGCTCTGCAAAGACTACAGCGCCGAGATTCTGATCAGCGAGTTCACGGCGGCACGGCTGTCGCCGGGATACGACGCTCAGGAGCTCGGCGAGGTCACGGTTAAAGGCAAGGCCAAGCCGGTATCGATCTTTCGGATTCCCCTGGCCGATTGAACCCTACTCATGGAAGCGAGAAGAATGTGCGGATCCGGTTCAGGAACGTCTGCTGGTCATCGGCCCCGCCGTCATCGATCCCTTTGTCCAATCGGTCCCCGAGCGTCTGGGTTGTGTCCTGGCGACGTGATGCCAAGGCACGACTGAGTTCTTCGGCAATCTGGGGATCGGCCTCGAGGGTTGACGCCAGGGCCTCCTTACCGAGCATCAAAACACCGCAATGCTCCCGGGCCAATACCGTGGCGCTGCGCGGCTCACCTGTCAGCAGCGACATCTCACCAAAGAAAGCACCCTCTTCCAACACGGCCAGATCGATGCTCTTGCCGCCCTGATCAGGATTGGCTTTCGTGACCCGTACCGAACCCCGTTCGATCACAAAGAGCGAGTCTCCCTGGTCCCCTTCTTTGACCAGAGTCTCTCCGGCATCAAAGAGACGGCGTTGTGAGGTGGCGGCCAGCTGCCCCACGATGTCGGGCTCCAATTCTCTGAAGATCGCGACTTGCGAAAAAAGCTCGACGGCCTTGCGTTGCGCCTTGCTCTGTCGATGCACCTCCATGTCCGGTGCTTCGTGCATGTGAATCGTACGGATGGGGAACGGAATCTCGATATTCCGACGCTTGAGCTGGTACCAGATTCTCGAATTGACGCCGTCGCGGTAGAGTCGCAAATTGGCTACCCGCCGCGTCCACACCCGTAGAAAATAGGTGATCGCGTGGTCATCGAAACTCTCGAGCATGACCCTCGCAGGCGGTCGATCGAGGGTTCCAGGTGCCGATTTCGCGGCTTCGGTCAGGGCTTCCTTGATCTCTGCTGGGGGAACCCCGTACGGCAGCCCCACACGAATCTCGATCGCTATGGGTTGCTCCCCCGAGCCGTAATTCACCACCCTCGAAACCGAGAGATTCGCGTTGGGCTCGTAAATATCCAATCCCTCTCTGGTACGCAGATGCGTGCTCCGCCAAGACATGTCCATGACTCGCGCCCGTGTCTCATCGCCAATCAGCAACCAATCGCCAGCCTTGAAGGGCTTCTCCAGATCTAGAGCCATCCCCGAAAAGATGTTCTTCAATGTGTCCTGGAGGGCCAGACCGATGACGGCCGAAACTACGGTCGAGGAGATCAGTAGAGCGCCGACATCCTGACCCAGAATCACAGTGGCCGCATAGAGCCCACTGGCCAGCAGGAGGCCCAGGCGCACCACGTCCCTGGCCAACTTCGGCACGATGGGCCCGCCGTCCGGATTCCATGGTCTTTGCAGAATCAGCGTGTCGACCAGAGCGAAGAGCACCAGAGTGGTCAGCAATACTGCCGACGCTGCGCTCACCTGCCAGATCCGGGGATAGTCGACCCCGAACGTGCGGAGCACCACCAATGTCGCCAGATTCAGGACCCACAGGTGGTAGAGGACGCGCAACTGAAACGCGGGAACTCGTCTTCGCAGAACAAAGAACAAGATCTCCAAGCCGAGCACGAGCACGGCGGCGGCACCGAGGGATTCAGGAAAACTCTGGAACATTCAGGTCGCCATCCTATCGGCATCCGGGTTGGGGCTCGCGAGACTACTCGGCGACCAGCTCACGCCGCAGCCAGGCCTTGCCCTTCATCCAATCCCGTTGCACCGTGCGCAGCGACATGGACAGGGCATCGGCGGTTTCCTGCTCGGTGAGTCCGGCAAAGTACCGGCACTCGAACACTCGCGTCAATCGCTCGTTGAGCGAGCTGAGCTTCTTCAGGGCGGTATCGATGGCCAACAGCATATCCGCCTGATCGGCAACGGCCACCTGAACTTTATCGAGAGAGATTGGAGTTCGACCCCCTCCCCTCTTCTGGGCGGTGCGCTTGCGCGCGTAGTCGATGATGATCTGGCGCATGGCCCTGGCGGCAATGGCATAGAAATGATTTCGATCGTTGACCTCGACCCTGGTCTGATCGACCAGCTTGAGGTAAGCCTCGTGGACCAAGGCCGTGGTATTCAGGGTGCCCCTCACCCGGTGACGAGCCAGTTGTCGGCGAGCGATGCGCCGCAAGTCCTCGTACACCAGTGGCACCAGTTGTTCGAAGGCCTCTCGATCACCGTCGCGGTGAGCGACAAGAAGATTGGTGATTTCACCCTGGTGGGCTGTCGGTTCCGATTCGGTCATCGAGGCTGCCTTTGGTCCGGGTCCGGAGGCGGCAGTCTATCTCACGGCCTGTGACGAGGCGAGACTGGGTCCCCACCTATTCATCTCGAGCTATAGGCGGTGTGGCAGCCAGCAGCGTGTCGGCCTCAGCGGTCTTTCCCTGGTCCCTCAGCACACTTTCGAGTCCGTCTCGGGTCTCCGCCTCTATCGTCTCAGGAACGCCATTGGCGGTCTGAGTCGCGAGGGCCTGGCGCAGGAGCTGCTCAGCTTCGTTCAAATCGCCCTGGCGGTGCACGGCGATGCCCAAAAGACACTGGACTCGAGCTGTCGCATTGTGAGTGGGTCCGACCAAGGAATCGAACCGTTCCAGGGCCGATCGGTAACCGGCAACCGACTCGTCGATCTCATCCAATCCCAATTGGAGCGAGGCCAGATTGATCTCGGCCGCGATCCTGGCGAACTGGGTCGGCTCGACATCTCGTTGACGAATTGCAGCGGCGCGCCGGATGTAGGGCTCAGCTTCCTGGTAGCGGTCTTGATCCATCAGCAATCGACCCAGGTTGGTGAGACTGTCAGCTGTCCCCGAGTTGTCGATCCCCAGAACCCGCTCTTGAATCTCGAGGGCCTCGCGATACAGCGGTTCTGCGGCCTCGTATTCGCCCATGCGATGGAGCGTGATGGCGATATTGTTACGCACCGTAGCGACGATGGGGTGTTCGGGTCCGTAGAGCTCGGTCAGAAGAACCAGCGTTTCCTTCTTGAGCTCGAGGGCCTCGGCGGTGCGGCCCTGCGCCTCGAGCTGACCGGCGAGATTACTGGTATCCCCGGCTTCCCTCTCCTTGGCCCCGAAACGACGCCAGATCTCCAACGCTCGGCGATAGCCTTCCTCCGACTCTTTCGCTTGGCCCCTGTTGCCTTTGACGCCAGCGAGGTATCGCCAGGTCATCCCAGCCTCGTAGGAGTCGATCGCACCATTTGCGTCGTAAAGAGCCAACGCCTCGTTCAGCAGCACTTCTCCGCGGCCGTATTCACCCCTACCGCTGTAGAGTCCTCCTAGGAGGGTCAAGGCCCCCGCCATCCCCAGATCGTCTTCTGGCAGCTTCGCCTGCCGTTCTTCGACCACAGCCTTCGCCATGGCCATGGCCCGATCCGATTGACCAAGGGAGCTGTAGGAATTGGCTATCAACTCCTGCAGTTCGAGCCGGATCTCCGGCTCGTCGGCCAACTCTCGACCGATCTTCTCCTCTCCGATATCGAGCAGCTCCCTAACGGTCAATTGCCCGGCACCATCGGTGTAAGGGTTGGCCGCTTCGAACAGGCCGCCAAGGAATTCTGCCACTCGCTCGGCCTTGCGAGCTGCCAACTGAGCCTTGTCGCGCTCCAACGCCGCCACCCTGCCTTGCCAGGCAATTCCAGCCATCCCCGTCATCAACAGAAGGAAGATGACCCCCGACGCCACCACCCCGAGTTTGTGCCGACGCATGAACTTCCGGGCCCTGTAGCCCCAGGTGCTGGCTCGAGCCTCGATCGGTTGCCCCTCGAGATACCGCTGCAGGTCATCGGCGAGCTCGGCGGCCGATCCATAGCGGCGCTCAGGCGTCTTGCGCAAGCACTTGAGGACAATGGTGTCGAGATCCCCGGTGAGCAGATGGCGCAGGCGCTTCTCGGTCAATTCCAGGCCGCTCTCCTCAACGGAATCCACCGCGTGACTCGGCGCCCGCGATTGCCTCTGCGAGACCAGCGCCTCGATTTCGCTGGGACTCAGACCCTCGAGCTTGAAAGGAGCCTGACCGGTGAGCAGCTGAAACAAGACGACTCCAAGGGAGTACACGTCGCTGGCCGCGGAGACGGGCTGATTGGCAATCTGCTCAGGAGACGCATAAGCGGGCGTCAGTGGCTGGTACACCGTCTGGTTTTGAACAGACTCTGCAAGTGCCGGGTCGGTGAGCTTGGCGATCCCGAAATCCAGGAGCTTCACTTCGCCGGCAGACGTCACCAGAATATTGTTGGGTTTGAGATCCCGATGAATCACCATGCTCTGATGCGCGTACTGGACCGCCGCACAGACATCCAGAAACAGGTGCAGACGCGCTTTCAGATCCAGATGCTCTTCGCGACAGTAGGCATCGATCGGCCGGCCCTCGATGTGCTCCATGACCAGGAAGGGGAATCCCTCGTCGGTCACCTGCCCGTCCAGCAGATGGGCGATATTGGGATGCTGCAGGTTGGCCAGGATCTGGCGCTCGAGGCGGAGTCGTCGCTCCATCTCGGCAGTCTCGTAGCCCCTCGGCATCAGCTTGATGGCGACCCGTTGCTCGAACTGCTGGTCGGCCCGTTCGGCCAGGTAGACCACACCCATACCGCCCTGACCAAGAACCTCCAGCAGCCGGTAGGGACCCAACCGTCTCCCGGTCAAGGCTTCTGGTTCTTCGGTGAGAGCCTCGTCCAGCTCCGACATGAGTCCAGGGGCAGCGCCCAGTGCGGCGCGGTCGAGCAGATCTTCATCGATCTGGCACGCGGCCAGTAGTTTGTCGACCTCTTCACGTAGGGTGGCATCGCCACCACAGAGTTCGGTCAGAGCCGATGGCACGTCGGCGCTGCCATCGAGATCCAAGAGCTGATCGAGAATACTCTCGACTCGCTCCCAGCGTTCGTGATCGGAACCCGTTTGATCTGTCATCGAGGCCCGAAAGATAACAGATGACAAGCCACTCAGGACCGCGAGATCTCTCGTTTAGAGCTTGACCAGTTCGACGCGCCGGTTCTTCTGCCGACCCGTTTCGGTGTCGTTGGTGTCCTTGGCCTGAGTCGAGCCCAGACCCAAACAACGGAGCCTGGAGGCTTCGACTCCGCGATTGGAGACCAGCCACTGTTTGACCGCCTCCGCCCGGTTCTTGGACAGATCCATGTTGTGATCGAAGTCGCCGGTGGAGTCGGTATGACCCTCCAGGAGAACCTTGAGATCTGGGTGGTCGTTCAGCATTTGCCCGATCTGATTCAGCGTTGCGTCGGACTCGGAGCGAATCGTGGCCGCATCGGTGTCGAAGTGAATATCGTGCACTGCCACGCGGCCGTCGGCTTCCAAGGCATCATAGAGATCTCGACCGCCTGCAGCGATGCGAAACGCTCCCACATAAGCCGGCTCGTTACCAATGCTGTCAAGACGGAACCTCAAGATGCGGTCGCGTACAAAGTCGCCATTGGGAAGATTGGCCACTCGGGTCTCACCGAAGTACATCTTGCCGTGATTGCCGTCGACCATGATCCGAATCGTGTTCATCTCACCGACAAGATCTCGAATACTCCCCTTCACGGCGCGCGGCGCCTCGTAGGAATGGCCGGCGGTGATTCCGGTACCGTTCGATTCGGGGGTGACCTGGAACCGATGATAGGGATAGAGGTAATCCTCGATCTTGCGATCTCCGCCTGGTGACCCCAAGACCACAGTCTGATGCCGTTCGAGCCAGATGTCGAACTCGATCGTAAACTGCTCCGGCAGCGTCTCGGGAAGCGAAATATCGAACTCGCTGTCGCCCACGAGCCGCAACGCACGGCTCCCGTTGAGCTCTACGACTGCCACATCGCCCTCTCGGAAAGTCAGAGCCTGGGGAAAGTCCCCGATGTTGTCGAAGGAGTAATCCTCGACGAACAGGATTCGATCCCCCTCCTCGAAGTCATAGCTGTCGCTGACCGTCGCAGGTTTCCTGGAGCTGCTGGCCTTGGCCTGCTTCTTCTTGTACTTCTTGGGCAGATCGTCGGCATCGGTCACCGGGTCGCCGTTCTTGTCGTAGATGATCTCGCCATTCTCGTCCGTGAAGACGACCGGCTCGCCCGCTTCCTCGGCCTTCTCGAGGCACTCGATCTCGCCGACAGCGCATCGAATCGCTCCTGTGACGACCTTGTTCACCTGGCGAGAGGTCTCTCGTTTGGCAGCATTCTCCGCGGAGTCCGTGAGGATCTTCTTCCATTGTGCTTCCGCCTGGCCACCGGCCAGAAAAGCAACGATCGCGACGATGAATAGTGGCTTTCGAATGTTGTGAGAACTCATCATTTTCAATCTCCTCTGTCGATCAGGATCAGCCCGAACTGATCGGCCCTACCTATAGAAACGGATTCCTCCGTCGCTCTCCGCCACCAGAAGCTGTCCTGGGTCGGTGGCTCTGTCATCGGGAGGTGCAACGATAGCAGACGCCACCAACCGCAGCCGGGTGCTATTCGATCCCGATAAAGTCGAAGACCATCGACTCGAAGAGCTCCGGCTCCTCCAGAGGTGAGAAGTGACCGCTACTTTCGAACAGCACATAGACCGAATCACTGAGGCCATCGGCCAATACCTTTACCTTTGCCGGTGAGGACATGTCATAGGCCCCGGCGATCACCAGACTTCGCACGGTAATCGAAGCCAGTTGGTCTCGGGTATCGAACCCGGCCATGGATTCGTGGTTGGCGTACTGCCCGTGAGCCCAGCTGAACTGCGCCTCCCCAAACGCCTCGTCGAGGAGCGACCGTCCCGCTCCTCGATCGGCCATCTGGAGAGGGAAGAACTCCGTCAACCAGAGCTCCTTGACCCGCTCGGTCCTGATTTCGTCCGTCAGGAACTCATCAGCCATCTCTTGCATGAAGGCCAAGTACTTGGCACTGAGGTCCGGGAAACGATCCGCGAATTCGGCCGAGTCCTCCTCCGTGTAGCTGGCCACACCATTTACGAAAGTGGCTGACTCGAGAATCTCGGGATGCTCGGCGGCCAGGAGTATCAGGTTCGCTGCGCCGTTGGACCAACCGATGGCGTGGACCCTCTCCAACCCCAGATGCTGACGTAGGGCATCGAAATCGGCCCGCACAGCTGCCATGCTCATGTCTCCATCTTCCCGGACGGCTTCCGAGCCACCCATTCCGCGGGGATCGAAGTAGACCATGGTCACATTCTCTTCCAGGCCCCTGAACATTCCCCGAATACCGGCAATGTCCAAGCCCCAGGAGTTGGCGAGCGCCATCATCACAGGACCCCGACCATGAACCTCGTAATGAATATCGAAATCGTTCAGGCGGGCTGTGAAGGAACCGTTCTCCAGACCAGCGGGTTTACACAAGATAGGGGCTTGATCCTGACCACCGTGGTAGGCGTACTGCTCGCCCTTTCCAGTCAGAACCAGGCGAAAACCCTTCTGGATCATCTGGGCGTAGTTCATGCCGGGTTCTGGACATCCGAAGCTGGTATCCGGCCAGACGACCTCGGCAAAGTCCTCGACCTCCAGCTCGACGACCGGCACGCCCAGGTGCGCCGACAGGTCCTCCTTGGCCGATTGAATCCACTTCTCCTGCTTGGTCATGCCCTCGCCACATCCCCACAACGCCACTAGGGCAAGTCCACAGACTCCTGCGAGATCTCTCATGGGTTTGACAAGCATTTCGCTACCTCCTTGCATCATACGGGTTCCAGACTCGCATATTCCGGCTCCCACATGGTCTCCGACAGACGATCCGACAGGGTATCTTCATCGATTCTCGGGGCCACTTCCGAGGCCATCGCCTCCCGCGAAACGGCCACGGCGATGGCCCGCGACACCTGCCGCAGCCGGCGCAGGTTGGGGTAGAGCTGACCGGCGGCGAGCTCTGCAGCCGACACCTGATCGGCCAGGGTCTCAGCGGCCACGGTGAACATGGAGTCGGTGATCTCCTTCGCCCCGACTACCAACGCACCCAACCCCATACCCGGAAAGATGAAGACGTTATTCCCCTGTCCGATCCGGTGGAGTCGGCCGTCGTGCTCTACGGGGGGGAAGGGGCTTCCCGTCGCCACCAGGCCCCGGCCCTCTGTCCAGGCGATGACATCCGCGGGCGTGGCTTCCGAGTTGGCGGTGGGGTTCGAAAAGGGAAAGACCAGTGGCCGGTCCACGCCACTGCCCATCTCCCGGATCACCGCCTCTGAAAAGGCACCGGGCTGTCCTGAGGTACCGATAAGCACCGTGGGCCGCAACGCCTTCACCACAAGCTCGAGACCGACCCCCTCTTCTCGTTCGAGCCCGTGCGCCTGGGCCAAGGAGGCTGGGACCGAGTACCTCTGCTTGTACTCTTCGCCATCGCGGTAGGTGCGCCCCTCCACCAGCAAACCCCGGCTGTCGAGCATGGCAACCCGAGATGAAATGTCCGTCTTCGCAAGCCCGGCTCGGTCCATGGCGCCAACGATCTGATCCGCGATTCCAACACCAGCTGCTCCCGCGCCAAGGATCACGACTCGATGTTCCGTCAGAGGAGTCGATGTGGCCTTCACTCCGGCCAGCACACCCGCCAGCCCAATGGCGGCCGTGCCCTGGATATCGTCGTTGAACGACAGGAGGCGATGACGGTAGCGTTCGAGCAAGCGCATAGCGTTGACTTTCTTGAAGTCCTCCCACTGCAGGAGTGCTTTGGGGTACAGAGACTCCACCGCCTCGACGAATTCATCCAACAATTCATCATAGAGCGGGCCCCGCAGACGCTTCTCTCGCCACCCGATATAGAGAGGATCGTCCAGAAGCCCTCGATTGTCCGTGCCGACATCGAGACAGACAGGCAGGGTCATTGCGGGATGAATTCCAGCTCCCACCGAGTAGAGCGACAGTTTGCCGATAGAGATACCCATACCACCCGCTCCTTGATCTCCCAGACCCAGAATGCGCTCACCATCCGTAGCGACGATCAGTCGGACGTCGCGACAAGATGCATTTTGCAGCACTGCCTTGATCTGGCCCCGGTGTGCCGGAGTGATCCAGATCCCCCTCGCCCGCCGGAAGATGTGGCTGTAGCGTTGAGTCGCCAGACCCACTGTGGGCGTATAGACAATGGGAAGAAACTCCTCCGTGTGCTCGGCCAGCAGTCGATAGAACAGAGTCTCGTTGCGATCCTGCAGGGCGACCAGGCCGATGTACTGCTCCAGCGGATCCTCTTTGCGCTGAATGCTCTCGTAGTTCCTGGCCAATTGAATCTCGAGGTCGCTCACAGCGCTTGGCAAGAGTCCCTCCAGATCGAAGGCGGATCGCTCCTCCCGACTGAAGGCCGTGCCCTTGTTGTGGAGCGGGTGGTGCAAAAGTGCGGAGCCGCGCTCTCGAATTCGCAAGATAGGTCTCCTTTCGGGACTAAACACTTCTAGCTTACAGGGCGTCTAACGATATATACGAGATTCTTACGTCCGCAATCAGTCTTCAGGGAGGTAGTCCGCATGAATTACATCAGCACTCTTCGCACCTTCGGATTCCTGGCCGTAGCCCTGGCCGTCGCTGTAGCACCGAGCCTTGCCCACGATTGGGAAGACTGCGATGGCTGGGAGGAAGACCACGACTGGGGAAGCAAAGGCCGCTTCTGTGAGACTCGCGAAATGACGCTACCAGCCTCCGGGTCGGTCGTCGTGGATGCCGGTCACAACGGTGGCATTCGAGTCCACGGTTCAGAGCAGAACAACATCGATCTCGAAGTGCGCATTCAGGTCTGGGAGCGGTCCGAAGACGACGCAAGAGAGATCGCTCAGGCCATCGAGATCCTTACCGACGGCAATCGCATCAAAGCGGACGGCCCAACCAAGGATGGATGGTCGGTCAGCTATCGACTGCGCGTACCTCGTCAGACCGATCTCGATCTGGAAGCTCACAACGGCGGCATCTCCATCGAAGACGTCACCGGACAGCTGCGAGCGTCCACGCGCAACGGTGGGCTCTCATTGGCGGCTTTGGCTGGTGATGTCCAAGCAGAGACCACCAATGGCGGGGTCCACGTAGAGCTGAGGGGAGATCACTGGGAAGGCAAGGGTCTGGATGTAGAGACTCGCAATGGCGGAGTCAAGGTATCGATCCCCGAGGACTACTCTGCCGAGCTGGAGACCGGTACGGTCAACGGCCGGGTCAACATCGACTTCCCCGTGACCGTTCAGGGCCAAATCGGTCGCGAGATTGCGACCACCTTG
>Ga0255047_10001995_pt1 | contig 13964 bp, 17 predicted proteins | sample JV7_2_1_MG_FD_183640 | JGI IMG/M metagenome (GOLD analysis project Ga0255047, IMG submission 183640) | Seawater microbial communities from Jervis Inlet, British Columbia, Canada - JV7_2_1 | ecosystem: Environmental > Aquatic > Marine > Inlet | place: Canada: British Columbia | collected 2016-10-06
CGTAGCTTATCCAACTTATTAGCGCTCACTGTGATCTGTTCAGGAGCCTGGTACGTAGTCTTGGTCGTAGTCTTGTGTACCTTCTCACCCATTGCTCCACGAGATGTGGTAGTCACAGGCTTAGTTACTTTCTTACTAGCCATCTTAACTAGCTGCTTACCGAATCTACCCTGCTTAGCCAACTCTTCGGTTGGCACGGTCACTGTCTTACCTTGCAATACTTCTTTCTTAGCAGCCTTACCCTTATCAACATTCTTTTGAATAGCTGTGATAGCCTTACGTCCCTGGTTGGATGCACGTTGGGAGACCTTAGCCTCTTGACCCGATGCTAATTTCTTAGCCAGGTTGGCAGCACGCGGTGTAGCCTTAACAGGAGCAGGAGGAGGAGTAGGTAACTTGGGAGCTTTAGGTGTAGCTATTTTCTTGGTGAGATAATCATCACCTTTATTTGCTACCTTCTTACCGAGCCATTTTAATATACGATATGCAGGATTAAGACCTCCAGTGGTCACAGCCTTACCAGCTTCTTTGGCAGCCGTTACGCCGTATTTGCCTATAACAGGTAACACAGAACTGGCAGCACCAGTCGCTAGTCTAGGACCAGGTTGTATAGGGGATACTTCACCCTTCACATCTCCAGGATTATACGCAGCCCCCATTAATCCGGCAAGACCCATCTTAGCCAGAAGGCCACTACCCTTAGCCGCCGCAGCTCCTGGGATCAACAATGAAGTACCAATACCGGCACCTTTACCCAGCATAGAGGCCGTTGGGTGCTCTTGTCCCAACCGTTCACCACGGTCAATATGAGCATCTCTACGTTGTACGTATGATCTCTCATCAGGTGCAGCATCTTTTCCTGTAAAGAAACTAAACAACTTATCGGTAACAGGCTCTAGGCCTGCTTGTATTTGTGGAAGGTAACCAAGCGTAGCTGTTGTTCCAAAACCTTGGATAGCGGCTTCAGCTTCACCAGCCATTTTCTTAGGATCATACGAATGAGATGCAGAGGACCCTTCACGTAAGGGTGACGCTGATATATCTGGTTTTTGCTTTGCGAGATAGGCATCAGGATCGAAACTTGGCTTCTTAGCAAGATACTTATCAGGATCGAAAGCTTTACCGTCTGCCATTATCTTTTATTCCTCTTTAGAATTTCACCAGCTCGTGGATCATCAGGGTTTTGTTGCGCCCATTGTAGAGCTTGCTGATCCTCAGAAGCAGGTTCCGGTGCAGCAGCCGCAGGTGCAGGCGCAGGAGGTGCTTGTGCTGGAGCGGGAGGTGCGGCCTGTGGAGGTGGCATCTGTTGCTGTACTGGAGGTGCAGCAGGTTGTTCTTGTTTAATCCAAGGGCTGAGACCTGATGGCTGTGGTGCCTTAGGCTCAGGTGGTGCTTGTTGTAGCGTAGGTGCTTGTTGAGCAGGAGCTTCCTCCTTAGGCTTGCCTGGAGTTAACCAGTCTTTCATAGCATCACCAGCTTCACCTATTTTATCCCCGGCAGAGCGAAACATAGATGTTAGTGCTGAGTCTGGGGTTTCTGTGCTTTGAACCATATGCCCATATCTATCTTGAAAGTTTTTATCAAATTCAGCCACACTCTCAGGCCGTCTAGCTATAAAGCCACGAGCCGTTTGAGCAGGGATACCTGTTCTGCTCTGAAAAGCATCTGCTTCATACTCCACAACCTTGTCATAAATAGCAGCTTCCTTTGCGGACATGAGGCTAAGCAGGTTATTCATATGATTTTTATTTTCTTCTAACCATGTACCTAAGGTACCAGTTTTAAATGCTTGTTTAACTATGTTCTCAATCTTGTAGTTTCGAATATAGCGTATGACATCTTCATCAGTAAGCCTACCACTCTCACCCATAAAGAGTGCAGCCGCCGTACCAACACCTGAATAAGCAAGTGGGTTTGTTGTAGCCGCTTGTGCTATCGCTGCCAATCTTTGTGCCGCATGTAGACGTTCTCGAATGGGCTTGGTTCTACTGGTGACTCGCTTTTCAAATTCATTAGCATAGCCAGCAAACTTGTCATCACCTAATTCTGGTATCTTCTGTTTTACATGGCCTTTGGTGCCCCCAGTTAACCGGGACATTGTAGTGCCGTCAGGCCCTACAGCGGGTTTCCATTGACCATCTGTACCACGTTCCATTAATACTTCTTTGGTAGCATCTTTCTTATCTTTAACCCATCGTTGACGTCCAAGCTGTGCGTAGCCAGAGGTCTTAGACCCACTTCTACCTCCGCCACTACCCTTACTAGGTCCACCAGATGCTCCTGGAAATCTACCTGCCCAAACTTTTGTCCAATCTACTGGCATGATTAAAACCCCGATCCAGGTGATTTACCACCACCCGTTGTGCCTGGGTCTCCGCCACCGGCACCCGGATTCTTCGATTTAGGTGCTTCGGTCTTTCCACCGCCACCACTAGGTGTACTCATACCACCAAGGGCTGAACCAGAGGCATCAGAGAATGAATCACTCCATCTACCAGGAGACTCAGCAGTTTTCTGCATCGATGTAGTCCACCCACGGCCCATTGCTTCACCGATACTCGGTGTCTTAGCAGCAATCTTAGAGGCTAAGGACTGTTGTGTTAGTTCTTCACCAGCTTCATTTCGTGCTAGTTCTAACTCGCCCCCAGCTTGCATTTCACCCATACGTTGTGCTCTCGCACCTTCAGAAGCTTCGCGCCCTTTGAATTGAGAACCTAATTGAGAGTTAATGGCTGCCTGTTGGTGTGCCATGAGTTGTGTCTGGTAGTTCTGAAGTTGATTACGATTATCCCTACGTGCAGATAATGTTTTATCTCTCAGCATAGCTTCAGTGTTACTTAGTTGTTCAAATTTATTACCCATTGCTCCTGTGAAGGCTGCTCCAGCAGCCCCACTCTGGGTCATACCGCGTTGAGCCATAGCCTGTGCTAGTGCTTGTTCCTGTTGTCCAGCACCACGAGTGATATCAGCACGTGCGCGACCATACTCTGCCGCTTCAGTAGGGTCATACCTGTTCATACCTTCTTCAGCTTCCCTGAGACCTGCGATGTTTCGAGACATTACACTGTCATCAGCACCAAAGAGCTGACCTGTTAAAGGACCTTGTCCTGTTTGTTCCTGAGCAAAGCGTCCTGCAGCTAGAGGGTTAGTTGCAAACTCCTGCATACGACCCGCAGCGTATTCACCTTGTCCAGCCTGCGCAAGCATGTCTTGAAGGGAGAGATCACCTTGTGAGTAGTCACCCATAGACCTGGCGAGACCAGCGTCACGCATAGCTTGTGATTCTTGATTGCCACGTTTGATAGCGTCCTCTAGAGAACTCTGTACTCCGCCAGCTTTAAGATCACCTTTTTTGTAATACGCACCCTGTTGGTCAATATTACCGGCTTTGTCTAAAAATCCCATTGACTATTCTCCCATATCTTTCGTCAACCCTATTAACATTGTATATTTATTTGGCATACTCTTCATACCTATCTTCTTACTGTTTATTAAAACCTTATCATGACTAGGTGTAGGCTCTACATGAGCAAACAACACATCAACACCCTTCTTCTTAGCTATACTGGTCATACGTTTAGCAAGCTCAGTGCCCACGCCTTTGCGGGCGTGGTCTGGGTGCACTAAATACCAGTCTTGATACCCTACGGTACCATTAGCCATCAGCCCTACCCACATAAATCCAACTACTTGATTCTCGTCGATAACAACTAAGGATAAGTCACGTTTATTTATGAAGGGCTGTGTGATACCCGTCCATCTACAGGTCTGACACAACTCATTTATTTGCGTCAAGTCGCTTTTGCGTGCTCTTCTTATTTTCATCTGTCAGCCTTCCATGCTCCGATTTATCTGTCAATTCTAATACTTTGTCAACAACTTCTGCTGTAGTCACGAGATGTCCTACATCGTTAGCGGCCAACAGGGCCGCAGCAGAATCCAATTTACCCATTTTGATACCTTCAAGAGCTTTCACTTCAGGAGGTAGGCAGATGTTTGTAACTCGCTCAATGGTACCAGTAGCCTTCTGACGTAGCGCCTTCCATTTGTGTACGGCAGTCCAGTTATCCATTTCAGCCTGTTCAATACCTTCAGGATACTTACTTTCTACGTAATCCTTAAGCTCTAAGCGCACCTTGTTGTACTCATCAACCATACGCATACGGTCTTCAACACTCACCAAGTTATCAACGATAGCTCTCTGAGCGCGAAGCAACTTAGCTTCGGCGCGGAGAATATCAGCCGTTCGATTTTCCTCATCAGCGAGAAGATACTTAAGCTCCCCTTCAGCATCCAATAAATCCGCTTGAGCCTCCATACCTGCAGCTTTGAAGTCCTGTATAGCCCCACTGAGGTAATACATTTCCTTCATAGCCTGGTAGTATCGTTGAGCAGGCGTGATCTTATCATGCCCCTCACTGAGTGTACCGTGCCTACACACGTGCCTAGTTTGACCCAGTACCAGATGTGTATGCAGTAGGTTCTTAAAGTCTTGACTTAGTTTTATTTCAGGTGAGTCAGCCAACTCCACCAGTTTCTTAAATTCATCCATGAATTACTCCTTAGTCTGCCATTCCCCCACCAACACCAGTTCTAGCCGTAGAACTAGCGGTTTCAGAAGAGTAGCTTGATCCATTATATGACATTGAGACTCCTGCCGCAGTGCCACCATTGTTTTGCCCGTTTGTAAAACTTGTTCCTGAGCCTGAGAAGTTACCAGAAGCTTGTCCTGCACCTAAGGCACTCGCACTATATGCTCCTGTGTGTAATGCATATGTAGCAGTAATGGCACTAGACCATGACCCACTCCACTCGTAGGCATTACTTGTTCCTAGACTACTATGCACAATTCCCTTGCCTCCAACACTCTCTGAGCCAGTCCAGCCACACCCAGAAGCAGGTAAAGCAGTCGCTGTACTCTTAGAGGACCCATCCCACACATCGTGGTTAGAGTATGCTGTTGAGTTATCAGTATAACCTGCTACGTGACTTTTGTTCTCAGCGTTAATAGCAAAGACACCAGGATTTCTACAATTGTTGGTAAGCAGTGATCCGGTAGTTGACCATGTCGTACCATCGAAAGAGTATATGTCATCTTGTCCTGTACCTCCGATAAAGGAAGCTGATCCACCCATTAACTCAAGCTTATTGGCTGAGGTTCTTGAGGCAACACCGCCGGAGTTTCGAACAGCAGGTAATACGTTCTCTGCGCTCCAAGAAGATTTATCGTATGTCTGTGTTGTATCTAGAGCAGCATCACTTGTGTTCACACCACCAATGAGCATAGCCTTTCCACCAATTGTACCTTCTCCATTACCATAATGTCCAGAAGCTACAGATATTGCAGCACCTGCAGCCCAAGCGGTACTACTCCAATGTTCAGTATTGGTCTGTGCTGTCGCAGCGGCTGTAGAGGTGGTTCCACCTGTTTTAATAAAGATGGCAGAGCCATCCTGTATAGCCCAATTATTATCAAATCCCCCTGTTACCAAAAGATCAGTAGATGTGAGGGCTACGCCTACCCTGATAGGCCCTAATGAACCCGCAGTCGTGGTAATCTCTCCTGCGGTGTCTGAGAGGTAGTAAATTTTTCCGGGTGTTAAAGAAGTGAAGCCATCTAGTTGATAAAACGTTTGGATGTTGACTCCGCCGCCAGCAGCGGCAGTTGTTTCTGCCATTGCTACGGTTGGTGCACTACCACCAGCCCATGTAGGAGGGTTAGACCCTGGAGTTCCAGTAGAGTCTAATGTTATATTGACCGTCAATCCGCCTTGCCCCGTCACTGTAATAGTATTAAAGAACCCTACAGAACCTACGTCACTGGCTACCGCTCCAGCCACGTCAGCATCCCCAAGAATTGCAGTTGCTAGATCAGTCATGGTTTGGTTGTTACTCGTGTTCCACACTGTAGAATAAGAGCGCCCATTAATATTGTAGGTAGCGTCGTCAGATGCTGTAAGAGCCGCATTATTTGTCCAGGTGTACACGCCAGCCGTTACGGTAGCTGCGGCCTTCGCAAAGCCCACGAATCTATTACGTCTATTATTAACGTTACCATCGCATTTGAATACTCTATACTCGCCCTCGTTGAGGGCGAAGCATACTGCATCTCGATCACTAATAGTTTCACCCGCAGTGAGACCAGTAATATCAGAATTAGAGAAACCTGCTAATCTATCAACAGCGGGGGTACCCAACTCAAAGGCCGTTTCACCAGAATTGACTGTGACTGCCTGCCCCGCTTTACCCGTAAGGGTGCTAAAATCTTGTCCTGTACCCCCTCTTACGGTAGCTAACTGAGCCTCTTCACTCATGTCTCCACTACCATCATTAATAAGCACATAGTCTGCAGTACCCGCGATAAGCTTCGAGCTACGCGTAATACCATCATCCTGAATATTGTCATCATCAAGCTTCGTAGTGTTCAGTAATGTACTGATATCGGAGAAACGCGTGTTAACGTCTGCCGATAGAATTTTAGTGAATGCCTGGAAGTCTGACACAGAATATGTTAATGCTGGCATTATGTTCCTTTCCTTAATCCGATTTCTGAATAGAGTATGCTAAATCCATATATGGTAACAGGTTGATCAGCCCCATTATTTGAGAATCTTAATCTAAGACTGTCACCTTCAACGTTGTTACGCTCTATAGCGTTAGAGCCATTGGTATCAGACGCGCTTAGGTTATATGTAATAGCTACAATCTTTGATGTGTAATCATCCCAGAATGCTTGGTCCCAGAAACCTACGTCCCAGAGGGCTGCGGTTTCATCGGGAGCTGCAGAGATGGCTACAGCCTTTTGAGACTGTTCCGTTTCACTCACCCTGTAATTAGACCAATAGTCTAGAGTAATGTTCCAGTCACCTAATTCTTCAACCCACAGAATAACCTTATGGTATCGCTTCGCTCTACCTGGCACACCCATAGTTAAATGAGAAGTCTGATATTTATAGTCAATCCCTGCTCCGCCATCAGCGTGAGCATCAAACATCTTATATACGAACCCTGCATCATCCCCTGCTACTACTGTCTCTGCACTCTCACCAGGAGGTATCATAGACTCGATAGCCTGTAATGATATGCCCTGATCCACTGTGAATGCACCTTCCATAACGTTACCTAGGAGGTCTCTAGTGACCTGTGGTAATGAGATACGAAGATCAAACTTGATAGCAAGCTTATTAACGCCGGTAGTCCTGTCTGGCACCTGCCAGATGACTAATGAGTTCTTACGATAGAAGGCACAAGAGCCTTGAGTAATCTTAGCTAGGTCAATGTTCCCATCTCGTGAGAAATAGTTCTCAATCGTTCTTGAAACATACGTGGGCTTACCTGCACCATTCCACATGTAGATGCCCCTGGCATCTAACCACATCAAATAACCATTAGCGCTGGTTAAGAGTGACTGAGCTGGACAGCCCATGCTGTCAATGAAATGTAAGGCCCAATCGGCAGTACTGGCACCAGTCACAACCCATAGCTCACGTTCTTTGAATATAACTAACAGCTCGTCAGTCTCAGCACTTGTCGCTGATGTGTTACTAATGACGCCCAGTGCAGTAATTTCTCCTCCACTTGGTATTGTGATTGTATTCACAGTAGGCCAAGCTTCAGGACGATTTAGATCAGATAGTCTTATTGTACTATCTTGAGATGTTACTAATCGCCTCTTAAAAGTTGTTAGTACGTTATAGGTACCAGCCGGTAGAGGAGACTGATCAAGAATTGTATTGCCGGCCCTAGGAATATTAGAGTTGTCAATAGTACTAGAACCCAAATCAGTGTACGACGTGCTAGTCGATGCAATAGTTGCAATTAAGTCTCCTACTGTAAATGCTGTTCCTCCATCGACAACACTACGATAAATATTTATCTGTTCATACTTCGTGGTATCAAGTCCTGTAATACCTGTTAGATCCAATGTAACTTCTTCTGTTGTGGCACTCAAAGTTGCTGATGCATCGAGGGCTACGTTGCCCTCGGTAAGCGTAGATGCTTTTATGAAGGAAACAACATAGAAATAAGTCCCTGTAGCCCCAAAAGAACCACCACTACCAGCAACAGTCGGAGTGCCAAGCGTCCCGGTTGGTGTCGCGGTACCGTTCTCCGTTGCCTTCGTCGAACTATACGCGCCATTAGGTAATCCTAACCCACCACCAGCCATCCACAAGGTGTTAGCATTGGGTGTATTAAATGCAGAGTTGATGACTCTGACAGTTGAGGTACCAGGAAGGAAATCACTAGCTGCTGCTAAGGTATCCTCAGTCAGGTCAGTGAAAGTCTCTGCAGTTAGATTCACGGCTTGAAGCTTAGTGCCTGCAGCACGGATGACAGTCTTGGTACCAGTCTTAGTATTCAGTAGTCCTAACCCTAAGCTCGTAAGCTGAGTGTCAGCGGAAGCATTCTGTTTAGAATGTCCTAATCTTTTACGAATACCACCTGTACTGATATAATCCCAGTTCTGCCCATCCGTGGCTTGATCGTCGCGTACGGCAAATGGTGAATCTGTGTTGTTTAGTCCCCCAGTATTGGCGTAGAAGTCCGCCTGGAGGAGTTGACCTTCCTTACGTATGGGCATTACTGTCCTGAGTAGTTAACGTTGCCAACAGCGCCTGTACCGGTAACGGCCACAGTGATACCATTGTTCGCAACCAAAGGTGCATCAAAATTAATTGCCTTGCAGCCATTAGCGTTAAGCGTACCATCTAATTTAATACGAGCTATAACTGTCCCTGACGCAGCTGATGCATTGTCGTAGACAACAATCGTAGAGGCGTTAATCGTAATTGACAATGATAGCGAGTGCAATAGGGCTGGCTTAGCAGTTACTACCGTGGCAGCGGCTACAGCTAAATCTCCACTGGGTGTTGCGGCTTCATGCATAATTATTCTTCCTTCTACCCTTATAGGGCATCAAATTCTGCCTGTAGGGCAGTATCATTATTTAACATTGACTTAAGCTGAAGTGCTTGAGCCTTCTTTTCTAAAACTTCTTGTGCTTCATTGAATGCACACACAGCAATATGATCTTTTAGCTCATCAAAGTTATCAATGATCACATCAAACAGTATAGACGGGTTAGACGCTAACTGGTCGCGTTGTTCTTTGGGCAATTGCTGCATCTTGCGAGCTAAGTACGCCCCTATTTCCTTTTTACTGTCTCCACTTATTGGCATATATATACTCCTTCAATATAGTGCTTTGTAGTGTAAATGGGCTGACAGCAAATGTATGGCTGCCACGCCGGTCACGTTGGTTAAATGCCCTTCCAGGGCTAGTCCTACTGCATTGGCTAAGGGGTTGGTTGCGTCCCCCGCACTTATAGTAAAACTAGCGACGTATATATCCCCAACAGCTAACCCGTTTCCTGTGGTTATCGTAGTAGAAGATGTTACTTGCGTCGAAGTCTTTGCTATCCCAGCACCAGTAGTTAATGCTTGGGGTGCTGTGTAATCAAGTGTCCAATCTAATGAATCATTATTTAGTTGTATATTAACCAAAGAACAATCAAGGTCTAATCTCATGTCTTGAGTTTTATCACAGTCATCTGGTAGGGACATATATACTGACCCTAATTCATTAACTGCGTCAAACAATAGGACACCAATCTCTGGCGATGTCCCTATAGGTGCGTCAGTGGGAGCTGTAGTCCCCTTTCTCCAGTCTCGACCCGACAGTTGAATAACCCTGTCTAGGTCTGTAGTTGAGTTAACTTCACCAAATAAGGTCATGCGGAAATAACACCTTTCGTCTTTAAATCTTCTATAAGCGTAGCTAGTACATCAGCCAATTCATCCACACTTGTTGAGTTAGCATTTATAACTCGATCTGTGGTAACATTCGATGTTGAATAACCTGTCTGCGTGGCAGAAGTTGCTGCCCCACCAAGTCCCCAATTACCGCTAACCGCTAGTGATCCTGTTATATCCACAGTATCTGTGGGTGCAACAGCCGAACCAAACCTAAACTTACCTTGGCAGTAGCTTTGCCCCAATGTGCCTGTTATAGCTAAGTTCCACTTGGTAGCTCCAGCAGCCGGGGTTTGTACGCGACAAGAAATTCCATTCGTAATTACTCCGCCGAAGAACGAAAACGCTCCGATGGCATCGACAGCGACAGCATTCGTTATGGTGGGGCCTGTAAGAACCGTACCAGCCTGTGCTGCTATCCCCCTTGCATCAGTAATTGTACCACCAGCCCTTGCCACAGCTTGACAAAAGAAGGCATCTATGGTAGTCTTAGTGCGCCCTGACTCACCAAAATACGAAAGACTTGCTACTGCCGCCCTCGTTAAGTGAGCATCTGTTCCACTACCTCCTATGGCTGAAGTCTCGATTAGTGAGAGGTTCATGCCCAGGATATTAGAGTTAAAATCCATAGCTCCGACGTTGTTCGTAACGCTGGCCCCTAGATTCATCCCACCCAGGATACCAGAACCCGAGGCATGAGTTACAGTAGGGAGTGACTGTGTGGCATACCATGTAGAAGGCGAACTAAGTGCAATAGTAAAGTTACCCGTCTGTAAGTCTAATGCTCCACCAGTTAGCCCAGAGCACATAGATAGATTACCGGTAGTAGCCCCCGTCACAAAGGATATATCCCCTGTGCTTCCAGGGGACGTAAAAGTCATATCCTGATCAGTGCCGCAGTTAAACGCAACAGTGTTGGCTGTTCCAACAAAGGACAGGGAACCTAATCCTGTACCCGCGCTTAAGCCAAGACTTCCTATGGAAGAGGCGTTCATCGTGAATAATATTCCGGTGCTTACCCCAGCATCCCATACCCATTCAGATACTTGGTCCGTAAATCTGACCTTTTGAGGTAGCTTGACGCTATCATTGGCTGAAAAATCAGTCACGAACTCTGAATACGTCCCATTAAAGGGATCAATATTGATAGCAGCTTTACGAGTACCTAGTGTAATCTTAGCAGTAATATCAAATTCAGCATTCTCAGCTATATCTAACGCTGTGTCACCACCAGCAGCCTGGTTATCATATACCTCTTGCAAGGTAAGTGTAGTCATGATCCAGGTCTCATCAGAGATCCAGTCAAACTCACCTGTAGTAGGGTTGAACTCTAGTTTCTTACCCACTATACACTCCGCACAGCGGATAGAAAATTATCATGGTCTGCATTATCATATGTTACTACGATAGTGAATACCACGGAACCACCAGTTCCTCCTGTTTTATACTCATACGTATCTACAGTCGTGCTAGTAGCTGTTCTAACAATAGCGTTGTTAGTGTCAGCGGCTAACCACCCTTGAGAATTCCTTAGGATGTCTAAGACTGTTTTTGCCATTAAACACCTTCAGACTCAGGGTTAAAGGCCTTGATATATTGAGGTGCCTTAGACCGAAGGGCCACGGCATCCTGTAACTGTGTTACGAGAGCGCCAAGCTCTCCTGCTGCATTCTGATGGTTAGAAATCCCAGTAGCCTGTGACTCCTGGAACTTCGCTTTATACACTGCAAACATTATAATTAAATCTCTAAAAATAGGGGATACCTGATTGGTAAGGGTATCACCACCGTTCACCATTGTATCTGGGAACTGAATATACTCAAGTAGGAGACCTCCGGTCTCACTGAAGTTAGGAGTAGGACGAAGAACAAGCTCCTGTCCACGAAAGAAATAGTAAGGGATGTACGTATTACTCGATGTTCCACCCTTGGTTGAGAACCCCTCTTCAAGAGGGTTGTTATAATTTAATGAGACCCACCCATTAGTCACCTTCTTATGTAGTGTCTTAAGCTCATAAAAGTCAGTAGGCAAAGCCACTGTTTCTTGCTCTGCTGTGATATCTAGAGTCGTAGTAGTAGTAAAATGGCCCTCGGCATGCATCGTCACTTCTTGGAAATAACGACGCACACCTTCATTGAGCCAATTAGTTAAGGCAGCATCCGTCCAATTTGAATTAGCAGCAGTAGTCTGGTTCAATAATATCCTAACTTCTGCGAGTAATTCAGTTAATGTGGGGGATGTGAGTGTTGCCATAGTTTATCCTAGTTCTTTTTCGAGATCCTTGATTTTCTGAAGTTTAGCTGCATCCTCATCACTCTTAGAGTTACGATACTCTGTGAGTTCTTTCAGATGTTCAACAGCCTTATCATCCATATAACCACGAGAATCAACGTTAATATTCTTCATCGTGAGGTCCTGTTGCAAAGAGACCGTCTCGTTATTGATGACCGCTTGAAGGGCCTTAATGCGATTCGCTACGCCCTGACGTTTGGCTTCAGCTAGTTCAGCCTGACCATCAGGGGTCAACTTATACTCAGGATCTTCAAAGGCTTCAGAGAGGGCTACAAACCCACGATCTTGTCTATCGATCGCCATAAAGCGAGCGATGTTATCCTGAACCACCTTTATTTTGCCAGATGGAATTTCAAACCAATTTCCAAAGACCTTTACTTTTTGGTCTTTAGATGATGCATTGTATATAAGAGCCATGTGTACCTCCTTATGGTAAGGGCTAATCTTTATATATACCAGCAAAGAACTCTAAGGGGTTATACCCGTCCTTCACTGCTTCCATGAAATCTCTCGTTACAGATTTATTATATCGTAACTTATACTTGAGATCATCGCGGATCTTTTGTTGAGCTTTCTGATCATATTCTGCTTTCTTACGCTCCAGGTTCTCTGCAAAGCTACCCTTCTCTTCCCAAGTATCGATACTCTTGAGATAGTCCAGCACACCATAATGGAGAATACCGACATCGAGGACATGGTTAACAGTGTTTGTTTCCCAGTACTCAAGACGATAAAACTTCTGACCTTTATGATTGGCAACAAGTATCTTAGACTTTTGCCCAGGTAACCTACGTATTTCCCAGCAGCCCCACCCATAACGCTTCTGCGGGTTCCACTCTGTGTAGAGTTGGGGATCATGTTCTTTTAGCTTCCTCTCAAAACTTTTTCTATTGACGTCTAGGACGTCTCCATGTATCAACTTCCCTGTTGGAGCCATGACTATTTTGGACATTACTTACGTTCTTTGTCTTTATCCGTAGTACTTCCGGCCTCGTCTTGCTTACTGTACTGACGTCTATCGTCACGACGATCTTTAAGAACCTTTCTAACTAGCTCATCATCCTTATCGTCCTGATCACTAGCGGGTTCACGCTTCTTTGGCTTACGGTTTTTAAGCATTTCCTTCTCGCGTCCACTACGGGACGCTTCTGGTTTGTCCTCAATTGCTTTATAATCGTCATCTGAGTATATATCTTCGCTCATTATTTATCCTTCTGACTTTTGTGTCTTCTTAGTACGTAAATGGCGCCTAGAGCGGCCACAGCCGCAGCAAAGTCTGCACCTGAGAACTTGTCCATCTTCAGCGACCCAATCGTAATCCCAGAACTTAGTAGTTTCGCCACACATACTGCAAAGCCCGTTACGAACGCCGTCAGCGTCACGCTTGGTTTCTTGCTTTTTGGGTCGATTATGAACCACATTACTTATTCTTCTTGCCTTTGTAGCCCCGGCGCTTCAACTCTTTGCTCATGGTCTCATCAATATCATACTTAGGTTTACCTGTAGGGTTAACGTGCTGTCTATCCAGCATACTATACCCAGCCTTTCTTAGCGAATCCGCAGCAATTGCTTGAGTGTGCTTATCCGTTTGACCTTGCATATTCTTACCCGTTTTTCGAGCCTCGGCTACAGCACGCTTACGTTTCTTCAACTCCTTAGCCTTTGTCTCTGCTTTTTCTTTGCGCGTTTGCGCATCGATCTTTTTATTGCCAGTTATTAATGCCATTATCCAATTCCGTATCTCACCACATATGTAGGTGTGTTGCCGTTGGTCTCACTATTAGTGACTTCAGCATAAATACCCCTGTTCACAGCCACGGCTGAGAAGTATTCATGGTTCAAACTTATATGTCCTGCATCTACATGAAACTCTGCTAGGACTAACTTTCCTGTTAGATCGCTATCCTCACTGTCATAAAT
>Ga0255047_10002000_pt1 | contig 13942 bp, 16 predicted proteins | sample JV7_2_1_MG_FD_183640 | JGI IMG/M metagenome (GOLD analysis project Ga0255047, IMG submission 183640) | Seawater microbial communities from Jervis Inlet, British Columbia, Canada - JV7_2_1 | ecosystem: Environmental > Aquatic > Marine > Inlet | place: Canada: British Columbia | collected 2016-10-06
CCACGACTTCATGTCCGCTTCCGATGTAGCGGGCCAGGAACTCAACTAGTCCATGATGCCTGGTCACTATCAGGATCTGCATCTTACTTCTCCGGTCTTCTAGCGCCTGAAAAATCAGGCGCGGGTTTAAGAAAAAGGATTAGCTCCATTTTTCAGCACATGAAGGTCCCATCCCTCTGTGTATGCTAGCGGGCACTGTTAGTAGCTTCCGGCATATGCAGCAGTTACTTGACCGCAATGCATAGCCTAGCCCTGCTGCTTCAGGGTCTCCTGCGAGCACTCGCAAAGCGTCCATCAAAGAGCTACCGTGCTTTGTGTGTGCTTTGCGCCATACGTTGATGGTCGCGTCATCAACTTGTCCAATACTGCGATAATTGGTCCAATTGTCCGGCCCCGTCAATAGGTCCACAAGTATTCGACCAGGCTTGAAATTCGCTTGTTCGCTTTGTAGCGTCAAGCGAAAAGTCCTATGTTCCCCGTTGACCAGAGCCACCGAGTAATGGATACGGTTATTAGGTGTTCTAGAGAGCTGCTCTTTTCCGGGAAGATTGGTTGCTTTCACTTGCCAACTAGCAAGCGCCTGTTTTGTTTCCTCCTGTGGTTTTGCTTGATAGACTTCGAGCTCAATTCCGCCCACCGACGAAATTTGTTCTGGTTTGCTGGCAGCACTGATAGCGCTAATGTGCCAGTCCTTCTTTTTTTGGAGCAATTCGGCGCATCGCCTATCAAGAGCACAATCCAGGATTAGCCGATGGATAACGACGGACGATCGCGTTTGCCCGATTCGGCAAATCCTGTCTTCCGCTTGCGCATTTTGAGCATAGGATCTTGCCAAATCGACGAATAGTGCATGGTTGCATTTATTCGTCAACGTTAGGCCAACGCCTGCGGCTTGGATCGTGCAAGCAATTCCTTTAAGACTATCCGATGTCTGGAAGGCGTCCACAATCTCTTGGCGCCTTTTTTGAGACGTATCTCCTGTAATGATGGCCCATCCTAAGCGATCCCTAAGCGCTTCGACAGGCGCTTTGTGCGCCGAGAAAACGACCAACTTCTGTCTATTCTCCTCAAAATTCTCAACTTGCTCTAATAGAGCAGGGATTTTTCTTTCAGCAATTTCTCGTCTTACGGTCGAAAATTTCTCGAACGTCGGCAACGGATCTTCGGGCGCCATGCCCACCAGAGTTTCCGCGATATTTTCCCAGGACTTTTTGCCTTTACAGCTCAAATGTATATCGTGCCAGGTTTTTTCTGGTAGACTTGGCATAACTAGTTTTCTTTCTCGTCGGAGCATATGGCGGGCAAGAGCTTGTCCGACCCAAGGCTGGGTTGCCCCGCTCCACTCATAGCCACCATAGGCACCTTTTCTGCCCCCGAAGCCGGACAAAAAACGACGCCAAGAACCAAAGACTCGCCATTGTAAATTAGCGGCACTTAGGACGCCCCAGAGATCCATAGGCGATCGGAGCAAAGGAGTGCCTGTCATGAGCCATACACTTCCGCCCACCGCCAAGTTTGCTGCGCTGAGTGCCCTAAATCGTCTTGTACGCGCCGCCTTAAAGTTTTTGTACTCCTGCGCTTCGTCGCTCACTAGATTGAGGGGAGACAGCAACTCGCAAGGCAAAATCTCTGCGTCGTAAGTGCTCGAAGCGGGCACTTTTTTTGACACAGGAAGAATGGCGCTATTCAGAATCCAGACTTCTCCAGCGCCTGGATATCCTTGGGATAGTGCATTTTTCCGGCTCGACAGAACCGTAACATCTAGTTCGGGCCTCCATTTTTTGAGCTCTTTCGCCCACTGCAATTTAAGGCTAGCCGGAACTACCAGGATCGTTCCTTTTTTTGCGTTCAAGGCCATCGCAACTTGGATGGTTTTGCCCAATCCCATTTCGTCACCAAGCAAACAAGATTGACTGCCTCGAAGCCAGCTTACACCGGCTCTTTGGTAGGGATATAAGGCCAACCCTTTGGCCAATCCTGCCTCGCAAGGCAAGGGATTATCCCATCGGTTAACGTCTTCTGGCTTGGTCAACCCGTAGACCAATCGGGCGGTAGCCGGGCTCGAAGCAAGCACTCGCATACCGGCTCTTTCAAGCCCGGCTATTAGTTGCCGAATCGAGGACCCCTCCGGCTTGGTCATTTCGTTTTTTCGCGTAGCCGAATTCCACTGAAGTCCCACCGCCTGGCAAGCCAGTCGGTAATCGGAGAATGATGCTCCTAGATATCCCATCGGGGATATCTGGAGGAGAAGAGGAGTCAGAGCTAGCAGGATTTCCATTTCTTCTCCGGTCTTCTAGCGCCTGGTTTTAGGCGCGGTTTTAGGAAAGAAATCAAGCGAAGCTAGGCATAACTACACCTATTCTGCCATCGATGGCAGATTGGAACGATACAGGCTCTCCTCCGTCTAAAGGATACTCAAACCTTACTTCGCCCCGAAGGCCTTGCAACAAGGGAAGCAGTAGCTGCAAATCATATCCATATCCATCAAAGGGAGACTGCCACAGCAAAGGCTTGTTCTTCTCCTTCTCGATAGCAGTGAGGATATCCTCATAGACTTCCCGCCATCGGGTATCCTTATCTCGTTTTACCCGTAACGACTTGACTCGAAATAGCTTCACTCGGTCGATGCGAGCCCTCTTGAGCTCTTTTTCCAGTCTTCTCAGTACACTGAGTTTTACTACGTTGCCTACTCCCACGGGTCGTGTGGCTCTGTCCAGGTAGCTCTCTATTGTTTTTTCATGCTCGACCGGCAGCCGTACAAGCTCTTGGTCCTTCGCAACCGTAGCTGGAAAGAGAATTAGCCTTTTCCCATCCGAAGCTCCTACGTACCCTTGGAATGTCCAAGGATCAGACAGCCATGTGCCTTTCAGGTTGTGGCTTTCGCAAACTTGCTCTAAGATCTTTTGGTTTTTCATTTTACTTCTCCGGTCTTCTAGCGCCTGAAAAACCAGGCGCGGTTTTAGTGGAAAAAAAGAACAAGAACAAGTAGGCCTTACTGCCTGCTTTTCCAATTTTTGGCACGATAGCTTTTCCAGGATCGGATTCTCCTCCGTGCCTTGCTGGCGCGGAAGTACAATCTATCCCGCTTTTTCTTTTGTGCTTTTACCCCGAAGAAAGCAACTTGAGCTTTTTCTTCTTTGTCTTCCAGTTCTTCGGTCATCATGGCTCTTACAGCTCTAGTGATAAATTCTTGATGCGATTCCATGGAAAGCTCCTCCTCCGTTTTGCCAACCAACCAACCAACCAACCAACCAACCAACCAACCAACCAACCACAGTATCCTAAAAGACCGCAGAAAAAACAAGAGAAAACCAAAATCCTTTTTTGGTCTTCAACTCCCTCTTACATAGAGGACGTTAACAGAGGAAAACAAGAGAAAGCCGGTTTTCAGCCGATAGTAGAGGGCAGAAAACAAGAGAAATCGAGCTAAGTGGTAGGTGCAACTTTATGGTTGCGTGGTATGAAACGAAACGGGACGTGAAACGAAAGAAGTTTTACTCTACATCTATTAATAGTTGCTTCTTTCCGACCCTTACTTTCATCCTACTTTTCTAATTGTTATCTCATATCTGGTATACCCTCTTTTTACCTCTCTTTTACTGATTTTTTCTTCATGTTTAATGTAGGCAAAAGTAGAGATAGGGTTTTTCTATAAGTGCTGGTATAGCACTGGTCTGTGCTGAAAAAAGGGGTTTGATTATCATTTCCTAAAAGAGAATGAAAAAGCGAAATTTCATTCATAAAACACTGGACTCTTTTGGTACAGTATCGAATGCTTCGTTTCTCTAGTTGTTTTGGTTTCGTATGTATTCCCTGTCCAGGCGCATGCTGTGGTAGGGGTATGCATTTTGCGTTCCAAACGGTAGGGGTTTGTCGCGCAAATCGCTCTCGGGCCCATCAAGTGTTGGCTGTCTATCGGCGAGACTGGCAGAGACCGGGGAATCGATAAGGAAAAACAATTGACATAGAACTATTTTATCCTAAAAAGGAAAACAACTCTTTTGTCTGCTTTTGTCCTTGTTCTTCTTTTCCCGTCAAGTATGCTCTGTCTAGAAGCTATAGCAGACAATTGTACATTCTCGTGCATTCCTTTGTCTTCTTTCCTATCATTTGCTTCAACGTGCAAAACTTCGAGAACGCCGGAACTGTGCGAGGGTAGAGGGTAGGTAGGGTTCCGTTTGTTTTGCGCTTTTTGACTACTCCCTGGGCTTCTCGCAGTGCGTTAGCGCACTGCGTCACCATTTGTCTGCGCTTCTCAATAAACCCCTAAGTCGTTGGTAGGCAATGCCTTAGGGCTATTGATATCGACGTATCAATAGCTCGTTTTACCGGTACGTATCGGGAGCTCTCTTGATAATGCTTTCTCAATAGCTCCTGCTCTCGGTACCTCCCGGTACCTCCCGGTACCTCCCGGTACCTCCCGGTACCTCCCGGTACCTCCCGGTACCTCCCGGTACGTAGCCGATGGCAGCTGGGAGTTGGTGCCCCTTCTCACACCGAGAGGCACTTTTTTTACACGGTAGTTTTTTTATCCCTACTATTTTTTCCTAAAAAGAAAGAAAAATAACACGAGGCACTTTTTTTACACGGTAGTTTTTTTATCCCTACTATTTTTTCCTAAAAAGAGAGAAAAATAACACGAGGCACTTTTTTATCCCTATAGCCCAGGAGTAGAACTACCAAAGAACTTAGGAGGTTTTTTCCCGGTACTTCAGGTATCCTGGAGGGAAGGAGGCCGCGACCTACAATGCTAGGCCAGAGAAACCCGGTAAGAATAGCAGGGAGGGCACTGAGTAGAGGAGACTCTCTTTTGATCAAGGAAGGGTTGTTTTCCCTCCCAGAACTCAGCGTTGAGAGGGAACAGGTAGACCCAAAAGAATGCTTCCTGAAAGGTCTACGGACAGATCGAGCGATCCAGCGAGAGCCTCAGCTGGCGGCGAGCATGTTGGAGCCCCTACGTCTTCGCTTCTGCTGGCGTTTCGTCCGGCTCCTGGCAACTATGCGAGGCCAGGTATCGATGGGAGAATTCCTCGGAGAGTCCCTGAAGACTGCGGACTGGACAGGACCTCCTCCATACCAAATCACCTCAGTCAATCCAGATATGGAAGCAGCTCCCCTCAGCAGAGAGCTGGTGGCGGCACAAGAAAAAGGGACGTTCATTCCACTGACTCCCAAGAACGGAGTCCACGAGGAGTCTTTCATAGCCGCTCTACAAGTGGCAGCCAGCCTCCTTAGAGTCGAAGACCACGACGACCCATGGAATAGCTACTCAATTCGGCCTTTTTTGGACCCAGAACGACTAAGGGATCTTTGGCCAGAACATAGCAAGATATGTATGTGGGAGCAGGCATTTGCCCAGGAGGTGCTCCAGATACTCTCGAAACAAGGACACCAGAAAACAGTTGAGTGGATACAAGATAAACACGGACTCCTGTTAGGAGAGGCGGTAGCGAGCATCCGCCTCTCTAAGGCTTTGGCCCTTCGGCGAACAGAATCATCGATGGAAGAAGAAAGAGCGCTTATGGTCTTGCGCCTCGAAGATATGATCAACAGAGCCAAAGAAGACACGAATTATGCGGCGGAAAGCCAAGGACTAAAACAGTTGGCAACGATTCAAGGCTTCGCAAAAACCCAACCAGAAGGGCCCGAGATCATGTTCCGGAAGGTGGTACGAAAAGTCTCAGGAGAAACATAAAGAGGAAAAGAGTTTGACGGGTTCCCCAAAAGCAGTAAGATATAGATCTCTTCTCTCTTGCTTGCCTCCAAAACCCCCCAACCTTCCCTTGGGGGGTTTTCTTTTCTCTGCTTCTCTCCCCTCCCCTATTCTGGTACTCTTGAAGGAACTCTTCCGAAAGAAGCGAACTTCATGGATACCCAGAAACTCCAAGAAGAGCTCTCCAATAGGCTGAAAGGTCTCGTCAAGAACCTAGTAGTAGGCGCCAGTGACGACATCGAAGCATTCTTGGCAGAAATAGCCAAGGATACCGCCGAGGCGACGATGGTCGGAGACTACAGCCTTCTAGACGAGATGAAGGACCAAGTCGGTCTATTGATGGCAAAACACCGAATTCGGGCTGCGAGGGGCTCCCAAGAATTGGTAAAGAGTGTTATTTCGGCCCTCATCTCGGGCGCGGTCACTGTCGGAAAGGTCGCGATAAAAAGCGCCCTCGGGAGCATATAGGAGAAAAGAAGTGGAAGAAGAAGACCAGAAACAAAGAAAATCGATTTTTTACGAAATCATAGGCGTCGTCGTCCTTTTGATCATACTGGTTCTAGCAGCAAGCGGACTATCGAGCTGCACGACCGGAATTCTATCAGAAGATATCGAGGCTCCTCTCAAGAAGGTTCGGCTTAGGCACGACAAATACATAGAAGCAGACACGGCTTTGTCTTCGCTTCAAAAAAGAACCTACCTACGAACGACAGAACTCCTAGAAAATCTGGTAGAAGAGGCGAAAAAATGAGCATCAACGCATTTAAGGCATTGGCCCTCGGCAAGAAGATCCAGTCTTTGGCACGACCCGTTTACGTACAAGTAGTCGAAGTCATCATAGAAGACACGGATTTCCCCATGCTGCCCGAATGGATCGCGGACCCCGCCTGCAGAGCAATTGCAATTGGGTCCTACGATAGGTATGCGGATGTGCTATTCTGCGAAGTATTCAAGCTCCTCGGAGAGGAAGCGATGAAAGCGGCCCAAGAGGGCATTTCTTTGTACTTAGAAGGCAATCCGCCTCAGAAGACCGAGGAACCCGCCGAGGACTAGACACAATGCCTAGCTACAGAGATTATAGAGACCTCACGTACACACAAGGCTCTGGTTTGACCACGGGTTTTGGTAACGGCACAACGGGGTGGATGACAGACGGGTACAATCTGGCCTATGCTGATTTCGACCTCCTAGAATTCGACTACTTGGACAACGCTAGCGGGGCGACAGAAGTCGAAATTCGATTCATGTTGGCCCAATATACCGATCGAGTGGACCCGACGAAATTCATCCCGAGCTACGACATTGACTCCGTAACAAGAAATCTGGTGGTCGACAATTTCAAACTTCCGGTTGCGGGAGCTGACGGGAAATTCACGCTCAAGTTTAATTCTTTGGCCTTGTCCTTCGTCGCCCTTTCGGCGAAAGCAGACGTCGCTGGCGGAATTCTTACCGTTCGTCACCTACCAAGCGTAGATATGCACGCAGAACCACAGGCCCAGGCTTAATAGATGTCAGCGAGCAGGCTTTTAGCGGGCGCTGGACGACTTCTGGAAGGATCAGGAGGCGTGGGGGGAGCAGGCCCTCAAGGGACTGCGGGAGTCGACGGGGCTCGTCTCAAATTCCAAGACTTTACGGCAACTCCTGGCCAAATTGAGTTCGTCCTCTCCGAGACGCCAGACGCGGCAGCTCCTCTGTTTTTGTCCTTCAATCAAGGGTTCTTTGACGAGCAAGGCGGCTTTTTGCTCCTCGCGGGGGCGACGGTAACGTGGCAAGACGACCCGTTTGCTTTCTTGTCGGGAGATCTGATTCGGATTTACTACTCCTTGCCGGCCGCGGCGGGAGCCGGCCTTTCGATCCAGTACGACCACTGGTCAGCCTCCTCCATAGTTTTCCTCGCAACCCAGTTCTTGGAGCAGGGGGGAGTATTTGCGAACGCAGCCGGGCGACACTTCATGGAAGACGCGACCCTTCGAGGGTTCAGTGTTTTCTTCGATATCGCTCCCAACGCAGCCCGCCAGTACACGCTGGAGTGCGTCAGAGACCCAACTGGGACGCCCATAGTCTTGGGGTCTCTAATCTGCCCTAACGACGGGGTGACTCGTTTTGCTCGGTCTGGAGCACTCTCGGCCGCATTGAATCTGGCAGATGCAAATGGGGAGTACGGATTTAGGCTACGAAGGACGACAGGGGTTGGTAGCTCGGACTTCAGCAAAATAGCGGTCTCTGCAAAGTGGGAGGTTGGACCTTAATGGCTATCACCCTTCGCACAAACACAGCACACGGCTCTGTGGTCTCCGTTCCTGAACTCGGAGGCATTCTGTCCGCAAATGGGCTGGACCCGATCATCACAGATGACGAGACGTTGATAAATTTCATTTTGATAGCGACAGGGGTCGGAGGCAGCCTCGACGGACTGTCTTCTGACAACGCCTACCCGGCAAGTCCCGACGTATCGACAAACACAATAGTCCTCCTCGACGATGCAGGAGACGTCATTGTCGACCCGGTGGCATTTGCCGGGCAAGAACCCTTTGTGCCCGCTACGGCGGTAGATCCAGGTGTGCAGGGGCTCTATCACAAACCTGTACAAGCAGATCGAAACAGACCTATCACAGGCGGCGGAGCTTTCGTGCCGATTGAAGAAGCACTGAAGCTTGACTTCGATTTCACAACGGTCACACCTCTCAACTTTGAAACCCTGAGCCTAGGGGATATCATCACCCGGCTACAGGTCATAACCAAGCAGACTTTTGACGACGTTGCTTCTTTTGTTACAGTTGGCACTGTTCTGCAAGGGGCCGGGTCGATCATGGCGATCGGCGACGTCGACCTCGGCAACACCGGGGTCTATGAAGACCCTCAGCACTACGAGATCACCGGAGCAGATCAACTCCGGTTGGTCCTTTCCCCAGGCGCGTCCACTCAAGGACAAGGGCGCGTACTAGCTATAATCCGGAGGGTCTGATCAATGGCGTTTCTTTCTAAAGTCCGAGGGACTATTTTTACCCTGTTCCGCATCGGTAACAGCGGACCACAGGTCAAAAACAATTCTGGTGTCATAGAGATGAGGGACTCGGCAGATGCCGCGTTCGCCATCACCCGTGGTCTAGACCCTGTAGGGGTCAATGACTATGTGACCAAGAATTATCACGATACCAACAACGATGCTGCCCAGGGGCTGACCTACGTCAAGCTGCCTCTCGCTCTCGCCACCAAGGTCTCGACGAGCGCGCTGCCTGACAACGCGATCGTGAGAGACGTCGTCGTAGACGTTACCGCAGTCTACGACGCCTCGGCTACCTTCGACGCCAAGCGTACAGGAGATGCCACCAAGGAGCTCTTCGCAACGTCGGACGTCGACTTGGCGACCGTTGGCCAGTACCACGTTCCCCACATACTGGACTGGGAGGCGACTGGCGCGGGCACCGTGACAGCCACGCTTACCAACAGCCCCACCGTGGGCGCAGCAGACGTCTACATCGGCTACGTGACCCCGACTGATATCACCTAAGACCAGGTGGTAGGGACCTGAGCACGTCCAGAAAAGGCTTATTGGAGCGAATCAATGGCATTTGCCACTAAAGTACGAAAATTGATAGGAAGCATTTGGTCTTTTGGGCTGGGAGGCCCTCAAGTCAAGAATAATTCCGGAGCCGTAGAAATGCGGAATTCCGGGGATTCTGCGTTTGTGATTACTCGAGGGCTCGATCCCTCGGCCGCGAACGACTACGTCACCAAGGGGTGGGCAGAGGCGAACCCGGCAGACCCCCTAGTTTATTATGCCGAAAGTCTCTCCAACCAACTCCGCACTGCCACGAACTTCGCACAAAAAGTGAGACTCACCTTCACAGCTACAGCAGATGATTACCTGATTTTCTGGAGTGCTGAATACAACTCAGCAGACGGACAGAATACGGGGATAAGGGTACAGGTAGATGACACTACCACAATTGCAGATCAGGACGGACAACATGTCGGAGTCGATTCTTGGGGGACGTTTTCCGGCTTCAAAAAGATCACGTTGACAGCCGCTTCGCACAACATCGATATGGACTGGGCAAGTGAAAATTCCGGGCAAGACGTCAGGATCAGAAACGCCTCTCTCGTAGCGTACAGGGTAACTAATGGCTGATTATTCCTACACCTATGACATAGCACAACTACCTGGTGGGCTGATAATGCCAGCACACTTGGATAAGTGCATTGATACAGAAATAGGGATGGCTTTCGGAACCTCTGATAGAATATGTGGCGAAGGAGGAACCTCTGGAGAGCACGGGCAGTATGTCGGAGGGACTCTTACAATTTGCTTCGCATCCCAACTCAGCCAAGCCGAGAAGACTACCCTTGATGGGGGTCTGTCTCAGTCAGAGGAGAATCCCCCTCTTGCGGGGAGCCTGCTTGCTGGTCACTGTCTAGAGATGACTAAGTGCCATAAAGCCTGCGAAATTGATTGTCGCACAAGAGCTTTGATAAGTGAGGGGTTCCTACACAACGCAAAGACCTTTTCGGCGAGTCTGAACTCCCAGAGCAAGATGTTCGGACTGTACAACCGTAAGGCAGGATTGACGTATCCCGTCAAGGTCAACACGATAGATGATATGGCGGAAGAGACCCTTGCTGATTCGGCAGCGGTCGATGCGATCCACAACGCTTGCATGGATTGCATTCAGGGTCATCTAGCTTCTGGAACAGCCCTGAAAAACCAGGTAAGAGCAGCGACAACGACAGCAGACATTAATTCCGTGGTGGATACTAGATGAACCTAGGAATTCAAGCTCGGCGTTTCGACGCTTTCTCTATTGATCTAGCCCAGATAGGCGAACCTGGTAGTTTTCGAGGAGCAGCGAGTTATTCGGCAGCATCGCCGAGTGCCTCTGAGCTTGTTGCTCTGCTTCCTGCTGTAGACGATTATGGATTCTTCAAGAAAGGCGCGACAGACTCTGTTTTTCTTGCGTACCGGAGAGCAGTTACAGGCACTCTCCTGATCGATTTTGGAATCCAAGAGCTCGGGGTAACTGGCGGGGGCGGCAGCGGAATACCCACCTACTCTTACTCCGGAACAGAACCCTCAGCGGGGGAGATGGCAGCTGCGTTGACTTCGGTCGATGACAGTGGTTATTTCAAGAAGGGTGACACCGATAAGGTGTACCATATCTTCAGACACTCCAGCGCCGCAGGTGGTGCGCTGGGTGATTTTAGCGCGGTAGCAATGTCAAATGCCGCGCCATAGGAGCAGACAATGATGACTATTTTCTTCATCATGACCCTTGTTGCGGTCATGATGAGTATGTCTTGGATGGCGCTCGGACACGATGACCATGCGGACGAGCTGGGTGCAGCAAGCGGTATTGCCACCCTTGATGGGTCAATCCTTGTAGTTGAAGACCCAGCGAACGCAGTCGCGACGGTGACGGCATCCAAAATAGTGAAGCGAGACGGCAGTGCGGACATTCCTGTCAACGCGACTGTTGCCGGCAACAATGCGATTGGCTTTACTCAGGCGCAAACGCTGATTAATACGGCCCTTGTCGCAGGACAGAACTGGAAAGAGCAGCTGCTCATCGCTGAGCAGCTTCTAGACGGAGCAGCGGGGGGAGTTCTCGGAGCAGAGCTCTTTCAGATTGCAACGAACCCTACGGCTACCGACACATTCATTATCAAGAACGCGGGCCTCACCGAGACATATACGTTTATCGCAGGTGCCTCTAGTGGGTTTGATGTCCAGATCCAAGGAACCGCAGCTCTCACTTTGACAGAGCTGATTTCTCGGATCAATAGTCAGTCTGCCCAGTGGTTTGCGCATGAGACCTCCGACTTGGGAGATCACTTCGCGTCAGGTGAGGCGACTCAAGGCGTGGTCTATCAAAGAACCGCGACCGAAGAGGTCAATCGAATCTATGGCGTCCAGACGGTCACGACTGGAATCAAAGTGGTGGAGTTTGGAACGGGCACCCAAGACTACCGCCTGAACTCCAGCACTGAATTGGACATTCCTTCGACTGACCCGGCAGTGGCACACTTTGGTGTGTCTCGAATCTTCACCGGACTGGACGAAGAGTTCCACGACGAGCGAGAGAGTAACGGAATCTACCGTTGGGACGCCACATCTCAGCTCTGGCAGCAGAAGGATACGGGAGCTGTCCAGGGAGGCGATTCTATCGCCGTGACCGGAGCCACGATTTCGGTTAATGCGGCGGTGGCAACAGCTGAGCAGCAATATGGTGGTTTGGTCATCAATAGGACCACTGACGGTACAGGCACAGCCAGTGCAGATGCCGGCTTTTTGGCAATGGCTACAGACAACGCTGTCCTCGCCATCAATACTTCAAACCAGATCGCGCCGAAAGCCGGAGCGAAACTAGATCGCATGCAGCCGCCCATTTCCTTCACCGGAGCTGAGGTCACATACGCAGACCTCGACGGCGGGGGAGCAACGGAGGCAGGAGACTGGGGAATGACGTACAAGACTGACGGCTCCTTGGCTTATTCCTACATTCGGTGGCAGAAATCGGCTAACACTCTCGCGGGAGATTTCCTTGCCGTGCAGATGAGCACAGCCTCATAGGCTGAGGGCCTAGTCGGGTTCGATCCCCGGCCGTCTCTTAGGAGAATATCGATGGCATCAGGAATCGGACACAGGGACGTCATGCAAGGAGCTACGGCTTCTGTAGCAGGTAAGCCGGGCGGTAGTTCGGCTCCAGCGGCGGGAGAAGAGAGCTTTATCTGGACGGGAGGCGCTAACTGGGTTGCTCCAGACGAAGCGTTTATCGAAAAAGAACTCGTCGAGGCGACTACCAGTGTCACGGTGGCCACGCTTACCTACATTCGGATTCCAGAGGCACTCGACGGCTTGGATATTGTTGACGTTTCCTTTGGTGTGATCGCAGCGGGAGTGGGGGGCACATCTCCGACCAACGATGCCACCTTCGACGTTTTGAAGAGAGCGCAAGGGACAGCTAGTCCAGACACTTCGATTTTTTCCGCGCTTCCAGTCATTCAGATCACAGAGTTTGACACCCTTGATGGCATCCCCGGAACCCTCAAGACGGACACTACAATCACCGTGGCTCATGGGGATCTACTAGTTGTAAAATGCACAATCGAAGGCGCGACGACGACTCCGCCTAAAGGACTGCATATAGCCATTACTTTCCGGTCAGCGTTGGTGAATAACAACCTGCGGTACGAACAAGTCAGTATAGATAATACTGATAGTCCTTATTCGGTACCTTCGCAGTCCAGACCCTTGATGATAACGGCGGATACGTCTACAGCCGTTGTTACGGCTAATCTTCCCGTAACTCCCAAATTAGGACAAAGGGTAGCGTTCCGTAGGACTGGCGGTAATGACTTCACGGCTGACGGCGGTGCTAAGAACATAGTACATAACAAATACAACACAGCAACCACCTTGCTTTGGTATGTAGATGAAGATGTTGCTGAGCTTGAGTACAACGGCACCGAGTGGGTGACGGTCGTTGACAAATTTCATAAACATGTGGCTAGCATGTTCCAAGGATCAGACACTAACCTAACACATAATTCATCAGATCCTGTAGCATTCAATGGATCACCTATTGATCCAGCGGGGTTATCTGACCTAGGAAATAACTGGTATAAGATAAAAAGGGCTGGGAGGTACCAGGTTACGTTGTACCCTAGACAAAGAGGTACATGGGACGATCAGACACATTTCCGTATGAGCGCGGTCGTGGGAGGTAGTGCTACTACAATCACAAACGAGACAACCTCACAGATCGTCGTAGGTAGGAATGAATTTCTGACGAGGAATTGGCCTCCAGGAGTTTTCTTCCTAGACTTGGTAAAAGACGATCAGATAACGTTCAACGTGTATCAAGTATCTGTAGATACTGGCACAATAGTCTTTAGGTTCTCCACCTCCCTAATGGAGCAAGGTTGATGGCTAATGAAAATCTAGGATTAGTGCTACACTATTACGTGGAGGTAGTGTTAGGGCAGGATTTCAAGCCAGGGGAATGTTGTGGAAAAAGGCTTGGTGCTGATCACATTGTAGGTAATTGGGACGTCGCGACTTACGGAACCAAACCAACAATAGAGACTGTCATGGCCCACGAGGCAGCAGCTCTGGTGTGGAGTACGCAGACAGCAGCAAAAAAGACTTTGAAAATCAAACTCGCCGAAAGGCGGGCGATGGAATTGGAGCCAGTACTTTACGCAGCCGAGATAGCGGCGTGTGAAACCGAA
>Ga0255047_10002002_pt1 | contig 13939 bp, 9 predicted proteins | sample JV7_2_1_MG_FD_183640 | JGI IMG/M metagenome (GOLD analysis project Ga0255047, IMG submission 183640) | Seawater microbial communities from Jervis Inlet, British Columbia, Canada - JV7_2_1 | ecosystem: Environmental > Aquatic > Marine > Inlet | place: Canada: British Columbia | collected 2016-10-06
GGGGATGACGTACCCGCTGAGTTCGCAGACCTGCTCGGCGAGATGGAGGTGCGCCAGATCGGCGACACCGCTTACGTGAAGTTCCCATTCTTCAACATGTTCCTCGGCGCGGAGACACCATGGATCGCAATGCCGGCCGACGAGAGCGATCCGACCGGTGGATTCTCGATGACATCGCCAGGGAATCCATCAGAGATTCTCGAGTCCTTCGAGGACGCGGGTGCAACGGTCGAAGCGATCGGCGATGAGACCGTGAACGGTGTCAATACGACCCACTATCGCGCCGTGTTCGACATGGAGAAGCTGTTGGCCGAAGCCACCCCCGCCGAGCGTGAACGGCTCGAGGCACAGGGTCCACTCCCAACGGATGCAATGCCCATGGATGTGTGGATCTCCGATGAGGGCCTCGTCGTTCGTTTCGTCATGGACATCGATGGATCAGCCGTCGAGACAGAGCCAGGGGAGTCTTTCGACCGCATGGTGATGCGCTACGACATGTTCAACCTCAATGAAGCGGTCGCAATCGAGCCACCACCGCCAAGCGAGGTCACCCACGTTGATGATCTCCAAGCCACGTTCGGCTTCGATCTCGAGGCGTAGACAAACTACGGTGGTCAGTCGGCGATATCGGCGACTGCGACGATGCGTTCCACGTGGAATCGAACGAGTAGCTCGCCCTCCACTCCGTTGCGAGCGCCATACTCTGCCGCACGTTCTTCTCCCATGTAACGGGCACCGATACGAGTGGCGGCTGCAGCGATCTCGCCGAGGTCGTGAGAGATCACCACCGACCCCTCGACAAGCACGTACCCATACGGAGGCTCCTCGAGATCAACGAGGAGCGAGGCACGAGGGTCACGCGTGAGATGCTGAGCCTTTGCGCTTGTGTGCCAGGTGTTGAACACAAGGGCATTTCCCTCAACCACGAACCAGATCGGTGTGACGTGCGCCCGTCCGTTCTTGCGAACCGTTGCAAGCTTGCCGGTGCGGGTTCCCGAAGACAGAAAGTCGATGGCTTCGTCGTGGGTCATCGATCTCATGGCCGCAATCTAGGACCCGAACCTCGGAGCTCACCCGCCGCTTCGGTCAGAACCGATAGGGCTCGTGGGTGGTTTACGGTCTGCTGAACGTCGAGTTGGGAAGCAATGGCCGAGAGTGTTCAAGGCGACGAACGTGAAGTCCTTACGTGGGAAAGGTACGGGGTTGGGGTGCGTGAACTGGCGCGCCAGATCGCCGACGACGGATATCGACCCGATGTAATCCTGGGGATCGCACGCGGTGGGCTGATCCCCACCGGCTCTCTCGGCTACGCCCTCTCGATCAAGAATTGCTACATCATGAACGTTGAGTACTACACCGATGTCGAAGAACGGCTCGATGTGCCCGTGATCCTGCCTCCGTACCTCGAGCTTGTCGACCTCGAGCACGCTGATGTCCTCGTCGTCGACGACGTTGCCGACACGGGCCACACGCTCGCGAAGGTGTACGAATTCGTCGGGCCGTCGGTGCGAAGTGTGAGGGCAGCCGTGCTCTACGAAAAGCCGAGGTCGGTGATCACATGCGAGTACGTGTGGAGACGAACCGACCGTTGGATCAACTTCCCATGGTCATCTGAATCGCCGATCGTTGCTCCGGTATCCTCCGTGGACGGCGCGTCGACATAGGCAGGCTGCGCCGCCGCTAGACGATCTCGACGCCTCGGGCGAAGTCTGTCATCACATCGTTCAAATCCGGTGATCCGATCTCCTGGAGGTCGTAATGCACCCGCGTATGCGGCTTCGAGATCGTGATAATCCGTGATAGATCGATCGGAGTCCCTATGACCACAGCATCACAGTCGACCGCATCGATCGTCTTCTCAAGATCGGACAGCTGTTCGGCGCCGTACCCCATTGCGGGAAGCAATACCCCGATCTCGGGATACGTGTCGAACGTGTCGTTGAGCTTCCCGACGAGCCACGGCCGGGGGTCAACGAATTCCGAGGCGCCATACTTGGATGCAGCAACCATGCCAGCGCCGATCCGCATGCCGCCGTGGGTGAGGGTGGGTCCGTCCTCCACTGCGAGCACCCGCTTGCCTCGCACCACCGACGCGTCATCGATTGTCAACGTCGATGCGGCATCGACCACAACCGCATCAGGGTTCACTGCATCGATGTTGGCCCGTACTTCCTCGATGTCGGCGAGGTCTGCACTGTCGATTTTGTTGATGATCACCACGTCCGCGGTCCTGAGGTTGACCTCACCCGGGTAGTACGACAGTTCATGACCCGGCCTGTGGGGGTCGACCACCGTGATCTGGAGATCAGGCTTGTAGAAGCTGAAGTCGTTGTTGCCACCATCCCACACGATCACATCGCATCCGTCGGGATCATCCTCGGCTGCCCGAACGATCGCTTCGTAGTCCGCACCGGCGTAGATCACGTTGCCACGAACCACGTGTGGCTCGTACTCTTCCATTTCTTCGATCGTGCAGTCGTGCTTTGCGAGGTCTGCGATCTCAGCGAAGCGCTGCACCTTCTGCTGGGCGAGGTTTCCGTATGGCATTGGATGACGGATAGCGACGACCTTCAAACCCCTGGCCATCAACAGTTCAACGACCTTCCGAGCAGTCTGGGACTTTCCGCTCCCGGTGCGAACTGCACACACCGACACCACCGGCTTGGTGCTCTTGATCTGGGTGTCGTCCGGTCCGAGCAGCGTGAACGATGCTCCCGCAGCCTGCACGATTGCGCTGACGGCCATCACCTGGCTGTAGGAGATGTCGCTGTACGAGAAGGCGCATTCATCGATGTCGTGCTCAGCGATCAGTGCAGGGAGGTCCTCTTCGGCGAGGATCGGGATGCCATCGGGGTAGTGCGATCCGGACAGCGATGCAGGGTATCTGCGGCCCGCAATGTCAGGGATCTGAGCCGCAGTGAACGCCACGACGTTCACTGAACCGTCGTCGCGGTAGCGCGTGTTGAAGTTGTGGAAGTCGCGTCCTGCTGCTCCGATGATTACAACGTTTCGCATGGTCATCCGATCCTCCGTGTGTGTGGCTGTCGTGAATCCCCGGTGTCCGGGAGCCCACCGGGAGATCCGGAAACCACCCATAACGGTAGCCCACGACCGAGCACGTCCGCTTCCAGGTTCCGCACCTATTGCTTGCACAGGTTCTCGAAGCGGTCAGCGCAGATGGTCTGGCCCTCTTCTGCACGCCTGACTGATTCGCTACCCTCAAGACCAGTGTGATCGAAAGGAACAGCGTGACACTTTCCATCGTTTCCGGCTCGACGAGAACACCGCTGCTTGATCAGACCATTGGATCAAACCTCGCAGAAACCGTGGCTCGTTTTGGCGACGAGGAAGCGCTCGTCGTGGTGCACCAGGACCTCAGGCAGACCTGGAACGAATTCTCAGCAACGATCGATGACGTCGCGAAGGGGCTCATGGGCACGGGAATCAACGCTGGTGACCGCGTTGGCATATGGAGCCCCAACTACGCCGAGTGGATCTATGTCCAGTATGCGACGGCAGCCATCGGCGCGATTCTGGTGAACATCAATCCTGCGTACCGGATCAGCGAGCTCAGGTATGCGCTCGACCATTCGGGATGCAAGATGCTCATCACCCGTACCGAGTACCTCACCTCCCTGTATCGCAACATGGTGGAGCGTGTCGCCCCTGACCTTCCCGATCTCAAGCATGTCATCTACTACGACACCGACGACTGGGAGGACATGCTTGCATCTGGACACAACGTATCAGATGGCGAGTTGCGAGAGCGAGCTGGGGCGCTCGTACCGAGCGATGCGATCAACATTCAGTACACATCCGGAACGACAGGTCACCCAAAGGGCGCAACGCTCAGCCACGCAAGCATCCTGAACAACGCACACGATGTCGGAATCTCATGTGGCTATACCCATGAAGATCGGGTCTGTATCCCTGTGCCCTTCTACCACTGCTTCGGCATGGTGCTGGGGAACATGGCGTGCTCCGTCCACGGCGCCACCATGGTGATCCCTGCTCCTACGTTCGATGTTGCGAGCGTGCTTCACGCCGTGAGCGACGAACAATGCACGTCGCTGTACGGGGTACCGACGATGTTCATTGCCGCGCTCGCCGATCCGCTCCTTACGGAACTCGATGTCTCAAGCCTTCGAACAGGGATTATGGCGGGGTCGCCGTGTCCGATCGAAGTAATGCATGGTGTCATGGACCAGATGGGCATGAACGAGGTCACGATCGCCTATGGCATGACCGAAACATCCCCGGTGTCGACCCAGACCGGTGGCGATGACTCGGTCGATCATCGAGTGTCGACCGTTGGCCGCGTGCTACCGCACGTCGAGTCGAAGATCATCAACCCGGATACAGGTGACATTGTCGAGCGAGGCGAACCTGGGGAGTACTGCACGCGTGGATATCACGTCATGCTTGGGTATTGGAACGACCCGGACAAGACGGCCGATGCAATTGACCCTGAAGGGTGGATGCACTCGGGGGATCTTGCCACGATGGATGAGGATGGCTATGTCAACATTGTCGGGCGGATCAAGGACATGATTATTCGTGGTGGCGAGAACGTGTACCCACGAGAGATCGAGGAGTTCCTCCTCACCCATCCTGCAGTCATGGACGTCCAGGTGATCGGCGTACCTGATGAGAGGTTTGGGGAGGAGATCATGGCATGGGTGCAGCTGTCATCTGGTGCGCACCTCACCGAGGACGAACTCAGAGGATTCTGTAAGGACCAGATCGCCCATTTCAAGGTTCCCCGCTATGTCAAGTTCGTGAGCGAATTCCCGCTGACGGTGACCGGCAAGGTGAGAAAAGTCGAGATGCGCGACAAGTCCATTGCGGATCTCGGCCTCCAGGAGGCTGCATCAACCGAAACGGCCTGAAGGACACTGCGACTCGCTTGATGAGGACTTCGGTCAGGTCGCATGGGCGCGACTTGCCGCAACTGAAGGTGCGCGTTCCTCGTTGCGCCATGCCAGCAGCGCAACGAGGTAGAGCACCGCCACCAGGACCGTGAGCCATCGATACCCGATCCACAGCGATGCGTACTCAAGTACGCCACCAAGCATTGCGCCCAAGAGATTGACGCCGAAGGCCGTTGTGGATGAGGCGGTGTCCTTGAACCTCTGGGCAAAGATCAGATTGGCGACGAATACGGGCGTGAATGCGAGCGCGATCGCTGCTCCGAATCGGATGGGCCCATCAAGCGACAAGAGCCATGACGGCGGTACTGCCCATGCCACGGCGAGAGTCGCAAAGAGGAGCGAGTACAGAACCGGAGGCTTCGGGAGGTTTCGCCACTTCGCCACCTCAATCGCTGCGAGTACAGACACGAGGATGCCCGCGAACACGAGGGCATTCACGAACCATGTCGAACCGAACAACAGCGAGAACTGAACCACCGTCTTTGTCTCGAGCAGCATGAACGCGGCCCCCATGAAGAAGAGATCTATGTAGGCGCGATGCCCCGTAAGAGGACCACCGAACAATCGGACTGCGACAAGGGATGCGGCGAGGATGAGAACCACGGCCACTGCGTAGATGGCAGGTACTTCGGTCTCGTCCAAGTAGAGGAACGGTCGGTCGTCGGTCACTGGAGAGAGCGCACCGGCCGTGTCCACTGTTCCACCATCGGGGCAATCAATAGCGTCAGGGTTGGTCGAGGCCATGAGGACCGCCATGCCACTCACATCGCCGACAATCTCCACACACGTTGGGCCATCGAAGGTCACTTCAAGCATGTTCGCCAGACGGTCCACCAGCCAAGGCTCGCGGTAGAAGTTGTACATCGCGAACATGCCGTCATCAGCCAGGATCTCCTTGATGCGCTCAAGGGATTCGAGCGTGAAGAGGTAGCTTTCGAGGCGGAGATTGGCCTGTCCCGAAACCAACGTAAGGGAGTCTGGCAGGGCATAGAGGACCATGTCGTACGTCTTGTCCGTGCGCCGCATGAAGGCACGACCGTCATCGATGATGACGGTGACCCGATCATCCTGATAGGGAGCATCGGGGTTGAGCTTGCGCCCAAGGTCGTACAGGACGGGATCGATCTCAACGGCATCTACGGAGCTGACGCCCTCCGCAAGAGCGATGGCGACGTCGGTTCCGTTGCCTGCTCCGATTATGAGAACTGATTCCGGGGTCCCGAAGCCATACCGCAGATACGGAGCCTGATACAAAGGTTCGACAGCGAGCCTGCTCTCGACGGTCCTGATCGTCTGATGAGGAATTCCATTGACGTTCACACCGATCGTGTTGCCGTTGTCTGACGTATCGATCTTGTAGTACGGCGACCACAGGCTTCCTGAAACGCTCACCATGAACAGGATCGCCAGGAACGCGACAAGCGATCCGACGACCACGATGTCGCGATCCACGATGAGGACGAACATCAACGCCGCGGCGATCAAGCCCCACACGACCGGTGGAACCCTGAGGAATGCGAGCACGCCGAAGGCGGTAGTTCCGGCGATGGCACCGAGGATGTCCAGCCGGTATGCCGTGAGTGGTTCGAAGTGCCGGAACAGACGTGCTGCTCCGTCCGCAATGGTCGCCATGACTGCCGCCACGGCGATGAAGAGAAGCGGCAGAACGAGCCACGCCGGAAGCCCAGGCGTCGTGTAGTCACCGAAGTAGATCAGTCCGTCACCCGTTCTGTCAATCTTGACGGGGAACGCAGCTGTTATCCCCACAAGCATCGCGAGCCCCAGCGGCGACCACTGATAGATCGGATTCCCCTTGCCTGCCCGGATGAAGCCGATGCCGATACCGAGAAACGATCCAAGAAGAATGAAGTTCGCGAAGAAGGAGAGGTAGATGACGTTCTCGCCGCCCCATCGAATGAGGGCGAGTTCGACGAAGAGCATAAGGAAGCTCCACAAGAAGAGTTGTAGCCGTTGAGACATCTACATATCCATCGGTCGCGTTGGACGCCACCCTAAGCGCTGCTGATCACCGCACAAGGGAGCCACCGCTCATCGGAAGGGCTACTCGGGCTTCAACCGCATTCGACGATGCCGCCGCCGTCGACGCTACTCGGAGGTAGCTCGTAGACCGCAAGCCCGGGCTCGAACTCCGGGGTATTCGCAAGATCGGCCGCCGCCTGAGACGTGTGCCCAGCGATTGCTCCGTCGAGAAATTCAAGCGTGCCGAACAACGCACCCTCGGCCGTGGTTGGAATCTCGGTCACGTAGTAGAGCAGGGATCCACAAGCGAAGGCACCAGATGGTGCCTCTGCGATCTTCGGGGCCTGAATACAGATCTCCTCAGCCAGACCAAGGTGAGGGCTGTTGGACACGTTCGTCCAGTTTCCCGCGCTTGGGCTGATGGAGTTTCCAGGGCACATGGGCGAGCCGTTGTCGGCATCCCAGCCCCTGTACAACACGACATACAGGCCATCCCATTGATACCAGTGGGCTTCGACGGATCCACCGGTGAAGAGCGTTGCACCGGCCTCGTTGTATGGCTGTAGTACCCCAACGACGGGGGTTGCAGCAACGGCATTGCCTGCAGGTGCAGCGGTAGTCGTGATCTCAGCAGCAGCCGTGGTCGTGACGGACGGCGCAGTCGTTGTCACAGCAGCTTGGGCGGTCGTTGTTGTGTCTGGTGCTGAGGCTGGTTCTGTTGTGTCAGTCGAGTCCGACGAGCACGCGGCGACGACGAGGGCGAGCGCGAGAAGCGTTGGAATCGCACGTTTCATGGTTCCTCCGTTGGGGCAGTCTCGCCGAAATCTACTCGCCGCGCATACGCGAGTCCAGTGGCCGCGTCGGTCCCTACCTCGATATGTGCGCAGTGACGCAGATTCGTCGCTATTCTTTCAAGTGCTTAGGAACTCTCTCATCCGATTGGCCAGCTGGGTATGCCCAGCCAATCACTTCGGCGCTGTTTTTGGTTCGAAGCGCAAGAAGGGCACGGAATCGTGTCGCAACTATTGGCGAATGGAGCCAAATCAGATGAAGAAGCTATACGTGGGAAACCTCCCATGGAGCACCAGTGAGGCCGACCTCCAAGCAATGTTCGAGGAGTACGGCGACGTTGAGTCCTGTGCATTGATCCTCGACCGTGAGACTGGCCGTTCGCGCGGTTTCGGTTTCGTCGAGCTCGATGACGAAGGCGCCGACAAGGCGATGGAAGAGCTCAACGGCAAGGACATTGACGGTCGCGCACTGCGTGTCAACGAAGCTCAAGACAAGCCGCGTCGCTCCGGCGGCGGCGGAGGCGGCGGCGGTCGCTGGTAGCAGCAACCACCAAACGCATTGGAAGAGGGCCCCAATCGGGGCCCTCTTCCTTATTGTCGCTTTGGTGAGCGGCCCTGTTCTACTTCCTCTTTGCTCTCGGCGCAGCGAGTGAGACCTTGATTGGCCTCCCGCTCAGCTTCGAGCCGTCGAGCGTGGTCATTGCCCTTTGCGCACCTGCGTACGGCATGTCCACGAAACCGAAGCCTTTGGATCGACCTCGGTTGTCGATGATCACCGTTGCCTGCTTCACACTCCCGAAGGGGCTGAACAGGACACGCACGTCGTCGTCGGTCACTCCCCACGGAAGATTGGATACGTGGAGGCTCTGCGTCCCGTCCGGCGTGGGTTTGCGGCGTTGTGTCGTGCGCGGAACCGGATGACTATCTGTCTGCGCCATTGGCTTCGGCTTTTGCTTGCCAGGAGCCTTTGCGGCTCCGCTCTTCTTGTTCTTTGGATGCTGTTGCTTTGTCGGGCGGTGCTCTTCACGCCTGGTGCGCTCAGGATTCCCTGGGCTCCGCTTCTCGATCGGCTGGCGAAGATCAAGCTTCTCCTGAATGCGTAGGACTGCACGCTTCTGGCCACCTGTAACGAGACTGATGACGGTTCCTGACGCACCCGCCCGAGCAGTACGGCCCGAGCGGTGCACGTAATCCTTGTGATCTGCTGGTGGGTCGTAATGCACCACGGACGCAACGGCGTCGATGTGGATTCCTCGTGCGGCAACATCGGTGGCGATCAGTGCGTGGGCATCGCCCTTCGCGAAGGACTGCAACGCTCTGCGCCTCTGGTTCTGGGATCGTCCACCATGCATTGCAACGGCGTTGACACCTTCTCGTGAGAGCTGTTTTGCGAGGCGATCGGCCCCATGGCGTGTTCGGGTGAAAACGATCGAGCGATCAGAGACGTCGATGATGTTGGCTGTGTGCCTCACCTTTTCGTCCTGCTGGACGAGCCAGAAGTGGTGTTCGGCATCGATTTCCTCTGAGTCAATAGTTCCTGCTTCGTGGCGAACGGGGTTCTTCTGATACCCACGGATGAGCACAGCAACGTCTCCATCGAGCGTCGCGGAGAACAGCAACGTTTGCCTGTCCTTCGGCGTCTGGTTCAGTATGCGACGCACGTCGGGAAGGAAGCCCATGTCGGCCATGCGGTCGGCTTCGTCGACCGCGACGATCTCGACTTCGCTGAGGTCGACATCGCCCTGATCGATGAGATCTTCGAGGCGGCCAGGCGTTGCGACCAGAACGTCGACGCCCCTGCGCATCCAGTCCTTCTGTGCCTGATATCGAACACCGCCGAATACAGCGAAGACCTGGCGACGCATCGCCTTGCCGTATGGGGCGAGGTCACGCCGGATCTGTTCGGCCAGTTCACGGGTCGGAGCGAGGATGAGTGCCGTCGGGCGGTTCGGCTGTGCCTGGCCGACCGTCGAGAGAATGGGAAGACCGAAAGCAAGCGTCTTGCCTGACCCAGTTGGAGCGCGGCCCGCAACGTCCTTGCCAGCAGATGCGTCCTCGATGGTCGCGGTCTGGATGGGGAAGGGTTCAGTGAAGCCTTGCTTGGTGAGTGCCTGGACCAGGGCATTGGGCAGCCCGAGGTCGGAGAAAGTGGTAGTCATGATGATTCCTTGCCGGGAGGGCGGTTGTTGGTGTGCCTTCTCGCTCGCGACCCTCGGCCTTCGCCGTGAGGTGTGAGTCGGGTGGAAGAGGCAGTCCAACCGGGTGAGAACCGTGCTGTTGTCCACCGGGAAGGCTCCCGTCACGTAGCGTGGGGAGCCAGCCTCCGCCGGTGCAGCACCGAAAAGGTAACACGTGCGTGCCCTACTGAGCGGCTTTCTCCCGTGTTGCTCCGATTGCGTCGAGGAGCGGCTGCGCCTTCAGTCCTTCGGCGACATCCTGGGCGGCATCGAGAAGCTCGATTGCCTCTGGGTCCGTTGGATCGGTCTCGATGAGCGATTGAGCGAGACGCCACTGGGCCTTTGCTCGGTAGTAGACCTGGTTGTCCCAGGCACCAACGGCCGCGCGCCATAGTTCCCCACTGTTGTTTCCCTCGGCTCTGGCAAGGTCAGCGGTCGCGGTGGCGGCGAACCCCGTACCGAAGGGGAGTCGGTCCTTGAACTCGGCGTGCTTCGCCACCCATCGGTGTGAATCATCGATCCAACTGTCCTCAGCGGTGCCCTCCACGACGGCATCCGCCACGGCTTCCGTGACGAACGCCGTGAGCCGGGGCGCATCGAGAAGGTCGTCGTAGCCCGTAATGGCGTCCAGTAACTCGATGCCGGCCTCGTGGGCCGCCGAGGCATCGCCCCTCCATCTGAGGTCAGAGACCACGGCGTCTCGGTACGGCCCCTGAAACTGTGTGTCGAGTTCAGAGACGGTGAACTTCCCGAGGTTCTCAAGCTCGGACTGCATGCTGTCTGCGTCGCCCCTCTCGGCTGCGAGCTGCATGCGTGCCATTGCGACGTTTATCTGTGGGTAGTCGATGGCAGGATTGAATTCTGCCTCCGAAAGTATGGCCTCGGCTTCATCCCATCGACCCAAATCGAACAGCATGTCACCGGCGTTGCCTCGAAGCATCGCCTCCCACCGCAGAACTCCGAGCTCGGAGGTCCGATCAATGCCCTCCATGGAGATCTTCAGGGCATCTTCGATGTGTCCGTGCTGGGCGAGTCCGGATGCCTGGTTCACGTAGCCGATGAGCTGGGCCCTGAGTATTCCCGTCTCCGAGGCCCGTTTCGCCAGTTCGTTGAAGTACTCATCGGCTTCTTCCAGGCGGCCCAGGTTCAGCGATGCAGTCCCAAGGGTGGTCAGTGCTGCAAGCTCAGGCCGGTCATCGTTGACATGTCTTGCGATTTCGAGAGCCTCGGCAGCCACCTCGATCGCTGCCTCAGATTGAGCGTTGACCGCGAGTTTTGAAGCCATTCCACTCAGGATGAGGGCATGGGCCGCGTTCGGTTCAGTCTTCGGAACAACATCGAGCGCCTCGGTGCGTGCCTTGGTCGCCTCGATGGTTTGGCCGAGCGCTCCGTGGAGGGTGGCTAGGTCGTTGAGGAGCAACGCCCTCGTCTCGTCGTCGAGATCACTTCTTCCGAGTTCGACGTTGACCTTCTCGAAGCCGGACGTATCCATGATCCCAAAGTCGAAGCGTGTCTCGTTCAATCGAAGAACGAGTTGCGTGCGCGAGATTCCAGCCGCCGTCTCGGCATCGTCGACTTCGTCCCACAGGTCGTATGCGAGGTTCATGTGTCCGATTGCATCAGAAAGGGAGAAGGCATTCTCGGCCGCAGTTGCCGCCTTGATTGCGCACTGCAGAGCCTTGCCACTCTCGTTTGCGTTGAGCCAGTGGTTCAGCTGTTGCACCGCCGGTGCGTCACGGCTCTCAAGCGCTTCGCCCACAGCCCTGTGCAGCCGCACCCTCCGCCTGGTCGGGAGCTCGTCATAGAGCGTCTGGCGCAGGAGCGCATGGGCGAACGCGAACTCATCGGCATCGTCGTCTTCGGCGATGAGCCTTGCGTTGATGCTGGCATCGATGACCTCATCGATGCCCCGTTCATCGAGTCCTGCGATCTCCCCGGCGACATCAATCGAGAACGTCGGACCGATGACGGACGCTACCTCGAGGGTTGCGACCGCATCAGGTCCGAGGCGATCGAGCCGCCGGCCGACGACATCACGGACGCCCTCCGGTATCCCATATTCCTCGATAGGGATGTCCGACACCCATGCGCCGCTCTCGTCGATCGCTCCTTCGTCCTGGAGATGTGTCGTGATCTCCTCGATGAAGAACGGGTTGCCCTGTGTCTCCTCGGCAATCGACTCAACGATGCCTGCGGCGGTGTCTCCCCCGAAGTGGCTGTCGATCATCGCTCCAACTTCGTCCTCGGTCAAACGGGGGAGAGGCAAACGTTCGAGCCGCCGTTGTCGTCGAAGGTCCGTGAGGAGTTGTGGGAGCGGGTGTGACCGGACGAGGTCCGTGTCACGGTACGTGCCGATGATCACGAGCGGAAGGTTCTCGTCCTTGCGAGCAAGGTGCGCAAGCACACCGATCGACGCCTCGTCTGCCCAATGCAGATCGTCGAGCACCGCCACCGTGGCTGGGGAGTTGGCGTCTGGCTTGAGGAGCGAGCCGAACGCTTCGGCCATGAGATACAGCGTTGTGTCCGGGTCAGTGTGGATCGGGACAGGCAAGCCATTTACGGTCGACATTCCAGGCAAGAGCTGTGCGATATTGCCAGCGGCGGGTCCGATCTCGCCGAGAATCTCAGGACGTGCTCCGACAATCGACTGTGCGATCTCAATGAATGGTTGATAGGGCAGCGCTGCGTCTGGCGTGCAACGGCCGACCACGACGGTCGCCCCTTTGTTTGCGGCACTCCTGCACCAGGTCGAGGTGAGTGATGTCTTCCCAATCCCGGGCTCACCGATGACAGTTACGAGGCGCGTGCCAGCGGTGGCAGCGACGTGGGCGGCATCGAGCAGGTCGAGCTGCTTGTCCCTTCCGACGAGGTTCCCGGGAATCGCGCGGGTCAGGAACGCAGGAAAGGGAACGTCGCCATGGGTGGTCGATGCCTCCGATTGCGTGGGTTCCTCGATGGACCACAGCTCGACCAATCCATCCACACCCTTGAGTGCGTGGCTGCCGACAGTCACATAGGGGAATCGTGCACGTTTCCCGATGAGTGCCTTAACGGTGTCGGTGATGAGGATCTGGCCTCCGTCAGCCTTGTCGCACACACGTGATGCCACGGCAACCGGGAGCCCGATGACGTCGCCGTCTTCGTGTGCGATCTCCCCGGCATTGATCCCGATACGCACGCCGATCTGGCGAGCGTCGTCTGCTTCGCGGTTAAAGATGACAACGCCTTCCTGGATGCGTTGGCCCGCCATCACGGCATCGACGGATGAGTCGAATACGGCAAGGGCTCCGTCGCCAAGGTTCTTGACGAGCCGTCCGCCCGTCGATGCCAGTGCGTCACCGATGATGCGGTCGTGTTCAATGCCGATTTCATCCGCAACGTCATCTCCGAGCCGGTCGCGCATGCGCGTTGAACCGACGAGATCCGTGAACATGATCGTTGCTAGCCCGCTCCCTGCCATCGGCCAGACGATACCCATGTTCCGCGGGCCGCATCGCAATCCCTTGCGTTGTTTAATTGCTTAGTACGTCTCTATTTGACTTTCTGTCAACTTCCGGCCAACCTCTGGGGAGCGACGATGCTGGAGTAATACGGTGCGTGACCGGAACCGCTGAATGACGATCAAACTCACTCACCAGCAACGTCGCATCCTCGCATACAGCATCCCGGTTCTTGCTGTGTTTGCTGCCTTGCTCTTTGGGGCGATCATGCTCATGCTCCTCGGTGCAAATCCGATCGAGGGCTACAGCGAGATGTTCATCGGAGCATTTGGATCTGGTGATGCGTTGGTAGCGACGATCCTCAAAGCCACCCCGTTGTTGTTCGTCGGTGTAGGCATCGTCATCGCGTTCAGGGCAAACGTTATCAATATCGGAGCTGAGGGCCAGATGGTCCTCGGCGGCCTGTTCGCAACGATGGCTGCGCTGTACCTCCCAGAGATGCCGTCGGTCATCATGATCCCGACCGTACTGATCGCTGGTGTCATTGGAGGCGCGCTCTGGGGATGGATCCCTGGTTCGCTCAAGGCGTATTTCCAGGTCAACGAGATCCTGAGCACGAT
>Ga0255047_10002005_pt1 | contig 13927 bp, 16 predicted proteins | sample JV7_2_1_MG_FD_183640 | JGI IMG/M metagenome (GOLD analysis project Ga0255047, IMG submission 183640) | Seawater microbial communities from Jervis Inlet, British Columbia, Canada - JV7_2_1 | ecosystem: Environmental > Aquatic > Marine > Inlet | place: Canada: British Columbia | collected 2016-10-06
GCCGCCTGAGTCGACCCGACTCGTACACCAGAGAATCGTATGGCCTGCGGTCAAAGCCTGAAACCCGAACGTGCTCGCGTCTTTGCTCTGTGCGATCGTGGTCACATCGACGAAGCCTGCGCCGTCGCTCGACGGGCTTGCCGTGCCGTCGGTCGTCAGAACAACCATACCGTCTGAGTACGGGCTCCCCTCGCCGACAGACACACCAGACCCAAGCTCTGGGAACCCCGTCACAAAGTCCGAGCCGACCACGCGTGACTCCCCATCCCTCGTGGTGGTGTCTTCTTGGTGGAAGGCCGCGTTCAACTCAATCGCAGAGATGGCGGCAGAGGGGAACGAGAACAGGGGCTGGACCGTAGTGCCCGAAACGGTGATTTTCGTGCCCACGCCGGTCAGCGCAGGGTCCACAAAGAGGCTCGCGAGGGTAGCGTCGATCCGCCCACCCACGGTCGTCACCGAGACCCCATCCGCAGCGATGTGGGCGCCGATCGGGACGTTGAAGAAGTTGGGCGAGTAGATGATGCAGGTGCTCGTACCTGCTACGTGGAGAACATCGACGATGTTCGAGTTGCCCGCGTTGATCCCCTGTCCTTGGAATCGCCCAGCGCCCTCAGTGAGAATCACATTGCTGATAGTCCCAGAAGCCTGGGGCACATGGACGTCGTCGAGCGCGAGCACTGCCGCGTCTACGTGCAGGAGGTTAGTCATGCCTCCAAGCGAGCACCGGATGTTGCCGCCGACGATCTTGCCCGCGCCCGTCTTGTAGACGCCGTCGCCCGCGCCCGTCGCGCCGTCACCCTGGAAGTCGAGATCGTAAATCACGCCGGTGCCTACGGAGTGAGTCACACCCGCAAAAGCTGCGGTCGTCGGAACGAGAATCGCAAACCCCTGGAGGTAGGCGCCGTCGCTGAGCGTGACCACATGAGACGCGGCAGCGGCAGACCCCACTGTGGTCGCAACGAAACCGCTCTGGCCGATCAGTGCGACTCCCGTCGGAACGGTCAGGCCCGTCTCAGCGTAGGTACCCGGCCGGACCAACACGACGTCGCCGCTAGCCGATGCAGCCAGGGCCGCGCCGATCGTCAAGTATTGGAGATCCTGGCGACCGGATACTGCCGTCCCGTCGTTGCCGTTGACCGCGTCAACCCAGAGCGTGTTGCCCGTATCAACGGCCGCGCTGCCTGCCGCAGTCTGCGCCTCCCACTCACCTGCAACTGTGTTGAAGGTGACGACCTGGCCGCTGGTCGCACCATCTTGAGCTAGCTGTTTGAGTCGGAGCTTGGGCATATCAGCTCAGGTAGACCGCGATCAAGACATCTGTGGCATCCATGTCCACCGCCGTCCCCGTAGAAGCGAGCCACGTAATCGTGGTTCCTGAGAGCGTGTAGTCAAAGGTCGCGCCCTGCTGCTGTTGGAGACCATTCAAGTACAGGGCGACCGACGCATCGCTGATCGGTGTGTTGTTCAGCAGATCTGCCAGAGCAGTATCGGAGCTGGAAATCACTTCGGTCGTAACCGCCTCTTGCTGCGGGGTGTCGTTGACTTCGGCACCTGTGGCGATCCCGTCGAGCTTGGTCTTGTCGGCGCCCTCCATGAAGCCGGCCGCGCCACCTGCGATTACAACCGCATGCTGTGTCCCGCCGCCGCGAACTCCGTGCTGTGCATCAGTTGCTAGGATGCCCACTTGGATATCGGTAGCGTTGACCGTGATGCTGCCATCGGCATTTGCACCGACATCCAGATCGTTGACGTTGAGAACGAGACCCGCGCCCGCTGCGCGGGGGGTCCCTGCTCCAATCTGAAGTACGGTCAGATCATCAGTGCCTACTGTGGCTGACCCCGAATCGTTTGTGAGCAGCCAGAGCGTATCCCCGTTCGCGGTTCCCTCTTCAACAGGAAACACTGCACCCGACTGATCAGAGCCATTCTGGAAATCTGTGGTCCGACTCCACGCGCCCGCCGCAGTGAGGTAGAACCCATCTTCGGTGACCGTAGTTTGATCGAACAGCGCGACTCGGTCACCGGGAGCCGTGGTAACGCCATCAACCGTCTGGTTGCCGCTCAGTGTCCCCACGTTGCCGGTAGATTTGAGCCGGACGCTGTCCTTCGGGTCGCGTAGGTTCGGATCGACCAAGGTGTCCAACTTGGTCTTGTCGGCGGCCGACATAAACCCAGCTACGCCCGTCGTCGCCGCGCTGTGCAGCGTTCCGCCGCCCCGGCTGCCGTGAGCGTGGGTATGGTCGGACCGCGCTAAGGAAGAAGCAACACCTTCTGCATTCGTTGCATCGGTCAGCTCAACCGCTGCCGCAGTCGAGACGTCATGCTTGTGGTCCGCACGAGCCACCGTCGTAGCTGCACCCGCTGCCGCAGCTGCCTTGGTAACATCCGCGGGGGCTGCTGGAGAGGGGAGGGAGTGCTGGTGATCCTCCCTCGCCAGGTTCGAGGATACCCCTTCAGCCGCCGCATCCCCTACATCGATCTGAGCTGTAGCTGCACCGGTGGCGACTGCATGCTGGTGATCTCTGTTCGAAAGGCCAACGGATGTGCCACCAACGGCGGCATCTCCGGCATTGACCGTCGAAACTGTGCCGGTAGCAGTCTCCGCCTGTGTAGACGTGACCTCCCCATCTGCGATCTGTTTTCCACGGAGCTTGGGCATTCGTATCTCCTACTGATACCGAGCAAGTAGTTTGTCAGAACCATCGAGCGAAAAGAGGGTGTTGAGCCAGGTCAAGGTGACCCCGCTAACGGTGTAGTCCACGGTGTCGTCATAGACTACGCCATTTACATGTAATGAAAAAGAATCAGGGTCACTAACCGCAGCGGAAAGGAAGAATGTAATTTGACCTAAGGCAGGCGTGAATTCGTCTTCTGCCCAAGGTGAGCTTCCGGCAACGTCCGTGAAGCTAACGGGCGTTACGCTACCTGCCCCTGTTTCCCACGCACCGTCCGGTCCTGTTCGCATAATAGAAACAGTGATTTTAGTGATTAAACCAGCGACGCTAGAGTCAGTGGCAAATTGCGTTTGGGAAAAGTCTTCTACGGGGGCAGATGTGCCTACACCACGTATCGTTAGCACGTTGCCTACGTGAGATAGTACCTCAAAGAGACCGTTATTCACTGCGTTTGTTGCGCCACTCAGTAGAATAAAGTCCCCGGCAGCGTAAGTAGCGGCGCTGGCTGTCGCTACTGTAGGGTTGCTTGTGGCGACTACTCCGGCAGTAAAACCGGGAGCGGCAATGGTGTCGGTAACTACCGTGGGTAGGTAGTTTACTACTAAGCCCCCCGTTTGGGCGGATACGGCAGTGTACCCATCGTTTAAAAATAGGTGGTTATCCTGTATCCGGACGATCTCTTGTTCTAAACTTGTTACAGCGCCCTGTACGGCAAGATTTCCTTGTATCTCTACGTTATTCTGGAGCTCTACCGTCGCACTAATTTGTATATTGTCTGTGCTCTCAATAGATCGATTCAGAAAAGGCGTGGACGAGTCCAGTATCTGAATATTGTCGGTTTGGTCACCAGCCATGAGAGTACTCTATAGATATTTGCGCGTTGGGTATGTGGGGGGCATGTAGGGTGTACAAAGTACTTTTAGGGTACTCTTGATACATACTGCGGTTTGATTAGCACAGGGGGTGTTGAGGTAATTCCGTCGGCTCCTTGAAGTATGCCTATAACATAAATTACTTCACCTGAAATTGAGGGTGGCGTTAAGGTTCCAATTCCGGCGGTAGTAGTTATGAATACATAATCGCCGTTTGCGGAAGCAGCAGGGGCTGCTCCAAATGTTATAGGAACCAGTGTTCCGTCTTGCGCTACGGTGACCAGAGCTGCTGGGGCTGCATTGGTTGTGGCAACGCCAATAGCGCGCCAGTCATCTAATGCGAAAGTAGAGGACGCCTTAACAGCGTCACCGGATGCGTCTAGCGCTACTACGCTGCCAATGGTAAGAGCTTCCCCGGCAGTAAAGGTGAGGTTGCCTGCACCGGGGGCGCCCGGGGGTCCAGGGGGCCCGGTAGGACCTGAGGGGCCAGCAGGACCAGGGGGGCCTACAACACTGATACGACTGGGGGGTAATTCAGTTCCTGGGGGGATATTAGAGTCGTCTAATAGCTCACCTCGGCGCATGGAATTGATGGTCGAGTCTACGAAGAAACCTGCTGCGTCGATATTACCTGCAGCGGCGCGCATAGCTACCTGCTGCAGCAAGGGACGGATCGGTACTTGAGACCAACGAATCCAGAACTGCACCTCGAAACTAACAGGTGTGTTCCACTTAGTCTGGTCTCGCTCGTAGGGTATTGTTTGGCCTAGATGGGGGTGCGTGAAATCATAGAAACCAAATTCGCGTTGAATAACGTCTTGTGACGCCAGCAGCATATGCTGCGTGATGTCACCGATGAGTGCGCTGGTGCCTTCATCATTAGCAACGCAATCCATTTGTATGGTGACTGTGGTGATGGCTCCAAAGCCTTCACAGTGGTCTGGCAACCTAACTCCAACACGGTCACCGATAACAACCTTGGAGGGCACGGTTTGGAGGCGATTGATATAAATTGCGGGGGTCTGGCTACGGCTCTCTGTCTCTTCGTTGAATCCTGCCTCGATGAGGATGTCTGTTTCAGTGATGTCCGGGTTCCAGATCCACGCCAATCCACTGTCGTGGCGGAACCTCTCACGCATTATTTCGATGAAAATACCTTGAATGGCGAGGGGAGACCCTGCAGCTATCTTGAGCTGGTTCTGCGCCGTCTCAGGGCGTACTTGACTATGATCGTGGCCAGCCATCAGTAGATGATAGGTGCGTGGTCGAAGTTGGCGGGTACGCGGTACTCAACAGAGTCACGGGCGAGCTCGGAAACAGTGAGCTGTTGGTGAACAGCTACTGCCTGCATCTCGGTAGCATGACGGTGTAGTATGATGTACCGCTTGTTCTGTTTGATATCGACAACCACGTCATCACGTTCCACTTCAGGGTAGTCCAGGATGGTGAGCCTTTTCTGGTTCACATCGGACTTACCCTGTGGAGTCATGGTGGTCTGTACGTTCTGCACTCCTATACGGCCACGTATGCGCACAGGTAAAAAGTATCCCCCCTCGAATCCGGTGCCGAAGCAGGTGTCACACTTGGTGTCTGTGACCTTTTTCGTGAGAGGATCAAAGCAATCCCTGCAACGCAGGCCCCAATGGCGGCGCTTGAGCACAGCCAGATCAAGACTGTTGAACTTGAAACTAACACCAAGGTCACGTTGCATTTTCCGGCGTAGCAACATGAGTTTGCGCGAGAGGTTGTCGGGGCCAACCACACGTATCTGCTCAGCCTCAGTACCCGTTGAATCTGTTGCAGTTACTTTGTAGTAAACTGCACGACTCAAGGACATGAAGCTCAGGTTCTCTCGTGTGTCATCCGCGTCGGTGGGTACAGGTGCGCTGCGGAGGTCGTCGAAGAAATGAAAGTCTTCGAGGTTGTCTATTACGAGCTCGAACGGTCCTTCGGGGGAGCCGGAGCGTTCAAGTTTGAACTTTGCGATTACTGTGGGGGGTGTCGGGGGTGGCGACACGGTCCACTGTACAAAGATTCCGGTGTCTTCAGGTGAACGATATACCGGAGTGGTACGCGTGATTTGAACTTCCATTAGACACCCGGGCTCTCAGGCAACGCAGAGGAGTTACCCTCCAATACCCTACTGCTCATCGGGTTGTCGTGGAAGCGGAACATCCGGTCGATGGTGTCCGAAGGATCTTCAGGGTTGCCCCCCTTGATGCTGCGCATACCTACTAGGCTGCTGTGTGGAAGTCCTAGATGGTCACCGGGTACTTGGTTGTGGGTAGTACCGGGACTGACGTCTACGAGCCGGTCGTCGTCTGACTGGAAGCGGTTGGAGGCAGCCTTAGCAAGGCGAGCTTCAGCAGCGTCGTAGGCGGGGCCACCGCCTTTACCCCATTTGTGGCCGTAGCCTATGCCGGGGATGGCAGCTGCAGCGATACCCGCGCCGGTAAAGTTCCTCCCGAGGCGACTTGCAGCTGCTATTTCTGCTGGATTTGGAGGACCCTTTGCCACGGCTCTGGCTATGGCTATGGCGTTGGCCTGCGCGTTACCACCTATTGCTCCACTTCCACCACCTACGAGGGCACCGCCTGCTCCGCCTAGGAGTGCTCCGCCTAGACGGTTTCCTTCGCCAGCAGCTAATGCGCCGCCTGCTCCGCCAACCACAGCACCACCTAGTGCACCTTGGCCTGCTCGGAGTAATGCGGGGTTGACGCCTGCCACCTTCTTCTGCACGCTATGCAGTGTAGCCAGCACCTTCCGTTCGAAGTCCTCGTACTTGATGGCCTTCATGCTGCGGAAGAACCCAGGCTTGTCGTAGTGCTGGGCGAAGGCCTTGCGCGCGGCGGTAGCGGAGCTGAACCCAAGCATGCACTTCTGCTCATCGACCTCGGTGAACTTGGGTGGCTTGTTGGTAGTCACCACGTAGACGTTCTTGGCATTCTCGTGGGGACCTACATAGCAGTCTACGTGGTCACCATCCATGCCCTTGGTCATACGGATATATCCGTAGGGATACCGCTGTACAGTTTCTCCGGCTCGATCTTCGTGGGGATCGTACCACTTACGCACGGAGCCCTTACGGTTCTCAATACTTATGTTGAGATTACGAAACTTACGTCGTGCGTGCAGTTTGTAGGCTGCAGCTACCTTGGCACCTGCACCCCCAGCAGCCCCAAGAGCTCCTACTCCGCCTGCTATTAGAGGCATCGCCAGGTAACTGGACTGGGGGAGTATGAGGTCTTTGACGTAGTCGGACAGATCTTCGTCAGTAGCGCCTAGTTCTTTGAGGTGCTGGTAGCCACCGTAGTCCGCCATGCCTTCGCTGATTAGCGTGGGGGCTGAAAGTCCTAGGGCAGCAGCACCTACCCCCAAGGCTTTGGTTCCGTGGGGGAGATAGCGGCCTGCCATAAATGCAGTCGGAGGTGCAGCTATCTGAGATAAACGAGCCGCGGGGTGTTGGGTGAGTTTGCCTAGCGGTGTTTCTTCGAACTTGGCGTGACCTATTTCATGGGCCAGTATATTCGCGTTGGGGTCGTCGGGGTCGACAATGATCGAGGGTGACTTAGGCAGGTCAGCATGGTCTCTGTTCAGGAAAGCTCCCCCACCTACCCGCTTGGCGAGCTCGTGGCCCTCCACTGGGACAGGTGAGCTATCCTTTACCTTGGGGTACGCCATTGCAGCGTTGAGACCGAGTCTCCGTACAAACTCCAGGTCTTTGACCTTTTCCTGAACGTCATCGTTTCTTGCTAGGGTGCGCGCAGTACCCATAGCTGTAGAACTCGCTAGGCGGGTATTGTGACTCTGTTGGACGCCGGCAGGGAAAACATGTGCGTCGTTGTGAGGATCACGGACGACATGACGATCATGCTCGTTCATGGCCGTATTGGCTTGGTGATGCGGACTTTCGTTCGTCCGCATACGCTCGCCTCCAGCGTCTCCCGTTGCCGACGAGATTGTGCTGTACATGGCGTCCCCCATTTCGGGTTCGGCTGCGAGCTTCACACACCCAGCATCAAGAGCTGCGCGGGCAAGGCCTCTCTTGTAGAAGAAGTCCGACACTATTGGCCTCGGATCTCATCCTTCGCCCATGGATCAAGTCGTTTACCAAACCACTTGGGTTTACCCTCTTGGAGTATTTCGACCAAGTCGTAGAACCATTGGGGTACTAGATAGGCTTCGGGTAGCTTTCCCTCAAGGATTTCGAACCCTTTGTTCGCATCCTCGAACTTATCTTTCATCCCGCCCTCGGCGAGCATCACCATTACTTCGGTGCGTGTCATATGGAGCTCCCCATGGCACGTCTTTGTGGGGATCCAAAACCGGCTGCAGAATCTGCGCTGGACACATTGGTCTGGAGGGAGTGCTGCAGGTTCATTCCAGGAGGCTTATCTCCCCGAGGGTCAACGGCACTGGGCGCTTTTCCCACCCCAGGTAGTTTGGGGGCTTGTGGCATCTGAGGTGCTTGTGGCGGCTTAGGCGCTCCAGCGACACCCATCATGGATGTAGAGCTCGAAGGCATACCGCTAGTCATTCCGCCAAGCCCCATCCCGGCGGCGTACTTTGAGCCATGGGGTTGGGTTAGTGCGGGCTCATCGGAGTAGCTCTGGTCGTAGTCTTCATTTGCTTCGAAGGCGCGCTGCATGGCGCTGGACATGTGCTTGAATCGATTCGGGTCTGCAGCGTCGTGGTCGTAGCCGCCTTCGCCATATCCCGCGTCGTGGCCGTAGGTACCATCTCCTGAGTCAGCAGTCTTGAGCGCTGCTATCTTTTTGTAGGGTACGTTGTAGGGCTTTACTTGTGATTTAGGCTTTCGCTTCTTATTATCATGGTTGAATTGTTGTGTGAGTAGGGCCGTGATACCCGCAGCTTTGTTGACGCCGCCTGCTGTAGGCATGCCAAGGCCACTCTCTTCCCCGGTTTGAAAAGGCTCACGGTCGAACTCAGCCCACAACTCCTGCTTCTCATTGGCGCGGGCATCCCCAGGACCTCCAGCGTGCGCAATGGGGCCTGCCACCGTCGCCGTTTTAGGGAGAGGATCGTATATAATGGGGCATGCTGCGGTCGCTATTTTTTTGCGAGCAGCGATAACGCCATTCATGTAGGCGAGCTGTAGCGCTCGGTTAGTCATTGAAGTTGTAGTTCACACGGTGTGAAGGTGGAGCACCCATGTAGGCAACCGAGCGCTCATGTCCTCGTTCGTCTGACTTTTGGCGGCGGCGGCCTTGAGCCAGATGCTTTTGGAGCTCACGTTGCATCTTGTAGGGGTCGGTGAAGATTTCGCCTAGCTCGTCCTGGCGTTTTGTCTGGCCTTCGTGCTCACGACGACCAGCTTCGGCACCCAAGGGGCGGCCGATGAGCGCACCCAATGTACCAGCGCCTGCGCCACCGATGAGAGCACCCAGGCCTGGGCGCTTGGCCAGTGACCCAAGGCCTGCACCTGTGAGAGCGCCTATGCCTCCACCCAGCAAACCACCGCCGATGGTTCCCTTCGTTTTTCCACTCTCCATGAAGTCTTGCTCTGAAGAAATAGGAGTAGTGAGCGCCCGCTGAAGAAAAGAATCCAACTCGGTTTGTCGAATACCCTCAGGCATGTCTGCGTCCTCCAACATATCTCGTTCGCCTCTACCTATTTCAGGTAGACGCTCTATGCCGAGCTTGGTGAAGGCTTCCTGTTGGCCCGTGGTGTAGGAGATACGTAGGTAGGTATGCACGGTGCCCTCAACTGTGATGGAAGCGACTGACGTTTCGATACCCTGAGCTCAAACTACCGTAGGCACTCTCAAGGTTATTCTGTGTCTTGATGCGTTGGACAAGCTGGGTCCATTCACCATTCAAGGTCTGGTACAGTGAGATATACAGAGGGTACTTATCGTCGATGCCTATAGGAGCTACATCCCCATCCTGATAAGTAGCCTGATTTCGTAGTTGCAGAATAGCACAGCTATTGATCAGATAGGCGGTGACCCCAAGCAGGAGGATGTACTGCAAGTGGGAAGGCCAGGCCTGCGGTGAAATCATAGATTGCGGGGTGAACGCATTATACTTGGAGGTCACCATTTCAATACCCTGGTTGATGTCATCGAGGGTGAATTCGACGGTATCAAGCAGGATATTTTTGTCCGGCGTGTCCTGCATAAATCTGCGGACTTGATCTACGGTCAGGATGACCGGAGTTGCCGGTGTGGCGACGACAGGCATTTAGGACCAGTCCCATCCAAGGCCGAAGGTTGCGCGTAGAATAGCTCCACCAGCAGCGGCTGTGCTGATGAAATACAGGTGCTGGCCGGGGTGGAGTAGAACGCCAGGGTCTACACTACGGAGGTCATAAGACTTGGAGATATACTGGGTGGCTGCGAACGTGTCGACGATGATGTCGCCTTCACGGTAGAGCGCTGCATCTCCGGAGTCGTAGGGGACTTCGCTCACGTTGTCTGGGCGAGCTCCGGTGCCATCGATACCAGCCACGTGGAGCGTTAGGCCTGCTGAGGCTCCAAGGTTGGCCGTTAGATGCATGAGGCGGATGGGCTTCCCCGTATCCGCCGGACATACAATACGCCCCCCGGCGGCCTGTTGTGGGTATTTGAAGATCCCACGCTCCATGACTAAGAAAGGCCCAGCCCCGCCGCCACCTACGTCATCCAGCGCTTGTGTGTCACTGAACTGGTTGGCCCCCGTCAGGAAAATCTGAATCGTGGTCAGGTTGCCGAATTTCAGCCCTGCAGTTGTACGCGGAGTGCCCATGATTATACCGTTACCTCTATGGTATCAGGACCGAACTCATTGGTCTTGTGATACACGATTGTATACGTTTCGCCGGGCTCTACAAAGACCGGACTGAGCCATGAGCCACCCGCATTCGTTATTGTGGATCCCACGACGCTGGCGAGTTGGTTCGTATCCCAGTCAATCTTCTTGTACACGCGGATCGTTGCTCCGTCGATGGGAGTACCCCCCGCTGACACGTATTGTAGAGTGTTTTGTCCCCCCGTGGCAGCGTCCAACGCAATGAAATGCAGCGTGGGTGCTTCAACGGGATCGTTCCCCGCTTGAAACGGAGTGGGAGCGTCGTCTTCCGCGGTATTTCCGAAGGAATCGAGCACTCGCAACCTGTAGTAGCGATAGGGTACCTCTACGTCGTTGTAGAAGAAGGCCCCCGCCGCATCGTCGTAGTTGTTGCCCGGGATCTGGTGCAGTATCTGGACAAGCGTCGTGTAGACGCCGTCAGCACCTGTATCACTGAACAAGACATCGTAGGCGATGATATTTGGCGTGGTTCCTGGGAGCCATTTGATTTTCTGCGTTGCCATTCTACTGCCTCCACCACGCCTCTGGATCGGGGTCTAGGTCACCCATTATAGCTTCAGCGGCAGCGCCTCCGGCTAACATGCCTGCGAGACCACCAGGGGCCCCTGCTACTGCCGTACCTCCTGCCATTGGCACCAGAGACAAATTCCCCATCAGCACGCCACGCCCCATGCGTTCGGCCAAGGACATGCTTGGGTCTAACATGGTAGCGCCAACCACAGGCCCGACAGTGGTTCCTACCAAAGACGCCAAACCCATTTGTTTGAGTGCATCTGAAGCACCTGTCTTGTAGAAATTGGGAATCATTGGGGCCTAACAAAAACGCGCGCAGCATCTCAAGGATGTGCGCGCGTCTTAGTGCGAGAGATGCGGAGCGGTTATTTTTTGCTGCGTCTGCTGCGTTTGCGCTTTGACGAGCTCGTGCTGGAGAAAGCCACTTCTTCAGAAGAGTCGGACACGGACGAATCTTCTACAACAGGGGCGGGCTCAGGCTCGGGCTCAGGCTCTGGGGTGGGCTCAGGCTCAGGCTCAGGCTCAGGAGCGGGCTTGGGCTTGGGCTTGGGGGCTGCAGCTTTGGATGCCGAAGGCGCTGCTGCTGGGGCCGAGCTCGTGACGAGGGTACCGTCTTTCGCTACTTCCACCAGCATGCGCTGAGCTTGGTACCTTTTCACTAGCGGATGGGCAAGAGCTTCATCAGTTACGCACCGGACCGTAAACGATCCCTGATTGAAGATCAAAGGCTGCCCCGCATAGTCCTTGACCTGACTAAGGTCTAGGGTGCAGGGCTTTACCAGTTTCAGCCAGTGTAGCTTCATCTCATTACCTAACGTCAGGGCCAGGCCGCGAACTATCAGGTGATGTCGATGCGGACCATCGCACCCGTGTTGCCGATTCCGATACCCGGAGCAGCGTACGAGTGGAAGAAGATCATGTCCGCTTCCTGCTTGATGAACAGAGTCGCATCCTGCAGGAGGAAGAAGTTGCCGAAGAAGTTCTCCGGCGCGAACATGTACATCGAGTGCGTAGCGCCACCCTGAGGGGTGAGGATGTCCGTCTTGATGGTCGAGACCACCGGGATACCCCAGAGACGCTCTTCCTTCTCGATGCCTTCACGGTAGTGAGCCGACGCCACATCGTCACCAACGCTGGTGGCGGGCAAGTCGAGCGCCTCGTAGTAGGTCTTTTTGGTCATCAGGATCTTGCCGATGGGCAGACGCCGATCAACAAGGTTCTGGAAGCCTGCTTTGAATGCAGCCGAGGTGAAGCCTGCAGCAGCTACGACCTGCGCCGGGAGCGCTGCCAGGAGGGTGTTCACCGTACCGATGAACTTGATGTCCTCTTGGTCGGCCATGTCCTTCACAGAGTTGTCCGAAAGGATCTTTCGGATGTCGTTCTGGTAGGTCATGAGCTCGAACTTGCTCTTGCGGAACCGCTGCGACTCAGTCTTCCCGAAGAAGACAGCGTAGCGAGGGCCGCGGAACAGAGTCCGGGGACCAGTGCCGTGGAAGGGAACGAACGTCGCCTCGGAGTCAGGCTCCTTCTCGACGATCTTCTTCGGCTGGTCGGTGTTCTCGTCCCGATCGATCTCATCGTCGGCCAGAAGGACCGGCGGGAGAATCTCACGGACGAAGGCCTCTTGGCGCATCTTGGTACGAATGAAGGCAGACCCCTCTTCAGTGGCCTCCTTTACTCGGCCCTGCTCCAACTTACGAACGAAGTTGGAGTTGATGAACTGCGCCGAGACCTTCTCGGTTTCAGTGCGGTATGAAGGGTTGCTCATTACTATCTCCGTGTATCCAATTCTGGGCTAAGCGCCTAGATCAGAGATCCAGCTCAACCGTGATGGTGGTGTCGGTGGCGACGTTGTTCTCAAGCACGGTGCCGATCACCTGTGTAGTAGCCGTTCCGCCTGCGTCAGACAGAAGCCCCGATGCGTACGTAACCTTGCCGCCTACAGGGAAGGTCTGAGCACCCGTCAGCTTGTCGGTCTTCACCGTCAGCTTGCCGCGGAGACACACAACCTTCTCAACGAATTGAGCAGAAGTGTCTTGGCCGTTGCCTTCGAGCACAACGTAAACCTGTAGAGGCTGTGCAGTGCCGAGGGTTACGTCAGCGGGGGTGGATGCAACATCCACAAAGCCGTTGGCGTCAACAGTGACAATGTACCCTGGAAGCAGGGTGACAGGGGTACCGCCGCTCACAAAAGGCGGGAGCGACTGGTCGATGCTGGCATCGCCGCCCGGCTCCCAGCCCCGGAGGACATCGAACAGATCGTTTAGGTTAGCCATCTGGGTTTATCTCCTGAGCCTACTCGTTGATGATCCAGTCAAGGAACTTGTTATCAGCTTGAGCAGCTGCTTCCTTGACAGTACGTGGGGGTGGATTGTCCGAGGTCTCTGCAGGCCCGCCTAAGGATTCAGGTGAGTCTCCAGTATTGTTGGCTACCTTCAGTAATTGATCAAGGGCTTCTTGATCAAGGCCAGCCAATTTATTTCTGAGGGAGTCGGGTAGATTTTCCCCCGTAGACGCTTCGTAACGCGATGCAAATGTAGTGATGCGCGTGTCACGAGCGGTTTTTTCAGCGGAAGTTTTCGTGTGCTCGATGTCGTCTACGTAGACGGCGACCGAGTCTAGAATATCCGCGATTTTTTCGTAGCTGACGTTACTCATCGTTTTGCTCTCCGAGCTTTCTCAGCCTTTTCGGCAGCGGTCAGAGGACGCATTGGAGGCGGAAACATATTTTTTAAATGTGTCTTAGCTTGGTCCTTTAGGCTGGGCACAGCTCTTTCAGCCTTTTCGGCAGCGGTCAGAGGACGCATTGGAGGCGGAAACATATTTTTTAAATGTGTCTTAGCTTGGTCCTTGGCCTTTCCAAGGCCCTTGGACAACACACCCGCGTCTTTACCAAAGTCTTCTGTCAATCGTTTTGCTCTCCGAGCTTTCTCAGCCTTTTCGGCAGCGGTCAGAGGACGCATTGGAGGCGGAAACATATTTTTTAAATGTGTCTTAGCTTGGTCCTTGGCCTTTCCAAGGCCCTTGGACAACACACCCGCGTCTTTACCAAAGTCT
>Ga0255047_10002006_pt1 | contig 13919 bp, 16 predicted proteins | sample JV7_2_1_MG_FD_183640 | JGI IMG/M metagenome (GOLD analysis project Ga0255047, IMG submission 183640) | Seawater microbial communities from Jervis Inlet, British Columbia, Canada - JV7_2_1 | ecosystem: Environmental > Aquatic > Marine > Inlet | place: Canada: British Columbia | collected 2016-10-06
GCTATCCCAATCCAATCCAGACTCTGGCAATATCTTGCCATCATTTCGTACCAAGTGATTGATAATGACATCGCCTGAGACGTTCCAGATTTTTGCGTCTCGATTGTTTCGGCGTAGGTGATGAAAAAATATTTTGTGCCCTACCTCATGGGTAAGCACTCCCACCATTTCATCACCGCTCAAGCCCTCAGCAAAGTCTGGATTGATATATAAAGAGGTGCCATCTGTTGCCATGGTTGGCAAAGCCTCAGTGAAAACGGTGGGCATCTGCATAACAATGGCACCGCTGAAAGGGTCTGATATCTGAAGCCGAATTTTCGCACGGCTCACATGTCTCAGCACCTTGTCGGATGGGGTAATGACCCCATCCCTTAGTTGGCTAACTAGTCCACTCATATTTAAACTCCCCCAAAAAAGCCAGACATTTTCTCCGCAATCTCTTGCGCTTCTGTCTGAACGGTTGCAACAACATGCTTTTGTTTTGGATCACGAAAATCCTCGACACTATGCTTGAGCAATGAGCTTGCCCTCACATCATCAATTAAGCCTGCAAGTCTGGCATCGCCTGTGATATTCAAGGCAGGCAGAATGTCAACCAAGTCGCTGAGGTTGGTGGTCATGGTGTCGTACAGTCGGCGAGTCGTCTCAACTTTTTTCTTACCGCCTGCCTTACGAACCTCGACTGCCTCAAAGTCTTTGAGACATGTAGCGATGTGGTTAACTGCTGAGTGAAGTCTGTCGAAACTTTCCTCAGTAGCAGTCCCCAGTAACTGGGCGTTACTGTCCTCTATCTCCTGCTTGATAATCGCTGTTTCCTCTTCGACTAGATCGACTAGAAAATGATCACCGCTAGGGATGGGTGAGAAATTGACTGAGAATTTGTACAAAGATTTTAAATCCCTGTAACATTCATAGTCACTCTCTTTAAACATGCCATTTAACTGAGTGCGTCTCTGCTCAATTAGTGAGGGAATTTTCTGGTCTAGGTCATCCACCGCCTGATAAAATTTAGACTTGATGGCGGTGATTCGCTCCAGAAATTTCTCGTAATTAGCAACAGGCAACAGGCGTTGGTTGCCAGACCAATGAAGACAGAAGTGATCTACGACTGATCGAGCCTGACGTGCTAACTGCTTGGGCACTTCGGTATCTTTGGTGCTGAACAGGTTCTTGTTGTATTTGCCTGCATCATAAGATGCCCCATGTTCATTATTCACCTGATCGGTGACTCGCTTGTCTTTGCGAGAAAAGCCAGCGCAGGCGATATTCAACTGAACTAGCATTGCGTTTTTCTGTAAAATTTCCATGATTACTCCCCATTTAAAAGTTGAGCGGTTTCAATTAAGATATCGGTAAATTCTTTACACGATAATTTCTTGGCAGGGTCAGACACAGCCTCGTTGCGTCTCTTGATCGTTGCCCCTGCGACTGCATGATACTCAGGTGGTAGTCTCTTGATGTAGGTTGCCAATGCTTTCGCATCTTTGTTAGTGCAAGATGCTACCAAACTACCGATCATTGCATATCGCACGTCTGCTTTCTCAGGAACTGGTGCGGTATCGGGGTTAGCAAACACGGTAGACGGTGCCACCAAGTCTCTCCACACTCTGAGAAACCCAGATAGCTTCGCCCCTTCCCCAACGCCAATTGCTCCTGCAATCATGGCAGACTCGATGGTCTTGGGTGCCTTTAGTTTTAGGGTATCGCTGACATCTACCCATGTGCGAGGACATGGGAACGATGTACCGTCTGCCTCATGCTTGTGCAGACTGTCAGCAAATTGCGTCAGATACATTTGAACTTCTGGGGCAACATCGATCTTGGCAAAATGTGACAAAGTAGGAGCCAATTCTGCCTCGATGTTCACGATATTAAACCTTGAGATCAAATGCTCAGGGATTGACTTGACCGCAGACTTGTCTTTTTTCCTGTTGCCATTGGCAATTATCAGACAGTCCTCTGGCAATCGTAGACCTGCAACCCTGCGATCCCAAATTATTTGCGATGTTGATTTCTGAACATCGATATCACACTGTGGGAACTCTTCAAAAATCAAAAGAGTCTTGTCGGAACTCTCATTGGCGTGATCGAATATTTTCTTTGCCCAGTCAGGGGTTAGCTGTTGCATGGTGTCGTCAACTTGCGTCACCCATCCAGTCACTTCACTTGGCTGATAATTGCTCAAATTTACGGTCACCACTTTCCAGTTTTCAGATTGTGCCACCTGCACAGGTATCTGGGATTTACCCACACCAACTGGACCCAATATTAATATAGGCTTTCCAAACAGGCTGTTGCACTGCTTAATCATTGCATAGCGGATGTAGTCGGGTAGATCGGATATTGAAATAATATTTTCCATGGCAGTATCTCCTATAGTTGGTTGAAGTAAAAAAGGAACATAGTTAAGCAGTCCCGAAAACGTGGGTTTTTTATCTGTGACCGAAACCAGTTTTAGCAAATTTTGATTCGTACCGTAATTGCCGAATCGCCCCAGTGGATCAAGTGCCAACGTGCAAGGCTTGCTATCCTACAGCATCACATAGACTGCTTAACAATGCTCCTTTCTAATTGCGAATCGTTCTCAATAAGTTATTTGTAATAGAGTCGTGCCCATTCTTACCATATCTAGATAATGATGTAAACATCTTTATTCGGATTAGTTCATATTAAGTAGGCAATAGATATTCTCATATCTTATTAGACGATAATCAAAAATAAATCTTACACAAAACATGGGTTAAACTGAGGTTAAACTGGGGTTAAAACCTTCGATAATAAAAGGTAATGATATCAAGTACTTAGCTAATGTATTATAAAAGATGCAACAATATCAATGACTTAGATGCTAGATTTGCGTAATGACTTTTTAGGTAGTGAGGGTCCAAGAAGCTCTAATCCGATTGTATGGGCTTCTTTGGGGCATATAGGGCGTGTCAAGAAAAATGTTGTATTTGATATGAAATAATCCTTATTATGTGGAAGTGTGGCGGCAGCTAGCCGCTCAATCCAAGTTGATGAAGATTAGTTCTGTAGAAAGTTAAATCGCCGACTAAGTAAAATCCCATTTTACCATGGGCGTGATGTTAAGTCTTAATAGAGATATAGGGGTATGAATATGAGTAAAAAAAAGAAAGCACATTTGGTTCTGGTAGATGGGTCTTTGATACAACAGAGAGATACAAAACTGACTGCTAAACAATCGTGCTTTATTCAAGCACTAGTGAGCAAAGATGAAGAGGGCAAACCAATTAGCTTAAGCGATGCATACCGCCAATGCTACGACACCAAGAATATGAACCCAGCAACCATTCACACCAAAGCAAGTTTGCTTGCCAATCAGGATAAGATCAGGACTAGACGTAGTGCGCTCGAACACCAGATGCAGAGAAATGCACTGCGCTCCACGCACTCCCGACTGGAGTTTATTCTTGAGAGACTTGAATTAGAAGCTTTGGGTCAAGGTGCCGATAGCAACAGCGCATCGAGAGTTCGAGCATTGGAGTTGATAGGTAAGCTAGCAACAGGTCAAGGCGGTTCACTGTTTCAAGAGCGCATTGCGACAGAGGATACTCGTGATAGCACGGCGATATCTGAGGACCTGCAACAGCGCATACATGCCCTACTGGGTAGCAAGAGTTCCTAACAAGCCCCACCCTATCCCTATTGCTGTGGAGTACTCCCTGCTGGGTGCGTGATTGCGTTACTGCTGTAATTCTGTGGAGCTTCGATGCTCCCATGTCTGGGAAATGGCTGAAAGCCTAGGCAAAAAAGCTTTATGCCCCTAAGTCATTGAAAACATTGGACCTTTTGGGGACTACCCTAGACCCCCCCTTTTTGGCTCTGATCCACTCCCCCACCACCGCAGGCTAATCCACACAAATCATGTGACTGTTTTCATACTTTACCTATTCTTCTCACAGGAGTCTTTAAGAGTTGACACCCCCCTACCCTTTTTGCTATTCTGGTTCTGGGAGGAGGACCACTGGGGTCCCCCTAAATTTTAAATTGGTACCATGTACCATAGGAGGTTCCATGTTTAATTTATTTTCACGATTACAGGTACTAGGTTATATACTAGTACTAGGCTCTATCTTAGTACCTAATATATTATATTCTTCTAGTTTAGGTACAGATACTAAATTAAAGCTTGTACCAAGACAGGTACCTATGGTACCAATGGTACCTAGAGGCAGGGAGTTGTCGAGTGACGAACTTATTCCTGGTGCTCACTATCTTTCCCTTGATTGCAAACTTCCTGAAAATATTCTTAGCAAGGTTAAGTATGATCATGGACTGAAGCCTTTGTGGTGGGGTCAAGGTCACCATGGTGTTACCTTTATGCTTTATCGGAATGATGCTGAAGATAACTGGAGTTTGTTTATGTCACAGAAAAACGGATCATTGTGCGCTGTCAGTACAGGTGATATGCAACAGCTTTTTATAGAGAAGGGGCTTGTTCATTGATTGATGATAATGAAAAGGTTCTTGCGCTTATTCGGGAGCGTGAGACTACCCATGGGGATGCCCACAAGACTTTTACTTTGGCTGGCGATCTTATATCGTCTTTGATGATACACAAGGAAGGATGTGCAATCGAACCCCATGAGTTTGCCGTAATTAATATTCTGCATAAAGTGGCGAGAATAATATCAGGTTCGTATGCGGATGATCATTGGGATGATATCGAAGGATATGCCCAGCTTGGAAAAAAATTACATAAGGAGTTGACAGAATCGGGTCAAGGGGGGTAGGGTGTTTACACTTGCACAGTGGTGCAGGTGTTTCATTTTTCCTCCCTTTATTTAAAACTTGTGCCTGTTCATCAGGCTAGGTATTAACTGACCTGATGACAGGGCTTTTTAAATGATGAAAAGAAAAATGCATGATAACTATCCAACGCCTTTAAGTATCGTAAAGGAATTGGTAAGAAGATGGGTGGAGCGTCAGCCGATGGTTTCCGTGTGGGAGCCTTGCTCAGGTGACGGTCGCTTTGCGGATGAGATACGTAAGACAGGTCGATCTGTAATGACTACAGATATCTCTATGGGGAATAACTTTTTTGATTACAGGAGAACACTGGCTCCTATGCTGGTGACTAATCCTCCCTTCAAGGATATACGGCCTTTCATAGACCATGCTTTTAAGATTGGTGTGGAGAAGATGGCTTTGGTTTGTCCTGAAAGACTGTGGGCTTGCCGAAAAGGTCGAGAACAATTTTCCAGTTACCGCCCTACACGTTGGGCTAACATGGATTGGCGTGAGGATTACTTGCAGAAAGGCGGTTCTCCTGATCGTGCTTTGGCTGTAGCAATGTGGGATGTTGCTACTAACGAGGAATGTTCCTATGAGATATGGAGTAGAAAATGAACTTTGATTATTTGAAACGACATTGGTCATGTTTGAGTACAGGGTTTCTTGCAGGTATCGTTGTCGGAATTGCTTTTTATGGTTCTGTTGTATAAATGAATTTAGAAGCTCTTCAGTCCCAGATTAGCCAACTGCCTTACCATGAGCAGTGTGAGTTGCTTGAGTTGGTTGGCAAACTTGAGACAGCGAAGAAGCGTGAGACAAGTCAGGATAGTTTTTTATCTTTTGTAAAATCGGTGTGGCCTGCATTTATTGAGGGATCACATCATGCAGTTATGGCAGAAGCTTTCCAGCGTGTAGCTGAAGGAAAACTAAAGCGGTTAATTATTAATATGCCGCCTCGCCATACTAAATCAGAGTTTGCATCTTTCCTTTTGCCTGCATGGTTCTTGGGGAAAGAGCCTAATAAGAAAGTTATTCAGACGGCGCATACCGCAGAACTGGCAGTAGGCTTTGGCAGGAAAGTTCGTAACCTGTTTAATGATCAGGGATTTAAAGATATATTTCCTAAATCAAAGCTTCAGTCAGACAGCAAGGCCGCAGGTCGCTGGAATACCAACGAGGGCGGTGAGTACTTTGCTATCGGTGTTGGTGGTGCTGTTACAGGTAAGGGTGCTGACATTCTGATTATTGATGATCCTCATTCGGAACAGGATGCAGCTCAGGGTCAGTACCATCCTGAAGTTTTTGATCGAGTTTATGAGTGGTACACATCAGGTCCTCGACAGAGACTGCAACCTGGCGGAGCTATCATTGTGGTGATGACACGCTGGAGCAAGCGTGATCTTACGGGAAAGATTATTGATAACTCTGTCAAGCGTGATGGATCGGACGAGTGGGAAGTTATCCAGCTTCCTGCAATTATGCCGTCTGGTAAATCTTTGTGGCCTGAGTACTGGAATGTTAAAGAACTTGAATCGTTACGGGCTGAACTTCCTTTATCCAAGTGGACAGCCCAGTATCAGCAGGACCCGACTTCAGAAGAAGGGGCGCTGGTAAAACGAGAATGGTGGCAGGAGTGGAAAGGAAAGTATCCTCCGCCCTGCGAGTTTGTTATTCAAAGTTGGGATACAGCTTTTCTTAAAACGGAAAGGTCGGACTACTCAGCCTGCACCACATGGGGTGTTTTCCACAATGAGGAAAAAGATGCCATGCATATTATTTTACTGGATGCTTTTAAGGAACGCATGGAATTTCCTGAGCTTAAAAAGAAAGCGTTTGAAATGTATCAGGAGACCGATCCTGATGCGTTTATAGTTGAGGGGAAAGCTTCAGGTATGCCTTTGGTTTTTGAATTGAGGCAAATGGGAATACCTGTATCAGAGTATACACCGTCAAAAGGTAATGATAAAATTGCCCGTGTGAATGCCGTAGCAGATATGTTTGCTTCAGGAATGGTATGGGCACCGTCAACCCGATGGGCAGAAGAAGTTATCGAAGAGTTTGCTTCTTTCCCTAGCGGAGACCATGATGATTTAGTAGACAGTTCAACACAAGCTTTGCTTCGGTTCAGGCAGGGTGGCTTTATACGCAACCCAACGGATGAGGAAATCGATCCTCTGCCTCGAAGATATGTGGAGTATTATTAATGGCGATTGAAAAAGCGTTGCCAGGTTCGGGAGAGCCTGATGATGGTTCCGTAGAAGAAATAGAAATTGAAATTGTAAACCCTGAATCTGTTTCTGTTGAGACACCTGATGGAGGTGTCGTTATTGATTTTGATCCTGATGCCAATGAAGATGATATAGAGTTTGGTGCTAACTTAGCAGAGCATCTTGATGACAGTGAGTTGGGAAGTATTACCTCGGATGTTGTGGGAGCTTTTGAAGCAGATCGTAACTCACGAAGCGAGTGGGAAGAAACTTACATTAAGGGTCTTGATCTTCTGGGTTTAAAGATTGAAGAGAGAACAACTCCATGGCCTGGAGCTTGTGGTGTTTTCCATCCTGTTCTTGCTGAAGCTGTTATTCGTTTTCAGGCTCAGTCAATTATGGAAACCTTTCCAGCAAAAGGACCTGTGAAGACGCAGATCGTTGGTGAGCTTACAGAAGAAAAAGAAAAGCAAGCCAACCGTGTTAAGACAGAAATGAATTATCAGCTTACTGAAGGTATGCCTGATTACCGAAGCGAACATGAAAACATGTTGTTTGCTTTGCCGTTGGCAGGAAGTGCCTTTAAGAAAGTCTACTATGATACAGACATGGAAAGACCAACAGCCGTGTTTGTTCCTGCTGAAGATATGGTCGTGGCGTATGGAGCTTCTGATTTAAATAGCTGTGGGCGCTATACTCATGTAATGAAGAAGACAAAGAATGAAGTGAGAAAGCTCCAGATTGCAGGGTTCTACAGAGATATTGATTTAGGAAATCCTTCTCCTGATTATACAAAAGTTCAAGAGCAGTACAATCAATTGCAGGGTGAACGTCCTTCATTCGAGTATGATGATCGTTATACGTTGCTAGAGTGTCATGTTGATCTTGATCTTGTAAACTTTGAAGATGAACAGGATGGAGAGCAAACAGGTATTGCTCTTCCTTACGTTGTCACCATTGATAAGACCTCAGGTAAGGTGCTTTCTATTTATCGCAACTGGGAAGAAGATAATCCTTCCAAGACAAAGATGCTTCACTTTGTTCATTATAAGTACTTGCCATCATTGGGTTTTTACGGATACGGATTAATCCATTGCATTGGCGGTTTGACAAAATCGGCAACATCTATTCTGCGTCAGCTTGTTGATGCAGGGACTCTTTCTAATCTTCCTGCTGGATTAAAAGCAAGGGGGCTAAGGATTAAGGGTGACCAGAGTCCGATCATGCCAGGTGAGTTTAGGGACGTAGACGTTCCTGGCGGAGCGATCCGTGACAACATTACATTCATGCCGTACAAAGAACCCAGTGGTGTTTTATACCAGTTGCTGGGGAATATTGTAGAAGAAGGCAGAAGGTTTGCTTCTCTTGCTGATATGAAGATCAGCGACATGAATGGCGAGGCTCCTGTCGGAACAACGCTGGCGATTATAGAGCGTGGCATGAAAGTTATGTCTGCGGTTCAGGCACGTCTTCATGCGTCTATGCGTAAAGAGTTTTCGATACTTGCTTCCTTGATTAAGACTTATCTTCCTGAGGCTTATGCTTATGAGACGGGAGGGGTTCGTGCAGAAGATTTTGATGACAGGGTTGATATCATTCCTGTTTCTGATCCGAATGCAACAACAATGGCGCAAAGGGTTATGCAGTATCAAGCGGCTTTGCAGTTAGCATCTCAGGCTCCTCAGATGTATGACTTGCCAGAGTTGCACAGACAGATGCTGATGACTATGGGATTGCAGGATGTTGATAAGATTGTTCCTGATAAGGATGATGTTAAACCAACTGACCCTGTAACAGAGAATGAAAATATTATTAATGGCAAACCTGTAAAAGCTTTCTCCTATCAGGATCACAAGGCTCACATTACGGTTCACATGAATGCTTTGCAGGACCCAAAGATTATGGAGTTGGTTTCAAAGTCTCCTCAGGCAGGAGCTATACAGTCTGCGGCTGAGTCTCATATTCGGGAGCATTTAGCTTTTGAGTACAGAAATGAGATTGAACAGCAGTTGGGTGTTCCACTGCCTCCTGAAGGAGAGCCTTTGCCTCGTGATGTGGAGAAGCAACTGTCTACTCTTCTGGCTCAGGCATCGGGCAAACTTCTTCAGAAAGATCAGGCAGAAGCACAGCAACAAAAAGCTCAGGAGATGGCTCAAGACCCAATCGTACAGCAACAGCAGGAAGAGCTTAACATTCGCCGTATGGAAGTAGAACGAAAGGCTCAGGCCGATATGATGAGAGCCAAGGTTGATATGGATAAAGCAGAGATGACAGATGCAAGAGAACGTGCAAGGATTGAATCTCAAGAGAAAATAACAGGTGCACAGATTGGTGCTCGTATTGCTAGTGATGTTCTCGAAGGAGAGTATAAGGTAACTGAGTTAGCAGAAAAAGAAAAAATGGAAGGGGCAAGGCTTGGTGTAGAGATTTCTAAAGCCGTCCTTGATAGAACTCGAAAGGAAGATTGATGGTAAAGAAAGCAGTATCTAAGTCACGGGCACGTAGTTCAAAGGGTCATTACAAGGCTGATGATCCCTCAACTCCAAATGTAAACGAAGCTTTCGTTTCGGTAGACATTGGAGTAACAGGTGTTAGTGCAACTACGAAAGCACCTTCTGCTCCCAAGAAAAAAACAATACCCCCCAAAGATAATGTTGTTCCCTTGGTCACCCTTGAGGGTGATAGGATGAGCCGTGATCAAGCCAAGAAGTACTGGGCAAAGATTAATAAACAAGCTGAAGTTTTCTCTCCTAAGGGCAATGCTTGATGGAGTTGCAGGATTTAGCTGGACTGCTACAAAAACGTCTCCGTGATTATATGAACGAAGGTGCCGATCATTTAGCCACAGGGGGTGCAAAGGATTATGGAGAATACCAAAGGATGGTCGGTCGCATCGATGGTATCGCTCTCGCAGAACGTGAACTTCTTGATATTCTTAAAGGTGAAGAATCAGAAGAAGGTTGACGCAAGGGTATCGTTGCCCCTTTATAAGCAGCGCAGTAAGAGGTGAAGCATGTCAGAAGTCGTTGAGTTAAAAGATAAAAAGAAAGCAACTCAGCTTCCTGTACCCCAAGGTTACAGGTTGCTTATAGGTATCCCTGAGGTTGAAGAAAAGACAGCAGGTGGAATTATTAAAACTGATCAGCTTAGAGAAACAGAAGCTGTTTCCAGTGTCGTAGGTTTTGTTATGGCTATGGGACCTGATGCGTATTCTGATAAGAAACGCTTTCCTTCAGGTCCATGGTGCAAAGATGGAGACTTTGTTTTGTTCCGTGCATTCCAAGGAACTAGAATTAAAGTTCATGGTCAAGAGCTTAGGCTCATTAATGATGATACAGTCGAGGCAGTTGTAGATGATCCTCGTGGATATACGAGGGCATAATGGCTGAAGAAACGGTAGAGATCGCAGCCGAAAGCGATGTAGAGATTGAAGTAGTTGATGATACTCCAGAAGAGGATCGTATATCTCCTAAGGATAAATTAGCTTCAGATGATTTTGATATTCCTGAAGATGAGATAGGTCAGTATTCAGACAGAGTTCAGAAACGTATTAAACGATTGAAGTATGAGTTTCACGAGCAACGCCGTGCAAAGGAAGTAGCAGAGCGTCAGAACAAAGAAGCTTTGACACATGCTCAACGTGTTATTTCAGAAAATCGTAACTTAAAGAATTTGTTACAGAAAGGTAATGACGCTTTATACAAAGCAACAGAAGCAAAAACAGATTCTGAAATGCAAATGGCAGAAAAAGAATTTCGTGAAGCTTATGATGCTGGTGATACGGATAGAATTGTTGAGGCTCAAAAGAAAGTTAATGATGCTCAATATTCTAAAAGAAGCGTAGAAGATTTGCGTCCTCCGCAAGGAGCACAGGCAAATGCACCTCAAGTACAGCAACAGCAACAGCAACAACAACAATATACTCCTCCTCCTGATCCTAGAGCTATCGAATGGCTTCGGGATAATCCATGGTTCGGAAAGGACAAGGAGATGACTTCGTTTGCTTATGGTCTGCATGACAAGCTTGTAGTAGATCAAAAGATTGATCCACGGTCTGAAGATTATTATCAGGCTGTTGACAAAAGAATGAGGACTGTATTTCCAGATCATTTTTCTGAAGATACGGAAAGAAATGCGGAAGAAGTTTTTCCGAAAGGAGAAGTTTCTCGCAGAACCGTGGTGGCTCCAGCAACAAGGGCTGTTAAGTCCCCACGCAAAGTAACGCTTAGTAGTACACAAGTTGACCTCGCCAAGAAACTTGGTCTGACTACTGAGCAGTATGCAAATCAAGTAGCAAAGGATACGGCGCATGGTAGATGATTCTCGGACTAGAAGAGAGCATGAAACTCGTGATTTACAGTCACGCACTGAAAGTGGGTGGGTTCCACCATCTATTTTACCCAATCCCGATCCGCAAGAAGGGTGGGCTTTTAGGTGGATACGCACTTCAATAGTCGGGCATGCTGACAACACTAATGTTTCTAAAATGTTTAGGGGAGGCTGGACTCCGTGTCGAGCCGAAGATCACCCTGAACTTTGTATTCAATCTGACGTGGATTCACGTTTCGGAGCGGATGGGAATGTTGAAGTAGGTGGATTGCTTCTTTGCAAGATGCCGAAAGAAAAACTAGAAGAACGTGCCAAGTACTATAAGAATGTGGCTGATCAGCAAATGGCTGCAGTCGATTCTAATTTCATGCGGGAACAGGACCCTCGTATGCCTCTCTTACAACCAGAGAGAAAGACAAGGGTAGATTTTGGCAAAGGATGACGATAGTCTTCCACATTTTATAAGGAGTATGAATCTATGGCTGGTTCAACAGATGCTGCCTTTGGGATGGTCCAAGTCGGAATACTAGGTCAAGGATATAACACGAGTGGTCAAACCATGTATCCTTTGGGATCGAATAACACGAATGCTATCTTTGCAGGGCAACCTGTACATTTTGGTGCTGGTGTTACAACCGCTATTGCGGCGACCCCTACGACTACGTTTTCGGCAACGAACACTCCGATAGGCATTGCTTGTGGTTTTCGTTACATTGACGGAAGCACAGGAGCGCTTACTTTTTCTAATAACCTTGTTGCTGGTGCGATGACCAGTTCAGGACATTCTGAAGTTCAGGTTTATGTCTGGGACAATCCTCGTGCTATTTTCAAGGTGCAAGCAGATGCAGCAATGGCAAGTACAGATCAGGGTTTAAACTCTGCTCTTACTAACATTACAGCAGTTAATACTTTGGATCTAAGTAAACAAAGTAAAATGACAGTTGATGCTGATGCTGCTACAACCGCAACCCTAGCTGTTCGTATTATTGGGCTGTTTGATGCGCCTAATAATAATTGGACTGATACATATCCTGATGTTCTTGTTACTTGGAACCCAGGTGTGCATCAGTACGATATGAGCACATTGGCATAAGGAGGCTGAAAGATGGCTATTTCACGAGCGCAAATGCTGAAGGAGCTTCTTCCTGGTCTTAATGCTCTGTTTGGATTAACGTATGAAACTTATGAAGATGAGAGTGCAGAGGTCTATGAGACTGAAACTTCTGATCGTTCATTTGAGGAAGAGGTTAAACTAACAGGGTTCGGGCAGGCTCCTGTTAAACCTGAAGGCGAAGCGATTGCTTACGATACCGCAAGCGAGAGTTTTTCTGTTAGGTACAATAACGAAACTATTGCGATGGGCTTCGCCATTACGGAAGAAGCTATGGAAGACAACTTGTATGACTCGCTTTCAGCACGTTATACAAAAGCGTTAGCAAGAGCTATGGCTTATACCAAACAGGTTAAAGCTGCAGTTCCTCTTAACCAAGGACTTCCAACAACCAACAACTACAACTCAGGTGACGGTGTTTCTCTTTTTAATACTGCCCACCCGACTGTTGCTGGTGGTAACAACGCAAACACTCCATTAACTCAATCTGATTTGAATGAGACGAGCCTTGAGGCTGCTGTTATTCAGATAGCTGGTTGGGTAGATGAGAAGGGTTTGTTGATTGCTGCCCGTCCTCGCAAGTTAATTGTTCCGCCAAACAACATGTTTGTTGCTACCAGAATCCTAGATTCTGAGGGCAAGACAGGTACGGCTGACAATGACATTAACGCTATTAAACATAACGGTACTATTCCTGAGGGTTATGCGGTGAACCATTTTCTTACCGACACAAACTCTTGGTATCTTATTACCGATGTGCCTAATGGCATGAAACACTTTACTCGTGTTCCACTCCAGCAATCTATGGATGGTGATTTTGATACGGGTAACGTGAGATACAAAGCAAGGGAGCGTTATTCATTTGGCGTTTCTGACCCACTTGGAATCTTTGGTTCTGAAGGTGGTTCTTAATATTAGGGGAGGGGGTCTTGTACCCCCTCTTTTTTTCTGGGTTTAATTAGCCTTACCGACTGTCCCAGCAGACGCTATGAAGACGGTATGGTTTATCTCTCATAGGAGAATACAATGGGTTCTACAACTTTTTCTGGTCCAATTAAAGCAGGCACTATTCTTTCAACAACAGGAACAACTATTGGCACGGATATTAAAAATACGGGTCAAGTTGTTATGGCACAGTCAGCCGCATTTGCGTACTCGGACACTAGTGTTACAGCGACAAACATTGTTATTCCTGCGAACTCTCAGATCATTGATATTGTTATTGATGTGGAAGTTGCGTTTAACGGTGGCGGAGTTAAAAATTTAGACATTGGAAAGTCAGGCGGTTTGATTACAGCTTTTCTTAATACCTATGATTTGGCTGGCACTGTTGGTAGGAAGTATCCAACAACTGAAGCTGGTGGTGCATTAATCTGGGCTGATGTAGGTGTTACGGATGTAAAGGTTACTTTTCAGTACACAGACACAGGTGGGGGTGTATCTGCTGGCAATGGCTATTTCACATTTCTTTATCAGCAAAATCTTAACTTGAAGTAAAAGGAGGGTTTAATGGCTAG
>Ga0255047_10002007_pt1 | contig 13918 bp, 28 predicted proteins | sample JV7_2_1_MG_FD_183640 | JGI IMG/M metagenome (GOLD analysis project Ga0255047, IMG submission 183640) | Seawater microbial communities from Jervis Inlet, British Columbia, Canada - JV7_2_1 | ecosystem: Environmental > Aquatic > Marine > Inlet | place: Canada: British Columbia | collected 2016-10-06
CAAGTACATGGTGTCTTAGCACATCTATATTCTTTGTAGTTAGGTCGTACTAAGTTATGGTTTATACCATGTTCAAAACTAAATGTCAACTAACATTTCCATCTTTTACGTGCTTGACGTAAGCGTGAGTTAGGATTCTTAGCTGCCTTGGGAAACTTCTTCATCTGTCCTGCAGATCGCGCACAATAACTCTTTCTACGTGCTGCTCGTTTACCTGTAGGTTTTTTTTCTGTTACTGCTGTTTGTAGTTTACTACCAGGATTTTGCTTCCTATACTTAGCTACACCTTTAGCTGACAGACCTGCTCCTTGTTTAGTAGGTCGTTTATTTCCGCTACCAATAGTCATACCCTTCATGTTACTTTTTTTTCGTTTGGCTGGCATCATGTAACCTTTCTATGACTTTTGGTTTTCTTTGAAATTGTTTTAGGTTGCTTTACAAACTGCTTACCTTTTTTAGTTCCTTTACGTTTAGCTTTAGTAGTAGCATCATATTCTTTTTTTGACAAAGACTTTATTGCTTTCTCTGGTAAATATCTTTCTCCTGTAGCTTTCTTACCTTGAGTAGAAGGTTTACCTGATTTAGTTCGCCACTTCTGCTTAGTCCATGCGTTCAGACTACGTTGAGGTTTTTTAAAATTAGACACTAGCTTCTATAGCCTCCACCTGCATCTTTATATTTCTTAGCTACCATCTGTGCTTTACGTGCACTCCACTGTCCCGGCTTACCACCCTTACCTCCTGCCTTTACAGAATTAAATATTCTTTTACGTAAAGTAGGTTTAGTATAGTTACCTGATTCATTAACTTTAGATTTTGTTTTTTTCTTAGGTGGCATGTTACTTACCTTTTATTTAAGCAATAAATAAAATTAACTATAGCATTAAAAATGCCAATACGCAACCTTCTTAGTCCGTCGAGGATTAACATCGTCTTCCCAATTAGGGTCTTCAGGATGTTCTAATCTCCAGCTTTCCTTTACATAATGTATTGCCATTGTTAACGCATCTACTTGATCATCATGTCTGCCATAGGGAAATAGGATCAATTCCTCATATAATTCTTGTGACCAATCCTTACCTCTAGGCAACCAGACCCTACCTGCCTCTAGCATAGGAGACGCACTAAAGACCCTAGTGACTTTATCTTTGTCTGGCATGTACTCTAGTACTGGTAGTCCTGTTCTACGTAAATCTTGTATCAATGACTGACCACTGGCTTTCTTCTCTACTACACAAATATCAGGTCTGTGTTTGTTATACTCCTCCCTTGCAATCCTCCTCAAGTCAGGGTATTCAAACCTTCCTCGTTTGTTTCCTAACAGAACTAAGTTAGCCGCTGTACCTTCAGTACCGTCTTCATCTGCTTCATAGAAGTGAAAGATACCCCATGTCTGTATTACACTGTAGTCAGCAGTAGTACGTGTTGAGAAAGCCGTGTCATATGTTTGAATAATAAAATCACAGTCCGGCGGGTCTTCGTGGTTCCACCATTGTACCCAATCCTTCTTAATTAAACTTCCTTCATCAGGTGTAGGATTCTGCATGTAAAGACTTTCCCAGTACTTAGTACCGTTGGTTGCCTTTATCTCCATCTCATCAATACGTAATACTTCGTCTGTCTTCCACTCAGGGAAGTAACTTGTACCTTCTGGTAGATCAAGTAACTTACTGGCCTTCTCATCTAACCATGCAGGAATACTCACTACATCCCAACGCATCTTAGTATCAATGTCATATTCTTCTTGTTGTTTTAGTAACCATCCACAGATATCGTCATAATGATAACGAGTATTAATAATAATAATAGCACCATTAGGCATAATACGTGTACGTAGTCCTGAAGGCCACCATTCCTTAATGTATCGTCTACCTGCATCAGAGAATGAATCTTCTTCAGACATAACATCATCCAAGATAGCAATATGTGCACCCCTTCCTGCAATTTGACTGCGTACACCTGCAGCATAGTAACTACCATTTAGGTTAGTCTTCCATTTACCTGCTGCTCGTACATCTTGTCTTAGACTAACACCGGGAAACATATCCATAAACTGATCAGTTCCTACAATATCCCTCACTGTTCTACCAAAGTCACTGGATAACTGGTCAGAGTGACTGACTGTTAGTATTTCATGGTTAGGATTTTGTCCTATGTACCATGCAGGGAACAATTTAGAACAGATAACGGACTTACTGGAGCGAGGTGGTAGGAAGACCATAAGCCTTTTGATCTTACCTTCTTGTACTTGTTGTAGTTTGTTTGCAATTAACTCAATATGCTTACCCATCTCCCAGTCACTTACTAATGTAGGCGCTACTGCCCTTACAAATGTAAGAAAATCTTTTTTACATTGGACTGATACAGCTTCTCGTAAAGAATTACGTAGATTAAGTAGGATATTATAGGTTATATCAGTCGAATTGTCGTCTGTTGACATTAACGTGTCCACCTTCTCGTCTTGGATCGCAACACTTACACATATTTTCGTCACTCCTTACAGAGGAACAGTCACAATTCTCACAGTCGCACCTGTCTCTGTGTCTACAATTGGGGTTATCACACATAATTATCTCACACTCCTTCTGGGGAAGACCAAACATTAAGCAATTGTAGCAGAACCTAAAGGGGAAGACAACAGAAATAGTTTCTTTTTGTTGTTGTGAAGGTTATTGTCTTATGATACACTACGTCACATGACGTGTAGAGAGACTATATAGTCTATATAGTACTATTAGAGATACTATTAGAGATAATAATAATAACAATAACAATAATAATAACTACTAATAGTTAATTATATCTATATAGTATCTAATATATCTAGATGTGTAGCAAGCCTTGTAAAAATTCTCTATTTATTTCAGTGGTATTATTACTACGCGCGAGCATGGGGGATTTTCTTGGGGTGGGGTTAGTTGATAATGAGTCTCAATCGCAGCTAGACTTGCGAATGATTCTTAATTGCATTCCAACCTAGCCAGTTGCGAATGAGACGCAATCGCATTACGGCAGTTGCGAATGAGAATCAGTTGCATCTAGGCTAATTGCGAATGATTCGCATTTGCATCTAGGCTAATTGAGAATGATTCTCATTTGCAATCCCCTCACTTGCGAATGATTCTCATTCTCATCCCCTATTTAGATGCATATTTGCATGTATTATTGAATGCATTACTGTATGCATTACTGTATGCATATGTATATGTAATTATGTATGTACTATTAGATATATAATTAAAGGTACATTTACATGCACTAATGCCTGCAATTCTGCCGTTAAGACAATTTGTCCATGATGAACTTGGCACGGTTTATGCAAGGCAATGATTATGCCAAGTTGTTGCGAATGATTATCAGTTGCAATTAAAAATTAATTTTGTCCATTTTGTCTAATCGTCATCCCTACCCTTGAAATACGCCTTGTCCAACACCACATCTATAATATGGGCAATTCCGTCCGCATCGCCGGTTTTCAGAATACCGGTATTTTGAAAGGTTCAAGACCATGAACATCGAAGCATTCCAAATCGAACTAGACCAAATCGACGTTTCCAAGTCCTTCGATACCGTCCCGACTGAATTGATCCAACTGGCGCGCGTCGCTCAACAGTCCGGCCAACAGTCCGCGACCATGAAAGAGAACATCACCAGCAAGATATTCGATGCTTTCAAGGTAGCTGCTGCTGCTGATATCTCACCCCTCTCGCTGCACGTTAAGACATGCGAAAAACACGGTTTCGCTTATGACCGGCCAACTGAGAAGGTCGATGTAATTACCGGGCAAATCACCGAGAGTTTTGATCGGATTAAGGGCGAAGCTGCCCCCTCGAGTTTCAAGTCAATTGGAGTTGCTGCCCGCGCATTGGACAAGTCCGGCATCGATATCACGCAATTCGTAGACACATACGAAGGCGATAGCATGAAGCTGGTTTCGGGTGCTTCTAAACTCCGCAAAGCGTACAAGGTATTGCGCGATAGTGAAAAGGACTTAATTGTCGAGGAAGCGAAACGGCTAATCAAAAAGTACAGCGTGGAAGATATCGACCGCCTTGCTGAATTACTCACCCGATACGCCGCCAAGTAGAACAACACCAGCCAAGGGAAGCGATAAGGTCCGGCATTAAGTTGCCGGTCCTATTCGCATGTCCGCTTTTCAAGTTTCAAAATACTCGTATTCTGAAATATTTTGAGAATACTAGTATTTTGAAAGGAGATTTTAGAATGACAACTTGTGACTTTCATATCGTACAGCCGGGACGTTACAAGGTGACGTACAAGTCCCAGCTTGTGGGACGTATCGTAGGTCGTGACGACGGGACGTATCACGTCACGGACATTCGACAAGCCACCACCGACAAGGTGTACGGGACGCGAGACGAGGCGTTCTTTCATTTTGTTTCGTTCAATTGGCAATCAGTAGTGGGACGTAGCAGTCTTGCCACTATCGACAATCGTGTGATACGTAAGAATACCCAAACAACCCAACGATGGGCAGTAAACTAAAACAAGGAAAAAATATGACTGATAAAGAGTTTCATCTTGCGTGGGACTTGAATGAAGCGATGCAAAAGCATCGCATCTTCAAAGAAGAGATACGCGATCTGTTGCTTGATGCTGTTGATGCAGCAGAGATAGACGCCATTCCGATTTGCATAGAACGAATTAAAACCGTGATATGTAGAACTGAGGAAAACTAGGAGGAGGACTAATACCATGATGAAAACCAACGCTTCGATACGACGTTTTCTTTATCAACAAAAACTAAACCAACGTGACGCGCCGCCTAAGTTGGTGGAGCGTTACGAGTGCTACGTATGGTGCGTAGCACGTGACGAGTTTCCCAAGACGTGGCGCGAATGGGTAACAGAATAATGGAAGCATTATATAAATGTGACGACTGTCATTGTGTAGGATGTGAGAAAGAAATCGTGCACAAGTGTCGGCGGCGGGATGCTGTCGTCAAGGTACATGGTAGCTTCACTTGTTACGAGTGTTGGAATCGGAAAGAAGCGAACTATCCTCCTGTACTCATTAAAGAAAGGAATTGATACGATGACGAAGAAAGTAATATGTACCGTTTGTTATTCTGATTACATGCTTTCTACATATAGGAAGAACATGCAACCAGCATTGCAATACAATAGCGATTTGTTAAGCGAGACAGTCTTATCGACAGAGGATTGTATCCTCCCGCTTGTGTCAGTCATTCGACTGCATGGTCACGGTGAACTAATCAACATGCAACACTTGCATAATTTCGTACAGATAGCACAGGCTAACCCAAGGACTACTGTGTCGCTATGGACGAAGCGCAAGGACTTCGTAAAGAAATACTTTGCAAAGCATGACAAGCCATGCAACATGATTCTGATCTATAGTAATCCTATAGTGGATACTATCGTAGATAAACTACCACCATACTTCGACAAGTCATTCAATGGAGTGTCTGAAGATAACTTTAAAGAACAACAGAATTGTACCGGCCAACAATGCAAGGACTGTCTGTTGTGTTACACGCCGGGTACTATTCCCATCATTATGGAAGCTGTAAAGAAATCAGACTTGTACGGTGACAAGAAACGCAAGACTGTTAATCCCGGCAAGCCTGTTATGGTGAGTCATGCCAAGCGTAAAGGCGTACACATTAGCAAGATGACGGGAAAGTTGGATGGGTTACTTGCTATCAATACCAACACTGTTACTAATACTTTCTGCCAAAAGATGAGCGGCAACACACCACGCTAGTTTCAAAATACTCGTATCCTGAAAGGAGATGCTACATGATGACTGATATGGAACACGATGTTCATTTTCTCATAAAGAAATGGTATCGAAGTATTGATGATGAGTACTTCGATTATAAACCTTGGCATCATTTGTATAACGAGGAAATGCAAATGGTTGCCGAGATGTACTGGGATTCTCTTACAAAGGATGAAGTGACATGTTGAATTTCTTTAAGAAAAAGACTAGTAAGTTAAAAGTAATCGCTGAAATATATGAAGTAACACCACGTGACGACTTGTATTATTCTCTTGGAAAGGTAAAAGGGAACAGAGAAGTGAATGACACCAATGTTTCAAGACTAAAGAAATCAATTCAAGATAATAACATACTACACTTACGTCCTATTGTAGTAAGAGAAGAAGACAATGAACTTACTGTTGTAGATGGACAACATAGGGTTGTTGCTGCTACATCATTAGGTATACCCTTCACTATAATGGTGGACAATAAACCTAATGATCTTAATCTAATAAACATGAACACTCATCAACGTAACTGGGGGTTGAAAGACTTTTCTAATTACTGGTCACAAAAAGAAGAGACTAAGGAAGTATATAATACATACAACAAGTTAAAGAAAGAAAATAATGTGACGCATAGTATTCTAATAGCTATCTTTAATATGAAATCAAACTATAAGTCAGGATCATTTAACTTTAAAGATGGGACGTTGCTTTATAATTCTTTTAATCAAGAACATATTAGAGACAGACTGTTAAAGATTAGAAGGATGCAGAAGTGTGCAACTAATCCTACCTTTGAAAATAATATAGCAGGAAAGCAACAGTTGCATGGTGCATTGCTTGAAGCGTTAGAGAATAGCACCTTTGACTTTGAAAAATTCCTTTCCAACTTGAAAAGATCAAGACATAAATTTAATATTCTACATCAAGTGAGTGACTACAAGAAAGAAATCTTTCGCATTGAAAAGAAGAGGGTTAAAAATGTCACATGAAGGTAACGATGCAGCTAACCACATGCTTTATCTAAACGTGGTCGAGATGTTCGACCATGTTTACGAGAGTATCGCAGAAGCAAATGGTTTTGAACTTGACACAAAGGTTCAGGACAAGATAGAGTCACTGGCAGTGATGGTGACAATTCAGATAAGGGAAAATTTGTGATGAGTGAATACGAAGTAACAGTATACCGTACCGTGCAGCAATCAACTGTCATTACAGTAGATAGCGACCATCCCTTTACAGAAACTGAACGCCACTTTATTCGTATACAAGCAGAGGATGAAGCAGCAGAACTTAGTGATCTGGATTGGGACAATTTAGATGTTCAGATTGAATATGATGACACACAAATAAAGGTAGTGTAAAACAATGACTAAATCAATCAAACAAATCCGCAAAGAACTACAAGATAGTGGTGACTCACACCTTCAGAATATGGAGAAGGTATTAGATGACAAGCAGATCACGTTGCTGGTCAACGCCGTTAACAACAAGCGTCAACTAGAACTACTGGAAGAGGAGTAAAGAAAATGTCAATACGAATAGGTCAAGTACCAGTACATAACGTATCAACAGTGAGACTTGTGGAACAGATAATTCCTTCCACCTCGCATGAAGGAGGACAGTTCGTTACCGTCTCTGTTGAAGTGATGGATGAGGATGGAGAAAGGGAAGTGATTGCTACCTTGTATGGTGGTAGTAAGATTGACATACTAGTTTAATGCCTACGGTAATGTTAGTTATTGGTGTGGTGTGTGCTGTCGCAGGTATTGACGGTACATACCACAACGAGTCAGTACAAGAACACTGGCTTTCAGTTTGCATTCTATTGTATGGTATGATACTTATACTATGCAGTTATTATATGAGGAAACTTAAACGATGATGACTTTCCATGAATGGCGAGACGAATTAGAAAGACGATACAACGTAATGCCCCGGTGGTATTGGGACAATATGTCCTGCCGTGATAGGTATCAACAGTATTGTGATGAGTGTTTAGATAAACTACATGGAGTAGGTTATGTTGAAGGTTAGTGCGTGTCTGTTATTAGTATCAATGCTATTAACTGGATGTCTTACACCACTCATTGTAGCTGGTGGTGCTGCATCAAGTGTAGTACAACACCAACAAATCAAAGACATCAAAGAAAAACTTGATGACGATGATCATCTTATAGACTACACTAGTGTAGTAAAACGATTAAGCATATTGGAAAGATCATGCAGCTACTGATAGAGGATGGTGTATGGTACAAAAGAATTATAAGCAGGGTCGGAACACAAGACTATATGAATACTATATACTCTGTTCATCCATACAACATAGAGAATTTTAATTTGTATGCATGGATATGTAATGGTATACGATCAGTGATAGGAACGAATGATCGTATAGTAATAGAAAGATATAATAAAGATAAGACTAAAGATATTATATTTAAGATGGAGGGTGAATGACTTGTAGATTGGTAAAGAAAACAACAGGAGGTAATGTAGTACCTGTAGAATATTTCTGGCAGAAGAAAGTTAACAAGATCAATACACTATATGCTTATGGTGCTATAGATACAGAAGAATATATCAAAAGTATGGTGATGTTAGGCTTCACCAAGAAACAACTTTTAGATGACATAAAGGAAGATTAAAATGTTAGACCAACTTACTACTACCAATGATCGTGAAATCTTTTTCTCTATTTTCGAGCAAGGTGTGATAGGAAACTTTACACAAAGTCTAGCCGCTAATAAGAAGATGTTGACCCGCGCACCAATTGGCGAAGGCGCATCGTTGGCAGATGAAACGTATTTGTCTGTAGTTAATAGCAACTATAGAGTAGTAGAAAACAAAGAACTGTTCATGCCTTTACAAGAACAGATGGTTAATCACTTTGATCCTCAAGTATTAGAGGACATCCAGATCAAGGATCATGTCTTGAAAGGTGGAGCAGTATGCTTTGCCGAGTACATCCTACCCAAGATAGCCAAGCCAGTTGAGACAAGGACAGGACACAAGACAGAGATTGGTCTTCGATACATTATGAAGAACAGTCACGATGGTAGTAGCAGTGCGTTGATGTACAGTGGGGACATAGATTTCTTTTGTACTAATGGACAGATCAATGGGACATTTGATGTAGCTCGGGCGAGGCACACAAAGAACTTTACTATTGATGGATTCCTACGTGCATTCGATCAGAGTTTGTTGACGCACATACAGTCAGTACAGCAGTACCAAGTGTGGGCAGATACACAACTAACTAACAGTGTAAAGATCAAGGAACTATTTAAGAAGTTGGTTAACCCTTCTATCAATCTAGAAGATAAACCTAAGAAGGCTAATGGTCTAGCTGACAGGTTGTTTGCACAGTACACTGACGAGGTACAAGAACGAGGCAACAATGTGTTCTCTCTTGTCTCAGCTATGACACACTTCGCATCACATGATGATGAACGGTTTGGCTTGACTAGTGCTGGTGATAATGGTACACTATTCAAGCGGCAACAGACAGTCAATGGATGGTTGAAGTCTAAGACCTTTGAAGACTTTCTTGAGGCAGCATAACTAAACACAACTAAAGGATTAGTATAATGAATGAAAGACATTACGATTATTCTTGTCATACAGAAATTCCTAATCACATGCGTGCATATCTTATGGATGTGGTTAACCAAGAATACTTGGAAGCTGTTGATATTGAAGACATAAATGATTTCTTAAATGGCTTGGTAGAGTGGGATGAAGACTACGAAGAACTACCTAGCTACATGACACACATTCATTAGTTGTATAGGGACGAGTCTGTTACACCAGTGTAATAGATTCGTCTCTAACTTATAGGAAGGTAATGATAGATGATTGAAAAGAAACTACCTAGTGAAGTTGCACGTGTTCAACTTGAAATACATAATGATGGTCTTTATGTAGCAGTGTATAATGATGAAGACTATCACGGTGTAAGAAACTTATTTAAAGTAGCATTAGAAGATTTAATAAAGGACCATCTTATAGGTTCTATACTAAATACTAGTGAACTTAAATCAGACTTAGTGTTTGAATTAGATTGTCTTATAAACTATGCCTCTACATTTAAGAAACAAAACACAGTAGACTTTAGAGACTCAGGATTTACAGATGACTTTGGAGTTGGGTTAGAGTAATGTTGTTAGAAGATATAAAGAAGTTCGTTAAAGAATTATCTAATGGTGAACTAACTCATCTTGATCCTAGTAGAGTACGTATATACTTATCAGGATTAATTGATAGTGAGGATGAAAGAATGTCAAACTACAAGACAGGTGTTATACCTAAATTAGTTAGTGATTTGAATGCGACAATAGATATTACAAATGATATACGTCCACTAAGTGAACAACAAGAAGATGGTTTGTTTTATCTTGCACAACGTCTTTCAATTGTAAGAGATACAATTATAAAAGAGTTGACACCATGACTGAACTTGACCTTGCAAAGAAAGAGATATCAGAACTTAGCACACAGTTATATATAGAATACAAAAAGGTAAAAGAATTAACTGAACAAGTAAACTATCTAAAAGAAAAGTTATCTACGTCACAGGTGGAACTTGAACAACTATCAGAAAGAAAACTAAATGCAAGCTGAACTTATATCTTGTCTAGGTACAGACTTAACTGTTGTCAATGCTGCACGTGTATCCTTTGATAAAGAAAGTGATTGGGAAGTAAACCATAATGTACGTAGAGAGTTATCAAGTAAGGATTGTGCATTGATACGTTACCTTGCGAAGCATAATCACTTCACGCCATTCACCCACTGCATGATAACACTACGTGAAACTATCCCTATCTTTGTTGCAAGGCAAAGGTTCAAACATACAATAGGATTTAGTTACAATGAAGTTAGTAGACGGTACGTTGATGACATGCCAGAGTTTTATTTTCCTAATGAGTGGAGAGGTAGAGCAGACAATGCCAAGCAAGGTAGTGGTGAAGAGGTAGTAGATATTAACCCAAGGTCAGCTATGGTTGACGACTACCACCATGCTATACAGAAATGTAAGTGGACATACCAACAGCTATTGAGTAAAGGTGTGTGTCCAGAGCAAGCACGTATGGTACTGCCTCAGTCCATGTTCACCAGCTACTACGTAACAGGGTCGCTGTCTGCCTTTGCAAGGGCATACAAATTACGTATTGACAAACATGCACAGAAAGAGATACAAGTACTAGCAGATAAGTGGAACAGTATCATTAAGGATTTATATCCTGTATCATGGGAAGCACTAACAGATGTTAATTAAAAAAGAACAGAAGAAAGTAGTACTAAACAAGCACCAACAGACAAGCATTGGTCATTCTAACAACACTAACCCTAAGAATAAACACAAGAAAAAAAACTGGAAGAAGTATCGAGGACAAGGAAAATGAAGAACCTATGGGAGAAAGATCGTAAGACAATCTTTCGTGAACTAAAACAAATGTATCTTGAAGAAGGGTACAATCACAAGGAAGCTAAACGATTAGCTGAACAAGAAACAAATGAAATCAAAGAAGCAGACATGACCTTTGTTAATAGTCTGATGCCTGATGATGAAGAAAATTAAACCAAAGATACGTGACCCTAACTGGAGATGGCTTCGAGTACTAGGTCACAAGATAGTTAAAGATAAAACTGTTTATGTTAGAAAGATAAAACATAAGGATAGTAGTTATGTATCAGATACTAAAGAAACAGTATAGAAACTATTATGTAATAGAAGAACATGAAGATGTAGCAGATGCTAAAGATAGTATGGATAGTATCAAGCTACTAGTCTCTCATCTAAAATATAAAATTAAAAAATCTATATGTACTAAAGCATCTGAATATTTTTCAGTAGATAGTAAACCTCGAACTTACTTTAAGATGGTAGAGAAACTATGAAACGTAGATGGGGTGAATGGAAAGTGTTATCTTGTCATGCTAAAGAGGACGATCCTGTAATGACAAGTGATGTGTGTTGGAAAGTTAAGACTAAAGAATTATATGTTAAGAGTGGTGGCAGTCTTAGTATGCAAAGGCATGAGGAAAGGAATGAACTATGGTTTGTAGCACAGGGTGTAGCTACAGTCTATACCTTAGATGAAGGTCGTACTTTTAAAAAATTGTTAGGCAGCTATAATAAGTTTGACATATTAACTGTCCCATGTTATTCATGGCATCAACTTGTTAATGAAGGAGAAGAACAACTAATAATAATTGAGATACAGTACGGTACAAATTGTATAGAAGAAGACATTGAAAGGTTCGATAACTATGCAACAGACGATAGAGACTACAGTTGTTAAGAAAGGTCCATGCTCTGCATGTGAGTCTAGTGATGCTTGTGTAACGTATTCAGATGGACATGCATGGTGTTTCTCTTGTAGTACTTATTTTAAATCAGAAGGAAATGATATGCAGCAGGTACAACATAACTCAGTTAAGCCTATGACTACCCCTCAAGGAAAGATTACTGACATACCAGATAGAAAGTTAGCTGAAGCTACATGCAGAAAATATAATGTTCGTACAGTACGAGATAACTCTAATAAAATTTTACAACATCTTTATCCTTACTACGATAACGATGGCAACCATGTAGGTGATAAGGTTCGTACACTACCAAAGAACATTCATGCTACTGGTAGTGTAGCTAACGGCACACTGTTTGGTCAGCATCTGTTTACTGGTGGAGGTAAGTACGTCACCATATGTGAAGGTGAACTGGATGCCCTCGCCGCATATGAGATGCTAGGTAGTAAGTGGCCGGTCCTTTCTATAAAGGATGGTGCATCATCTGCATTACGTAACTGTAAAGATAACTTAGAATACTTATCTAAGTATGACAATATTGTTCTGTGTTTTGATTCAGATGATGCAGGTAAGAAAGCTGCCAAGCAGGTAGCTTCTTTGTTTGAACCAGACCAATGTAAGATCGTTAACCTTCCTGATTACAAAGATTCATGTGACTATCTTCTTAACGGTAAGCGAGAAGACTTTACCCGTGCATGGTGGAACGCTAAGATGTACACACCAGCAGGTATTCTTAATCTCGCTGACATGGGTGATGCACTATACGATGAAGGTAACTACAAGACCTGTCCGTATCCTTGGCAAGGCATGAACGATAAGCTGTACGGCATACGTACAGGTGAGTTAGTAACCTTCACTGCCGGTACAGGTACTGGTAAGTCTAGTGTTATCAGAGAGTTACAACACCATGTACTCATGAACACAGATGAAAACATTGGTGTCATTTCTTTGGAAGAGAATGTACGTTCAACTATCTTCCACCTCATGTCAGTAGAAGCTAACGCTAGATTGTACATCCGAGAAGTACGTGAACAGTTTAGTCGCGGTGACTTGGAGAAGTGGCAAGAAGCTACGGTAGGTACACGTAGGTTCTATGCCTTCGATCACTTTGGTAGCATGAAGACTGATGAGATACTTGCACGTATCAGGTACATGATCAAAGCACTGGACTGTAAGTGGATATTCCTTGACCACCTATCCATCCTTGTGTCAGGCTTGGAAGGTGACGATGAGCGTAGGAACATTGACAACCTGATGACTAAGCTACGATCTATAGTAGAAGAAACTAACGTAGCCTTGTTGCTTGTGTCTCACTTACGTAGGACAGGTGCAGACAAGGGACATGAAGACGGTAAGGAAGTTAGTCTCGCTCACCTCAGAGGCAGTCAAAGCATAGCTCAACTGTCAGATGGAGTGGTGGCTATGGAACGCGACCAGCAATCTGATGATCCTAATGTTGCTAACACTACCACCATTAGAGTGTTAAAGAATAGGTACAGTGGTGACACTGGTGCAGCATGTCATCTGTTCTTTAACAACGACACAGGACGCTTGACAGAGGTAGATAGTTTAGGTAGTAATGAGGAAGAGGATAACGATTTGGAGTTATAAATGGATGTAGTTCTGGACATAGAAACTGATAGCTTAGATGCTACAGTTATCCATTGCATTGTGGCAAAAGAAAGAGAGTCAGGAAAGTACCATGTTTGGAAAGAAAAAGAATGCTATAATTACTTTCCTCTATTTGCTAAGAGAGTAAACAAGTTTATAATGCATAATGGAATATCGTTTGATGCTCCAATACTGAACAGATTAACTGGGACAAAGATCAAACTGTCACACGTAGAAGAC
>Ga0255047_10002010_pt1 | contig 13910 bp, 9 predicted proteins | sample JV7_2_1_MG_FD_183640 | JGI IMG/M metagenome (GOLD analysis project Ga0255047, IMG submission 183640) | Seawater microbial communities from Jervis Inlet, British Columbia, Canada - JV7_2_1 | ecosystem: Environmental > Aquatic > Marine > Inlet | place: Canada: British Columbia | collected 2016-10-06
CGGCGGAGTCCCTCGAACGGCCGGGTGACACCAACGGTGGCGCTCGCTCCCCACAATACGCTCAGTCCGCGCCAGTTGGCGTCTTCGGCGCACTCGGAGAGCAGCCTGGTTTTGCCGGCTCCGGCTTCTCCCTCTAGAAGCACGATGCCACCGCGGCCGGCCAGCGCATCTTCCATCCTGGCGATAACCTCCTGCCGCTCGTGGGCGCGACCAACCATGGGAGTTCCATCCACTGCAAAGAGACGGGTGCGGGTTCCTTCCGACATGGGGACGATTGGCGTCTGGCGCCCGAGGGCGATTTCTTCGCGCAGAGCGACGGTTTCGGCCGCCGGGATGGCCCCGATCTCACTGGCCAGGATGGAGGCACACCGCTCGTACTGAGCGAGAGCTTCGTTGGGACGGCCCAGCAGATAGCAGAGGCGCATCACCTCGCGGTGGGCCTCTTCATGCAGTGGATCGAGCAAGGCCAGGCGCCGGGCATATTGCAGGGCCTGGTCGAAATCCCCCCAACTCTTGCTGAGACGGACAATGTGGTTGAGGACGGTGAATAGGGCCTGGCGGAGTCGTTCCTGCTCCACGACGATCCAGTCGTCATAGAAGCCGGCCAGGAAGTCACCGGTATAGAGACGCACCGCCCCCACCAGAACCTCCAGGGTGTCGGTCCGGCGGTCGAGGTCGGCGCCTCCTTCCCGCTTGAGGGCAGCCAGCGCACGGTCGAACTCGTCGACGTCCAGCCAGGTTCCGCCATCGCCATTGAATCGAATGGTGGTGGGGCTGGCCTGGATGTATCCGTCCAGATGTCCGGCCTCGCCTAGGACGGACTGTATCTGCCACAGGGCATGGCTCAAGCGCCGCCTGGCCTGGGTTTCGGTCATCTCGGGCCAGAACATGCCCGCCAGCAGGTCGCGGGTGGGGGCGGTGTGGCGATGGGCGATCAGGTAGGCCAGCAGCGACCTTCCGGTTCGCGACGCGATCGGCGGGAGTTGCTCCTCCCCGGCTTCCAGGGTGAGCCCGCCGAACATGCGAATTCGCAAGCCGTCCACGATGTCAAGGTAGCCGATCAGGCTTCCAGGTTCCTACAGGTTCGACAGAATGCCGGCCACGAGGTCCGGTTTCTCCAGTAGTAGGGCATGACCTGCCCCGGGCACGATGTGGAGCGTGGCGTTGGGGCCGATGGCGGAGGCCATGGCGGCCGCGATCAACGAGTAAGTGGTGTCTTGTTCGCCGGCCACAACGGCCACCGGCACCACCACCCCGGCGAGACGGTCCCACAGCGGCAGCTGAACACCCTGGCCCAGTCGCCGCAGCTGCCCGGCCACCTCCGAAGCCGACCGGAGCCGGTGCCGACGAGCGCCCTCCCGGTCGAGCCCGGCGAACAGCGGCCGGGCCAGCCACCGCTCCAGGAAGGCTTCGGTGCCGTTTGTCTCAATCCACGCGGCCAGCTCGTCATCCTGGAGGCGGCGGCGGTCCCGGGTGGGCTGGTCTGCGATCCCTGCCGTGGAGGAGATGAGGGCCAGCTTGTCGACCACGGCGGGGTGATCGATTGCGATCTGCAGCGCAAGCCGGCCACCCATCGAGTAGCCGGCCCAGGTGCCGCGGCGCTCCCCGGCCAGGTGAGCGGCGGTTTGGTGAAAGTCGAGTCCGAGCGGGACGGTCAGCGCCTCAGCCTGACGACCGGGGGGAAGGGCATCGACGACGTCTGCCCAGGCGGGTGGGGTCTGGGAGAAGCCGGGAATCAAGAAATAGGGGTGATCTTCGGTCACGAGGCGTCGCCGTTAGAGGGACGGCTGATAGTAGGGGCCTGCCTCAGAAACTCTCCTGTACTCCGGCAGTACCGTGTGCGCATGGAAGTGACGCACACTGGATTCGGCCTGGCCGCCGATCGGGCGCCGGTCGACCTTTTCACCATCGGCAATGGCCAGGGTATGACGGTGGAGCTCATCAGCCTGGGCGCCACCGTCAAATCGGTGTCGGTGCCCGACCGGGACGATCGGGTGGCGGATGTGGCCCTCGGATTGCCGAGCCTTGCCGGCTATCTGGGCAACCATCCTTACTTCGGCAGCACGGTCGGCCGGGTGGGCAACCGCATCGGAGGTGCAGCGTTCCAGCTGGATGGCGAAGTCCACCGGTTGGAGGCCAATGACGGTCCCAACCACCTGCACGGCGGCGTGGTCGGCTTCAGCCGCGCCGTTTGGGAGGCAGAGCCGTTTGAATCGGAGGGTGAGGCAGGTGTGAGTTTCCGCCTTGTCAGTCCCGATGGGGACCAGCGCTACCCGGGGAACCTGGCCGTGGAGGCCCGGTACTCGTTGACCGAGACCGGTGAGCTGATAATGGCGTTCGAGGCGACCACCGACCGGCCGACGCCGGTGAATCTGCTCAATCACACTTATTGGAACCTGTCCGGTGAGGGCGACGTCCTTGATCACTTGCTAAGTGTTGAAGCCGACCATTACTTGCCTGTCGACGCCACGCAGATTCCCACCGGCGCAATCGCTCCGGTAGCCGGCACCGCATTGGATTTCACTGCCCCCAAGGCCGTGGGCCAGGACTTCGACGATGTCCCGGGCGACCGGGCCGGCTATGACCACTGCTACGTGCTTCGCCACCGTTCGGCGCTAGGACCGGCGGCTCGCCTGTGGCACGAGGGTTCCGGCCGGGTCATGGAGGTGACGACTTCTCAGCCGGGTCTTCAGCTTTACACGGGCAACAACCTGTCCGGCTTCGAGCCCCATGGAGGACATGGACGTTTCGAAGGGCTATGCCTGGAAACCCAGCACTTTCCCGACTCCCCGAACCGGCCCGAGTTTCCCTCCACCGTGCTGGAGCCCGGCGAGCGTTACGCCCAGCTAACGATCCACCGATTCTCGATCGAATAGACCGCGGGAACTAGCGTTACCGGATGGATCTTGAGTCGTTTGTGCGTGGCCTTCCCAAGGCCGAGCTGCATGTTCATATCGAGGGCACGCTCGAGCCCGAGTTGATGTTCGACATGGCGGCTCGCAACGAGATCAGCCTCCCGTTTGATTCGGTCGAGGCGGTGCGGGCCGCCTACCAATTCACGGACCTGCAGTCGTTCCTGGATATCTACTACCAGGGGGCGGCGGTTCTACTGACCGAGCAGGATTTCTCAGATCTGATGACCGCCTATCTGGAGCGAGCCCACGCCGATGGGGTCCGCCACGCCGAGATCTTCTTCGATCCCCAGACCCACACCGAGCGCGGCATCGGCTTCGCAACGTTCATGGAGGGGTTCGCCACCGCCCAGCGTGATTGCGAACACCGATTAGGCATAACAACATCCCTCATTCTGAGTTTCCTTCGCCACCTCTCGGGAGATCAGGCGCTGGAGACGCTGGAGGCAGCCTCGCCGTTTCTTGACCGTCTGGTGGCAGTGGGGCTGGACTCGAGCGAGGTCGGAAATCCGCCGGAGCTCTTCGCCGAGGCCTACGAGACCGCCCGGGACCGGGGCTTGCGGGCCGTCGCCCATGCCGGTGAGGAAGGACCACCCGCCTATATACGCGGGGCGCTCGACGTCCTGGGGGCCGAACGCATCGATCATGGCGTTCGGCTGGAGGACGATGATGAGCTGGTCGAACGGGTAGTGCGCGAGTCGATCCCGCTCACGATGTGCCCGCTCTCCAACGTGAAGCTGCGAGTGTTCGACTCGATGGCCGAACACAACCTCAAACGCCTTCTTGATCGGGGAGTGAAGGTGACGGTCAATTCCGATGATCCGGCCTATTTCGGCGGCTACATCGGTGACAACTACCTGGCGGTGGCCGAGGCGCTCGACCTGAGCCGGGAAGACCTGACCCAGCTGGCTCGCAATTCATTGCTGGCAACCTTCCTACCCGCCGAACGGCGGGCAGTTCTGCTGGCCGAATTGGGGGACTACACCGCCTAGCGGGCCGACTTGCGGAGTTATAAAGCGCAAGTCCATGAGAGCCGACAAATAGCAGGTGGAATCTGTGAGGCCCGGCACTCAGTTGCGCCCAGGTGAAATGGCGGCGTCCGACGAGACGGCGGCCGCGTTCGTCCAGGCCTCGGTGCTGGTGTCGGCCGGCCTGGCGTTGGTCCTTCTTGTGCTCGGAGCCATAGGCGCCAACCGTCATTGGTTGGTATTCGGCGCCCTGATGACTGCCCATGTCGGGCTGGGCGTATGGCAATTGCGCCGGGGTCGGCCGGATCCGATGATCTACTTGGCATCGGTCGCGGTCCCGGCCGGGTGGCTGCTGTTCTTCAGTCCGCTGGAGAGCGCCGTGATCCCGGTGTCCGCAGCTGTCGGAATGGGCCTTGCCAGCACTTTCGGTTCGGGTAGGAGGCTGCGGGCTTTCCTGGCGGTTCTCGCCGTCCTTTGGGTAGCCCAGGTTGTCGAGCTGACCTGGCACCTGGTCGGTTCTGAAACCGACTCGCAGCACATCGTCGACGACGCCATCGGCCTCGTTCTCCAGATCGGCCTGTTCGCAGTGACCCGGATTGTTGTCGGCAGGGTCACGGTCTCGGTTCGTGAGAACGAGAGCCTGTACGGAAACCTGTTTGAGAATGCCCTCATCTCGCTGTGGCGTGAAGATTTCAGCCGGGTGCAGGCCTGGTTCGAAGAGCTGCGGGCGACCGGCGTCAAGGATCTGCGGGCACATCTGGAATCCAGTCCCGGGGACCTGGAAGAGGCAATCCGGCTGATTGAGGTTGTCGACGCCAACCGGGCCGCCGCCAGCCTGATCGGGACTGAGGAGAAAACGGATCTGCTCGGCCCGCTTGTGCCTTCCACGATCGGGGCAGAGACATTGCCGTCCTTCGTCGATCAGCTGGAGGCTGTTTGGGAGGGCTGGGACGCCGTGACGACTGAGGTCCACGGACGCCGGATGGACGGAACGAGGTTCATCGGAGCCCTCAACTGGTCCACTACTTCCCGCATGGGCTCTCGTGATCTTTCCAATGTCATCGTCACCATCGAGGACATCACACTCCTCAAGTCGACACAGGCGGAGCTGGCTCGTCGACGCGATCTGATGGAAGCCATGGTCGATGCCCAGGCGAAGTTCATCGACGGAGCCACAGTCGAGGACGTCTACGGCTCGCTACTCGAGTCATTGCTGGCTCATACGGGCAGCCGGCAGGCTCATCTTGCCGAACTGTCGTCGGCTCCTGATGAACCGCTGCGGATCCGGTTGCACAGCCGGGTAACTCGCCGACCCGGTGACCCGAAATCGGGCCCGACGGCCCGGCCCGATGTCGGGTCGATGGCCCAGCTGTTCGAGCGGGTCATCCGCACTCCGGGAGCTCACATGTTCCTGCAGGCCGGCGAGGCCGAGTCGCTCAATGTCGATTTCGAGTCCTTCCTCGGGATACCCATTCGCATCGGCCGTGAGGTGCTCGGTGTTCTGGCGCTGGCCGATCGACCGGGAGGCTTCCCGGCCTATCTGGCCGATGACATGGACCCGATCGTCACCACTTGTGCCAACCTCATCCAGGCGCACGCCTCCGAGCGGCACCGGCGGGCGGTCGAAGCCGAACTGCGCGCAACCGAAGCCCGCTTGCGCACCGTCATGGGCGGAGTGCCGATCAGTCTGTTCATGATTGATCGGGGCGGTGTGTTGACTCTGGCCAGTGGCGCCGGCCTGGAAGCTATGGGAATCGACCCGACCGCAGCCATCGGCCAATCGGCCTTCGACCTGTTTTCCACCAGTCCCGCCATGATCGACCAGATCCGCCAGGCGCTGGGAGGCCAGTCCGTTGCCGACCTGATCAAGATCGAGGGCAGGACCTTCGCTACCACCCTGCGGCCCTTCGGTGACTCCGATGGGCGACCCGAGAGCGTGATCGGTGTCGCCACCGACCTCACCGACCGGCGCAGGATTGAGTCGGAGCTGGCCGAGAGCCAGCAGCGTTTCCAGGCAGTCGTCGAGCGGGTGTCAGACCTGATCTACACGCTGGATGCCAACGGTATCGTCCGTTTTGTGACACCATCGGTCGAGGCGGTCCTCGGGTATCCGCTCGATGAGATCACCGGCATTTCGATGACCGAACTGGTGCATCCAGATGATCTGGCGATGGTGCTGCAGACGGCCGAACTGATCGGTCCCGGCGAAACCGGCACCCCGACTGAGTGCCGGGTGCTGCACGCCGACGGCGGCTGGCGTTATCTCGAGGTGACGGGCACCAACCTTCTGGATGATCCCATAATCGGCGGCTGGCTCATCAACGGACGCGATGTCACCAGCCGCAAACGGGCTGAGGAGATTCTTCGTGAAAGTGAATCCAGCTTCCGGCTGCTGGCCGAGAACTCGACCGACCTCATCTCTCGTCACCGCCCCGACGGTACCTATCTCTACGCGTCCCCGGCCTGCCTCCCGCTGCTTGGCTACCTGCCGGATGAGATGGTGGGTCGTGACATCTACGAACTCGTCCATCCCGACGATCTAGGGGCGGCCCAGGCGTCCCACGAGTCGATGCTGGGCGCACCGGAGATCCAGACGGTTTCCTACCGGGCCCGCCGCAAGGACGGCAGCTACGTATGGCTGGAGTCGACCAGCCGGGCCATATTCGACCCGGAGGCCGGCGAGGTCACCGAGATTCAGGCTGCGTCTCGCGATATCACCGAGCGTAAGGCTTTTGAGGAAGCGGTGCAGGAGGCCCGGCAAGTGGCCGAGGCGGCCACCATTGTCAAATCGCAGTTCCTGGCCAACATGAGTCATGAGATCCGGACCCCGATGAACGCCATCGTCGGAATGACCGAGCTGTCGCTGGCGACTGAACTGACCGGAGAACAGCGCGAGTACCTCGGAACCATCAAGTCGGCGGTTGACTCGCTGCTCACACTGATCAACGACATCCTCGACCTATCCAAGATCGAGGCCGGGCGCCTGGAGTTCGAGCGGATCCCCTTCAGCCTCACCGATGTTGTCGAGGACACGATTCGGACCCTGGCAGTCAAGGCGGCCGAGAGAAGCCTCGACCTCACCCATCAAGTCGACCCCGACGTTCCTGATGGTGTTATGGGCGATCCGGGACGCCTGCGTCAGATTCTGTTCAACCTGGTCGGGAATGCGATCAAGTTCACCCACGTCGGGTCCGTGAGGGTCGGCGTATCGGTGGTCGACAGTGGCGAACGACCCATGCTCCGATTCTCCGTTGCCGACACCGGCATCGGGATAGCTCCCGACAAGCTGGAGACGATCTTCCGGGCGTTCTCACAGGCGGACGGGTCGACGACCCGTCGATACGGTGGCACCGGGCTGGGGTTATCGATCTCCAAGGACATCGCCCGGGCGATGGGCGGGGGGATGACCGCCTTCAGCGAGCCTGGTAAGGGGAGCACGTTCTCTTTCACGATCCCGCTGGAAGAATTGGAGGACATCTCACTGGTCGGAGCCGGATCGGCGGGAGCTCTCGAGGCCGGCTCGGTACTGGTCATCTCAGACACCGCGGCTGGAAAGCGCAACCTGATTGAGATCCTTCGCCAGGGCAAGATCACCTCGCTGTCGGCGTCCGATGTCGCCGAGGCCCACGCTGCCCTCGATCAGGCCCTTGCCTCCGGTCGCTATCCGTCGGTGGTTCTGATTGACCACCAGAACGACGTCATCGGTTTCACCGAGCGACTGCTGGCCCAGGAGGCATTCCGCGACCTAAGTGCCGTAGTCATATCGGCGTTGGGCCAGCGAGGAGACGCCTCCCGTCTGCGCGAAGCAGGTGCCGCCGGCTATCTCACTAAGCCATTTGAGGCCGGTGAGTTGCTGGAGGCGGTGCGGGCCATTGCCACCGGTGTGGCCGGGAAGGGAGAGCTGGTCACCCGGCACTGGATAAGGGAGAGGCGCCGCCACGTCAACGTCTTGCTTGCCGATGACAGCCCCACCAACCGGCGGCTGGCGATGCGCCTGCTCGAGAAGCGAGGCCATGCGGTGACTGCGGTTGAGAACGGGCTCGAGGCAGTGCGGGCCTTCGAGAAGGACTCCTACGACTTGATCCTCATGGACGTACAGATGCCCGAAATGGACGGGCTGGAGGCGACGGCCGCCATTCGGGAAGCCGAGCAGCTTTCCGGTGAGCGGATTCCGATTGTTGCTCTGACGGCCCACGCAATGAAGGGCGATCGCGACCGGTGTCTGGCGGCCGGAATGGATGCATATGTCTCCAAGCCCTTCCAGGCCGAGGAGCTCTTCGCGACCATCGAGCAGCTGGTCTCCTATGCCGATGCCGGCAAGCTGGAAGAGGCACCGCAGACCGATTCACCTCCTGCTGAGGCTTCCACGGGCTCACTGGTTGACGTTGCCGGTGCTCTCGGCAGGGTGGGAGGCAGCATGGAGGTCCTTTCCGAAATCACCGGCATCTTCCTGGACGGATACCCCGACCAGTTCGATGAGCTCAAGCTGGCAGTCGGGGTCCAGGACATGACCCGATCCGCCAAGGTCGCTCACCGGTTGAAGGGAGAGCTGGGCACTCTGGGGGCGACCGACGCCTTTGAAGCCGGCCAGGAAGTCGTCACGCTCTCCCGGGCTCACGATGTGGCCGGGGTCGAGCGAGCCTTCGAGAGGTTCGCCGAGGAAATGGAGCGGGTTGAGCCCGAGTTGCTGGCCCTATCTGCCGGCAACCTGGCGGCTGAATAGCCCCGGCCGCCGGAGCGGTTCCACCTTTACCGGCCGTAGTTGCCCAGCAACGTAGCCTCCGCCAGCACATGGTCTGAGATAGCGGCCAGGACCTGCTCCTTGGTCGCTCCCGATTCGAGGCCGAGCTCTGAGTCGAGGGCATAGACGGTGAAGATGTACCTGTGAATCCCCCCTGGAGGGCAGGGACCGCCATAGCCGGTGCGGCCCCATGAATTCTGCCCCGGGGTGCCGAGGTCCGCGACGTCCTCGGAGATAGCGGCGCCGATAGCGATGTCGTATACCACCCAATGGTCCCACACCCCTACCGGCGCGTCCGGATCATCCATGACCAATGCGAGCGAGACGGCCGTCCGCGGAACCCCGGCCAATGCCAGCGGCGGGGAGATGTCCGAGCCGTCGCAGCTGTAAAGGGCAGGTATCAGGCCCTCATGATCGAAAACGGTGGAGGTCAGCGTCATTTCAAGCCCGGCCGGGGCCGTCGTTGTTGTCGGGGCAGTTGTGGCGGCGGGGGCCGCCGTTGACGTTGTGGCAGGGGCGATGGTGGTCGATGGATCCGGCCGCGTGGTAGACGGGAGTGCGGTATCGGCCGCATCCTCGCCGCCCCCGCAGGCTGCCAGGAAGAAGAGGAAGACGAGCAAGCCCAATCGACGCATTGTTCAAACCCTTCCCAACGAACTCCGTGAGGGCAACCTACCGGACGCGGCCGGTCGGTGGGCTACCGGTTGGCCTCAATGAACGCGAGTACCCGCTCCCAGGCGTCGGTCGAGGCTTCCGCGTGTTCGGCTGCGGCCCGATCGAAGAAGGAGTGTGGGGCTCCTTCGTAGGTGTGGACCTCGTGAGTCACGCCGGCCGCGGTCAGCGCGGCATCGAAGGTGTTGATGTCTTCGGCGCTGATCGACTCGTCGGCACCTCCCATCAGCCCCAGGACCGCACACTCGTAATCGGCCGCGACCGCCGCGGGCGCAGCGAAGTCGGGGCGGAGAGCCACCGGGCGGCCGTAGAAGCCGATCACTCCGGACAGGTCGTGTCCTGCCACAGCTTGCAGCCACGATCCTGAGCCACCGAAACAGAACCCGATGGTGAAGATCGGTCGTGAGGCGTTGTCGCCTACGCGCAAACTGGCGATTGCCGCAGCCACGTCGGCTGTGACACCGACCTGGGTGGTTTGCTCAACATGGGGCCAGAAGTCGAACTCGGCATCCCGGTCCTCGATCCCGGCGGTACGGCCGAAGTAGTCGATGGCGATGGCGTCGAAGCCGCGCTCGGCGAAGCGATCAGCCAGTTCCTCGTAGAAGGCGAACAGGCCACGAACATCCGGCATTACCACGATGCCGGGTTGGCCTGGCGCCCCGGCCCTGGCCGAGTAGGCCATGAACTCGGTACCGTCGGCCGAGGTCAGGGTCATCCGTTCAGTGCTGAAGGCGGCTCCGGCGATCGGCTCGATGGGTGGAACTGCGTCGTGGTCGAAGCACATGGTTGGGTCCTTCCTCTACCGGTACTCAGGATTCGGGAAGTCGAACCGGCATCCAGCGTCCCATAGTGCCCGCTGATTGCCGTGGGCGGGCATCCCGCCGGCATCTTTGAGCATGCGGGCCAGGTGCATCAGGTTCCAGGTCATGAAGGTGGTGTTCCGGTTGGTGAAGTCGTTCTCGGGCCCCCCGGAGCCCTCGTCCAGGTAGCTCGGACCCGGGCCTGCCTCGCCCAGCCAGGCGGCGTCGGCCTGCGGCGGGATGACGTACCCGAGGTGTTGGAGCGAGTAGAGGATGTTCATGGAGGCATGTTTTGCCCCGTCCTCGTTGCCGGTGATCAGGCAGCCGCCGACGCGTCCGTAATAGGCGTACTGGCCGGACTGGTTGAGCTGAGACGAGTTGCCGTACAGACGCTCGATGACATGGGTACACACCGAAGTCTTCTCTCCCAGCCAGATGGCCGAGCCGAGCACCAGGATGTCAGCCGCGTGGACCTTCTCGTAAATGATGGGCCAGTCATCGGTTTCCCATCCATGCTCGGTCATGTCCGGCCATACCCCGCGGGCTATGTCGTAGTTGGCTGCCCGGATGGACTCCACCTGGATGTCGTTCTTCTCCATGATCGAGCTAGAGATGTCGATCAGGCCCTGGGTGTGGGACGGCTCGGGGGACCTCTTGAGCGTGCAGTTGATGAAGAGAGCCCTGAGATCGGAGAAGTCCCAGCGGCTCTCGGTGACGAGTTCGTCGATGCGGTCGGTCAGCGACATGGGAACCTCCTGAGCGGGGTGGAGCGGTCACCCTAGTGGTGGGGGAGTAGACACAGTCGGGGCATTCGAACCTGGGGCCGGGCTCAGCCTGATGCGAGTGGGGCGAACAGGTCGACAGGATTCCCGTCCGGATCGATTACCACCGCGTGCCGCTGCCTCCAGAAGGCATCCCAGGGCGCCTTGTGTCCGGCGTACCCGGCCGTCGTCAGGGAGGCGTATACCTCGTCGACCCCGGCTGCGGAGTCGCAGAGGAACGCCAACCCGATCCGCTGTCCTCCTACCGGCGGCTCCCACCCGGGATCAAAGCTGCGAACTACCTCGATCGTGTCCCAGGCCACTCGCATGCCGGAGACCGTCGATTCAACGTGGCCTTCTCGGTCCGCCTCAGGGGGAATCTCGAATCCCAGCCGGCGGTAGAAGGCGAGCGAGGCTGCCATGTCCTCAACGATGATGCCGATCAGGTCGAGCCGCGGGGTCATGAGGCGAGTCTATTTGCCTCCACCCCGACCGGCTACTCAGAGATTTCGGCGGACAGTTGTCCGTTTGAGCACTGGATCTCTATCTCGGTCTCCTGCGATCCGGATTCGAAATCAACCCGTACTTTGACCGGCCCCTCCGACTTCACTTCCAGGCTCCAGCCGGCAACCGGAACCGCACCGAGCAGCTTGACCGTGTCGAGGCCGGTGCAGGCGGCGGTGACCTGACCTCCGGTTGCGACGAACGAGCCGGAGTCGAGCACTGGAGCAGTGGTTGTCGTGGTGGTTGCAGCCAGTGTCGTGGTGCTGGTGGTGCTGGTGGTGCTGGTGGTGAGCGTGGTGGTTGATTGGTTGGCAGGCACAGTGGTGGTGGTCGAACCGGCCGGCAGCGATCCAGTCGTTGCTGAGGTGGGGGAAGCCGTCGGGTTGGTTTCCAACGTCGTCGAAGTCGACGGTTCCGGGTGCTGGGCAGGGCCAGCAGTTAGGGGACCGAGGGAGGATTGGCCGGCCACAGCCACCGGCACCTGGACCGGGAAGTCGACGGCCCGGTCGGCCACCAGTCCAATCGCTTGCGAGGCGACGCCGACGGCCAGGAACGTAGCCAGGAACCAGGCGGTGAGGAGGCCGACGCGCTGCTTTGTCATGGGAAGCAGTATCGCTGCTAGAGGGATAAGAGCAGGTAAGGCTGCCCTAAGAGAGGCCGGCCCGACCTGATCGGTGTTTATGGTGAGAGCATGGCTTCGATCCTTCTTATTGAAGATGATCAGCGCATCAGGGAGGCACTAGCCCGGACGCTGGCCCAGCGGGGCCACGATGTCCGGAGCTCGGCCACCGGACTGGCCGGAGTGGAAGATGCCCTCGGCGAGGCGGTGGACCTGGTGGTCCTCGATCTCGGGCTCCCGGATGTGGACGGGCTGGATGTGCTGCGGATGATCCGGTCGGTATCTCCGGTACCGGTGGTGATCGCCACCGCCCGGGATGAGGAAGCGGTGATCGTCAAGGCTCTCGACGCCGGTGCCGACGACTACGTGGTCAAGCCGTTCTCGTCGGATCAACTCGATGCCCGCATTCGGGCAGTGTTGCGGCGGTTGGGCGGTGATGAAGCTTCCGGGCCGGTGGTGGTGGGCGATCTGGTGATCGAGGCCGGATCTCGGGAGGCGACCCTGTCGGGAGCGGCAATGGAGCTCTCTCGCCGGGAGTTCGATCTCCTGTTGTTTCTGGCTGAGCGGGCGGGGACGGTCGTCGGCAAACGCGAGATCCTGGCGGAGGTATGGCGGCAGCCCTATGGAGGGGCAGACAAGACCGTCGATGTCCATGTTTCGTGGCTCCGGCGCAAGTTGGGCGAATCGGCGGCGGAGCCCCGCTACCTGCACACGGTGCGGGGAGTGGGCATCAAAATGGTCGATCCAGGCGCGTGAGGCGGCGGCTAGTCCTTCTGGCAGGGGCGGTGGCCGCGATGGTGGTCATCGCGTTCCTGGTGCCGCTGGCGTTTCTGGTCCGGGACCTGGCTCGGGATCGAGCATTGTCCACTGCCGAGCGCAACGCCCAGATCGTGGCACAGAACCTCGCTCTGGTCCCCGCCGACGACATGGTCAGGATCGAGGCCGTGCTCGGGACGGTGACGGCGCGGTCTGAGGAGAAGATGTCAGTGCTCCTGGCCGACGATACCGCCATCGGGGAGCCCTTCGACGTAGGGGAGTTGGAGAATCGTGCCCGGCTCGGCGAGTCCATCACCACCGGCGCCCCCGGTGGTGCGGTGGTCGTGGTGCCGGTGGTGCAGGCGGCGGGGGATTCTCTGGTGGTCCGGTCGTTTGTGCCGGGGGAGTTGCTCACCCAGAACGTTTGGCAGATAGTCCTGTTGCTCGGGGTGTTGGGGGCCTTCTTGATTCTCATCGCCGCGGTAGTGGCGGACCGGATGGGACGTTCGCTGGTTGAGCCGGTGCAGAACTTGTCGGAAGCGGCCGGCCGGGTGTCGCAAGGCGATTTGGACGTCCGGGTGGTGCCGGCCGGGCCGCCCGAAGTGGTAGAAGTTGGCTCCGCATTCAACCGTCTGGTGGAACGGATCGACGCCCTGTTGTCCTCCGAACGTGAGTCGGTGGCAGATCTCGCTCACCGGCTGCGCACGCCGCTGACGGCTTTGCGACTCGACATTGAGGGGATGGATGACCCTGCGGTGGTCGCACAACTGGAGGACGACGTCGACGACTTGGAGAGAACGGTCGACTTCGTCATCGAGGAGGCCAGGCGCCCGGTCCGCGAAGGCGTGGGAGCAGCGACCGATCTGGGAGTCGTTGCCCGCGATCGCGCCACTTTCTGGGGGGCGCTGGCGGAGGATCAGGGCCGGGGGTGGGAAGTTACGATCGATCCAGGCCCTCATCCGATCGGCGTCAACCCCACCGATCTAGCGGCGGCGATCGACGCCATGATCGGCAACGTGTTTGACCACACTCCGGACGGAGTCGGGTTCGCAGTGGTCGTTACCGGAACCGGGACCGGGTCGCGGCTGGTCGTGATGGACGAGGGCCCAGGCTTCCCTCACGCTGCCGTGGTTGAGCGCGGGACCAGCACCGGCCAGTCAACAGGGCTCGGACTGGA
>Ga0255047_10002013_pt1 | contig 13903 bp, 14 predicted proteins | sample JV7_2_1_MG_FD_183640 | JGI IMG/M metagenome (GOLD analysis project Ga0255047, IMG submission 183640) | Seawater microbial communities from Jervis Inlet, British Columbia, Canada - JV7_2_1 | ecosystem: Environmental > Aquatic > Marine > Inlet | place: Canada: British Columbia | collected 2016-10-06
TGATCCTTATCTCGCGGTCCTGGAACCTGTCGGTCACGTGCCACTTCACCGAGCGATCGTCGAGTTGGACGATCTCGGCGTCGACATCGAACTCGATGCGCTTCCCATCAACGGAACAACCGGTCAGGACACTAGCTTCGCAACATGTTTCGCACTCTGAAGACAGCGGGAGATCCGATCGACATCCTCGAGATGCTCTTCTCCGAGAAGAGAGAGCGAGAGGACAGACCGTGGGTGATGTTCAACATGGTCGAGTCGGTGGACGGTGGCACCGCGGTGGATGGCGGAGCCACTGCTCTGAACGACGCAGACGACCGCGCTCTCTTTCTGGCGATGAGGTCGGTGGCCGACGTCGTCCTCATGGGCGCCGAGACAATCCGTTCTGAGAGCGTGGGGCCGGTCCGGATGAGTGAGGAGATGAGTCGCCACCGGGCCCATGCTGGATTGGAAGGGGTGCCCAGGATGGTGATCCTCACCCGCGGTCTCAGCCTGGACCCGAATGCCCGGGTCTTCTCCGACCCCGCGGAGCCCCCCACGATCCTGACCGGAAACGCGGTCGACCAGGACCGTCTCGATGCGCTGTCCAAGGTGGCCGATGTCGCCCAGATCGACACCCTGGATGGCAACGGAATTGTCGATCATCTCAGTGCGGCAAAAGTGATCCTCTGCGAAGGTGGTCCTACCATCAACAGCCTCCTCATGGCCGCAGGGATGGTCGACGAGATCAACATCACCATGTCGCCGATGCTGGCTCTGGGGGAGTCGAAACGAATAGCTCATGGGGACCCGCTGCAACCACCCATCGACATGAGATTGGATCGAATCGTTTCCGGTGATCGGTCGCTGTTCCTCAGATACATCAGGGACTAGAGGATCGTCTGGATTTGGGCGATCTGGCGGCTGAGTCCGATCGCCAGGAATCCGTGGTTGGACCCGCATCCGCAGAAGCTGGGCAAAGCCAGCAGGTCGAGGCTTCCAATGCTTGATTGGCAGCGGCCTGAGATGATCTGGCAGGCTGGGGCCTATGCGTTACGAAAAAGTGAAATTCGCCGGTTCAAGCGGCCAGCTATTGGCCGGGAGGATCGATTTTCCGCTCACGGGTGAGCCGTTGGCCTATGCCCTCTACGCCAACTGCTTTACCTGTCACAAGAACCTGAGTGCAGTCGGTCGCATCGCCGAGACCCTTGCCCATCACGGTATCGCCATGCTTCGGTTCGACTTCACCGGTCTTGGGGATAGCGAAGGTGATTTCTCGGAGACCAACTTCTCCACCAGCGTCAAGGACTTTCTCCTTGCCGCAGAGTTCCTGGCGGCCAACCATGGGGCTCCAGAGCTTCTGATAGGTCATTCACTGGGAGGCGCCATCTCCCTGGCTGCCGCCTCCTCGATCGAGTCGGTTCGGGCGGTGGTGACCTTGGCGGCACCGGTGACACCCAAGCACATCGAGCGTCACATCGCCGCGGACCTGGCCGCGATCGAGACGGAAGGCGAGGCACAGGTGGTCCTGGCAGGTCGCATGTTCACGTTCCGTCAACAACTCATCGACGACATCGGGCGAACACGGGTCGACGAGGCCATCACCGCCCTTGGTCGGCCGCTTCTGGTCATCCACTCGCCAACGGACAACGTCGTTGGAATCGAGAATGCGGCGGAGATCCTCGACCTGGCCCGTCATCCGAAGAGCTTCATCTCCCTCGACGGCGCCGACCACCTGATCACCGTCGACGACGACGCCCGGTATGTCGCCGAGGTCATTGTCTCGTGGGCGAACCGGTACACCAGTGGCGACCTGGCTGCACATTCCCAGCCCGACTTCGTCAGTGAGGCTCCGGAGAGCGTGACAGTGGTGCGGATCGAGGATGGTTTTCGCACCGACATCATCTCCAACGGCTTTCCGCTGGTTGCTGACGAGCCGGCAAGCGTCGGCGGCACCAACACCGGGCCCACTCCATACGACTACCTGCTGGCCTCGCTCGGATCGTGCACCGCGATGACGCTGCGAATGTATGCAGACAGAAAGAAGTGGCCGTTGGAAACGGTGACCGTCCGGCTCACTCATCACAAGGTGCACGCAAGGGATTGTGCCGAGTGTGAATCCGACTCCGGATACGCCGACCACATCGATCGGGAGATTGAGGTGTCGGGGCCACTCAGCTCTGAGCAGCAGGAGCGTCTCGGTGAGATTGCCGACCGCTGCCCGGTTCACAAGACGCTCCACGGCGAGGTAATCGTGAGTAGTCATCTGGCGACCACGGGATGAGATCGTGGGCGACGTCTTCGTTCGGGTAGCGCCGTGAGCAAACTGGTGATTCTCACCAAGAACCTGATGGACGCCAGCCGGGTTCAAGGGACCGTGCCCGACTCCGCTGTTGCCCGCTCGCTCACCGACGACGCTCTCACCAACGCCGATTTGATCCTGCTCGATCTGAGCAGCGGGATAGCTCCGGCCGATGTAGTCGCCATCGGTCCGCCGGTGGTCGCCTACGGCCCCCATGTCGACACCGAAGCGCTCGCGGGCGCCGTCGCCGCGGGGTGCAGGGAAGCATTGCCGCGATCCCGGGTAATTCAGCGTTTGTCCAATCTGATCGATTGAGCGCCCTCGGGAATAGGGCGTTTCGGCCTTTACCCTCGGCAGCAATGACCCTTCGTGCAGTACTGCCGCTTGCGTTTGCCCTGGCTCTGGCGGCGTGTAGCGGGCAGAGTGCAGTCACCACCACCGAAGACAGCGATCGACCGACGGAGCCCGGGGTCGGATCCGGCGAGCTGGTGATCCTCGACGGGAACGGTGATGTTGTGATCATCAACCCTGACGGGACCGATGGACGGGCGATCACCGCCGATACCGGAGATGACGCCGTCTACTTTCAGCCGATTTGGTCACCGGACTCGACGCACATCGCCTGGGGTCAGATCGACAGTGGCGGCTTCGGTGTTGGTTACCGCGGGGTAGAGGAGGATGACTCCACGGTCGTCCCGATGGTTGACCTTCCCTTCTATCTGTATTGGGCCTTCGACGGAGAGAGCATCGGCGCACTGCACAACGGCGCCGCCGGCCTGGATCTCGAGTTGGTCGATGTCGCCAGCGGGACATCGACCATCCTGGACAGCGGTACACCCTTCTACTTCTCGTGGAATCCGACCGGGGACGGAATGGTCATCCACGTCGGTCCCGACCGATTCGAGATGATCACCGCCGACGGTGATCGGCACCTCGGGGGTTCGACAAGCGCCGACTACTACGTTCCCCAGTGGACCGATAACGGCATCGTCCATGTCGATGAGGCTGCGCTGGTCGTCCAGTCCCCGGAAGGTGCTCGCCAAGAGGTGGTGCGGGTGAATGGGTTCACAGCTTTTGTCGTCAGCCCTCGAGGCACTTCAGTCGCAGTTCAGTCGATCAGAACCGAGGAGGCCATTGCATTCCAGAACGTTGAGATCGAGACCGTTCCGTCGAATCGTTTGGCGGTTGTCGACATCGAGACCGGAGAGTTCGAGGTGGTCCATGAGGCTCCGGCGCTGGCGTTCTTTTGGAGCCCCAATGGCGAGTCGCTGCTGATCTTTGCTCCGGCCTCTCCGGGTGACGGTCTGGTGGCCCTGGTCTGGACACTTGGTACCGGCATGAGGGAATACGGAAACTTTGTTCCCTCCGAGCCGGTGGCGAGAGATCTGCTGCCCTTCTTTCCCCAGTACGCCCAGTCGATGAGCTTCTGGTCGCCCGACTCGGCGGCGTTTGCCTACCCCAGCGTTGTTAACGGCACCTCTTCGATCTGGGTGCAGCAACTCGATCAGACGACACCGCAACGAGTCTCGCAGGGCAGTTGGGTGTCCTGGTCGCGGTGACAATCATGGGTTATCGTATACAGTAACGTCCGTTACTGTATACGATAACCTCATCATGCCCTATTTCAACAGTTTGAGACTCAGACGACTCCGGCACTTGAAGAGGATGTCGTTGGCCGACGTTTCACGGACCACCGGCATCACCAAGGCGCAGCTCTCTCTGATCGAGAACGGGAAAGTCGATCCACGGATCTCGACTGTTGTCAGGATCCTCGAGTGCTACGGCTGCGTGCTGGCCGACCTGGGACCAGGCCGAGCGCAACGCCGAACCTTGGGGGAGGTTCGATCGGCTGCGGAAAGTGGAGTCTCGAGACTCAGGGCAGCGGGTCTTGGGCCATCCGATCCGGTGGCGAGACTCGATCGCAAGGACAGTCTCCAGCAAGAAACGACTGTCGAGCGTGAAGCGATGGCGACCCGAGGATGAATGCCGGCGACCGAGCGGTCCTCGCTCTCCGGAAAGCGAATCAGTCTCAAGATGACTTAATAGCCCGGAGTCTCTGGCTGGCGAAGGCGGTTGATCACGTGGTGGCGGATCGCGCCGTTCTGGTTGGTGGCGCCGCCGTGAATCTGCACACCGGTTCGTACCGCCCGACCGACATCGATATGTGCGCGTATCTCGACCAATCAGATCGCAACGCTCTGGTTGGTCTTGGTCTGCGTCACACCCAGGGGGACCGTTTCGCCTACGAGTTCGATGACGGAGAGGTCTGGCTGGTCGAGTTTCCCGACACCCAGGTCGATGGTGACATCTCGACGATCCATCTCAGCCCCGATGATCGTCTGTTTGTGATCAGCCGTGATTCGTTGATCGTTGACCGAATACTTCAGGCCACCGATCAGACCGGGGTGACGTTCGACGAAGCGGTCAGATTGTGCGTCGCCGTGTATCAGGAGGCCGACTGGGAGTGGGTTGGCAATGAGATCGGGAGCCGGGATCTGGTCGAACCGGGCCTCGAGATCGAGGAAGTCTATAACCGGGTACTCGATGAGGTGAGATCGTTGACCGGTAGGTAGCTGCTCTTCCTATCAAGGGTTCAGGTAGCGGCCGTGCCAGTCCAACACGGCGTCGAATCTCTCCTTGCGATGGAGTGGGCTTCCACCCCGGCTCAGCTCGTGCCCCTCGCCGGGGAATCGGAGCATCTCGGTCGTTGTGCCGTTGCGCAAAAGTGCCATGAAGTACTGCTCGGCCTGCTCGATCGGACAGCGAAAATCGTCCTCGGAATGGAGGATCAGAGTGGGAGTGGTCACGTTCTCGGCCAGCGCCAAGGGCCCGAGCTCCCACCAGGTATTCCACCCTTCGGGGTAGGAGACCCCGGTGTAGTTCTCGGGAAACACCCCGCCGATGTCCGAGGTGCCGGCAAAACTGGTCACCGAGATCAGCGCTCTCTCCACCACCGCTGATCTCCATCGGTCCTCCTGGCCGATGATCCACGCCGTCATGAACCCTCCATAGGAACCACCCATCAACCCCATCCGCTCCGAGTCCAGTCTCGGGAATCTCTCGAGGGAGGCTTCGATCGCTGCCCTGATGTCTTCGAGGTCGACCTTGCCCCAACCCTCTCCGACAACGGCCCGAGCGAAATCGCGACCCCGGCCCGACGAGCCACGAGGATTAGTGGCTACTACCCCATACCCGGCTCCGGCGTAGACCTGGAACTCGTCGAAGAAGCGGAACCCATACTGCGATGCCGGTCCTCCATGGATGTTCAACAGAACCGGGACAGACGCGTCGCTGTCGGGGAGATAGACCCAGACGTCGATCTTGCCGTCACCGGATTGAACCCGGAAGTGCTCGGGCTCGATGAGTCCCAGATCCATGCTGTTGAGACTCGTCAGTTGTTGCTCGGCTCCGCCGAGAGTCGAGTAGAGCTCGCCCGGTGAACTCCATTCCGAGGCGGTGAAGAGGAGTCGCTCGTCGTGGATGTCGAATCCGGTGACGATCCGTTGCCCTTCAACAACGGTCTCGATGGTGCCGTCGGAGACCTCGATCACCCCGAAGGCCCCCGAGTCCTCCAGGCCGATGACGGCGTTTTTCCCGTCCCAGACGATCGTTGCCGGGCCCGCAGCCGGCGAAACCGAGCCTCGATCGAGATGCCCGGTCAGGGCATTGAGAGATCCGTCGGGCTCTCGACGATAGAGGTAGGCGTCGACCGGATAGGCAGCTTCGACATTGCCAAGCAGGTGAAGGATCCCGTCGGGTCGATAGGACACCGAATGCCAGACGCCCCTGGCAGCAGCTCTCGAAATCTCACCACTTTCGACGTCGACTTCGAAGACGTCGTTGCCCGAGACCAGACCCCTGCCCGGATCGTGATCGGTGATGAAGGCCACCACGCCCCCGTCAGGCGACCAGGCGGGAGATTCCTCGTCGTGATCACCCGGGGTGAGACACCGCGGCTCGAGTTCGCCACCGGGGTCGACAATCCAGAGGTGACCTCTTCGGTCGTGAGTGGAGCCACGACCGTCGAAGCGATAGGGGACCGAAGTGATCCGCCGTGGTCGTCGCTCCCTCTCCTCGTCGTCCACATCGGACCATTCCTCCGTCGCGGTGATGGCGACGACCAGGAGCTTCGAACCGTCCGGTGACCACTCAACAGCCTCAACACCGTGGTCGAATTCCGTGATGACCCTCACTTCGCCACCGTCGAGTGGCATTACAGCCACCTGCCCCACGGAGTCCCCGGTCTTGCGTATGAAGGCGAGGCTGGAGCCATCGGGTGACCATCTCGGGGCCTTGTCACCCGGGCCATTGGTGAGGACGCGGTCACCAGTGTCGTCGGCTAGCCAGATCCGGCTGTCGTTGCGGTCCTCTTCGATATCCGGTGTCGACACCACGAAAGCGATGCGGCTCCCGTCCGGCGAGAATCGGGGGTCGGAGGGGATGTTGAGGATTGTCAGGTCATCGGGTGTCATCTGGCTCCTGGGTCGGAGGTGAACATACCTGCCGGCATCAGGACTTGGCCCCGGAGACCAGTACTCTTGTCGGTTCCATGTCTGGAGCCCCTTTTCGCAATGTTGCCTTGGTCGCGCACGTCGACCACGGCAAGACCACTCTCGTCGACGCCATGCTCGGCGCTACCGGAGTGTTCTCGTCGCACGAGGTCCGCATCGACAGAGTCATGGACTCCGACGATCAGGAGCGCGAGCGGGGCATCACCATCCTCGCCAAGGCGGCTTCCGTCGAGTGGAAAGGAACCAAGATCAACCTTGTCGACACCCCGGGTCACGCCGACTTCGCCGGTGAGGTGGAGCGGGCGTTGGCGCTGGTAGACGGGGTGCTTCTTCTGGTCGACGCAGCAGAGGGACCGATGCCGCAGACCAGATACGTCCTGTCAAAGGCCCTGGCCCTTCACCTGCCGGCAGTCGTTGTCATCAACAAGGTGGACCGCCCCGACGCCAGGATCGAGCAGGTGGTCGATGAGGTGTATCAGTTGTTCTTCGATCTCGATGCGTCAGATGAGCACATCGAGTTCGAAGTCATCTCCAGTGTGGCTCGTCATGGGAGGGCGATGTCGGGTATCGGCATACCCGAGGCCGACGCTGATCTCGGTCCCCTGCTCGATGCCATCGTCGACACGATTCCTGGACCTTCCGGCGATCCGGATGCTCCTCTCCAGGCACTGGTCACCAACCTGGACGCATCTGACTACCTGGGTCGGCTAGCGATCGGCCGTGTCGTCGAGGGCACGCTCCGAAGTGGAGAACGGGTTGCCCTGTGTCACTCCAACGTCGAGGAGCCTCCCCTACGGCGGCGTCTCACCCAGCTGATGGGATTTGTGGGATTAGGCCGGGCCGACGTCGAGGAGAGAGTCGCCGGCGATCTCTTTATCGTCGCCGGGTTCCCCGAAGTGGAGATCGGTGACACCCTAGCCGACCCCTCAGACCCTCAACCCCTGCCACGGCTACAGGTAGACGAGCCGGTGCTCCGGATGACTTTCGGCGTCAACACCTCACCTTTGTCGGGGCGATCGGGCACGCTGCTGACATCACGCCAGATTCGTGATCGACTGGAACGCGAGGTTCTGGGCAACGTGTCTATCCGCATCGGAAACACAGCGTCGCCCGAGGTGATCGAGGTGGCCGGTCGGGGTGAGCTCCAGCTAGCCGTTCTCATCGAGACCATGCGCCGGGAGGGCTACGAGATCCAGGTGAGCCGACCGCAGGTGATCATCCGCGAGATCGATGGCAAACCGCACGAACCACTGGAGCGCGCCGTGGTCGACGTGCCAGATAACCATGTCGGCACGGTCACTCAGGCCATTGCCCCCCGCAAGGGCAAAGTCACCGATCTCAGGCCGGGGGATACGGGGAGAACCGTGGTGACGCTGGAAGCCCCATCACGAGGGCTGCTCGGATTTCGATCGTTGCTGATGACCGCCACCAGGGGCACCGCCCTCGTACACCAGCACCAGGCCGGGTGGATCCCGTGGGTGGGGGAGCTGCCCCATCGTGTCGGTGGCGCCATGATGTCCGACCGACTCGGATCGGCGACCGGATTCGCCCTCGACAACCTTCAAAAGCGCGGTGAGCTCTTCGTCGAGCCCGGCGGCGAGTTGTACGAGGGGATGATCATCGGCGAGGCCTCCCGACCGGAGGAAATGGTGGTCAACGCGACCAAAGCGAAACAGCTCACCAACATTCGAACTCACGCATCTGACGAGGCAATCAAGCTCAAGCCGCCGCGTAGATTGACCTTGGAGCTTGCGATGGAGTGGATTGCGGACGACGAGCTGGTCGAGGTCACGCCCGATGCCATCCGGGTGAGAAAGCGCTATCTCGCCGAGAGCGAACGACGACGCCACCACAAGAAGTAGTCGCCCGGGTTGGCTCCGATCGGTGGCGAATGTCGTGTCTTGTGCTAGCCAGCGAGCCTTTGTTGGGTGGGTGCTGACTCCTGGCTCGGGTACCCGACCCCGCCGGCCACTTCGACGGTTTTGTTCCAGAGGGCATGCTGGCCGGCACGGTCATTGATGTGATCCAATTCGATCTCTTCCAGCGGACCGACCATCTTCCCGGGTTTTGACGCGAAGAACTTTCCTGTGATCGCGTCGTCGTAGCCCACGGCCTCGATATAGCGGCCGGCGCCGTCTGCCACCGAGTGCGACATGCCGGGAATGAGCTTGAACATGGGAACCATCAGTCGTCGCATGTAGAAGGGCGCATTGCGCACCGCATTGGTCTCGGGAGTGCTGCCGGGCGACACCGCGTTGACTGTCATTCCCGGTGGAAGCAATCGCGACAACTCGGCGGCCCACCAGGCGACGAACACCTTGGCGGTTGCATAGGTGTCGGATGGCTTGTAGCTGATGGGTTCGCTCATGAACATTTGGGCTTCGATCACTGCTTCGAGATCGCCGTCGAAGTGTTCCGTCGCGAAATCTTCCACGTTGAGCGGCTTGAAAGTCGGTACGTCGCCCCGAGCGGCTTCGGATCCTGAGATGACTATCCGAGCGTTGGGACTGAGAAGATCGTTCTCGAGCAGCCTCATCGTCAACAGGTGATGACCCACCAGGGTTGATGCCACGGTGCCTTCCAGCCCGTCTTCCGATCGAACCAGGTCCTTTGGAGGAGCAGCGCCCGCGTTGAGAATGAGTACGTCGATCTGGCCGCCTCGATCGGCAAGCTGGGTAACAGCGGTTTCTGCGGTTGCCAGGCTGTCGTTGTCGAGGATCAGGGTCTCGAACACACTCTTCCCTGTGCGTTTCTCGAGTTGCGATCTGGTCGTCTTGGCTTTTTCCGCGGTTCGGGCGGTGATGATCACCCTTCCGAACCCTTGCTCGGCGAACTGGGCTGATGCCTCGAGACCCAGCCCCGAGCTGGCTCCCGTCACGAGAGCGGTGCGCTGTGTGGGACTCTTCATGGTGACTTCTCCTTTTTGGCTGGTCTCATCTGTCACAAGTGGCTACAGCAACGTTTGACCCATCGTTTATTCCGCGCTTTAGATATCTGTCTAAGAAGTTGTCTTTACTGCCCGATTAGGGCGTGCGATCCTTCGATTTCATCTCGTTGTGTGAAATAGGCGGGACCGACCACTGGTTGTCGGGTTTGCCTAGATACCCCAACTCACGGATGGAGGTCCGGACCAAAATGAGCGCAGTTCTCGATCTAGTCGAACTCGGATTCCCGTGGGAAGGCATCGACCCCTTCATCTTCACAGTTCATCACGTCGACTACTACCCGAAGGGCAACGACGCACTCGGTCCCGACGAGTCACTGTTAGGTCGCAACCTCGGCTCCGACTTCTCCTATCAGAAGGGCTGGAGCATGTATCACGGGGTGGCCGTCCCCGGATTTCCCCAGCATCCTCATCGTGGTTTCGAGACAGTCACCGTTGTAAGACGAGGCTATGTGGACCATTCCGATTCGCTTGGCGCCACGGCACGCTACGGCGAAGGCGACGTGCAATGGCTGACCACGGGAAGCGGGATCATGCACTCGGAGATGTTCCCTCTCCTCGAAGAAGATCGTCCCAACCCGATGGAGCTGTTTCAGATCTGGCTCAACCTCCCACCCGAGTCGAAAATGGTCCCCGCCTACTTCGGGATGTTGTGGAGTGAGTCGATTCCCACCATCACGCCCGCAGACGGTGTCTCGGTCGATCTGATCGCCGGCTCGATGGGGGACCACATCCCACCATCGCCGCCCCCCGATTCATGGGCGTCCCAATCGAATTCGGATCTCGCTATCTGGCTCATTCGTCTTGATCCCGGCGCCTCGTGGCTGCTGCCACCCACCTCGGAGGGCGTCAACCGCATGCTGCACTGTTTCCTCGGGGATGACGTGACGGTCGACGACACGTCGGTCGCGTCGAAGGTCGGGGTCAAGCTCGATCCGACTCGAAGTGTCACGCTGGAGAACCGTGGTGAGCCCGCAGAGTTCCTCCTACTCCAGGGCAGACCGATCGGTGCACCCGTCTACCAACTAGGCCCGTTCGTCATGAACACGCCTGAAGAGTTGCAGACGGCCGTTGATGACTATCGGCGCACCCAATTCGGTGGCTGGCCGTGGGACAGGTCAGATCCGGTCCACGCCCGGACCGATGGTCGATTTGCCCTCCATGCTGACGGCACCATCGAACATCGGGACCGTCAGCCGGTCTAGTACCTTGCCCGGCGACGGGCTCGCGTCACCACCACCACGAAAGCGATGAATGCCACGAGGCCCACAAGTTGTTTCGGGCTCAACGCGATGACGAGATCATTTGAGCCGGTCTCAGTGTTCTCTGACTCGCTCATGGCGTCGACTCTATCCTGCTCAGCCATCGTCATCGACTGAGGAGAAGTCTTGGAGATCAAGGGCATCATTTGGATCGGCTCGGCTACCGAGGACCTCGGGAAGACCTCACGGTTCTTCTCCGACGTTCTTGGTATGGAGATCACCACTGAAGTGCCTGGTTTCGCCCGTCTTGCAGCTGCCAACGGCGACCTTCTCGAGGTTTTTGGCCCCGACTCGGTGGAGCACAGCCATCTCGACACGGGCCCGGTTGCCGGGTTCTGGGTCGACGACGTCGAGGGAGCGCGTGATGAGTTGCTCGCTGCCGAAGCCGAGGGCGTTACCGAGTTGGAGAAGGGCATGGACGGTCATCGTTGGTTCTATTTCCGGGCCCCTGACGGGAACTTCTACGAACTCTGTGAGCATCCCCGTCCCCGTCCGGTAAAGACCCACGAGTAGCTGTGCAGGTTGGAAAGCGGGTCCCGACTCTTACCTTCCCCGGCAGTTGATGCATCTTCTGCCGATGAGTGCCAGCGTCCCCTTGTCATCCTCACCGAGGATCGACTCGATTCGGGAGAGCATCGCTGCCGGGGCGATGGGTTGTCCGCATACCTCGCACGAGGGCGTCGACTCACGCCGAATCTCGCGTCGGCCGCTTGCCCAATCGACGAGGTCGAAACTCCTCGTCATGGTGATGGCATTGCTTTCGATCTCCGGGCAGGCCGAGACGCACTGAGTACAGGCGACGCATGACCTTGGATCGAAATCGATGATGACACACTCGTCTTCCAGCCTCGATTGGAGAGCGTCCGTCGGACACACATTGGCGCACATCTCGCAAGCTGTGCATACCTCGGATTCGATCGTGATCGTCCCGACGTCGGCGGCTTGGAGGCTCGCCCTTGCCTCCGGTGCATCTGTCGAAAGAAGCTGAATCGCCCCTATCGTTGACCCGTGGCCGAATAGCTCGCTGCCGTCCATCAGGTCGGATGGGGGATCGATGTAAGGGGAAGCCGTGTCATCGAGGCCGACCTCAAACAAGACGGTGGAGGCATCGTCCATGGTTGCCATCAAGCGATCATCATTGCTGAGGGAGCATCCACCGGCACTACATGGAACGGCATCAACCTCCTTCGCTCCCAAGACAAGAGGCGCCAGCAACCATCCCACAGTCAACATTCCGGTGCACGGCACCTCGACCTGGTGCCATTCGTGCTCGGAGCCAATCGCTGCCTCCCGGCATCGATACCTGATTCCGATCGGGTCCGATCCGTAGCCGATGGCAGCCGAGATCTCGGCTTCGATCGCATCAGGCGTGACGATCGGGTTGACCACAGCCCCCGTCGGACAGGAAGTTACGCAGATGCCGCACGCAACGCACGATGTCTTGTCGTTTATGACCGCGCCGCCGTCCCAGGAGAGCGCTCCGGCGGGGCATCCCGAGACGCAAACCCGACACCCGTCGCCGGCGACGCAGATCTCGTCCTCGATCGCCGGGGATGCGACATAGGTCGGAGTGCCGATCGAAAGAAGCCCCCGGCGGGTCGATCGATCGGGAGGCAAGAGCTTCACCTGTTCGGGAAGGGATCCAGGGAATCGGGAGAGACGCGCTCTGGTCGCCGCCAGAGCTCTGAGCAAGCCGTCTTCTTCGCTGATCGACCTCAGGTCGAGCAAGCCCAGCGACATTGGATCAAAACCAAGCCGACGTGCCGCTGCCTGCAAAGAGCCAAGTTGAAGCCGATCCCCGTGAATGGCGAGGACCAGTTCTTTCTCGTCGTCTGCCACCAAGGAGAGCATTTGCCGTGGCAACTCACAGAGATCTTCAACACCGATGAGCACCGCGTCCCCGACCTCGATGTCAGGCAGAGCCTCTTCTTCGGTGCAGAACAGAATCGTGGTCATGAGTTGGCTCCAGCCAACGCGTCAACCATGAGTGGCACGAGCTGACGCTCATGCTCCAGGAACGAGTGGACGGCCTCCGCCAATGCGGTATAGAAACGATGTCGATCGGCGGCCTGAACCTTCGCGGTGAACTGCGGCACCCACTTCAGGAGATGATCACTGAGAAACTCCAACTGGTTGAGAGCTACCCGGTCGATGTTGCGCCCTGAGGATTTTCTCTCAGTTCCCAAGTCACATAGCGCCGCCATCACGTTCATCTCCGTGGCCACATGGTCGATCATCCCCGCCGACCCCTCTTCCACCCGGAGGCCGTAGCGCAGGTATGTGCGTTTCAAATCGGCCTGGATCTGAGCCACCTCACCGGTGCGTGAATCGCCCAGACGAGCAGACTCGTAGGGAGAGCAAACCGCACCTCCGACGCCGGCCTCGAACAGGTTGACGTAGGCCACCCCCAGGCTGTCGATATCGGATGCAGTGAGGGCGTCGACCGCCTCGATAATGGCCGGAGCGAAGGCGTAATCGAAGAGACCCAACGCGTCGAGCACCGGTATCGCACCGCCGACGCCTGCAATCAAGTCGTTGTCAGGAGGGGAAAAGCCGGCCCCGGCAAGGCGGTAGACACCCTGCCGGAGCCGGTTCAGATCCTCGAGGCTCACTCCTTCTTGTCCTTGGCCACCTCGTAGTAGATAGCGGAGGAGAACGCCACGATGACACCTAACACGAAGATGGCCGGTGACCACTCGAGTCTGGGATTCGAGCACTCCACTGCATCCGCACACCAAGGCGCCCCGCCGACGAAGTACGCCAGGACCATCAACAGGAGACCCACAACAATCATCAGGGTCGTTATGACGCTGCGGCGACTCACGTCCTCACCTCCTCTGCGTCGAGTTCGACTTCGATGGTTTCATCCTTGAGTTGGATGATGGGGAACAGCTTCATGAAAACCGCC
>Ga0255047_10002014_pt1 | contig 13899 bp, 18 predicted proteins | sample JV7_2_1_MG_FD_183640 | JGI IMG/M metagenome (GOLD analysis project Ga0255047, IMG submission 183640) | Seawater microbial communities from Jervis Inlet, British Columbia, Canada - JV7_2_1 | ecosystem: Environmental > Aquatic > Marine > Inlet | place: Canada: British Columbia | collected 2016-10-06
ACCCGCATCGCCTTGTCGGCCTTGGACATCCCATATTTGCTCCTTGACCAGACGCAGGCGAGCTTCTCAGCTATTATTGCCGCGCGCGAGGATTACCTTTTCTCCGCAAAATCCAAGCAACAGAAAAACATTGAGATCCTAGAAGAGATCACCGCCCGCGACGTGATGCGCTTGGTAATGGATCAGGCCACGGGGTTGGGTCGTGCGTTGAACTCGGCTGGCATGAATGCGGAAGAGGCCGCAGACGGCGTTTCATGGATTCCCGTAGGTGTGCCGTTCCTTGACAAGCTCAAGGAGGTTTCTGGCGATGAGAAGGCAATCGGGATCGGGATTGAAAGCACCCCGCGCGCTGCCCGCAGGCGCGGAGTTGATGCCTTCCAAATGATCGAAGAACAAGCAGAATTTCTAGAGCGCGCCAAAGAGTTGGGCGTGCCAATCACAATTGGATCTCCGGGACAGGCGACCACAGAGGAAAAGGAGGCCGCAACCAATGGCTAACACATTACAGCTACTCACTCAGCTACTCGACACAACCAACGGTCCAAGCTACCAAGTTAGCAAGAGCGTAACGACTACTGGCGACGACCTTCATTCTGCGCTTTTTCAAGTAGGCACAAGCGAAGAGGAATTCACCTTTTCAACCGAGATTGGCGATGCAGGATGGTGCGTGATCGTAAACAAGGACGCCACCAATTACGTTGAAATTGGATTTGCAACGACAGACTACAAATTGCGACTGAATGCGGGTGAAGCCTTGCAAGTGCGATTGGCGCCTGCGGTTGCATCCTTGTTTTTGAAGGCAAATACGGCCGCCTGTAACATCCTAATCACGGTTTACGAGGACTAGGCATGAGCAAGACACGAATGAGTAGCGGGTTTTTCCGCATGAAGCCGGTCGGCGTAGATCGCGAACTGAACGTCATTGAAGGCGTATCCGTTGTTACTTTAGGCGAGGCCAAAGGTCACGGGGTGCATCTGGACTCGGAATTCCTTGACGAAGTGACCCGCTTAGGTGCTGACCGTAAGATGGGGATCAAGTGCCGATTCGGTCATCCGAATATGTGCAACGAAGCCCTTGGTACACACCTCGGCTGGTTCCGGAACTTCACCCGCGACGGTGACCAAGTGCGTGCCGACCTACACATCAGTGAGGCCGCTGACCATTCCCCGAAAGGCGAGCTTGGCAAGTATCTGCTTGAGATGGCCGAGTCGGAGGAAAACGCATTCGGCACGTCAATTGTTTTTACCCCGGGTAATACCTACCGGAAAAATTCCAACGGCGAGAAGTTCCAGCGTAACGAGAATGTTACCGAGTTTGGTGTAGACGTATGGTACACGGACCAAACCGGCCACCGACTGAGCGAGGACGAGGAGGGATGGCTTGGTCAGGAGCTTTACGTTGAATGCAAAGAGCTTTCCGCTTGTGACGCCGTAGACGAACCCGCCGCCAACGAGGGGCTTTTCTCCGCAGACACCTACGGGCAAGGCGAGATCGCCGCCCAACTGACAGAATTTTTCGACCTACACCCACAGATTGCCGACATTGCGTTGAACAATCCTGATGCGGTGGAGGTATTCCGCACGTTTTTGAGTCGGTACGACGCCAACTCGAAGCCTAACCCACAAGAAAAGGAGACAGAAGCAATGTCTACCCCTGAGCATACCGAGGCTGAAGAAGTTGTCGTTGAACCGACCGCCCTTTCCTCACAAGAAGTAGAAGCACCCGCCGAGATCGTTGAGCAACCCGAAGCTGTAGAAGCACCTTCTTTCCATTCGGAATTTAGTCGGGCCGTAAGCGATTTCGGAACTGAAGTTGCCGCAAAAGCATTTGCAAACGGTGGCGGTTACGACGAAGCACGCGAAACACATTATTCGGCAATTGATGCTGAAAACAAAGCTCTCAAAGCAAGCACGGAGGGCGTTGAGCCTGTCGAGTTTGGTGAGGGAGAAGAGAAACCCAATAAGATTTGGAAGAATCTTTAATAATCACCCCCTAACAGGAAAATACTATGGCAGAAGCAACTAACACACTCGCTGGCTTGGTCCAGCTTAACGACGCAAACCTCGACTCCCTTATGGTCTCGGATTTGCTGGACGATTCGCCCTTGGTGGCATCCTTCTACTCTAAGGCCGCCTCGAACGGAACCGTTCACAAGTACCTAAAGCAAACCACCGCATCTGGTGCCGCATTCCGCGCATTGAATGCTGGTTTGGTTAAGACGTACTCCCAAGATACCTTGGTCACCGACACCCTGAAGTTGATTGATGCTTCGTTTACTTTTGATCGTGGTCGCATCAGCGGGCAGGTTAATCACGACGTACTCGGTCTGGAATTGGCTCGCAGTCTGCGTGCCGCATTCTTCGGAATTGAAAGTCAAATCATCTATGGAACTGGAGCCGCTGCTGGCGGGTTTGCTGGATTCGTAGACAACGCCCAGTTGGACGCCTTGGCAGATGCCATGGTATACAACGCTGGTGGAACGACTGCCGACACCCAAACTTCGGTATTCCTGATCCGTGATGGCGACGACGATGCCGCATTGATTCTCGGAAACGATGGTCAGATGGATATCTCGGACCCGTTCGATACGTTCGACTATGAAGATCCGTCCACCGACGCAAAGAAGTACCCCGCAGTTGGCGTTTCTGTCACCGGTTGGGCTGGCTTGCAAATCGGTTCCGCTCAAAGCGTTGCCCGTATTGCTAACCTGCACGCATCGGATGCGACTTCTCAGCTGACCGACGACATGCTGTACGAGGCACTCGCCTTGTTCCCAGCTGGTCGCCAGCCTAACAAAATTGCGATGAACCGTCAGAGCTTGAAGCAGCTCCGCGACTCTCGCACGGCCACGAACGTCACTGGCGCTCCAGCACCCCGACCGACTGAGGTTGAAGGCATTCCGATTATTGTTACGGATGCCATCGTCAACACCGAAGCGGTAGAAGTATAAGCATCATCCCGACCTGATCCCTTCGGGGTGACGGTCGGGCTTCATTTAGTACCCACCCTAGAGGGAGTTTTTTTCCTTCTTCGTTTTCTCTTTCTAGGGTGGTTTTTCATTACTTATGACAACTTCAAATCACGGACTAACACAGACAGCAATCGAGTCATCGTTTGCAAGCCTTCTTGTGTCTTTACCGGATCAAGTTGTCACCGTGTCATTCGACGGCAATTCCGCACAGGGGTTGAAAACGAATACAGACACCGATCCAGATCTTGCCGAATACGGCAGGATGGCGGATTACAAATTTTCGGTGAGGGTCAAAAGTTCAGACCTTCCCACCGTCGAGGTTCAAAAACTTGTTTCTATTGCAGGTACGGATTACCTCGTTTTGAACACCCACCTTGGGCAGTCTGGGGCATTGCTTCGGATTGATTTAGGTGATGAACATGCTTGATATTGCTGTTGATGTTGACGCCGCTGCAATCCGCGACCTTTCCCGCGCAATGAATCGAATGCGTACGGAATTTAAGAAAAGTTCTGGCGATGCCGTAATATGGACTAGCCGAGTTATTGCCGAAACCGGCGCGGCAATTTCTAAACCGGGGAGGAAGATTCGACCAATAGAAGATAGAATGGCAGGGCGAAAGAAGATATGGTTTGTGTCCCAGTACGGCACCCAAAACCGCCCGCAACCCAGACAGGTGATCGTTGGCATAGGTAAAAAGCCACCCGTGCGCGGCAATGCAAAACTTCTCAAAGCCAGAACCATCAAGCGGCATGGTCTTGCGCGTAAGGTTTGGAATTCTATCAACGGCAAGATTGGCAACGTACGCAACGGTCAAATGAGCGGCCTGCGCGCTTCCAAAAGGTACGGCAAAACCGTAAACGCTCAAGGCAGGGTCAAGAAGCGTGTTTCAAAGAATGATGCCCAAATAACGCTAACCAACCGCCTGACGTATTTGGAAAAGGTTTACCCCGGCATAGTGACAAAGCTTATTTCAAAGGGTTCAAAGACCTTGGAAAAGAGGATGGACATTGCGGCAGAGAGGGCTGCCAAAAAGGTATGAGCATCATTGGCATAGAGCAAGACATCGAAACCGTCTTGAAGGCCGCGCTGGTAGCTGACACAAATGTCGCGAATGGCTACAGCTACAAGACAGGCGCAGCCATACCCAAGGCTACCGTATTCCGCTCATGGCTTTTGGATGACGAATTGACCGACGACATGGAAGAGCAAGATTTCCCGTGCGTGGCAATTGCAACCGAGCCAGCCGAATCGGCAGACGGCGTGGGCGGCGTGTTCTGGGACGTCCCCGTATCGGTGTCGATAATGACACACCATTCGCACGACCCAAAAAGAACGGAGCTTGCACGGCTTTACAAGTACGTTGCCGGCGTCGTTCAAACCGCACTTGCAGGCTTTACCGTAGTCGGCTCCGCAACTCTTATAGTTGAGGGTGGCGACCGTTCAATAGACGAAAACATTCAAACAATGACAATTGACGCAACCGCAAAAACCTGCGGGACCGCTTAGGAGAACACGATGGCAATTTTAGCAACAGACCTATTTACTTTGGGCGCAAACTTTCTTGAGCAATCCAGCGAAAGTATGGACAAGAAAGACCGCTCTACCGCGCTTGACGAGAAAGGCGATGTGGCTTGCGAGAGCATGACCAACAATTCCGACGAATTTTCAAACGAATTCAAATACTGCGGATCGGACATCAAGACCGATTTGGGGTCATTCCTTACCACGTTCGGCGCACCGTCCAACAGCAAGTTGATTACGGGGATAGACATCAGCTTTCAAGCTGGGCAACAACCCACCGTGTCCGTGCGCGGGCTACAGTACCCGACCGCAATCACTTCAATACAAAACGCAGACGTTTCTGCGGCGGTCCCCTCATCCTCTGGAGGCGTAACGGTTCCCACATTGACTGGTGTAACTCTCGGAGCGGCGGCAAGCCCGATCAGCTTAAACATCAGCTTTTCCCTAAACCATATCCCCGCAATCGGCGCAGATGGCGAGGTTTTCACGGCAGAAAACACCACCTTTACGGCAGAAGCCGACGCCGAATATCTGGGAGTCCCGACGACATACGACACCGTGACAAGCTGGACGACTGACAGCTACGGCGAAAGCGACAGCAACTCAGACCACGACCGCGCCAAGTGGACAGGTCACCAATACTTCGACGCCACCTAAGGGTATCCCATGAGCAAATTCACACAGGAGCGCGAGCGTTGCCAAGAAAAGAAGGCTGCTCGCTTGGACCAACTAGAAAAAGAAAAGGCGACACATGACAACGAAGAATCTCTGCGAGCTTGCACAGCAGACGATCCAGCCGATTCTTGAATCTACTGGACATGAACTAAGCCTTGCAGATTTTGACGATGTTGCAGCCTTAAACGAGGTCGCATACAAGGTCATGCATCCCAACGACCCGCGTGCGTTTCGGCTCCTGATGCGTGCGGTCCCAGTCGGCGAGACGGGCATAAGCCTACACCCCGCCACCATCTCGCGTGTTTTGTGGATTCACGAATATGCGCCAAAGATGTTTGTGGATGATGTGATGCAATATGGCGCTATGGTTTATGCCTTGAGCGTTAAAGATCCGCGCGACCTGTTCGACGCAGATGCGGACGACATTGCAGAAGAGGTTGGCGAGATTGTCCAGAAGATGGACGTTTCGCCCGCCGAACTTGTGACCGTCATGGGGCAGGTCATGCGGATGACTGGCGAGGGTTCTGGCGATGATGATGCAGACCCAGAATACGTTTACGGTCCAATTGTGGCCGCTCTTGTGCGCGAATACGCAGGGTCACACGAATACTGGTTGCACGATGCCAGCATGGATGTTGTTGAATCCACCCTTGACGACATGCAGCGTAGAAACGAGGCCGAAAACGAGTCGTCTGCCGCCGCCGCAGGGTCAAAGCATTTTGCACGGGCGTACCTTGATTCAATGGCCGAGTTGCGGGTACATCAGGCTGAACTTCAAGAGAAGTGGGGGGCCGCGTAGTGGGTAAGAAGATCGAGATCAAGGTCACCGTAAAGAACCTTGTTGCCAAAGGGCTTGACGCGGCGAAGCGTTCGCTTGCTCGGTTCCGTTCTGTTGCCGGCGGCGTAATGAAGGGCGTCGGGGTTGCCGCAAAGGGTGCCGCAATCGCGTTTGGTGTGCTGGGGCTTGCAATCCGCAAAGCGTTCCAGTTTGAAGCCTACCGGACGCAGTTTGCAACCCTGCTGGGATCAATGACTGCGGCCAAAGCCCGCTTCAAGGAGCTTGTAGAGATATCAGAAAAGACGCCGTTCACGCCGCGTCAAATTGTCGAGGCATCCAAGATGCTGGAGGCTTTCGGGTTTCAAGGCAAAGAGAATACGAAAACACTCTTGCAGATGGGTGATGCAGCGGCATCAATGGACCCGTCAAAACTGATTGAAATGGTTCGCGCAATGGGTCGGCTGAAGGCTGGGGCATCTGCGGGGATCGTTGGTGAACCATCTTTGCGACTACTCGAACTGGGTATAATCTCAGCCGAGACAAAAAACAAAATGGAAGAGGTGGCGAAAGCAACCAAATCAAGCGCGGCGGTTATGGCAGTTGCCGCAAAGGATCTCGACCGATTCAAGGGGGGCATGGAGCGGTTGTCACAAACGGGTTCGGGCTTGTTCTCGACCTTCTTGGGTAAAATAGACATCGGGCTTGCAACATTCGGCGACTCCCTGCTTGAGCTTTCCAAAGAAACCCTGCGCGATGCGAACAAGGCTATCGAGGACTTCACCAAATCCGACAAGTTCAAGGATTGGGCCGACAAGACCGCTGCCGCGCTGACGGTTGTGAAAGACATTGTAGAGGCGCTTTTCAGCGAAGATAAGGGGAAGAGGTTGGCTGCATTCTCCGACATTAAGCTGATTTTCGTGGATGCGATGAGCGCTGCGGTACAAGTGCTTTTACGAGGTGCCGCCGCCGCCGCTCAGATAATGAAAGAGGCAGTTCTAAGCGGACCAACGGGGCAGGATAAATTTGATGCCATGACTCGCCTCAAGGCGCAGGGCAAGCTCGGCGACCCACTAGGTCGAAGGTTGGCAAGGCAGACGTTAAGTGGTGCGGCGTCTGGCAAGATGGATAGGGATTTTACGGAGGACCAAAAAAGACTTATCCACGCCGAGAGCCTTAGAGTACAGTCCGCTAGACTTGCTACGGAAATAGGGTCCATTTCTGGAGGTGGTGCCGACACGCGGTCGCTTGGGGAAAGAATGGATGCAGCCGTTGCCGACATAAAGAATTCTAAAAACCGCGAACTAATGGCGGGAATGATGGATGGGTTTTCGGATTTTGGAATTACACCACCAAAACCAGCCAAAACACCCGCCGGCATTAAGGCAACCGGCGGCTCACTCTCAGTAGGCGACTTATTCGAGCGGTTATACGGCGCAGGCGGTGGCAAGCCTGATGGGAGCAAGTCCAAGCCTCTCAACATAAATATTGAAGCAATCTCGGACGCAGCCAAAAAACGGCTACAAACAGGGGCGGTAGAAGGATGAGTTTGACAGCAACCAGCAAAAGCGGGTGGATATTTGCGGGATTGACTCCGGGGATGGAATTCAAAGAGAACGACGACGAAGATAAGCGTTTAGCCAAAATCGAAATGAAGCGCAACTTTGTTGTGTATCGGCGCAAGCAGGTCGCCAAGGGCAACGTTGTTTTTGTTAGCGAGCAAGGTTCTGTCGCCGCAGCGAATACGCTTAAATCCGACCTTTCTGCGAGTGATAAAAACAAAGCGCCCACCGTGCCTTCGTCCATAACTAAAATGCTTTGCACCCGCGACACGCTGGAAAATGGACCGCAGGGTAGCGGCATCGTGACCAATATGCAGGAGTGGACCGCGTACACCCCGTACGAAGATTGGGACCCAGCCACGGAGCTTCTCTAATGCCTAGCCGCGCAAAATTAGACAAATTCAAAACCAAATGGGAGGTCGGAGATCCGATCCCCGTTTCGTGGCTTGAAATTGTGTCTAGATTTGTGTCGAACTTCCAAGTAAGCGGCACAGCATCTTATGGGTTCAACGGGCATGTGCCAGACCTGCGCGTACGGGGTGGTGGTGGTGGTGGTGGGTGTAGCAACTTTTCGATAACAACAGAGGCCGAATCAACTGGGGGTGGCAACTTTAAAATAGTTTGTTCGGTGTCTGCGGGGGTGTTTCAAGGCGTGCCAGATGGGACATACGACGGCATACCGACTTTTGACGGTTCTGGCAAAATCAACGCAGACCCAGCACCGACGAAGGATTTGACCGAGAATGGGACTTGGTACATACATTTCAAGATGACCTTTAATGGTAGCGAGCAGTTGACTGCCGTTGATATCCATTTTACCGACCCCGGAACTGCACTCCCAACCGACACGGCAGGCACGACGCACTATTACCTTCTCGGAACCGTAGAGGTTTCTGGGGATGGGACTTCAAGCGCGGCAGCAGTAATCACCCAAGGCACTTGTGAAAACAAGACTGTCAAGCTGTGCGGTGGCACGGTTGCAACCATAGGGAACGGCTAGTGGGCGAATACACAGAACACGCGCCCAGCCAAGCATCAGAGATTGATGGCTTGCCAGACGAAAATGGCAGCCTTGGGGAGCAATGTTGTTGCGACGACTGCGGGAGCGCATTTGCCGAAACCCGTATCATTTCTGGGTCAACAACGGCCTGTACGGATAGCCTAGACGGGTCCGTTGGCATAGGATTGCGCTGGGGTGGCGGTGCCTTTGATGACGGGTCGGAAGAGGGCGAGGCTGTTACATTTACCTTCCCAAGTGGTAAGTATGATTTCACAGATGGAGCAGATAGCCGCACCAAAATATTCATAGCTTGGGACCAATGGCTTGTTGATATGTGGACGGATTGCCGCGCCGTTTCATGGCCTATTCGCCTAGACACAGATGGTGACCTGATTATGTACAAGGTTGGAAGCTATGCAAAGTATTTTGGCACAAGCCCTGTTTCTGTTACGCCCACAACTGGCGACGGGCCAGACTACGGATATTTGTATATAAGGTTTTCGTGTCAACTGAGGAAGTCGGGGACCAGCACAACGGAAAGCTACATCTTGGCAGAGGTGAATGACTCCACATCTGGTACATGGTATAAGATCTTTGAGGATACCTTTCCGATGCCGTCTTGCGGAGAGACTGCACCCATTTCTGGCCCGCGTGTAATGTATAGCGGGAAAAACGAGTTGACACCTACGCCTGAGACGGAGGTTGATGTTGACTCCTACTCAGAGCTTGCAGAGGCTATTTCTGCAATGTTCTCCGGTGGTATGTTTGTTCTCCACCCGTGCGCGGTTGATGCGGTACAGGATCACAAGGTTGACCCGTTCGGCGTGTTTACTGAACCAACGCATACCGACCTTGATTTGACAGTAGAATGTGAGGTTTTACCAAACCCTTGTTACGAATGGCTAGGGGTAGACAAGTTAAAGATTGCCGATGCGTCTGGGTCTACGGTTACAACAAAATCTCAAGCCCTGCGCGTCCCCGGCGCAAATTCTTCCGTATCCATAATTCTTGATTCCCACAGCATAACGGCAACCTATTACGCCTCGGCAGGCTGCACGGGTTCTACAACCACAGATTCAACAAGCCACGTCTTTGGGCTAGAAATAAACCAAGCCTGCGCCTCCGTCTACACGGGAAACGATCTCGGCGGGGTGGTTGGGGTTAAGGATTATACGCCATCATTTGATTGCAAGGGAGAATTTAGGACCGACCTTGAGACCGTAGAAAACATGAATCTTTCGATAAACGTGGGTACATCGTGAGTTGCGAAACGTACAAGGGGAAGGCACCCGTTTTGCACCTACGCGGCGACGCGATGGAACTTAGGCGCGGTAGCAAGGCGCAGGTCGCCGAGGTGTACGGCATGGCGGGCAAGTTCAAGAGTGGCGAGGCGCGGTTCTCATGTAAAAAGGTCGGGGGTGGCAAGTTCAGATGTTGTACAACCCACAGCGGTTTGACTCAGGGAGGGCGTAAGGCTATAGGATTAGGGGACGCCATACATGCCACGCTTTCGCGCGTCGGGGTTCATTGGCTGCTTTACAAGGCTGCACGGGTTCCAAAAAGCAAGTGCGGGTGCGCGAAGCGGCGTGAGAATTTAAACAGAATCAAAATTAGGGTATAGTTATGGCAGATAATTGGCGCAAAATTCAATCGGTGGTAAACATCGAAACAGCACCGCTCAAGCAGGCAATCGAGTGGTATCAGGGCGAATCAATCCAGCTGGAAATCAAGGTCGGGAACGGCGTTGACTTGCTGCAACTTGAGACTGGCGGGAAGATCCTTTTTCAAGCATGGAGCGGAACAGACACAACCGTCTTGTATGTAAACGACACGGGTTCTATTATAACCCCCACAAGTGGCCTTGTGCGTTCGGAGCTTGACCCGACCGAGACCAGCATGGATGCCGGCGATTACAATTACATTGTGCGCCTCATGGATGCGGATGATTCGCAGATTGGAACATTGCTCGAAGGCGTCTTAACCGTGAACGCATCGCCATCGCTCGCAGGGGTTGGCTATATTGGAACGACCGCACCCCTGAGTTTGACAGACCTTGACGACGTGGTTGATACACCCGCGACACAAGGCGACGTTCTGACCCGCCAAGCAGACGGCACATACGACTTTGAAACACCCGGCACAGGCAGCGGAACTGGCGATTTCTTAGCCGATGGTTCTATCCCAATGACAGGCACCTTCGACGGTGGCGGCAACCTGATTGATGACGTATCTGGCGTGCAACTGAACACGACCACCCCTTCAGCGGTTGGAACGGTTGGAGAGATCCGCTGGAACGACACCGACAAGTGCGCCGAGATCGTAACCGAAAACGGAACCGTTTTGCAGGTCGGCCAAGAGGAAAACGTTTACGCGCGTAACACTACAGGCTCCCTTATCCCGAACGGCTCACCCGTGTATGTGTCCGGCGCAACTGGAAACCGCCCGACCATTGCCCTTGCTGATTCTGGCGCAGAGGCAACAGCCGACACCGTAATCGGATTGGTTACAGGATCGGCTGGCATTGCGGACAACGCGGATGGGTTCGTTACCACGTTCGGATTGGTGCGAGGACTGGACACGTCAAGCGCGACCGAAGGCGATACAATCTACCTTTCTAACACCGCCGGCGAGTGGACGTTAACCCACCCCACCACGGCTTCGGAATACGTTGTACACTTGGGAGTTGTTACTCGCTCAAGCCCGACCGTTGGCGAAATCCTTGTGAACGTTGATTCGCACGGGACCGTTATAGCCGACAACCTGCGCCATGCATCTTCAGCACTCGCCGCTCGTGCCGCTATTTGGGCCGGAGATTTTTCGTCATCTGGCACAGTTGCAATGACGGGTAACTTAGATCTCGGATCAAACAACATCGTTTCTGTTGGCACCGTTGACGGTCGCGATGTCTCGGCAGACGGAACAAAACTTGACGGCATCGAGTCCGCAGCGACCACCGATCAGAGTGATGCAGAGATCGAAGCCGCCTACAACAATCAGGTGACGACCGTTTCGCAGGCCGAAGCCGAAGCGGGAACGGCGACGACGATTCGCACTTGGACCGCAGAGAGGGTCAAGCAGGCGATTGCCGCGCTTGGAGGAGGTGGCGGTGGATCTTCCGACTGGTCCGTACCTTTCACGGCTCAAAATTTTTCATGGGATACCGACAACGCATCGGGCGCTATCGGCTGGGAGGTTGCACAACTGGACACGGCGAGCTTTAAGGCTACTGGCGAGGGCTTGCAGAACAGCACGGCGACCCAACAGAGCGGAACCATTCAGGCCACATTCGCAACCCCGCCAAACGCAACGAGCCTTGACGCAACCAACGCTTTCAAGTTTGTTTTATTCGGGGATAGTAGCACCTCGACGCAATGCAAATACGATTTGACGTTGTACGGGTACAACTCGACCTTCGGCGGCATCACAACCGTTGACACCCTGACGGGGCAAACGATCACCACGGCAGACACGCCAGAGGTTTTGACCCTCGCAACAGCCGACCTGACAAGTTCCACACTTTTCGACTACTACACGGTCTCAATCCGCATGCACTCGAAAGACAATGACGCCATATACCTAATCGGAGGGTCAATCAATGGGGCGTAGCATTGACAGGCGACCGCCTGCTGGAATGGTGCTTGGGATAAATTTCGAGCATGGGGATGAACGCGACCTGTCAGGGCTCAACCACTCGGTAAGCTCCTTGAACGCACCCACGATCACAACCAATGTTGACCTGAACGGAACCACGCAATATGTAAACGCTGGCGATAGCGATGCGTTTAGTTTTGGCGACGGGTCCATCGATTCGCCGTTCTCTATTTTCGCGCGCATCAAGATGGATGATGCAACCAAGTTTCGTCTTGTGCAGAAGTGGGCAAACACAGGGTCTCTCCGTGAGTGGATTTTTGGCACCGATGGCGGCGATAAGCTCCGAGCGACATTCATTGACGACAGCACGGGCGGCAGATTTGACCGCATATCTTCCGCGACATTCACCACCGACGAGGGTTCTGACATCAGCGTCGGGATGAGCTACAGCGGGGCCGGATCGGCAGCGGGCGTTGTGCTGTACAAGAACGGCGCGACCATCGCAACGACGACCTACGCCGCAGGCTCCTATAATGCTATGGAAAACACAACGGCACCCCTACAGGCGGGGCATTTGTTGGGAGATTCCACATTCGCAAATGGCGTTTGTTATTCGCTATTGGTGTTTGACCGCGTATTGGCCGCAACCGAATTTGCAACCCTTCACCAGATGGATTATAGATGAGTACACCAACCACCATTTCAGAAGCAGTATTAGCATTGACCACCGCACGCCCCAAGCTACGCCGCAACATCGGCGCACTTGTTAACGCGATTAACGGTCATCAATTCATATCCGCAACCGATCAGGTCGTTGTCCCACGCGATGCGGCAACCGTGCTGGCAGAAGCCGACATGAAGGATCGAGCCATTCAGTTGGTCAAGGACTTGGGGAGCAACAAGACCAACGCCGAAGTATGGGCGATCTTGCAACAGCTTCCCCATAAGCAGGTAAACTCGGTAGCTAAAAACTACATCCGCAACGGAGCGACGGCAGACGACAGGCTTGAACGAGCGATTGCATGGACGGAGATACTTGCAGTACGCGACGAAGCGAACCACGTTGCCGACACGACCGGAATGAAGTTCTCCGATCCGAACTTCGCAGGGGCGAGCGTAACAGAAACGCAGACCATAACGAGTTTGTGGGTGGACGTATACAACGCAGGCGCACCTGTTACCCGTGAGCAGGTAGAGGCGGTGATGTGATTAAAATTAAGGATGGATTACCCCACCCGCACAAGGATAGTTTTTTATGACACTTTTACTCGTATTGCTCGGCCTCTTTTCGATTGCCGCGTCTGGAGTTGCGGCTTGCCGCTTCTACTCTTATTCCAAAACGCTAAAGGGTTCGTCTAATCGGCTTTCCCGCGCTATCTCCTACCAACTATGGGGAGAGCTAACGATGGTCATAGGCACACTCTCTTTCACGGTTGCGGCACACAACGGGTGGCTTCCCTTTTGGTCTATTGAAATTCAATCAGGAATACGCTTTATTATGTTCTCGGCAACTTTCGGGACTACACTTTTACTGTGTCACACATTGAGGTCGATGCGGTGATCGAGACGCTGGCAAAATTGGTTGAGGTGTTCGGAATACCTTTGGCGATGGTCGGCCTTCTTTCTTGGTTCTTGATTTGGATGGCGAAAAGCCACAAGGCCGAGCGGAAGGAGTGGCGAGAGGATCAGACGAACTTGCAAACAGAATCAAACAGAGTAATGCGCGAGCTTACTTCGGTAATATCAGAATCAAACACTCGGCACGATGCCCGAAACAACTAGGAGTACTCTAAATGAAAAAG
>Ga0255047_10002019_pt1 | contig 13877 bp, 17 predicted proteins | sample JV7_2_1_MG_FD_183640 | JGI IMG/M metagenome (GOLD analysis project Ga0255047, IMG submission 183640) | Seawater microbial communities from Jervis Inlet, British Columbia, Canada - JV7_2_1 | ecosystem: Environmental > Aquatic > Marine > Inlet | place: Canada: British Columbia | collected 2016-10-06
CCAGTGTAACGGAAGTTACGGCCGGTACGGGAACGGCAACGCTTGCGAGTGTCACAGCCGCTGACGGTTACAATAATTGGGACTCTGCGAAAAACTGGAGTAGTGCCGCAGTTTGTTCTGACGGTGATATTGTAATCTTCCAGCGCGACAGCACGTCGTGTCTATATGGCTTATCTGACACGAACATGACGCCAGCGTCGCTGGCGATCGACGCGGAGTATGAGGGATACATCGGGCTGCCGCGCACAAATGTCGATGTCACGGCATTGCCCTATAGCGAATATCGCACGACAGAGCTGACCATAGCCGACGCGGCAGACGCCACAAATGTAGCCGTGAGCATCGGTGAGGGTACAGGCGACGGCTCGCGGCGGCTCAACATCAACTTCACGGACTCACAGTACACGGCAACCGTTTACCGTACGGGTGCTAGGCTGCTTGACGGTGTACCACCATGTTTGCTATACGGCAGCCATGCGTCGAACTCGTTGAACGTCTTGCGTGGTGATGTTGGCGTCGGCATCTATGCGACAAGTGCGACGTTTGCGACAATACGGGTTGGGTATATAACCAACCAATCAACTGACGCAGTTTTGACATGTGGCGCTAATGCTGGATTATCGTCTTGCACGCTAACGCAGTTAGGAGGAACGGTATATATTGAATCGGCATTGAGTGCGGCAGAGATCCTGGGCGGTACACTCAACACGATCGGAACGGGTACGCTCGGAACGTTGCAGATTGGCGGCACTTGCAACTACCGCTCGACTGGTACTGTCACGGCCGCCGATGTCCGCACGGGTGGCGTACTCAACTGTAACGGCAATGCGGGGGCGACAATAACGACGCTCACGCTACATCCGGGATTTACAGTCATCGACGAAGAAGGTCTGATGACGTTCACGAATCTTGTTTTCGATGAGTGCGGATTCCAGGACGGCGTTTTACGGCTTGGCCGTGACATTTCAGACGTTGACATTACGTACGTCTAGAGGGGGTACCATGCCTGGCTATCCCTGCTGTTGTGCAGTAGAAGACCCTTCTTCTTGCGTCGCGGACTTCTCTTGGGCCGCGGCTCCTTGGGACTGCACGCTGATTACCTTTACCGATCTGAGCACGAGCGACGGCAGTCCGATTGCCGAATGGCTCTGGCACTTCGGCGACGGCGGCACATCGGCGGAACAACACCCAACACACAATTACGGTGCGGTCGATACGTACACCGTGACGCTGCGGGTTACGCTTGAAGACGACACGGAGTGCGAGGTGTATCACTTCGTCGAAATATGCGAAGGCGAAGACCCGCCATACGAGCTAAAGTGTAATTTTGTAGGCGACCCCGGAAACGTGTATTTACCGGATGCGTGGGAAGTAGAATTATACGGGTACTACAACGACCCAAATCAAGAAAGCTGTACGTATCGGTGCCCCCGATGCGATATTTTGAACGGCACATACGAAACCAATATTGCAACCCAACTAAACGATACGCAAGTTGAGTATCACGTGGCGTTTCCAGAGCAATTCCCGTGCGACGGCTATAGTCCTTTTAATTGTACGACCTTTACCGGCGAGGCGTTACCAATATCGAAAGTGAAGGTGACGGTTTTTTGCTGGAGTATACCGGGCGATTACGGCATCGAAATAAATCTATGCTACGGGACAACCGTTGGCGTCGCCGGTTGTATATGGTTTGATTCTCAAGACGAAGACCCGCCATTTCAGCAATCATTTAGCCACAACGACCTACCGAATTGGCCTGTAGTTTCTCCCCTGTCTGTAGCGCTTACCAATCGCACCGGAGATCCTATATTCGATCCGCTGAGAATGTTGAACACGTGCAACCGACATAACGCGATAGCTCAGGTGACCGCCATCTAATGGCACCTATTATTTGCCAGTGGCGAGAACGCAAGCACGGCGTTGTGTGTGTCCGCTGCGGCACGCTACGTAAGACACCCCGGATTCGTCAATGCGACTTGCGTACGCCGGGGTTGGGTGACTGTCTCGCGTTGGCGCTGAAGGCCGTTGGGATTACTAAACGCCGCTATCAGTACGCCAAACGCCGCCTTGGCCTGGCCACGCGCTGCGGCTGCCACCGTCGCCAGCAACGGTTGAACCGTATCGGCCGGTGGCTGGCATTCTGGCGCCGGTGGCCAATCCCCCGCAAGCGTCGCCGCTGTTGCCGCCGATCGCGTGCCGGGGGCCGCTAGGTTGCCGTCTACCGCGTTTCTGCGGTTTCTTGGCCTGCTGATACCTATCTTGCCGCGTGCCGTTAGACGGCATTTCTAGGCGTATTCTTGATACCCATTATCAGTACCAAAATACTTTCGGGTTTTTTGGGGAATGTTGGATTTTGAGGGTATGCACGCGGATACCGTGCCGATATTGTTGGGGCATGGACACAACCCCCACCACTCACAAGAGACCAGTCATGAACGCGAAAGACATTCAAATCGGCGACACGCTCGATTACGACGACCTGGAAGAAATGGACGATCGGGAACGCGACGATTTCCGCCGGCAACTTCGGGTGGATGACAAGCGGGCCGTCGACACGGGCAGCGGATATCGCATTGTATCGGCCACCTAGCCCCCACGAAAGGCAAAACGATGAGCGATTACACCGTAATGCTTGTCGCCGAAGATGGCGACCGCTGCGAGATGGTTTTTGATTCGTACCTCGACGCCAGAAAATGTTTCGACGTCATCGATTTCCCCGGCTGGCTGTGCGTAAACCTACGGGGGCCGGGTGTACACCGCATTCGGCCGATGAAAGAAACGGCCGGCCGAAAAGTATCTTGGCCTTTTTTGTAGATTTCTGCCGGAGCACCCCGAATCTGTGTTACAATGTTTGCGTACGGCAAGACGCCGCATGAGTTTCTCCCCTACTCAGCGGCCACGGACCCAACGGGCCGGTGGAACCGGCCCCGTGGCTGCAATTACCAGGCAACCCCCGAATGACGCACCCTAATTTCTATAACGAAAACGGATCGCCGCTTTCTATTGGCGACCGCGTATGCCGTAACACGGACAATACGTTTGGTATTGTTACCAAGGTTGACGGCATGAGGATCTGGCTGACACTGCCGGACGGCAAGAAAATTACTTGGCCGAAAAACCACCTCCATTACATGCCGACGCACGAACAAATCGAAGAACGTGCGGCAGCCATACGGGCCACGTGGACCTACGCCGAGGCGATCGAACGGAAACTACCGTTGGAAACCAAGCGGCTGGGCGGCGTCTACCGCCGGAAAAACAGGCACGGCAAACGAGAGGCGATCCCAAAGAAATGACCAAGAGCCTGCGTGAAGTTATCGACAGACGCGATTTGCTGCGTACGCAAATGGCGTCGCCGTACAGAAAGTGGCGTTCGTGTTGTGAGCGTTGCGGGTGGATGGGGCCGGTGTACTGCACCCGCCTTGGTGAGTCGTGGCTATGCGTGCCGTGCTTCGCTGATGAGGTGCACTATATAACAGGCAAAAGCGACCGGACGCCGCCAAGTATCGGACGCGACGACGAAAGCGATACGCCAGATGACAACTAAAGGATTAGGCACAGCACGACCGGCGCGGCCGCGTGGTCCGTCCGGCAAGCGACGCAAGGAAGTGACCGACGGCCGCATGGCCAGTATCGCCGCGTTAGTGGCCGGCGGTATCAAGAGAAACAAAGACCTAGCGTTCTTGATCGGTCTAGATGCAGACCAAGTGACGAAACCAATTATTGCCGCGGCTTGTGCTAAAGGCGACGACCACTTTCCTGATATGCTAGCCGAACGGGTGGCCTGCGGTACGTGTGGCGGCCGTATGCTGTTTGTCCCGTGCGTATCGTGCATGGCCAAGCACAGGATACCGCAATACACAATTCCGAAAGCCGACGCCGAACGCAAGCAAATATATCAGCACGATTGGACGCCAACCAGGCGAAGCGGCGGGTTTGATATTTGGAATCCTGTACTCCAATCTTCAAGCGTCTTTCCGAAAAAGGGTGTTGTGTATCATCAATGGGTTGCCGACGTGGTCGAATTGACCGGCCGGGCGGCGGAGGATGTTATTTTATTTTTACACGAAAGGTAGCCCCAAAGGTGCCCAGCAACAGCCGGCCTGGCGTACCGCCCACATGCGACCAGGCCGGCGCGGGGTTTTTATAGGACGCGGTTCGCACGGCAGCGGATCGAAGGGAGACCGACGGCCGGCGGCACGGAAGCCGCACGGTTGCGGTGGAAGGCGGAATGATGACCGAAGACCTATTTTGGCACTTCTTACCTGACGACGGCCGGCTACAATTTGGCAGCCGGGAAAAAGTAGTTGTCGGCAAAACGCTTAAGATGGCTAAAAAGCCGAAAATGTGCGTATGTGGATATCATGTGAGCGTCCGGGCTATTGACGCCTTGCGGTATGCACCGGGCGCGTTAGTCTGCCGCGTAACGATTGGCGGCGACTGGGCAAAATGCGAAGACAAACTGGTGGCTCAAGAACGCACGGTAATTTGGATGGCTGACGCCACAGAAACACTGCACCAGTTTGCGTGTACGGTTGCAAAAGAAGCGCTGGATAAATATGCCCCTGATAACGCAGCGGGTTATACAGCAATAGAGGCTAAGCGACGATGGCTATGTGGCGAGGCAACCGACTATGTTTTACATGTAGCCAGGGCGGCAGCCGGGGATGCAGCCTGGTACGCAGCCAGGGCGGCAGCCAGGGATGCAGCCAGGGCGGCAGCCAGGGCGGCAGCCAGGGACGCAGCCGGGGACGCAGCCGGGGCGGCAGCCAGGGCGGCAGCCTGGGGGGCAGCCGGGGACGCAGCCAGGGCGGCAGCCGGGGCGGCAGCCGGGGACGCAGCCAGGTACGCAGCCAGGGCGGCAGCCTGGGGGGCAGCCAGGGACGCAGCCAGGTACGCAGCCGGGGCGGCAGCCAGGGCGGCAGCCAGGGACGCAGCCGGGGACGCAGCCGGGTACGCAGCCAGGGCGGCAGCCTGGGGGGCACAAAATGTAACGCTGACAACCGCACTTCTAGAACTAGGTGCGGGTGGAAAGGCACGAACATGACCGCACTACAACGAGCATACGACAGGCTCACGGAGGAGTCTACCGCGGATCCGCTACACATTGCCAAGGCACGCGGCCTTATGGCCGGGTACCATGTACGATGGCGAGACGACGGCTACACGGCAACGGCCGTAGAAGTAACGCTGACGGCGCCAATACCCAACCTTGAAACGCAGCGCAACGCACGTACATTGAGCCAGGCGGGCAAGTTGGATGTACTCGCCAAGAAAGATGGCAAGCGGGTGCTGATCGACCATAAGACCACGTCCGAGAATATTACCGAGCCAGACGGGCCATTCTGGCGGCAGTTGGCCGTTGACTCCCAGGTGTCACATTACATGCTACTTGCCTGGCTCAACGGCCAACAGTGCGACGACGCCATATGGGACGCCATTCGCAAACCGGGTATTCGGCCCAAGAAACTAACGAAGGTGCCACGCGGCGTCGCGTTTGCCGAGCGGCACTATATGGGCCGCGATCTGTCGACTGACACGCTAGATGCTTTGCAGGTAGACGATCGCGAAACGCTCGAAATGTACGAAGCACGGCTAGCACGCGATTGCATCGACGACCCGGATAAGTACTTTCAGCGACGTAGCGTCTTGCGTATTGGTGCCGAAATCATCGACTACGCGGACGAACTTTGGATGCACTCGAAAGACATTCTGCACGAACGCAAGCGTAAGCTGCCGACACGCAACCCAGGCGCGTGTATGATGTACGGATCGCCTTGTCAGTATCTGGGCGTATGCTCTGGGCACGACACGATCGAATCGGACAAGTGGCGGCTCAAAGAAAACACGCACAACGAGCTGCCAGAGCTTAACTACGTCAACGGCGGCCGCAACACGTTGACGCATTCGCGGATCAGGTGTTTTCAAACATGCCGCCGCAAGCACTTCTATCAATACGAAATGGGCGTTGAGTCGGAAGACCGATCAGACGCTTTACTGTTTGGCTCCCTAATGCACGTTGCTCTAGAGGCGTGGTGGTCCTTTTACCTGGATGAAATATGACAACGACAATAGCACGCGGAAGCGTCAAGGCCGATGCGGCGTCGGCCCGGAAGTGGCTCGACGAAATTAGCAGAGAGGCAAAACCGAAGCCGTCGGCCATCATCTGTAACGGCAACGCCGGAATAGGTAAGACGTCCGTCGGTGCGGCGACCATACGGCCGGTCTTTCTGATCGATGACCAAGAAGACGGCATCAACACGCTGAAAACATCGGCGTTGGTGGATGCGAAAATACCAGTACTTCCGCCGGCCACGGAATGGTCGCACGTCATCGGGCAATTAGACGCACTGGCGGTGCAGGATCACGAATTTGGCACGCTGGTTGTTGACACGCTAGGCGGCATGGAGAGGCTCTGCCATACGTTTATATGCGACCGAGACTTCGGCGGCAACTGGGGCGAAAAGGGTTTCACGTCCTACGCGAAAGGCTACGAAGTAGCGTTGCCCGAGTGGCGGCGTTTTCTTTCGGCACTCGATCGGCTGCGGCAGAAACGCGGCATGATGATCTTTGGCATTTCGCACTCATTAGTGCGGCCGTTTAAGAATCCCACCGGGGAGGACTACGACCGTTACGTGGCGGACATGCACCGTAAGACCTGGGCGATCACAGAGAAATGGGCCGATATTATTCTCTTCCTGAATTACTTCGTCGCCATTGACAAGGGCAAAACGGGACGCGAGCGACCCAAGGGCAAGGGCGGCAAGAGCCGCATAATGCATACCGAATATGAGGCGGCATTCGATGCCAAGAATCGGCACAACTTGCCGGCGACAATTGAAATGGGCGGTAGTGGCGGTGAGGCGTGGTGTAATCTGGTTTCCGCAATCAAGTCTGGAAAGGCGAAATAATGGAAGACAAAACGTTTTTTGATGAGGGCAGGTATCGCGGCCGTGTGGCCTCTCAGGCCCTCGGAGAGTCGAGCAAGGGCAACCCGCAGTTTGTATTGTCTTTTGATCTACTCGGCCGTTACGATACCGCAGCGGCCGAAGGATTGGCCGAGTGCGAGGCATACGAGCGTACCATGTGGCTGACGATAACCGACAAGACGGTTGAGTTTATTGCTGACGATCTGTCGGCCCTCGGTTTCACGGGCGGCTCGTTTGGGCGACTCGATCCCAACCACACCAATCATCAATCGTTTGTCGGCCAAGAGGTCGACGTCTTTTGCGAGTACGACGTGTGGCAGGACGTACGCCGCGAGCGTTGGCGACTGAGTAGTGGCGGCGGGTTTGTCGTCAAGCCGCTCGATGCGGATAAGGTGCGGACGCTGGACGCCTTGTTTGGGTCGGCATTGAAACCGGCACCGGCTGCGGCGGCCGACGAATTGACGAAAGAGGCGGCGGCGACCGTGGTGACCGGGGACGAGATACCGTTTTAGAGGTTGACACGGCCCGCCAGATCGATTAGCGTAGTGGTATGACAACCAACTGCACAATCCCGAAACGTCCCCCACGGCTGGCTTCTCTGGTCGTTGGTTGTCATAAACTCTGGCCACGTCGGCCGTGGGGGCTTTCTTGAAAGGTGAAGCAATGTGGAAGCAAGAACTGAAAATTGTCCCGGTGGCCAAGTTGTTACCGAATCCATTCCGTAACATCAAAGACTATCCAATTGACGAAGAGAAGGTAGCCTTGCTTGAAGAGAGCTACCGGGAAACCGGCGTCTGGCCAAACATCCTTGCGAGACCAGCCAAGGGCGGCAAGTACGAAATTGCGTACGGGCACCACCGGATGGCGGCGATGAAGAAATCGAAGTTCAAAGAGGTTGCGATTGTCGTCACCGATATGGACGACGAAACGATGTTCAAGACGATGGTCCGCGAGAACGACGAGGTCTACGGCGTGTCAGCCTACGGCGACCTGGAGATGGTTGAGGAGGCTCTCAAGGGCTTTTTGGATGGGAAATGGGAGTACGAGCTGGCTCCCAAAGGTGCTCACAAGGAGAGCATCAAGACGTTTCGGCGCGGACGCGCCGAAATTCAATACTCGCCAAATGCTCTGGCCGCGTTTCTCGGGAAAACCAAAATTGACGACAGACCAGCGGAGCCGGTCATCGTCGGCCTATTGGCCCTAGACGCCATCAAGGACAAGATCGTCAAGCGACGTGATGCACGGGGCTTGTCGCGACACCAGGCCAAGAAGCTGGTCTTGGCCGCTCGCAAGGTCGAAAAGGCAGCCCAGGAGAATGCCGACAAGAAGCGGCGGGATGCCGAAGAGGCCAAGAAGAGGGCGGAGAAGATCAAGGACGCCCGCAAGCGTTTAGCCGCCAGGAAAGCGGCCGAATCGCTGGAGCGTGTGGCAGAGACTGCGGAGAAAAACGTCCCGGTTGCTGCGGCTGACTTCGTCGACGACGCGGCTAACAAGATGAGAAAGGGATCGCTCGCAGCGGACCACGTTGCCGCCGAAGCCGCTGAGGTTGTCGACCAGTATACGCCAGTCAAGATCGACCTGAAATACAAGCAACTCAAGGACGCGGTTGCGGACTATGCCGGCGATATATCTACGATGCTAAACGATAGCCAACACGATTCGATCGTGACAATGCTACAGGCAAAGTTTGGAATGAGGCAGGCAGAGAAGAAGCGGCTCCTGGTTTCGGTCAGGGCACTTTTGAAGCGGGCTGAATCATTCGCCCGCCAACTCGAAGAGTCGAACGCTGAGCCGGTGAAGCGTTCTGTGACCCAAAAACTTATTGCCGGCAACAAAGGATGACGTGATGAAGAAGTCGTTTCGTGATGCGTACGTGCAGGCAGTGGTGGCAAAGGTCGAGAAGCTGACCAAAGGGAAAGCTAGACCTGTCGCCGTTGATGCCTACAGGCTTTTTGATTCAGCCTGCGTTGATGCTGGCCTCGCCCATCCATACGGTCGAGGGGACTCAAGGCACATTATCTTGTCGTTTGCCGAAGAGGTTTTTCGTCGGTGCTACGCCAAGGGGATCGTGACGATGAAGATTCCAGGCCGCATACTTGAGAAGGTGCCGCACGGGAAGGAGTGCGACATTGATGAGCAACGAGATCCTAATTGGTACGCACAGCAAGGAATGTTGACCCGTGGCAATGAAGCGGTGGCCCTTGTGTTGTTTGGTGCAAGCGTCTCTGAGGTTCATCCGATCCTTTACGGTGATCTTGAGCGTTCAGAGCGTAGGACTCTCAACACAAGAGGAAACCATCGTATGCACCTTGACCAGTTGCAGGAAACTGGCCACATCACAAAAGAGACCATCAAGTCTCTTGAAAACGGTGATGACGTGCTGGGAATTTGCAGCCAGTAGCACCTTTCGCCCGTCGCCCGTCTTAGGTCGTCCACTCACAGCTAGAGGGACACCCAGCGGGCGGCGGGGTTTTGATACGGCAGGGGGCAGACAATGCGGCGGGCGATGCTTACACACCCGAAAACCTTAGACCTGGCAAGTCGTCTCGAATGCGACCGGCCGGCGGCTATCGGGTATCTGATTCTGCTATTCGACTTCGCCGCCGAGCACGCGCCGGCCGGCGACATTGGCAAGTGGCCCGACACCGCGATCGCACGCGGTAGCGGGTGGGAAGGCGACGCCGCACAGTTTGTGACAGCGTGTGCGAAAGCTGGGTGGCTGGACGCAAACAACAAGACCCGTTACATCATCCACGATTGGCCGCAAAACTGCGAAAATTGGGTGCGTGCGAAGCTGAAACGCCTGGGCATAGAATTCATCAAACCGTCGGAAAATGGGTGTGCGGGAAAAAGTCTTAAGAAACCTCTTAAGACACACTCTTATGAGGCTTCTCCTCTTAACCTTTACTCTTATCCTTATCCTTCCTCTACTAAGAAAGAGGGCGGTCGCTACGCTCCGCCCTCGCTCTCAGAGGTACAGGCGTATTGTGACGAGCGGGGATACACTTACGACGTTGAGGAAATGTACGCCTACTACGACGCCCGCGGCTGGATACTCAAGAGCGGCAAGCCGCCGAAGAAATGGAAGCAACTATGCGTGACCTGGAATAAGAAGCAAAAGCAGTTTGACGCGGGGAAGGCTGGCGCCGCGGTCGATGACATTCTCGCACGGGTCAAAGTGAAGGGTAAGAAATGATCACGTATCTTGCGTGTCCGTATAGCGATCCTGATCCTCGCACTTCGTTAGCACGGTTTGAGGCGGCAAACCATCTTGCCGCCTACCTGATGTCCGAAGGCGAGTTGATATACAGCCCGATTAGTCATTCGCATCCAATCGCGATGGCCGGCGACCTACCGACCGGCTGGAGTTTCTGGGAGCAATACGACAGGGCAATGATCGCCGCATGCTCCAGGATGATTGTCTACTGCTTGCCGGGCTGGGCAATATCGGAAGGTGTTGGGGCGGAAATTGAAATAGCAAGAGAGCTAGGCTTGCCTGTCGAATTTTACGGTCCCAATAGCGGAGTGTAATGCATGGACGATCGGTTGTCGGAATCAGTGGAAAAAGTGCAGGACATAATAGACAGTATGCCGGATCTCTCTGCAAAGATTTCAGCATTGAACTATGTGCGGAAGCGGCTGCACGACAATGGACCATTCAGGGATGAGCCGGTTGATTGCGTGCTTTGGGTTGGCGTGGATGAAATTGAGGCGAACGACTACAACCCGAATACGGTTGCACCACCCGAAATGGAACTACTTTGCACGTCGATAGAGCAAGACGGATATACACAACCGATTGTTACATGGGCCCGCGAGGACAATGTGTTTGAGGTGGTCGATGGGTTTCATCGGAATCGTGTTGCAAGAGAACGTGAAGCAGTTGCGGAGCGGATTAAGGGGCACTTGCCGATCACGGTTACAAATTCCGATAGGACCGAGCGGGGGGATAGAATTGCCAGTACGATACGGCACAATCGTGCCAGGGGAAAGCACGGCGTAACGCCGATGTCAGACATTGTTGTGGAGCTAAGGCGCCGTAATTGGTCAGACAAAAAAATAGGCAAACAGCTTGGTATGGACCCGGATGAGGTTTTGCGTCTCTGTCAAATCATGGGCTTGGCCGATATGTTTTCCGATCGTGATTTTACTGAGGCGTGGGAGGCGGCTGAAATTTTTTCGGAAAACGGCCAGAGTAATGAAGACATCACCGATTCGCTGGATTGACGGACAAGCCTTTGCTCACATAGATAGTTGGGAATGTGTTGCTGCGGGCATGTACGGTAAGTTGCCACCGGCCAAGCGTGACGAGACGATGGTACTTGCGGCCGGCGTTTTGGAATCGAGAAAGGTTTTTATTAACGGATGCAAAACGGTTTTCGAGAACTGGCCGATATCTTCAGCGGTGCATCTGACAAACGATAATATCAATCAACTCGCGTGGCTTGGTCAAGCTGCGTGTTGCGTTATGCATGCGATACCCGAAGAAATCACGCGACTAACCTGGAACACGCTTTCCGAGGATGTACAGTATGCCGCAAACAAAACCGCTTCGGCCATGGTAGTCCAATGGAAAAAAGACAACTGCCAGCAAGCAAAAAGGCAATTGGAATTGACGTTCTAGAAGCAGCACAGCAAAGAGTTGCGGCGGCTTTCGATGCGTGCGAACGTGTCTACGTTAGTTTTTCTGCAGGGAAAGATTCGACCGTTATGTTGCATCTCGTGGCAGATGAAGCAGGGAGGCGCAACCGTCGATTCGGTATTTTGCTGATTGATTTAGAGGCACAATACAACCTGACAATCGATCATGCGAAGCAGTGTTTTGAGATGTACGATGCCGATTTGTTTTGGGTGTGCCTCCCGTTGTCATTGCGTAATGCCGTGTCGATGTACCAGCCGCAGTGGATATGCTGGGACGAGAACTCGAAGGATCAGTGGGTGCGAAAGCCACCAGGAGAGGCAATAACAGACCAGCAAGAGTTTCCGTTTTTCGACTACGGGATGGAGTTTGAGGATTTCGTGCCGCTCTTTGGTGAGTGGTTTTCTGGCGGTCGCAAGACGGCGTGTTTTGTTGGGATTAGGGCCAACGAGAGTTTGAATCGTTTTCGGACAATAGCCAGCACGGTCAAGGTGCGACTTCAAGGGCTGTCTTATACGACGATGGTGACCGAGAACGTTGCCAACTTTTACCCGTTGTACGATTGGGGTACCTCAGATATTTGGGTATACCACGCGAAGCATCCAAAAAAACCGTACAACAAACTGTACGACATGATGCACAAGGCCGGCTTGACTATTCACCAGATGCGGATTTGTCAGCCGTACGGAGACGACCAACGGCGAGGACTGTGGCTATACCATTTGATCGAGCCGGAGTCATGGGGCCGGATTGTTTCCAGGGTGAACGGTGCAAACAGCGGCGCTACTTACATCCAGGAGACGGGTAACATGACGGGGTATGGTCGTGTTACGTTGCCGCCGAATCATACGTGGAGATCTTTTGCCGAGCTCCTGTTGTCCTCTCTGCCGGACAGTGCCAGGGAGCATTACGCGGCCAAGATAGATGTTCATCGGAAATGGTGGATGGACCGAGGCTACGAAAAGGGAATACCAGACGAAGTAGAACGCAATCTAGAGGCGAAGCGGTTGGCGCCAAGCTGGCGGAGGATTTGCAAGGCGATACTAAGAAACGATTATTGGTGTAAGACACTGGGGTTTAGTCAGCACCGATCTGGATCTTACGACAGATATTTGTCAATGATGAAGAAACGAAGGGCGAAGCCAGAATGGCAGCTAGATCGGCGTGAGTGTCCGGGCCAACTATTTAGAAAATAACAGCAATATGACCCCCACCGAATACAACGACTGGCTCGGGCACGCAATGGCGGCCTATCCTGAGATAGCCAACCAATTCAAAGGCGACGCCGGCATCGACCGCAGCGAGATTTGGCAAGAGGCGCTGAGTGGCGTCGATGCGACGGTGGCAACCGAGGCGATCAATGCGATGGTGGCTGGCACAACCGAGCGTCCGCAATATGGGTGGTCAGACCTTCCGCGATTCATACGCGACTACGCACGCGACGCGGCCAACGCGGAAATGCAACGGGTGCAGGTGGACGGCGACGGGCGCGGCGAGCGGTGCCCCAAGTGCCATGACGTAGCGGCCGGTGTGGCGATCGTTTGGAATCCGTGGTTTGTATTCGACTGCGGCCCGCAGATTAGCTTATGCTCGTGTGCGGCCGACGTGTGGTCGTTATGGCGATCGTGGTCGAGAGGCCAGGACGGTAGCGGCGGGGCGTTGCGGTTGTCGGTGCTGTGTAATTGTGAGAGCCCGGTTGCCAGCCGCAAGCGGGCGCGGTTGGAAGAGTGGCGAAGCAAGTCGGGCGATCGGAAAGACCACCATACGCCGGCGTGTCGCGATACGTATTGCGAAGCGTACCGGTTGTGGGTTATTGGCGAGCCGTGCGAGGTAGCGTAATTACTTTTGGCAGCTTATTCGCCGGTATCGGTGGCATCGATTTGGGATTAGAGCGTGCCGGCATGGCGTGCGAATGGCAAGTAGAGATAGACGATTATGCAAACCGAGTCCTCGCAAAACACTGGCCGGATGTCCGACGATGGGAAGACATCCGCACCTTCCCGCCCGGACCCGTTGCTGATTGGAAAGTCGATCTTATTTGCGGCGGCTTTCCGTGCCAGGACATTAGCTACGCCGGACGCGGGGCCGGTCTTGGCGGTGAACGAAGCGGTTTATTCTACGAAGCTATGCGAGTCGTACGCATATTGGAACCAAGATACGTTGTGCTGGAAAACGTGGCAGCGTTGCTTACTAGAGGGCTGGACGTTGTACTCGGGACGCTGGCCTCGCTCGGGTACGATGCGGAATGGCATTGTATACCGGCTGCCGCCGTTGGTGCCCCGCATATCAGGGACCGGGTCTTCATT